>Ga0172380_10000361_pt1 | contig 92088 bp, 94 predicted proteins | sample Leawe162metaG_FD_119747 | JGI IMG/M metagenome (GOLD analysis project Ga0172380, IMG submission 119747) | Leachate microbial communities from a municipal landfill in Southern Ontario, Canada - Leachate well 162 metaG | ecosystem: Engineered > Solid waste > Landfill > Unclassified | place... | reverse complement strand
GTTTTTTTAGTTGCCATTTGTTATTTCCCTCCTTATATAGAAATATGGGTATAGTATAACACATACAAAATGAGAAAAACACAAGTGGTATACTAGGTATATGGCATTATTTGTAAACCAAAATAGCAACCGTACCAAGCTGCAAGAAAAGCTGGCGGCTGAGCTGCAAGAAAAGGCCAAGAAGCGAGCCGAGCTGGAAAATCTCGAGCGTCCTGATGGCGTCGAAGATTCAAACTATCTAAAAGACACCAAGCCAACCACCAGCCTCGCCTGGTTCTGGGCACTAGTCGCCGTGGTGGTTATCGGGCTGATTATTTACGTTGTGATTCAAAGCAGCTAAATGTATACTGATAACAGATGAAAGATATTGCGGATATTAGGCAAACGCTACTTGAGCGTTTTGAGACGCTTGAAACCAAAAGCGATATCTTAAAAGCAGTTGAACTAAAAGCTTTGTTTAATGCGATTCGCGACCAACCTGCCGAAGAGCGGGCCGCGTTTGGCCAAGCAGTCAATCAACTACATGTTGAATTAAAAGAGAAGATCGCAGCATCTGAGGAAAGCGAAGAGACTATCGAAGCTTTGGATGTAACCGCGCCGTGGGACGTCAACACTGGCCCGATATCACTACTCCCGAGCGAGCAGGGAACCATCCATCCACTGATGCGCGAGATCGAAACTCTCAGTAGTATCTTTGAACGTATGGGCTTTGTGACTCACGAATCGCGCGAAATCGACGACCAATACCATATGTTTGAGACGCTGAACTTTCCTAAAGGCCATCCGGCCCGTGATGATTACGACACCTTCATGAGCGAAGAGACCGACAAAGACGGTGAACCATTCATCGCCCCGGCCCACACCAGCACCATGCAAAATCGCATGCTAAAAAAGTATAAAGCCAATCTGCAAGCTGGTGAGCCGATCGCTGTTGTTGTACCTGACCGAGTGTTTCGTAACGAAGATCTCGATGCCCGGCATGAGCACACGTTCTACCAGGTAGAGGGCATTTACGTCGCCAAGAATGTACATGCCGGTATGCTAATTGCCACCCTGCAAGAGTTTCTGCAGGAATACTACGGCAAGAAACTCGAAGTCCAAGTGAATCCATTTTATTTCCCATTCACCGAGCCTAGTTTTGAGTTTGCGCTTTCATGCCCGTTTTGCGATAAAAAAGGCTGCACTGTCTGTAGCTACGAAGGCTGGATTGAGCTGCTTGGCTGCGGTATGATCCACCCGAACGTGCTCAAAGCTGCCGATATCGATCCGAATGAATATACCGGCTTTGCCTTTGGCTGCGGCATCGACCGCCTGGTGATGATGAAATACGGTATCGAAGATGTACGGCATTTTGAAAGTGGCAAATTAGATTTTTTGAGGCAGTTCTAGGATGAAAGTAGCCCTAATTACAGGATCAACATCAGGCATAGGTTTAGCAACTGCAAAGAAGCTGTACGATAAGGGATGCTTAATTATTTTAAACTCCCCGAACGAAAAAGATAAAGATATAGTTAATATATTTGATGACATCGATAGGGTAAAATTCATTGCCGCCGATATTGCAGATAAAGATAAGCTAAAAGAAACCGAAGTGTACATAAGAACAACCTTCAAAAGACTTGATTATCTGGTTGCTAATGCAGGTATTCTTCCAACTCCCGCAGGTATTAATGATGTTACGGACGAGAATATCGAACGCACAATTGATGTAAATCTCAAGGGTACTTTCAATACTGTGAAAATATTAGGACAAATTATCAGCGACACTTCGACTTCTGGCTCAATTGTCATGCTTACATCTGTTGATGGCATTATTGGAGAACCATACGGCGTGATATATTCCGCGACAAAAGCCGGTATTATTTCGCTTACAAAATCATTTGCAAGGAACTATGTCGAACCAGTAGTAAGAGTTAACGCGGTGGCCCCAGGCCTAATCGACACACCCTTGACCGCAAGTACAGGTGAAGATCCTAGCTGGACGACAGATGTTTCAATAATTAAGAGAATAGGAAGATCAGAAGAGGTCGCTAACGCAGTAGCCTTCCTGCTCTCCGAAGAAGCTTCTTTTATAACTGGTCAGGTATTGGCAGTCGATGGAGGATTTACACTGAAATGAGAGTTAGTTTAAATACGATCAAACAATATACTGATATCAATCTTTCTGTCGATGAATTAGTGGCGAAAATTAATGCTCAGCTGGGTAAAGTTGAAGAAGTTATCGATCTTGGTAAACGCTACGAAGGTGCCACGATCGTAAAGGTTGTCGAGTGTGATGATCATCCAAATGCCGACCGACTACATGTCTGTAAGATCGATGATGGTGGCGTAAATACAGATGTTGAGCGAGATGAAAACGGCCTTGTGCAAGTCGTCTGTGGTGCGCCAAATGTGCACGCCGATATGTTCGTGGTGTGGCTACCGCCAAAGAGCACGATGCCCGCGAGCTTCGAAGAGAAAGAATTATTTGTCCTTGATGCGAGGGAACTACGCGGCGTCATGAGTAACGGTATGCTGGCAAGCGCCAAAGAGCTCGGGATTGGCGAGAGTCACGATGGAATTCTTGAGATTGATCCGTGTGAATGGAAACCGACTGACGTTGCAATAGAGCCGGGCGTCAGCTTTGCGCAGGCCTATGGTCTCGACGACACGATTATAGATATTGAAAACAAGATGTTCACGCACCGGCCAGACCTATTCGGTCAGCTCGGTGTGGCCCGCGAGATCGCTGGTATTCAGCACAAACAATTCACCAGCCCAGAATGGTACACGAAACACCCCGAGTTTGGTACTGACGAAGGCCTCGAGCTGGATGTATTTAACGATGCCCCAGATAAAGTGCCACGCTTTATGGCAGTGGCTATAAAAAACGTCGAGGTCAAACCAAGCCCGCTCTGGCTGCAGATTGAGCTTGTGCGCCTGGGCGGCAAGCCAATCAATAACATTGTGGACGTCACGAACTACGTGATGTTACTGACGGCACAGCCAACCCACGCCTATGACTATGACAAGCTCCGTGGCGGCAAGCTCGGTGCCCGTCTGGCTGCGAAGGGCGAGACGGTCAAGTTGCTCAATGGCAAAACCTATGAGCTGGATGAAAGCGATATCGTGATCGTTGACGGCGAAGGGCCAGTTGGCCTCGCCGGGATTATGGGCGGTGGCGAAAGCGAAGTCTCGAATGAAACCAAGAATATAGTGCTCGAAGTTGCCAATTTTGACATGTACGCGGTGCGCAAAAGCAGTATGCGCCACGGTATCTTTACCGATGCGCTGACGCGGTTTAATAAAGGCCAGTCGCCACTACAAAATCCAGTTGTATTAAGTTTGCTTATGAAATCTGTCTTTGACGTGGCTGGTGGTGAGCAGGCAAGTAGAGTAATGGATCTTGGTTCACCTGCTGAACCTGAGGCTATTGCTGTGACCACGAAGTTTATTAATGATCGCCTTGGCTTAAAGCTGGAGAATAGTGATATTGCAGGCTTAATCGGCAATGTGGAAATACAGGTGGACTCACCCGATGATCACGATACCTACTTCGAAATCTATCCTCCATTTTGGCGCACTGACCTTGAGTTACCTGAAGACATTGTCGAAGAAGTCGGTCGGCTGTATGGCTTTGATGAGCTCCCGCGTGAATTGCCGCAGCGCAGTATCAAGCCAGCCGCGAAAAATCCCAAACGAGTCCTTGCGCAATCTGTGCGCGAAAACTTGTCGCGAGCTGGTGTGAATGAAGTATTGACCTATAGCTTTGTGCATGAAAATATCATCAAACAAGCTCAGCAAAATGCCGAGCTAGCCTTTAAACTCACAAACGCGCTGAGCCCAGATCTTCAGTATTACCGTCTGAGTCTGTCGCCTAGCTTGCTCCATAAAGTTCATCCGAATATTAAAAATGGGTTTAGCGAATTTGGTCTATTTGAGATTGGCCGGGCGCACGCCAAATCCGACATGGACGACGATGGGCTACCCAAAGAATTTGATCGCGTCGCCTTTGTGTATGCCGCAACTGAAGCTAAAGGTAGTCCATATTTCACGGCACGCCGCTATCTTACAGTTCTCTATCCTGATGCGGAACTTGTGCCACTCGCGACTGTAGACACGACGAGTAGCGACCTCATGGGGCAGATGGTGGCTCCTTTTGAAGCCCTGCGGTCTGCGGCCATCATGCATAACGGCCAGATCGTGGGTGTTGTTGGCGAATTCAAGGCAGCCGTTCGAAAAGCCTTCAAATTACCGAAAGCCGCCGCCGGGTTTGAGGTATCGTTTGAGGCGCTGCCTGTCACTACGGTATCTGTGTATAAGCCACTGAGCCGTTATCCAAGCGCCGAACGAGATATTTGTTACCAAGTAAATCAAACAGTGACCTACGGTGAGATAGTTGCAGCTATGGCGAATGCTGCACATGATGACAGTATCGATATCACTATATCGCTAGTCGACATTTACCAGCCAGACGATGGTGAAACGAAAAATATCACCTTCCGACTCACGATTTCATCGCGTGACAAAACATTATCGGGCGAGGAAGTGGCGGTAGTCGTTGATAGCCTTGCTCAAGCTGTCATAACGAGCGTCAGCGCCGTAGTTATCTAAAAAGAAGCGCCCCATGATGGGGCGCTTCTACCTTTCCTAGTTTATGAGTTAATCTTCTTTTTCGGTGTTAATATCTACCTTAGCTCCTTTGGCATCAGCCGCTACTTTAATGGCTGCTTTGTAGCTGTAGAGCGATTCGTAATAGTCATAGAATGCTTCAAATGTCTTGAGTGTTTGAGCCTTCAAAGCGGCCTTTTGCTCGTCGGTCATAGCGCTTTTATCGATTGAGGCGCGGAGCTGTTCGAGCGCTGTGAGCTCAGTCTTCAGTGTGTCGGCTTTTGCGACCACATCTGCACGCAGGACGTCACCGTTTTCAACGGTTAGGTCATTGTCGCTAATGATCTTGTCGAGCATCGCGAGCTTGGTGTCATGCATTTTTTGGAATCGATCAGCCGAGATCCATCCCCACCACTTTTGTCCATCATAGTTACCGCCGTAGGTGTGGTGCATGCCGCCCCAAGAACTACCTGAGTGTTGTGACACTCCACTGGCTCGTCCATCGCGACCATCGCCACCTCCATGGGCGAATGATGTTGCAGCCGGGGTCAGTGCGACGACTGCCGCCAGCGCTCCTGCAAACATAAAGGTATGCTTAGTGTTGATATGCTTGGTTGGAATTTTCATAAATTTCCTCCTTCTGCATTACTTGCTATGCATATCTAATTATACCATTTTAAGCATAAGTGGGACTAGATCACCTCTGTTAGAAAACGGGTTGACAACAATAATTTTAAGAAGATGCTTATTCAACCTTCAGTTAAGAGTCAGGTATTGTACAGCACATTTGCAGTCACTTCAGACATTGTTGATTTGCAGCGTGACCTGTATGATAAACGTAAGGGTAATATGAAAAAATCAGTCAAACCATTCTTTAGTCCATGGCGCATAATCTTCCTCGTGGTGAGCATCATTGTTATCGCGTGCCTCGGAACTTTTTTGCTTCTCGATGGCAAAAATATTGCGGTGCTTAATCCACAGGGGATCATCGCCAGTAAAGAAAAGGATTTGATGATCTTTACGCTGATGCTCGGTATGATCGTGATCATACCGGTCTTTATTATGCTGTTTGCCTTCGCCTGGAAATACCGCGAAGGTAATACCAAGGCAAAGTACACCCCTGAAGCCGATGGCAACCGCCTGATTGAGATTACCTGGTGGGCTATCCCGCTGATTATCATTGGCATACTGAGCGTGGTGACGTGGGTGTCGACGCATGACCTTGATCCGTATAAAAAATTAACGTCCGACACCAAAGCCCTGACGATCCGAGTCGTGGCCTTGCAGTGGAAGTGGCTTTTTATTTATCCTGATCAGGGTATCGCCACGGTCAATGAGGTTCGTTTTCCAGAAGATACGCCGGTGAATTTCGAGATTACGGCCGATGCGCCCATGAGCGCGTTTTGGATACCAAACCTCGGTACCCAAACCTACGCCATGAATGGCATGACGAGCAAACTCAGCTTAGAAGCCGATAACGTGGGTGAATACCGTGGCTCCAATACTAATATTAGCGGCGAGGGTTATGCCGAAATGGACCTTAAGGCGATTGCCACGACGCGTCATGACTTTGACCTGTGGGTTAAAAATATCGCCGGTTCCAGTAGTCATCTGGACTGGGCAGCTTACGAAGAGCTCGCTCAGCCAAACAAAAAACAGCCCGTCGTCTATTACATGCTCCACGAGCCCGACCTGTATGCTATGATACAACATAAATATATGGATGATCAGACGATGAACACGCAGAATTCAGACACGATGAACCATGAGGGGATGAACTAGTATGTGGGGGCGACTGAGTCTCGACGCGCTGCCGCACGATATGATTACTATTGGTGGGGTAGTGGGCGGCGGCCTGGCATTGCTGGCTGGTATTGCGGCGATCACATACTTTAAGAAATGGCGCTGGCTCTGGACGAACTGGCTGACTTCGCTTGATCCTAAGAAGATCGGCGTGATGTATCTAGTCGTGGCAACAGCGATGTTGCTGCGTGGCTTAGCTGATGCGGCGATGATGCGCGCTCAGCAAGCCGTGTTTGCGACGGGTGACGGGAGTGGTCCAATCTCGGCTGATATGTTCCAACAGGTGTTCTCGGCTCACGGTACAATTATGATTTTCTTTGTCGCCATGGGCGCAATTTTCGGTATATTAAATCTCATTCTTCCGCTTCAGTTGGGCGCCCGCGACGTCGCTTTCCCGCTATTAAACTCGATTAGCTTTTGGTTGCTTGTCGCTGGTATGGTCTTGATGAATGTATCATTGGCTGTCGGTGAATTCTCCACTGCCGGATGGCTGGCATATCCGCCACTTTCCGAGCTGCAGTATAGTCCAGGTACAGGAGTGGACTACTGGATATGGAGCCTGCAGATTGCGGGTATCGGCAGTTTGCTTTCGGGTATCAATTTCTTGGCAACCATTTTTACGATGCGCCGTGCCGGCATGACCCTCATGAAGATGCCTGTTTTTGCCTGGAGCGTTGTTGGCAGCATGCTACTCGTAGCTTTTGCCTTTCCGATTTTGACGGCGACGCTGAGTATGCTGTCGCTCGATCGCACGATTGGCACTCATTTCTTTACGTCTGATATGGGCGGCAACCCCATGATGTATGTCAATCTCATCTGGGCTTGGGGTCACCCAGAGGTATATATTTTAGTTCTGCCTGCATTTGGTATTTTTTCAGAGATTGTCCCGGTCTTTAGTAAAAAGCGGCTATTTGGGTATACCTCGATGGTGTGGGCACTGATGGCTATCACCGTCTTGTCATTTACGGTCTGGCTGCATCACTTTTTCACGATGGGATCAGGAGCAAACGTCAACGCCTTCTTCGGCATTATGACGATGGTGATTGCCATCCCGACTGGCGTGAAGATATTTAACTGGTTATTTACGATGTATCGGGGGAGAGTGAAGCTTGCAACACCGATGCTTTGGTTTATGGGCTTTGTGGTGACGTTTACGATTGGTGGTCTGACTGGCGTGCTCATGGCGGTGCCGGGAATTGATTATCAGGTACACAACAGTCTCTTTTTGGTTGCTCACTTCCACAATGTTATTATCGGCGGCGTGGTCTTTGGCTTTTTTGCTGGGCTTGCCTACTGGTGGCCGAAGTTTACGGGTTTTTATCTTCACGAAGGCCTCGGTAAGGCTGCTTTTTGGTGTTGGCTCATCGGCTTCTTGGTCGCTTTTTTGCCCCTCTACGTTCTTGGATTTATGGGAGCTGTCAGACGTCTCGATAGTTACGATGCGTCTCTCGGTTGGCAAGGCCTCTTTATCGTGGCTGCCGTGGGCATGATGATTATCCTGCTGGGTGTGCTTTTCCAGATTACCCAAGTCGGGTATAGCATTTGGAAACGCAAAGAACTACGCGCATCAAGCGATCCATGGGACGGCCGAACATTCGAATGGTCGACGTCAACCCCAATCGCCGAATACAATTTTGCGAGCCTGGCGCCTGTCATGTACCGCGACGATTTTTGGGAACAAAAGCACCGCTCTCGTTATACGAAACCCGTCGGGTTGATTGAGCCGATTCGAGTACCGAAGAATACTGGTATTGGAGTGGGCATCGGTCTTATATCGGCCGTAGTCGGTTTTGCAATCATCTGGCACATTTGGTGGTTAGCGCTGGCGGCTGTGATTGGAGGCATTGTCCTGGTCATCACTGCCACGCTCAGGGAAGATACCGAGCGAATTATTGGCGTGGATGAGATTGTGGCGACGGAAAAACGACTGAGGGGGACAAAATAATGAGTAAGCCTCGATTACTAGACCAAAAGTTCCTGGATTATAAAACCAGTACCGGTTTCTGGCTGTATCTCATGACTGACTGTGTGCTATTTGGTACTCTGTTTGCTTCCTATATAGTGCTTCATCCAGCGACAGCTGGCGGCCCGACGAGTAGTGAGATCTTTAGCCTCCCCATGGCGCTCACAGAAACGATTATTCTGCTCACAAGTAGTTTTACCTGTGGGCTGGCACTGCTCGCGCTTCGACAGAATAGCCTGAGGCAGTTGATCATCTGGCTAGGGGCCACCTATATACTTGGTGTGTCATTCCTAACGATTGAGCTGAGTGAGTTTGCGGCCTTAGTAGGTGATGGGCATAGTTGGCAGCAGAGCGCCTTTTTATCTGGCTTCTTTACGCTAGTGGGGACCCATGGACTTCATATCTTTGTTGGTCTGCTCTGGCTCCTTGTTATGGTAGCTGTCTTGTTTAAAAAAGGTATCACGCCGAAACTGAAGCGCCAGCTCGGCCTCTTTGGGCTGTTTTGGCATTTTCTGGATCTCGTGTGGGTCTTTATCTTCACGGTCGTGTACTTGATGGGAGCCGCCTCATGAGTGCCCGCCAGACCCCGCAGCGCAGCATGCTCATAAAATATATCCTCGGCTTTTTGGTGTCATTAACACTGACGCTCACGGCCTATATCTTGGTCTCGGGCCAGGCGTTTAGCGGCTCCACGCTCGTCTTTATTATTGGTGGGCTGGCGCTGGTGCAGATGCTCATCCAACTCGTCTTCTTTTTGCACGTCACCGATGAATCCGGTCCGCGGTTCCGGCTGATGAGCTTCGGATTTATGACCGTGACGCTTGTCATCGTGGTGGCAGGTTCGCTCTGGATTATGTATCACCTCAACTACAACATGATGGATATGAGCTCACGCGACAAAGACAGTCTGATGACGACTGAACGAGACAAGGGCTTCTAATGAGGGGAACTATAAAAACCTATTACCGGTTAACAAAACCTGGGGTACTCTACGGCAATGTACTTACCGCTGCGGCTGGCTTCTTGCTCGCCGCCAGAGGGCATGTTGATATTGGGCTGTTTGTAGCCACGATCGTGGGGATGACGCTGGTCATTGCCGCAGCCTGCGTGCTCAATAATTTCCTCGACCAAGACATCGACCAGATTATGACCCGTACCAAGTCCCGCCCGAGCGCGCTCGGTGAGGTCAAAGGCAGCTACATGGTTATCTACAGTATCGTACTGCTCGTCCTTGGAACCGCGACGCTTGCAATCGGCACCAACTGGCTGGTCGTCTGGATTGGCCTCATCGGCTTCGGGGTGTACGTGTGGCTCTACGGTGCGCTCTCGAAGCGCCGTTCCATCCATGGCACGTTGGTTGGCAGTATCTCGGGCGCCATGCCGATTGTCGGCGGCTACGCCGCCGTGAGCGGCCACGTTGATGCTGGCTTTATCATTGCTTTTTTGATCATGTTTTTCTGGCAGTTTCCTGAGTTCTACTCGATTGCTATCTACCGCCGTAAAGAATATGCTGCCGCTCGTATTCCGGTTATGTCGGTGGTTAAAGGTGTACGATCAACGACCATCCAGATTTTTCTCTACACCATTTTGTATGTGCTCAGTACCTTAGCTTTAACGGTATACGGCTACACCGGCTATATCTACTTTGTCGTCATGGCCGTACTCGGTGGCTACTGGATATGGCTGGCATACCAGGGCCTCCGCAATCCCAAACCCGAAGTCTGGGCACGTCGCATGTTTAAGTTTTCGATGATCACGATTCTCGCGCTCTGCGTCATGTTGTCGATCGGCCCTGTGTTGCCGTAGATGGTATACTATAAAAGCATAAACACTATGACTAATGATAAGGGCAGGCGACTATGAAGGTGACAATTGTGGGTGGAGGATTTGGCGGTGTCAAAACTGCGCTTGAGCTGGCCCGGAACAAGAAAAATCGCATCACACTGCTGAGTGATAAACCTGATTTTCAATATTATCCGGCACTTTACGGGACGGCCACAGGCAGAAGCCACCTGCAGTCCTGGGTCCCCTTGGGCACTATCTTTGCTGATCTGCCCAATGTCGATGTGATTATCGATGCCATTATCAAGATTGATCCGAGTACGAAGACGCTCACGGGATCTTCCAAGCAAACCTACAGCTACAACTTGCTGGTACTGGCTCTCGGTACTGTCACGACCTATCTTGGTATCAAGGGTCTTGATACCTATTCCTATGGCATCAAATCTGCCGAAGAAATTCGGGATTTGAAGCAGCATTTATATCACGCCATGTTCGAGGAACGGACTATTGAAAAAGAATACGTGGTGATTGGTGCGGGGCCGACGGGTGTGGAACTTGCCTCGGCCATGAGGTCGTACATTGAGCGACTGCGCACAGATTATCACTTGCCGAAAAAACGGGTTCGCATCACCCTGGTCGAAGCGGCGCCTCGGGTGCTGCCACGGATGAGTGAAGCGTCGAGCCGGCGGGTTGAGAAGCGGCTCAAGCGGCTGGGGGTGCATGTGTTGACTGGGCAGAAAGTTGAAGAACAAACGGCCGATAGTCTGATCGTCAACGGCAAGCCGATCAAAAGCCACACGGTTATTTGGACATCGGGCGTGGCTAACTCGCCATTTTATCAAGCCAATGCTGAGCATTTTGTCTTTGCCAAAAACGGCAAGATAGTGGTCGATGAACACATGCGTGCCTTTAAAGACGTGCATGTGATCGGCGATAATGCCTACACGCCCTATAGCGGTCTGGCGCAGACGGCTCTGCACGACGCTCTCTTTGTTTCGCGGAATCTGGAACGAAAACAGTCCGGCAAAAAACGCAAACTCTACAGTGCCCGCCTCCCACCCGTCGTGGTTCCGGTCGGGGAGAACTGGGCTGTTTTCGAGTGGCATAAACTGCGGTTTAGTGGTCGCTTGGCTGCCTTCTTGCGTTCATGCTCCGATATGATCGGTTATTCAGATATCTTACCACTTGGCCAGGCTCTTGGGGTCTGGCGAGCCCAGAAGGTAAAGGAAGACGACTATTTCCCACCATCGCCGGGTCTAAAAAAATAGCAATCTGCTATACTTGGAATAGACTAACTTCAGAATATACGGGAGACATATGGCTACAAAAAAGAGTCAGAGAATATTCATCTGGGTGATTGCGATTGTGATGACCGTCGGAACAGTGGCGGGGTTTATCGCCATGATGATTGCACCAACCAATCAAAAGATCGACCAGGCGGCACAGGAAAAAGCAATTGCCGAGTATCAAAAACAAGCTGAGAAGCAAGAAGCAGAGCGTCTTGAGTCTCTGCGTCCTCTGGACGGCTACCAAGCGGAAGCCTTTGACGCTGCAGCAGTCACAAGCCTGCAGACCGACGTATTGGTCGAAGGCAGCGGAGAAGCTCTGCAAAAAGATTCACCGCTCAACATCAATTACTTTGGCTGGACAGCCGACGGCAAGATATTCGACAGTACCAATATTAATGGTGTTACGACGCCAAACGACCAACTGACGATGACGACTGTCATCGAAGGGTGGAAAAAAGGTCTGGTCGGTAAGAAGATCGGCTCAACAGTGAAATTGATGGTTCCGACAGAGCTTGCCTACGGTGAAAACGCCGCCGCATCAGGTCGTCCGGAAGGCCCGCTCGCTTTTATCGTTGAAATTAAATAATAAATGCTATACTTAATATAGCAAAATAATAAGAAGGAAAGATATGAGTGATCAGATACACGATGTCATCATGGTCGGCGCGGGCCCTAGCTCGCTGGCTGCTGCCATCTATACCACCCGGGAAGATATAGAAACGGTGCTGTATGAAAAAGGTGTGATCGGTGGCATGGCGGCGATTACCGACAAAGTCGATAATTATCCTGGTTTTCCTGAGGGCGTTGAGGGTATGAAGCTGGCTGATCTTCTGCAGTCCCAGGCCGAACGTTTCGGAGCCAAGATTGAGTTTGGCGACGTGTCTGAGATCCGTGATGAAGGTAAAACCAAGGTCGTTGTGGTGGACGGCAAAGATGTTCACGCCAAAGCAGTGCTGATTGCGACCGGCAGCGATTACAATAAAATCGGAGTTCCCGGTGAAGCCGAATACTATGGCCGCGGCGTCCATTACTGCGCCACCTGTGACGGTGCCTTCTACCGTGATAAGCGCCTAGTGGTTATTGGCGGCGGTAACTCTGCCGTGCAAGAAGCAATTTTCTTGACCCGTTTTACGACCCACATTGATCTGCTGGTTCGCAGTAAAATTAAAGCGAGCGAAATTCTGCAACACGAACTGAAAAAATACGTCGATGACGGCAAGATCACCATCCACTATGGGGTTGTCACCAAAGAAATCGTGGCCACTGATGGCAAAATTACCTCTGTCTTGGCTGAAAAGGATGGTAAGGACATTAGGTATGAGACCGACGGAGTTTTTGTGTTTGTGGGCCTGAGCCCAAACACCGAATTCTTGCAGGGTAGCGCGGTTGAACTCGATGAATACCGCCTTATCAAGACCGATGCTCGTCACGAGACATCAATGAAGGGCGTCTTTGCCAGCGGCGATGTGCGTAGTGGTGCGACGCTCCAGATCGCTAGTGCGGTCGGCGAGGGTGCGGCTGCCGCGCTTTCTATCCGTGAATATCTCGACGGCTTGAACCACCATATTTAATTATGCGACGTGGTCGTGAAAGAATCTTTCCAGCTGCGTGATCACAGCTGAATTTTCTGTTTCCAGTGCAATCTCGCGGGTACCTAAGATCACGCCGCCGTGGACAAAATTGTGCGAGCCCGTGATAGCAATCTTTTGGCCGTCTGGCATCGTAAAAATCATAAATTTGGCGTGCAGATAGCTCTTTTTGGTATATAACGTTTTAGTTCGAGTAATAAAATGCGTCAGTCGTATGACGGCTTTATTGAGGGGTGTGGTATCTTTGCCGGTGTTAAAGTACAGCTTGGAGTTTGTTTTTTTGAGGAAACGGTTCAATCGTCCGGTTGGTCCGTACTGCGAAACATAGAGCACGGAGCTAGCGTCTCGGGCTAAGGAGCAGACGCGGCGGTAAATGACAGAATCCAGCGGCAGCCCGCCGTCGATATGCACCGTGCCATAGGTCGACGGAATGCTGCGGCTGCGGTACGAGAAGCCACCATTGTCGGCTTTTACGAGCCTGTCAAATTCATCAGCGAGGGTGCTTGCCAGTGATGGATCGACGACCTTGAACATATAATCATTATTCTTGATCCCTGGGCCGTAGAGATTGACACCGCCAAACGAGTAAATGGTGTCATCCACCACGCACCATTTTATATGTGTTCGACCCGTAAAGGGAGTATTGGCAAAACGCCCGAGCCAATGGAAGTTGGCATGGCTATGTTTGAACCGTTCACCCATGGCGGTCAGCGAACGAGAGTTTTTCGAGAAATACCGCGTAGGAATAAAGTGGCCAGACAGCTCACCGTAGGTAAATACGTCGGCCGCTACCTCCACCTGCACGCCGCGCTTGGCGGCTTCATTCAGGGCGGTTATGAGATGATTTGTGGTGTCGTCGTCGGTGACGACCATGCACAAAAACGACACGCGCTTTTTTGCTTTCAAAATTGCTTGAGTTGCATCGGCGACATAGTCGTGGGGCAAGAGAAGAACGGGAGGATTAGCCATAGTAGGTTCATTATAGCATTTGCGCATCTGAGTACAGTATCGGTATTGCCCTGCATCCTCCCCACACCAGGCCCTTCCGCGCCTAGAAATTCACGAATTAGCGATGTAATTTCTAGGGTTGCAGTCGCTTGAGCCTGGCTTAGTCGAGGACGCAGGGCTACATCTACCTCTAAAAAGATAAAACTGTTAAAATAGACCGTAGTAAACAATCGAAGGAGATACTTTTATGGCAGATTTTAATCAGGTTTTGACCCCTGGCAATGTAGATGAGGGCACGGTGAACACGGTGGTAGAGATTCCCCAAGGCTCACGCCTCAAAGTAGAGTGGGACCGGACTCGCGCTGCTTTTATGCTCGACCGCGTGGAACCGGCTATCTTTGCGAAGCCCTGTAACTATGGCTTTATTCCACAGACTCTTGATGAAGACGGTGACGAACTCGACACCTTGATTATCTGCCCCGAACCACTGCCAACTGGGGTCTGGCTCGAAGCCAAAATCATCGGCGTGATGAAGTTTGAAGATGACGGTGAAGTCGATGACAAGATCGTGGTTGTACCAAGCGATAACCGCGACGACGGCGATGCGATCAACTCACTGGAGGATATTCCTCAGCTCGTGAAACAACTGGAGCATCATTTTGCTCACTATAAAGACCTCAAAAAACCAGGTAGCACGATCGTCAAAGGTTGGGGTGACGCTGCGGAAGCGAAAGCGATCATCCACTCTTGTATTGAGCGCTGGAACAATCGTTAATAGGTAATGCACGTTCCTCGAGCAGCTAAAGTCGTTATCTTTGACGCACAAGGCAGTGTGCTACTGCTTCGGCGAAGCAGTACGCATCCGCACCACGCGCTTCGCTCCGATCTACCAGGAGGGATCATTGAAAACGATGAAAGTTGGGAAGATGGGCTATGTCGTGAAGTGAAAGAGGAGGCTGGTCTCGTGGTGAGACCTGATACTCTCCGTCTGGTTTACGAACTGAATCACGAATATTTTGGTAAACAAATTTCACGGCGTATCTTCGCGGTCCATCTACCCCACGTACGGCCGAATGTTCAGATCAGCTGGGAGCATGACAAAGCATCATGGGTACCGCTTGATGATTTGAAGGGGTTGGAAGAGCCATACCAAAAAGGTATAGATTATGCTAACGCTCATAACCTATGGGTTGAGTTTTAGGCTTTTCTTTTCCGACGCGTCTTATCGCGGATAATCGCCGCCGCGTGGGTCATGGTTTCAATAACACCAAGTTGCTTGAGTTGCATACGGATCTTGGCGCGGGCATGACTGGTGGTCGCGAGATCGAGCCAGGCGCGTTTAGGCTGCGCGAGCTTCCGGGTGACAACTTCGACGATATCACCGTTATGAAGTGGCTTATCAAAGGGGTGGATATTGCCGTTTACCTTGAAGCCATAGGCATGTTTACCGACATCGGTATGAACCATGTAGGCAAAATCGAGCGGTAGAGCACCGACGGGAAGATTGTAAATATCGCCTTTGGGTGAGTAAACAAAGATGCGGTCGCCAAACACGTCGACATGTAGCTGGTCGTGCGAGATTTCTTCATGGTCGCTCAATCGCTGGGCGATTTCTTGCAGTTCGGTGATCCACTGCAGTTGAGAGGGCAGCGTAGAAATCATCTTTCGCTTGCCGTAGTGGCTGCTGTCTTTTTGGTCGTGGTAATGGAAGCTGGCGGCTAGCCCGCGCTCGGCATAATCATGCATGGCTTCCGAACGGATTTGAAATTCGACGATTTGCTTGTTGCGGGTGATCACGGTAGTGTGCAAACTCTGGTAGCCATTGGGCTTTGGCACGGCGATATAATCTTTAATGCGGGCAATCATGGGCTGGTACATAGCGTGCAGGATGCCCAGAACCTTATAGCAATCATCTTTATTCTTCACGATAATACGAAGTGCCATCAGGTCGTAAATATCGTCAATATTGCCATCGACTTTTTTGAGTTTTTTAAACAGGCTGTAGACACTCTTGATGCGGCCATTAATTTCAAAGGTGATGCCCTGACGTTTGAGTTCGTCTTCGACTTCCTGGCGGACAACACCAAGTTTGCGCGTGCTACGTCCAAGGCGTTTTTTCATTAAATTTTGGGTGCGTTTATACGTGCTTGGATCGAGATACTGAAAGCCGAGCTCCTCAATCTGCAGGCGCACTTGCCCCATGCCGAGTTTGTCGGCCATCGGCGCAAAGACTTCGAGGCTCTCACGGGCGATCTTTTGTTGCTTGTCTTTGGGCATATATTCCAGCGTGTTGAGATTGTGCAGGCGGTCGGCGAGCTTAATAATAATCACCCGCACATCCCGGCCAATCGCAATCAATAGTTTAGAAAGATTATCCTTGGTCTGTGGCAGGTAGCTCGAGAGATCACGCATCCCGGCACGGGCCTGGGTAATCTTGGTGACTCCGTCGACCAAGAAGGCGACGTCGTGGCCAAAAATATTTTCAATTTCAGGTAATTCTATCTCGGTATCTTCGACCGTGTCATGCAGGACGCCGGCTAGCACCGTGTCGATATCCATACCCCAATTCACCAAAGTAGCAGCGACGGCAATGGGGTGGGAGATGTAGGGTTCGCCGCTGCGGCGTTTTTGGCCAGCATGAGCTTTCTTGGCAAAGTCGATAGCGTGCTCTAGCTCGAGAAGTTCATTTTCGTCGTAGAGAGGTTGTGCCAATTTTAACAGCTCACTTTTCTTCATATCTCATAGTATAGAACAATTTAAGAACCCGTGATACAGTGAAGCTATCGTGAAGAGGAGGCGATTCCATGGCCATAATTGGCCCCCACGATCACCCCGGCTGGCGTTCGGCGCTCTAACCTGCGCCAGCCGGGGCCTATTCATTGCACGACATATTCAAACGGTATACAATAAGGGTAAATGAAACGCTAACGGTTAAAAGGGTGGGACGAAATGGCAAAAGTAAAAATAGCAATCAATGGTTTCGGGCGGATTGGCCGGAATGCCTTTAAGATTGCCTTTGAGCGCAGTGATATTGAGATTGTGGCCGTCAATGACTTGACTGATACCAAAACTCTGGCGTACCTCTTAAAATACGACAGCAACTACGGCACCTACCAGCATGATGTCACCAGTGACAGCGGTAACATTATCGTGAGTGGCCAGACTATCAAAGTCTTAGCCGAAAAAGACCCTGCCGCTCTTCCGTGGGCTGATCTGGGTGTCGATCTGGTGATTGAATCGACTGGCTTATTTACCGACAAAGACGGTGCCTCCAAACACATTCAAGCGGGTGCCAAACGCGTCGTCATTAGCGGCCCGACCAAGAGCGACGATGTCGATACGATAGTGCTCGGCGCCAATGAAGATAAGATCGCCGGAGCAACTGAGGTCATTAGTAATGCCAGCTGTACCACCAATTCGCTGGGTATGGTTATGGCAATTCTGGATGCAGAGTTTGGGGTTGAAAAGTCACTTCTGACCACTGTTCATAGCTACACAGCGAGCCAAGCCCTGCAAGACGCACCGAAAAAAGATCTACGTGAAGGCCGCAACGCGGCAGAAAATATTGTCCCCACCTCCACCGGAGCAGCTATTGCTGTTACTAAAGCCTTACCTGGCCTTGTTGGCAAGTTTGACGGTATTAGTATGCGCGTACCGACGCCCGTTGTTTCTATTAGCGACATTACAGCCTTACTTTCAAAAGATGTCACGGTTGAGCAGCTCAATGAGACGTTTAAAAAAGCCGCCAAAGACCCGTTCTATCAGGGAATTTTGGGTGTGAGCGACGTGCCACTGGTGAGTCGGGATTACATCGGTAATAGCTACTCCGGTACGGTTGACCTCGCGCTTACCCGAGTTGTTGGCGGCAACCTCGTAAAAGTCTGTGTCTGGTATGACAACGAATGGGGCTATTCCAACCGCCTGGTGGAACTTGTGGCAGATGTCGGTAAATCACTAGCAAAACAGGCATAAACCGCTTATACTTGAGATATGAAGATCTACTTGGGCGCAGATCATAACGGCTTCCATATGAAGGAAAGAGTCTTCGCATACTTAGCGAAGCATGGCTACGAGGTGGAAGATGTCGGTGATACCGAGCTCGATCCGGCCGATGATTTTCCCGAATTTGCTCAGCTAGCAGCACTTAAAGTGATTGGTGATGATGATAAAGATCCGCGCGCTATACTTCTGTGTGGCGGTGGTCAGGGCATGGCTATGGCAGCCAACCGGTTTCGTGGTATTCGCGCCAGTGTCGTCTGGGATGCATTTGAAGCGAAGATGACGAGGAATGATAACGATAGCAATATCCTCTGTTTGCCATCCCGAGTGCTGGAGCATGACGAGAGTGAATGGCAAGGCATTATCGAAACCTGGCTCAATACACCATTTGCGAACGCCGTGCGCTTCAGGCGCCGAAATGCGCAGATTGACGAGCTATAGTTTATGAGTGAGATTGCGACCGCCCTGCTGGCAGAAAATGCCGATAGCTACAAAGAGCAAGCTCAGCTGTTGCACACGTTCGCGCGGCGTGTCCATATTGATATTACCGATGGGGAATTCACGCCCACCTTTACAGTGACACCTAAAGATTTATGGTGGCCCGCCGAATGGATCGCTGATATTCATGCTATGGTTGCTCGGCCCTCCGAACACCTCCAAGCACTCGTCGCTCTGAAACCGCACCTCATTATTTTTCATGCCGAGGTCCAAGAAGATCTATTGCCAATCATGCAGTACATCAAGCAAAACGGCATCAAAGCCGGCGTCGCTCTGCAGCGCTCGACCGTACCCCAGACTGTCGGTGGCCTCATTGAAGCGGCCGACCACGTGATGATCTTTAGTGGCGATCTTGGCCATTATGGCGGAACTGCTAGCATGATGCAGCTCGAGAAAGTCCGCCTGATCCGCGCTATTAAGCAAGATGTCGAGATTGGCTGGGACGGTGGTGTGACGGTGGAAAATGCCTTTAGTCTGGCGCATGGCGGTATAGACGTACTCAATGTCGGTGCCACGATTGCCAAATCGGCCGATCCAGCCAGCACCTACGCCACGCTGGTCAATGAAATCAACAAAGAAGGGGTGATCTAGGTATGGAAAGCCCACTTACCATTTCTCAGCTAGAGCAAAAAGCTAGCGATATTCGCCGCGATATTATTACCATGCTGGAAGCAGCCAGTAGTGGCCATAGCGCTGGTCCACTGGGTCTGGCCGATATCTTCACAGCGCTGTATTTTAATATCTTGAACATCAACCCCAAAGAACCTGAATGGACAGAGCGGGATGTATTTTTCTTGAGTAACGGCCACTGCGTGCCAGTGCAATACGCCGCCATGGCGGAGCGAGGCTTCTTTGACGTGAAAGAACTTGTGACACTGCGTAAATTTGGCAGCCGTCTGCAGGGTCATCCCGAACGCGAGAAACTGCCAGGTCTCGAGAATACCAGCGGGCCACTTGGTAGCGGCGTATCACAGGCATCGGGCTACGCCTACACCATGCAGTATATCGATAATATCAATCACCGCTGGGTGTACTTCGTGACCGGTGACGGCGAGCTCGACGAAGGCAATATCTGGGAAGCAGCCATGTTTGCCGGTAAGTACAAGCTGGGCAATCTCATTGGGTTTATCGATCGCAATAACATTCAGATCGACGGCAGCACTGAAGAAGTCATGCCACTCGAAGATCTGCGTGGCAAGTGGGAAAGCTTTGGGTGGCATGTGCAAGAGATTGACGGACATAACATCGAGAGCGTCATTGATGCCGCCAGTATGGCCCGGGCGATTACCAATAAACCGAGCATCATTATTGCTCATACCATTCCGGGTAAGGGCGTGGATTTTATGGAGTATGATTACCATTGGCATGGTGTCGCGCCCAACAGCGATCAGGCCAAAGAGGCGCTGAAAAAATTACGGACTTTGAACGGAAAGATCTCCCATGAAGGAGAAGGTGTATGACGCATTACCAACTGACGGAGAATTTGTTTGATGATGTTAAAGAGGAACCGACGCGGGCCGGCTTCGGGCGTGGTCTTAAAGCAGCCGGTGAGACGAATGAGGCTATTGTGGCGCTGTGTGCCGATCTGACCGAAAGCACCCAGATGCATTTATTTAGACAAGCCTTCCCGCAGCGATTTATCGAAATGGGAATCGCCGAGCAAAATATGGTGACGGTCGCCAGCGGTATGGCTCGGGCTGGCAAGATTCCCTTTACCAGTAGCTACGCCGCGTTTAGCCCGGGGCGAAACTACGAACAAATCCGCACGACGATCGCTCTGAACAACCAGCCAGTTAAAATTATCGGTTCGCATGCGGGCGTGAGTGTGGGGCCCGATGGCGCCACACACCAGATGCTCGAAGATATTGCCCTCATGCGGGTGCTACCAAATATGGTGGTGATTGCGCCCGGCGATAGTATTGAAGCCGCCAAGGCAACCCACGCGATTGCTGCCAATGGTAAACCAAGTTATCTGCGGTTGGCGCGAGAGAAAACGCCTATTTTTAGCACTGAGGAATCACCATTTGAAATCGGCAAAGCCTATATTCTCTGGGAAGGCCACGATGTGACGCTGCTCGGCACAGGTACGATGACCTACCAGCTCCTGAAAGCCGCGAAATTGCTACAAGAAAAAGGCATTTATGTGGAAGTAGTCCACGTGCCGACTATTAAACCGCTGGATGATGAGACTATCCTCGCCAGCATACGCAAGACTGGCCGTGCGGTCAGCGCCGAGGAAGCCCAGATAAAAGGCGGGTTTGGCGGTGCTATAGCCGAGCTACTGAGCGAAAAACTCCCAACACCGCTGCTGCGCATCGGTATGGAAGACCGCTTTGGTGAATCGGGCAAACCCGATGAGTTACTCGATTATTTTGGACTCACTGGTGAGAAAATGGCCGAGCGGATTGCCGAGTTTGTATCGGCTACACCTAAATACCACCAAGGGTTTTAAAAATAGTATATTCAAGTAAGGAGTATAATAAATCGCATGAAAGACGAATCAGATCAGCAGGTAAATACCAGTCCTAATCAGGTTCCGGTACCAGAACCTTATCCTAACTCAGTATTTCCCGATGTGCCGCCTGCTGCTTATGGAGATAGTCAACAATTTAGAGTATTAGACCCCCAGCCAGCGGTGGTTAATGCGCAAGAGCCCTCGATGCCACCTGTTGCGCCCGTGCCAAACAGTAGTATGCCAGTGAGCCCAGCAGTGCCTAGCGAAACATCTCCATATCTCGTTCCGCCAAAGAAATCCAAATTCTCTTCTAAGATAATGATTACGGCCGGGGTAGTTATAGTAGGTTTGGTCGCTGCGGGCATACTCGCTTATATTGTATTTTCATCTATGAACCAGAAAGATGGTGGTATTGCGGTCAGCTGTACCCCCATAAAGGCGGGATCACTTGATAACGCGACGGCACGAAAAGCATACAAGAATTTTGTGGCAGCAGTAAAAAAAGGTGATCAAGCCTGCGTTGATCAACTCTCATCGACGATATTGAAAAAGGTCGAGTCACAAACGTACGCCGCGTCTGATGGAAACTGGATAAACAAGGATAGTCAAGTACGCTCAGCGGTCGATGACATCCGTGATCTACCTGGTACGTTGGAAAGTGGAAAAATCAACACCGAAGACTATACAAGAGCTGACTACACGGCATATAAAGGTCTTGAGAAGTCAGACACGGCATCAGGTATAACGGTGCAGTACCCGCTGAAGTCTGGCGGAAAAACTGTGTTGAATGTCGCAGTATCGTTTGTCAGCGAAAATAATAAAATCCTAGCGGATAATATACGGTCAGCTCCGCAAGGACTGGACAACTTCTAAGTTCTCTGCCGGGACAAAGAGGACGGAAAATGCTATAATTAACCATAAGAATCATAAACAAAGGGCATTACAATCTTATGGGACTGACCATCAAACAAATACGGGATAACACCACGCGGGCACGACATTTGTATCAGCGTACTAGGTCACAGCACTTTGCGGTCGGAGCGTTCAATATTGATAACCAAGAGACACTGATTGCCATCTGTCGGGCGGCCCAAAAACTAAGCTCGCCCGTTCTCATTGAAGTCAGTGATGGTGAAGTCAAGGCAATGGGGCTGGATAATGTCCGGGATCTTATTGACAACTATAAGGTCGAATATGGAATAGAGATGTATCTCAATCTCGACCATAGCCCAACCGTCGAAGACTGTAAACGCGCGATTGACGCGGGCTATGAATTTATCCATATCGACATCTCCCAGGCCAACCATGATGCACCTTTAGACGAAATTATTGCGAAGACGAAAGAAGTTGTTGAATATGCCAAGTTTACGGGTGCGTTAGTAGAAGCCGAGCCGCACTACTTTGGTGGCTCATCTAACCTCCACGAGGAAACTATTGACTACGAAGAAATCAAAAAAACGTTTAGTACACCAGAATCAAGCAAAGCCTTCATCGACGCCACTGGGATCGATACCTACGCCGCCGCCATTGGCAATTTGCATGGTAAATACCCCGTGCCAAAAGAGCTTGACCTCGAGCTACTGCAGCGCATTCGGGATGCGATCGACTGCCAAATCTCACTCCACGGCGGCAGTGGTACCCCGCTCCATTACTTCGAAGAAGCCGCCAAAATCGGCGTCAGCAAGATCAATATCAATAGCGACATGCGCTATACCTTCCGTAAAACACTCGAAAAAGTGTTGGCAGACAACCCAGACGAATACGCCGTTGTGAAACTGATGCCGACTGTCTATGAGGCAGTGCAGGCCGTTGTAGAGGAGAAAATCTCTGCCTTTGGCTCAGCCGGTAAAGCCGTCGTTTAAGTGTATTCCCGCGTAACCATAAGTGATATAATAACGACATTATGAGTGGGCAGACACCGAAACTATTAGCAATTGGCGCGGCAGTGCAAGATGTCTTTTTGAGCCACAGCGATGAGTTCAAGCCTGTCAGTGACAAACCTGCCCATGAGCAGTTCATGCGGCTGGAGCTTGGCGCCAAAGCCGATGTCAATAATATCAATTTCAGCACTGGCGGTGGCGCTACCAATGCCGCCGTGACCTTTGCCCGCCAAGGCCTCCACGCTATTTTTATGGGTGCGATTGGCCACGATCCGGCCGGGGCGGCCGTACTGGCAGACCTCGATAACGAAGGCGTTGATACGAGCAATGTGAGCTTTTCGGCCAAATACAACACCGGTTATTCGGTACTCTTGCTGGCTCCATCGGGCGAGCGCACGATCTTAACGTACCGCGGTGCTTCGACGCATTATAACGAGCATAATTTTGACCTTGGCGATCTAGACGTTGACTGGATTTATCTTTCTAGCATGAACGGCCATATGGATACGCTGAGTAAGCTCTTAACCCAAGCCAAAAAACGCGGCACCAAAGTCATGTTCAACCCAGGAAAAGGCGAGCTTCAGCAGCCCCAAAAGCTCAAGAGCCTACTTGAAGATATCGATATTCTGTCGGTCAATAAAGAAGAAGCCGGTATGATCGTCGAGGGCGCAAATGGTGAAGAGCTGGCCCGCCACCTAACCCACTACGTGCCAGTGGTGATCGTGAGCGATGGCCCCCATGGTGTGTACGCTACCGATAGCAAGACCATCATTCGAGCTGGCATGTACCAAGACGTCAAGGTGATCGACCGTACCGGAGCTGGTGACGCCTTCGGGTCGGGATTCTTAAGCCAGTGGGCAATGGGAAAGAGCCTAAAAGATTCGATTGTATTTGCCAGCGCCAACTCAACCTCAGTGGTGACCAAGATTGGGGCCAAAGCCGGGATCCTTCATCAGCATGCTAAATTGCACGATATGCCGCTGCACGAGAAAGCGTTTTAGGAGATAGACGATGACGAAATTTTTACACGATTTACTACCCGCGACGACTCCTCTCTTCCCGCAGGTGCTGACTCAGCTAGAGCGCTCCACCGGCAGCAGCGGTGTCGATGTGCGTCTGATTGCCGATATTACCCAGCATGCGCACCGTGTCATGCGCGGTCTGCGGCTTGATCCGGCTGATACCACGGCCCGCGAGCTGTACCTCACGCTCAACGCCTATGTCCATAAAGCCGCGTCGCACGCGCTGTTATTTGATGCCGATTTTGTGCTTTTCAAAGTGGACAGCGACGTTATTTCGTTCAATCTGATTGATATTATTGAGAACTCGCACCATAATTTGCCGTTTGAAAAACGCATGACCAGCCATGGTGAGCGAGCACTGCGCGGTGAGATCGTGGATCGCTATATGCAGCATCCTCGCACCAATGAAGCGACCACCAGCCAATTGGCAGTCGATGCAGGTCTTATGACAGAGACCGACCAGCACTATCCCAGCGTCAAAGTGCACGTCCAGTCGGTTAGTAGCGGCCCGACCTTGCTGGCAGTCGGCGATATTTTCACGGATGCCTTTATAAAACTAGACGAAAAATACGCCCGAATCGATACCGATCCTGATGGTAGCCAACGTCTCAGCTTGCCGTTTGGCTCGAAGCCGCCGTACGAACGAGTCGATATCGTCAAAGCCGTCGGGCCGTCACCCAACGCTGCCGTATCGAGCGCTCGCCTGGGCTTAAGTGCCAGCCTGATGGCGTGGGTGGGTGATGATCTACCCGGTAAGGAATCATATGATTATTTAGCTACGCAGCATGTGGGTATAGAGCCGATGGTGACGCAGCCGAACACCAAATCGAGCTACTGGTATGTACTTCGCTACGGCGCCGATCGGACTATGCTGGTGCGGAGTGAGTCGTACGATTACGCGTGGCAGGCGCCAGAGACGACGCCTGATTGGCTCTATCTTTCCTATATCGGGGCAGCCTCGTGGCCGCTGCATGAAGCGCTACTCGACTACCTCGGCCAGAACCCTTCGATTAAATTTGTCTTCCAGCCTGGTACGTATCACTTCGAATGGGGGACCAAGAAACTAGCTGATATCTATAAACGCGCTTACATGGTGGTTATGAACCGCGAAGAAGCCGTCGATGTAACCGGTAAATCGTATGACTCGTTGAGTGATCTTGCTCAAGCCTTACATGAGCTTGGGCCGGAAGTTGTGGTGATTACCGATGGCCCCAACGGTTCGTACGCCTCCTATGACGGCAAGCTGGTGACCGTTCCAAATTATCCTGATCCCGCGCCACCGCTTGATCGCACGGGGGCAGGTGACGCGTTTGCCTCGACAATCGCCGCCGCACTGGCACTGGGCGAGTCAGTCGAGACCGCGCTTCTCTGGGCGCCGATCAACAGCATGAATGTGGTGCAAAAGCTAGGAGCCCAAGCCGGATTGCTCACTAAAAATGAGATCCAAGAGTATCTCAAAAAAGCCCCCGACTGGTACAAGGTATCGGAGTATAAGGCATGAGATATCAGATCTGTGTGTCGGGTGCAGCTAGCGGCCTCAGCGTCGAGAGCTCGCACGAGATGGCCTTTCAACTGGGTAAAATTATCGCCGAAAAGGGCAAGACGCTCACCACTGGCGCGACCGTCGGGTTGCCGCACTACGCTGCTATGGGCTTTTCGAGCGTGGAGCATACCAAGGGTGTATCGGTTGGCTTTTCGCCAGCTAGTTCATTCCGCGAACACGTGGCGGTATACCGCCTTCCCACTAAGGAATTTGATTATATCAATTTCACCGGCATGGAATATGTCGGGCGCGACGTACACTTGGTGCGCAGTAGTGACGCCGTTATTACCGTCGGCGGACGCATGGGGAGCTTGCACGAGCTTTCAACCGCGCTTGAAAGCCGCAAAGTCTGCGGAGTCCTGCTTGGTAGCGGCGGCCTTGCCGATTACGTCCAGACGCTGCTTGCCAATATCGAGGCGCCAGGCGCCCGTGATGTGATTTTTGATACCGACCCAGAGGCACTCGTGACTAAGGTCATTGCTGCCCTTGATGCCAAGTACGCCGATTTTCAGCACGACGGCACGGACAGCTACCTGAATAAGCGTTTGGCCGAGAAGGGTTAGACCACCATCGTGGCTCATTTGAGTGATCTACATAGTTTTTAGAAAAGATAGTACAATATAAAGATGACAAGAACTCATCTCAAAACCCACTTTCGTACCGAAAACTTCAGATTTCGAGCCGAAAAGGATTTGATGGGAGGAAGCATAGCTGCTGCTACGTTGACGACCAGCAAAGCTTTTGCAGGCCGAAAGATGGAGTTTGCAGGTGAAAACGGGGTTTTGAAATGAGTTCACGATTTCGTCTTGAAACCAAATACCAGCCCACAGGTGATCAGCCAACAGCGATCGCTCAGCTGATCGACGGTCTGAATAAAGGTGAAAAAGAGCAGGTGCTGCTGGGCGTGACAGGCTCTGGTAAGACCTTCACGATGGCCAATATTATTCAGGATCGCCAAGTCCCGACACTAGTACTAGCGCACAATAAGACGCTGGCAGCTCAGCTGTATTCGGAGTTCAAGGCTTTCTTCCCTGATAACGAAGTTCATTATTTTGTGAGCTACTTCGATTACTACCAGCCAGAAGCCTACATCGCCAGCAGCGATACCTATATCGAAAAAGACTCGGCCATCAACGAAGAGATCGACCGGTTGCGCCATGCTGCCACCACGGCGCTTGTGACCCGTCGTGACACCATCATCGTGGCTAGCGTCAGCTGTATCTACGGTATTGGCTCGCCCGATGATTATGCCGAGATGTCGATTGTGGTTAAAAAGGGCGAGCGCCGGCTGCAAGACAAGTTCGTGCGCTTACTTACCGACATCCAGTACCAGCGCAACGACATCGACTTTCACCGGACGACCTTCCGCGTAAAGGGTGACGTGGTCGATGTCTTCCCAGCCGGAAGTGATGTGGCATACCGCATCGAATTCTTTGGCGACGAAGTAGACCGCATTACTCGGATTGACCCGCTGACGGGTGAAATCTTGGGTGAGCCGAATGAAATTACTATCTTCCCAAGCAGTCACTACGTGACGCCGAAGCAAAAGCTGGAACGCGCCATCGCCAATATCAAAAAAGAGTTTGCCGAGCGGGTAGAATGGTTTGAAAAGCACGACAAACTGCTCGAGGCTCAGCGCCTGAGCCAGCGCACCAAGTATGATATTGAGATGCTCGAAGAGACCGGTTTTGTCAAAGGCATCGAGAACTACAGCCGCTACCTCACCAACCGCGAACCAGGCGAACAGCCAGCCACGCTGATGGACTATTTTGCCGATGATTTCTTGCTGCTTGTCGATGAGAGTCACATGACCTTGCCCCAGGTACGGGGAATGTATAACGGCGACAGGGCCAGAAAAGAAGTCTTGGTCGAGCACGGCTTCCGTCTCCCCAGTGCGCTCGATAACCGCCCGCTGCGTTTTGAAGAGTTCAACCGCCATATCAACCAAGCCATCTACGTCTCGGCTACCCCAGCCGAATACGAGCTCTCGCGTAGCCCCGAGCCTGCTCAGCAGGTGATCCGCCCGACAGGGCTGCTCGATCCGATTATTGAGGTGCGCAAGACAGAAGGCCAGATTGATGATTTGATCGCTGAGATCCGCGACCGCACGGCGCGTGGCCAGCGCGTGCTCGTGACCACCCTCACAAAGCGTATGGCCGAAGACCTGTCCCAGTATTTGCTGGAGCTCGATATTAAGACAGCCTATATTCACAGCGACGTCGACACCCTCGAGCGCGGCGATATCTTAAAAGATCTGCGCCTCGGTGCCTACAATGTACTCATCGGCATCAACCTGCTGCGCGAAGGCCTCGACCTACCTGAGGTCAGCATGGTTATTATCATGGATGCCGATAAAGAAGGCTTCCTCCGTAGTGAAAGCGCGCTGATTCAGAACATCGGCCGCGCCGCCCGTCACCAAGAGGGCAAGGTGATTATGTATGCCGACAATATGACTCGCTCCATGCGCGCAGCTATCGATGAGACCAACCGTCGCCGAGCGATTCAAGAAGCCTACAATACCGAACACAACCAAGTGCCAGTGAGTATCGATAAGGCGATCGATGAAGGTCTGCGGGCTATCATCCCGATGAAAGACGACGGTAAGAACAAGATCGACCTCAGGAAAATTCCAAAAGATGAATATGCCTCGCTCGCCAAAGAGCTGACAGGGCAAATGGAGCTCGCCAGCGCCAATCTCGAGTTTGAAAAAGCGGCTGAGCTACGTGACTTGATCGCTGAGATTAAGTCCAAGTCCTAACTTCAATCAACGGTTGACAAAAATAACCATTAGTGCTATAATGTGTATGTTTCGTTGAGGTGGGGCAACCTACTTCCGAGGCACCTTAATAAGCTCTCTCTTCTTGTTTAGCAACCCAGCGTACGATATTTTTCGTCTGTTGAGTTGCTAAACAAGCTTCATCAGCGTCCCGTACATCCGAGAGGAACTGTCATGAGCATCCTGAACCCTTACAGCACAACGATCACCGAGATTGACCCTGGCCACTGCAACAACGACCACGACACCATCCGGCTCGTCGTCGTCGAGCAGGATGTCGAGATCCCACACGGCCAGATCGATCTGCACCACTGGTTCAACGTCCTCGCCGGACTGACCAACTGGAGCGCCGACGCCGACTACCACTACGCCGGCCGCGGCGGGCTCGTCATCAATCTGGACAACGTCAGCAGCAACAAGCTGCGCGACGATGTCATCTGGGCGCTGACACAGGGCTGCAAGAGGTTCGGCTATCAGCCGAACCTCACGCTCCCGTTCGGCATGCCCGAGTCGGGGCGATCGTCTGGCGCTGGTGGCAGGCACGTCAACATCGCAGTGCTGAACCGCGACTACTACGGCTACGACAGGCGCTCCCCCCAGGAGCGTCTGAACCAGCACCTCCAGCTGCACTACGGCCTCTTCTGTCGCCGCCCGGAGTTCCCGCTGCTGTCGCAGCTGGCGTCCGGCACTGGCTACGTCACCTACGGTGGACGAGGCGAGATGCTCGACGAGATGATCGTGATCACCGCCGCCGGTACCCGAGCCTTCAAGTTCGAGATCGTCGACGAGGATGAGCGCGCCGCGCTCGACTACGACATGGTCGACTGATCAACAGGAGAGCTGCCCGCCCGAGTTCGCTCAGGCACAACCCCGCAAGACTACTACGATCCGAAAGGAGAGTGGGAGACCCTGCGGGGTCTTTCATTTGGAGACAAAATTGTCCTTACGCTTTAACACTAGACAAAATACGCTGAGTATGCTAATATAACAACATTGCATTCGATGAATGTCGAGCCTCTTTCAAAGACCGGTCACAATCCGGCCACCGAAATATCCTCTCGCTGTTCTCTCTGAATCATTTATGATTCTCTGACTGCAACTGATAGGATTATTTTTTATATCTTATCCCACACGCTATTACTAATAACGAAAGGGTTATATTTTATATGGCATATCAACAAAACAGAGGCGGACAGTCTCGCAATTCACGTCCAACTGGCGGCAACCGAAGCTTCGGCGGCGGACGTCGTGGTGGAGGTAATCGTGGACCAGCCAAGAAGTTCATCCACCCCTCAAAATTTATCAACAAAGCTGTCGCGAAGGCCGACGAAGTCGTCTATGAGTCAAAGCACAAATTTGCTGACTTCCCATTTGGTGCCCAGCTACACCACAACGTCGCGAGCAAGGGTTATGATACGCCAAGTGCTATTCAAGACCAGGCGATTCCACACATTATTGACGGCAAAGACGTGATTGGCCTGGCCAACACCGGTACTGGTAAAACAGCTGCCTTCTTACTGCCGATTATCGAACGCCAGAGCGGTATTACACTGCGACCAAGCGTGCTGATCATGGCTCCAACTCGTGAGCTGGCTCAGCAAATCGACGAGCAGTTCCGTGCCTTCAGTAAGGGTCTCGACCTGTACTCCACGCTGATCGTTGGTGGAGTCAATATCGACCGCCAGATTCGTGATCTGAAGCGCCGACCACACGTCATCATTGGTACACCAGGCCGTCTCAAGGACCTCATGAACCGCCGCGTGCTGCAGCTGAAGAACATGACCACGCTCGTCCTCGACGAAGCCGACCGCATGCTCGACATGGGCTTCTTGCCTGACATTCGCCAGATTATCAGTGAAATGCCAAGTGAGCGCCAGACACTATTCTTTAGTGCCACGATTACACCTGAGATTTCAGTGCTGGTAAATCAATTTTTGAAAGATCCTGTCACGGTATCGGTACGCACCAGCGAAACCGCCGAACACGTGGAACAAGACGTTATCGAATCACGCGACAAGGCTCACAAGATCGAGATCCTTACCGAGATGCTCCGCGGTGACGACTACGACAAAGTTCTAGTCTTTGGTGAAACTAAATTTGGCGTGCAGCGCCTCAGTGACCACCTCGACAACAGCGGTATTCCGTCTGTCGCCATTCACGGCAACAAGAACCAATCGCAGCGCCAACGCGCCCTGAAACAGTTCAAAGACGAACGCGTCCGCGTGCTGGTCGCGACCGACGTCGCTGCCCGTGGCCTGGATATCCCGAACGTCTCGCACGTGATCAACTTTGACACGCCACAGACTTACGAAGACTACATTCACCGTATCGGCCGAACCGGCCGTGCTGGTGCAAGCGGTAAAGCGCATACCTTTATCGATCGACGCTAATACCTAGTAAGGTTAATGACAAATAGACTGTAGAAATGCAGTCTATTTTGTTGAGTTCGATTCTATGTGCCCCTGCCAAGCATAAGCATAATAAAATTAGTCTCTGTTTCAGAGGCTTTTTGTTATCATAGAGACATGACAACATCTCACGAGAATCAACTACCTGAACTCATAGCGCTTACCGGCTTGGATGGAACAGGGAAAGGGCATTTAGCACAGCACCTGAGAGATGAATATGGGTTTCTTGCATTGGGTGCAAGCGAGATTATTAAAAATGTGAAATCTCAAAGACCCCATCTCAAAGACTTACATCCTGACGAAGCGACTCGTCAGTTAAAAGAAGAACTTGGACCTACCTTTATTACAGATACCGCAATGGCACAGCTTGAAGCATCTCGCGATTCACACACTGGTCTGATTCTTGATGGACCTCGCCGACTGCCTGAAATCGAAAGATTTAAAGAACTGGGCGGTAAAGTACTTTATGTCAATGCAGATCCAGAGCAGAGATTTAAACAGCTAGTTGAACGAGGCAGGAATGACGCACCGCGGACTATTGAAGATATGCTCGCAAGAGACGCAGAACAACTCCAGGGCGACCCTACCGATAGAAATAGTTTGAATATGAAAGCCATTATGGATCTCGCCGACGATGTAATTATGAATCGCTATACCGCTGACTTTCATGAAGATGCAGTTAGTTCATTGAAGCGACTGAAATAGTTCGAAGTTCATCCACCAGCGGCTGCCATAAGCATTTTCAACTCTGTTAATTCAGAGGTTTTTTAGTTGTTTGGTATACTTCTGATATGACAACAAGCAAACAAAAGCGTGTGAAAATTGACTTTGATTCAAACAAGGTCATATATGGTTGCTTAGCCTGGATAATCGGATGGTTCGTTATTGCGAATATGATTGACGCTGGTATGAACTCAGGTCAACTAGTACTTATAGCTAAAATTCCAATAGTTATTGGATCATTTTGCTTAGCCTACTTACTAGGACTTAAAACGAAGGATAAAATTGGACTAATAACGGTAACCCTTTTATTTGGATTCTTGTTATCTTACTTATTTAGTATCCCATTTGAAACGTACAAAGGTTTTGTGCTTATATTTACAAATCACTCTATTTATTAGTCAAAAATACTTCAGTAAAAGTTCTGAGATCGTCCACTAGGGGCTGCCAAGCATAAGCACTATGAGGCAAGTCTCCGATTTGGGGGCTTTTTTGTTATCATAATTATATGCAGCAAATAATTGTCATACATGGTGGAACAACATTTCGGGACTATGACACGTACTTGAAATCGCTGTCAGAGAAAAAGACAAGTATTGAGCGGTTGACCAATCGTCCCATGTGGAAAGAGCTTCTCCAAGATAATCTCGGTAACAAATATCAAGTTTTATTACCTTCAATGCCCAATAGTACAAATGCTCGGTATAGTGAATGGAAATTATGGTTTGAGCATATAAGCACCCTCTTCTCAGATAACTGTATCTTGATCGGTCACTCGCTTGGTGCGATATTTTTAACAAAATACTTGTCTGGGAATTCGCTGCCGGTCAAAGTTAAGGCAACTATTCTTATAGCAGCACCCTACGATGATGAAAGTGTCGAAGATTTGGCGGATTTTAAAATAGTAAAACTTTCCACACGACTGACAGAACAGGCCGGTAGACTTGTATTCTTTAATGGCATGGATGACCCGGTTATTTCTAGCTTGGATTTGAGCAAATACCAGAATCAGCTCCCATCTGCAGAATTTAAAATACTCCCTGCTCCAGACCACTTTGTGAGGGCAGATTTTCCCGAGCTAGTTAATCTTTTGAAGAATGTGTAGCTCGAAATTCGTCCAGTAGAACCGCCAGCGAAATGCGCCTAGAGATCAGTTGGCAGTTTTTCATTGCATAGAAGTAACCTAAGCCTGTAGTGATGAGGTATAATTACTGGCAGATGAAAACAAAACAAAAATGGTTCTGGATATGCTTTGTCGCAGCCCTACTCGCAGCTCCAAATGCTCTTATGCTGCGCCACACCTCTGAGACACTTGATCCGTTATTGATAAATGCGGTGCGTTTCGGATTGGCAGGGCTGGTGTTTTTACCAATGTTAATCAAAGATGTGCCAAGGCTAGTCAGGAGCAAGAAAGCCTTTTTGAAACTACTGGCAGCAGGGCTCGCCCTCGCGATAGCCGGCGTTACTTATATAATCGCCATTGGTAATGCGCCCGCCAGCTACGTATCGATTATATACTTGCTCTCACCGATCATGCTAGTGATCTATGCCAGGCGGCTCTCTCGTGAGCGCATGTCGTCGCGCGCAATTGCCGGTATAATCATCGCAGCGGTCGGCGCAATGTTGGTGGTGGTTCTGCCCCTCGCCAAGACGACCGGTGGGGAATTCGTGTTTTACCCAATTGCGACCATAGCCGCCCTCGTCAGCATGCTCTCATATCCAGCGACGGTTGTTCTAACTAAGGATATTAATAAAAGATTTAGGGTTCATATATTGTCAATTGTCTCATTTTCGAGTCTTCTTACAGCACTCGTCAGTCTTGGTCTATGGGGCGTCTCGCACAGCACTCAGGCAGTGGTGATATCCACTATAGACATATGGTCCTTGCTATATGCGGGACTCATCGTTCTTGGCTTGTCTAGAGCTCTCACTCTGCGAGGGTATAAGTACGTTAGCACACCTACGCTAGGATCATTGTTCTATGTGGAGTCCTTCTTAGCGGTAATCTTACCAGTTGTCGTACTTAACGAGAAGCTGTCGGTCGAGATGATAGCTGGCGGATGTCTAATACTACTGGGTGTTTATGCCATCGAACACCATAGGTCTGCGCATCATAAGTACCATCATGTTATTCGCACGTAATATATGGATTGGCCGTACCTTTTTTAGCTGTCTCACCATTCCAGATACATATCACCATATTCGAAATTGACGTTTTCAATAAATAGAGTAAAAAGTTCTAAGCTCGTCTACTAGGGGCTGCCATAAGCATTTTCACCTCTGTTAATTATAGATATTTTAGCTATCTTTAATGACTGTAAGCAGGTTATCGACGATTGATTCAGGACTATCGATTGAGGAGTCGAACTCAATTCTTTTTTCGGGCTTGAAGTAAGATTTATTAAGCGTGTCTTTGTATTCATCCATAGTTTTAAACTTCCATTTAGTTCCCGATTCTTCTATGCGTTTTAACCGATCAGCGTATCGTGCTATCAGAATCTCATCTGGTGCATAGATTTCAACATTAATGACTCTATAATCATTACGTATCGCAATAGCTAGCATTTTCTTAAAATCTTCCGCTGACTTTGGTGGCGGTAACAGTGCTAACAGTGGCAAGCCTGTCTTAGTTGCAGATTCAAGTAAATCGAGAGTAAGCATCTCAGCATCTTGCCTGTCACGCTTCCAGTAAAAATCTGAAAATTGTCTTTTAACAACATCAAAGTCGACGATATAAAGTCTTTCAACTCTCTCTTTCAGAAGATCAGCCGTTGTTGATTTACCTCCACATGATGGGCCAAATATATTGATGATTACTTTTTGTTCTAACATGCTTTCTATTATAACGTATGGCTGTCTAGTACCATATCTTGCAGTCTAAAAGTTCTGAAATCGTCCACTAGGGGCTGCCAAGCATAAGCAAGATAATATTTTAAGTCTCTAAAACTGAGGCTTTTTGTTTATGCTTGCAGTGTAGGCAGATTAGCTGTTTACTTTACTTATGGGAATCGAATTTATAAACGAACCACCAAGAAATATTGGCGACATAAGTCGAAACAATGCCGTTGAGGATCTATATGACAATGTCGGTTATGAGGCAGAATTCGGCTTTGATCCAATATACGTTAGAATGGGTGGAAAAGATGCATATTCAGTCTTTAAAAATATCCTCGAGTATTCGGGACCACAAGATGTCATTGATTTTGAAGCAATGCGATCGATGCTGTATTCAGCGAGTGAAAACTTAATTGACAGAATCCGACTGTCTTATAGAAAAGGTGTCGATGATTATATCGAACGAATGATAAGGATTGGGCAGGGTACTAGGTAACAAAAGTTCGAAACTCGTCCACTAGGGGCTGCCATAAGCATTTTCACCTCTGTTAATTCAGAGGTTTTTGTTTTGTTTGATATACTTTACATTATGAAATACTTGTACCTACTAAGTGGGGGCATCCTTGTTAGTCTAGTTCATTTATATTTAGTTTGGCATCATAGAGATAACCGTAAGTATTCGATTAGTGAGCATGCAATTTTAACTACTAAGAGTCACTTGCTATACTTCGCTAGTCACGTAGCTTGTGAGATTTTATTTGTTCTATTCTCATATCAATTTTTTATTATTGAAAACGAACTACATTACATATTCTATATAAATCTTACATTTGCAGGACTCGATTTTGTTCAAGCGCTTATACCATCACGTGGGAGAACAGAAAAGGCACATATTGCTGCTGCCTACATATCATGGTGCTGTTTTCTTTTGGGTGGAATCCTTGCACTATTCAACCTAGATGTGATTGAACCTTACAATGCACTGGCGTCAATATTACTGATCCCGATTTTAGGAATGTTTTTTTACATGCACTTTTATAGATCGAAGCTTTATCCGTATCAGCTGCTTCTCGTACCTCTATTTGTTTTTTATATGCTTATTGTGACAATTGGATCAAGTTAAAAGTTCGAAATTCGTCCACTAGGGGCTGCCTAGAAAAATCACCGAGATATCGGTGATTTTCGTTTGGTTCGAACCTTTATTTAAAGCGGAGGTTAAGTGTTACGGGAACAGCACATCTTTAATCCTTTAACTAACATCGCCGGTAAGAAAATCATCGTAAACGGGGACTATGAGAACGAATACCGCTGATATTAAAGCTTGATTCTGCCGAGCAGGCTTTCCTCAACCTGTTTGATGCCCAATGGCGATATGGCGATTGTTTTTGCCGATTTGTTATGTTCCCATAGGCGTGCCTTATGGCCCACAACTAATACGTCCCTACGAAAGATTGCGGAGTTAGAATGTTCTGACCAGTCAACAAGTTGCTTCTCCGTCAGGCTTGATGCCTCGGAGTAAAGTAGTAACAGTACCTTCTCTTTCATAGTGAGTTTGGTCTGCAATATTCTCTTTATGTCACCCACCTTCCAAACGACGGGTAATTCACGCTCAATCAACGCCTCAACAATATCACTGGCAACAACGGTATCTACATTATGGAATATTCTCACAAGTTCCGCCATAATCCACTTTGCGGAGTAGAAGACTAGTGTTGCGTCCATCTGATTCGGGTCAACTTCGCCACCTATATGTCCGACGCCACGATTATTGCGAATTTCATAAAGCGTGATCAGAAGGCGAGGAATCTGTATGCGTACCGATCGAGAAAAGGATGTGGATTCCCGTTCTAACAGGCGACATGCAGTGAGCATATCAGCTGGCTTTGTTGCGTGCGCCGGGAATGAACCATCAATATAACCTCTCAATATGCTGTAGACGACCTCAGCCATCTTCCCACCATCAAGTTCAGACGGACTCCACCTACCTTCACGAAAATTGGTCACTATTTCATTAAAGCTGGTTAACAGCTCCTGCCTTAGTCCTGCCGGTAGTTGCCCTAGTGCGGTTGATGGGTTCACAGAAGACTTACTTGCTTTCCTCAGATACAGGAGAGCTAATTCGATCATCAATCAGCTTAATGCCTGCACTGGTTAGCTTGTACGTCTTACGAGCCTGGCGTGTTTTGCCACTTTTCACGATCTGGCGAACAAGGGCAGGTTTTCGTGCCTGGAGACGTTCGAAAACATGAGCTATACCCGTGAGACCATTTCCGGTATCCTTCAGTATTGAATTCACACCCTGTGCTTGCCATGAAGCCTCTGATTTAACGACCTGAAACCAATATGCGCCCGTTAACGCCTTCTCGGCTTGATCCGACGGATCGACACGGTCGTATAGATCAACAAATTCAGAGAAAGTATTCTCCCGATTTTTATCAGTAATTCCATTACCGGAAGCGGGTGCTACGGGGCGGCTAGCACCACTATACTTATCAGCTGCCCAGTTAACGACTCGCGATTTCGTTTGCTCGTCTAACTTCTCGAGAATTGTTGAGATAGCACTCATGGCTTCAAGTTCAGGATTTAAATCACTCATTCTGCCGACTCCTTAAAGCCATTTTCAGCGAGCGTTTCACCAGTAGAAGTGAGCACCCATGACTTCTTTCCACCCTTCTTTTCTCCGTGCTCCATGAATAAGCCTTTTTTAATATTCTTATTTACCATATCACCGATATTTGTTGGGACTTTTTCCTTCGCTGAACGGAATGCGGCTTCGATGTCATCAACGTTGAAAGGGCCAACCTGGCTAACTGTTTCGACAAAATAACCAAGAGCCGCCGTCTTCTCGACTGCAGTCCCTAGCTTAAGGCCAATTAAAAATTCTTTAGCGGATTGAGGCTTGGCCGATTTAAGGTTAGTATCGGTCGCAGTAGAGCCGTCGCGAGCACTCTCGAGCGCAGCCACACGACTCTCCAAGCTACTGAGGCGGGTCTCTATATCTGTAGACATATTAGTTCTTCCCGTTCGATGCGCGATTCATAGCATCAGTTACACTGTAGTTTGGCACGTAGTATCGACCTTGTGCGTCTTTTTTGATCTTACGGCTGTCAGTCAACCTCTTAAGAGAGGACTTCACGCTTCCCATTGGCATAACATCAAGTGAGATTATCTGACCCGGTGGCATACCATCAGGCTCGTCGAAGAGCAGAGACTTCGCCTTTGCTGCAAGAAGAATGACTTCAATCTTAGCGTCGTTTGATATAATTGATTCAAACTCAACAAGGAAGTGCATTTCCTTGGTAAGTTTTTCAAAGCGTACGTATGGACTCAAAAAAGTCGCTAATCGATTCCTGTCGACACTCTGTACGTCTTCCCCTAAAAGTTGATTTAATGGATCTTCTGTGGCTTCCATAGATATTTTCCCTCGCTTTCTTTCTACATCTATGGTCTCAAAATAATCAACCTATTGCAATAGGTTTTTTTGCTTTTATTTCATTCACCCCTGTTAATTTCATTTGTGATGATTTCCGGCGAGAAGTCGAGCACGGATGGCAGTCGGTTCACGGCAGGCACGCTAGCCATGCTATCTTGCGTAAGTGGTATTTTAGAGGTGTTAATTGAAAGACGGGATATCTACAAGTACTCCACGGCAAGAACTTATGCTACAAACGATGAAACTTTCATTCCATAGTTTTGCACCATCACACCTTGATATGTTAATTTCCGAGAAGTTTCTGCAATACACAGTATGGTTTATGATGTTTATTTGTACGTACGATACACGAAAGAGTAAGTTATTTAACAATATAATTTTGTCTTGAATGCTTCTGACAGACGTGATTGGTGCTTTCCGAGATACGTACTGGTATTCCACAGGTAAAACTTTGTTCCACGCATATAAACTAGCCGTCCTTCACTAGACTTACGTGTTCTTTCGAGTATTGTTGTCTGTGATGGATCTCAAATACGCTCTCTACGCACGCAAATCCACCGACTCGGACGAACGGCAGGTGGGGCAAATCGAGGAGAAATAAAACGAGCATCATTTCTGCAGCTCTGGTTATCAGAAATACTTACTACACCACAATAGGTTAGATAATCATCTTGGAGCCCCTCCCTAAATTTCGATTGTACTTTAGCGTAGCCACCAGATACGGTATAATAGAGTAATGACACAAATCTCTCGCGATGATGTGCTGCATCTAGCACAGCTTTCTAGCTTGCAGCTTGCTGACGACGAAATAGATAACCTACGAACTGATATTGCCAATATTTTGGGCTATGTGGAGCAGCTGGGTGAGCTGGATACCTCTGGCGTGGAGCCGACCTATCAGGTGACTGATCTTGAAAACGTCTGGCGCGATGACAAGGTGATTGACTATGGTATTAGCCGAGAGCAATTGCTGGAGCTAGCGCCAGCCCAAGCCAATAACTCTGTGAAAGTACCGAAGGTCTTATAGTATGGTAAAAATAGCTGATTATACCTCTGGATCTGCTGTCGCCAATGTGCAGGCGGCGCTTGAAAAAGCCAAGAGCCACGAATCATATCATGCCCTACTGAGCCTCACGGAAGAGCGAGCGCTCGAGCGAGCGGCCAAAGTAGATAGCGGTGAAATCACCGGCAAATTGGCCGGCGTACCGTTTGTGGTGAAAGACAATTTCCTCGCCTTTGGCGCACCCACAACTGCTGCCAGCAAGATACTGGAAAACTTCAACGCACCCCTGCAGGCAACAGCCGTCGAAAAACTAGAAGCGGAAGGGGCGATCTGTATTGGCAAGGCCAATCTTGATGCCTTCGCCCACGGAGCCAGTACAGAGAACTCGGCCTACGGCCCCACCATGAACGCCTATGACGATACCCGCGTGGCGGGCGGCAGCTCGGGCGGTTCGGCCGTGGTCACGGCGCTTGATATCGTGCCATTTGCCCTCGGTTCAGACACCGGTGGTTCGATTCGTCAGCCGGCCAGCTTTAATGGCGTCTACGGCGTGAAGCCGACCTATGGCACCGTCAGCCGCTACGGCGTAGTAGCCATGGCCAGCAGTACCGATGTTATCGGCTGCTTTACGACCACCGCGGAAGATGCCGAACTGGTGATGAGTATCATGGCCGGCAAAGACGAACGGGACATGACGACGCTGCCAGACTTCTTTGCGCCCGAAGCGAGCGTAGTGCCTCTAAAGATTGGTGTGATCGCCGAGTCGATGAACGATGATGTCGACGCCGAAGTGCGACAAGCAACACGTGGCTATATCGAGAAGCTCAAAGCAGCCGGACATACCGTCGACGAAGTGAATCTGCCAATCTTGAAATATACTCTGGCGATGTACTACATCATTATGCCAGCCGAAGTCAGCAGCAACCTGGCGCGCTACGATGGGATTCGCTATGGCCTGCGCGCCGAGGCTCAGACACTGGCCGAACTGTACGGTAAGACGCGTGACCAAGGCTTCGTCACTGAAAACAAACGCCGGATTATGATCGGTAGCTACGTGCTCTCGAGCGGCTTCTTCGACGCCTACTACCTGCAGGCCCAAAAAGCCCGCACGCTGCTTATTGCCGAATACAAGAAACTATTTGAAACCTACGATGTGCTGGTGAGCCCGACGGCACCGACACCTGCCTTCAAGCTGGGCGAAAACACCAGCGATCCGATCAAGATGTATCTAGCCGATATCATGACCGTACCTGCCAGCCTGGCGGGGCTACCTGCGATCAACGTACCGGCAGGTAAAAGCGAAGCCGGGCTGCCAATTGGCGTGCAACTAACCGGCTGGCGACGCGACGACGCCAAACTACTGGCGCTGGCTAAATCACTGGAGGAAAACTAATGGACGGCGTACTCATTATTGTATTTGCGATTGTACTGGTACTGGGCGGAATCTTACTTGCGTTTATATCGGTGAGTAAGGGTGGCAAGAAATACCTCGACGTCGAGAAATACCGTGTCAAATGGCTGGCGATCGAACAGAGTATCCAGGAGGGCCAAGAGGCGACGTATCATTTGGCACTGATGAATGCCGACAAGCTGCTCGACCAAGCGCTCAAAGAACGCGGCTTTAGCGGTAATACTATGGGTGAACGCATGAAATCGGCTCAAAAAGCGTGGTCTAATGCCAACCAAGTTTGGACGGCCCACAAGCTGCGCAACCAGATCGCCCATGAGTACGAAGTACGCGTGAGTTATGATATGACGAAACGTACGCTCGCGGCCTTCAAGCAGGCGCTTAAAGATGTGAGGGCGATTTAAAATGGCAACAAAAGAAATGTTAGATAAATACGACATAACGATTGGTATTGAATGCCACGTGCAGCTGGCGACAGCGACCAAGCTCTTTAGTGGTGCGGATAACGACGCTCGTGACCGTGAACCAAATAGCGTCGTAAGCCCGATCGACTACGGCCTGCCTGGCATGCTGCCGGTACTGAACCGTGAAGCCGTGAACCTGGCTATAAAAGCAGGTAAGGCCCTCAATGCGGACATTGCCCGTGTCAGTCGCTTTGACCGTAAACATTATTTTTACCCAGACCTACCGAAGGGCTACCAGACAACTCAGATGTACAACCCGATTATCCTCGCCGGCTATATCGATGCACCGCTGGAAGATGGCAGCGTGGTCCGCGTACGGATTCACCACGCGCACATGGAAGAGGACGCTGGTAAGCTAACTCATTATGCCGATTACAGCCTAGTCGATCTCAACCGTGCTGGTACGCCGCTGATCGAGATCGTCTCCGAACCGGATATTCATTCACCTGCCGAAGCTAAAGCGTACGCCACTGAGCTGTATCGCCTGATGACCTATGCCGGCGTGACGCACGGCGATCTGTATCACGGCAATATGCGCTTTGACGTGAACGTATCTGTCGCACCAAAAGGCGCCACCGAGCTGGGCACTAGAGCAGAAGTAAAGAACCTTAACTCATTTCGAAGTGTCGAAAAGGCAGCTGAATACGAATATAACCGCCAAGTCGAACTACTCGAAAAAGGCGAACGGATCGTGCAAGAAACTCGCGGGTGGGACGACGCCAAACAGCGCACCACCAGCCAGCGCTCCAAAGAAGATGCCCAGGACTACCGCTACATGCCAGATGCCGATATTCCACCAATCGTTCTAAGTGAAGAAGAAATTACCCAAATCCAGGCTGAAGTACCAAAGCTGCCCCCACAGTACCGCGAGGAATTTGCGGTGCTTGGTGTCGATAAATCTGTCACCAATACCGTGCTCGCTAAACAGCTGCTGGCCGAAATGGTGTCGCAGGTACTCGACCGAGACCAAGCGGCCGCCAAGCGCGTGGCTAACTGGGTGGCCAGCAACCTAAACGTTGACGAAGAAGCCCAGCTTGATTCCATCGCCCGGATCGATGATCTGCTGGAACTGGCTGAGATGACCGAGAAAAATGAAATATCCTCCAATGCTGCCAGTGAACTCTTCAACGCCCTAATGAGCGGTGCAACCGATCCGCGCGTTATTGCAGAGGAAAAGAATTTGCTGCAGGTGAGTGATGAGGGCGAGATCGCTAGAATCGTCGATGAAGTCCTGGCTGATCCTGCCAGCCAAAAAGCCGTCGAGGATATCCGTGCTGGCAACGACAAAGCTATCGGCTACTTAGTGGGCCAGATTATGAAGAAATCTCAGGGCAAAGCTAACCCAGCTCTCGCCCAAAAACTAATTCGTGAAAGGATATAGTTGTGAAAGCATGGAAACGGGTCGGGGATGCGGAATTACTCCACAATGGATGGCGGAAAATATTTCGAAAAACGTTTGTTATGGCAAATGGAAAACAAATGCAGGCAGAGATCTTCGATAAAGATGGTAGCGAGGCTGCTGCGGTTATTGCTCTCACGCCAGATATGAGAGTAATCATTGCACGACAGTTTAGATGTGGTCCTGAGCGAATCTTTGATGAGTTGCCGGGTGGGATAGTTAATGCTGGAGAAAGTCCGAAAGAGGCTGCCCTGAGGGAGCTTGAGGAAGAAACTGGCTATGAGGCGGGACGTGTTGAATATTTAGGCAAAGTTTATAAACATGCATGGATGGCTATGTCCTTTAACTATTATATTGCGTACGATTGCATTCCTAGTGGACGTGGATCAAGTCAAGATAAGTTTGAAGATATTGAGGTTGATGAAATATCAATTTCTCAGCTAATTGACAACGCACGCAATACTAAAATGAGTGATACAGAAGCTGTATTTCTGGCATACGAAACACTAAAAAAATTGGAAGAGGAAGCATGAAACCAGTCACGAAAGCTGTTATTGCTGCCGCAGGGTTTGGGACGCGCTTTTTGCCCCAGACCAAGGCTATGCCCAAAGAAATGATGCCGATTATTGATAAACCGATCATTCAATATGTGGTCGAAGAACTCGTAGCGGCAGGCATCAAGGATATTATTATCGTAGGAAGCAGTAACAAGCGGGCAATCGAAGATCATTTTGATGTGCCGAACGAAGATCTGCTGGCTAATCTGCGCGCTGGTGGTGAAAAGAAGAAGCATCTGATTGATGAACTCAATGAGCTTTCAAACCTGGCGAACTTTATTTATATCCGCCAAAAAGGCCCCTACGGCAACGCCACGCCACTGACGAGTGCCGCACACCTCATCGGTAAAGACGAACCGTTTATCTACACCTGGGCCGACGACTTTATCGTGGCTTCGCCGAGCCGTTTCCAGCAGATGATCACGGTAGCTCAGGAGCATAACGGTGCAGTGCTCTCATGCAAACCGGTCACGGATGATAGCGAATATGACCGTTACGGGATTGCAGCCGGTGAAGTGATTGAGGATGGCCTGATGAAAATGTCGCATATCGTGGAAAAGCCAGGCAAAGCAGCAGCGCCGTCAAATTTGGCATCGGTCAGTAGCTACCTGCTAACGGGTGAATTCTTTTCATACTTAGAAAAAGCTCAGCAAACCTTTGACGGCAATGGTGAATTTACCTTCCAGCCGATCATGCAAGCGATGATCGATGACGGGCATGCGTACTATGCCTACGAGATACAAAATAGCCAGTATTACGATACCGGCGACAAGCTCGAGTACCTTAAAACAGTGATTGATTTTGGGCTGTCGCACGAAGAACTTGGCCCTGATCTTCTCGACTACCTGAAAAATAGGTTACAATAGAATAGTAACCATAGAAAGGAACTTTACCTATGGAATGGGCGCAAATCTTGGTCATTATATTATCAATCTTCTTGGCGCTGTTTTTGTTACTCGCCATTATACTCACCGCACTACTCATAAAACTAACCCGGCAAATCAAATCGGTGACAGGCTCGGCGCAGCGCACGGCCGAAAATGTCGAAAAGGCCGTGGCTGGTTTTACCAATATCACGTCACCTGTCTACCTGGCTCGTATGTTCAGTAAGCAACTTAAGAAATTTAAATCAAAGTAGGAGGAATCATTATGGCTAAAGGAAAATTCGCACTCGGAGCAATCATTGGCGCAGCAGTCGGTACGGTCGTGGGTGTTTTGACCGCACCAAAAAGCGGTAAGGAAACCAGAGCTGAGCTAAAAGCTAAAGCTGAAGAAACCAAAGCAGAGGCGCTCACTAAGGCCGACGAACTCAGTAAAGAAGTTAGCAAACGTGCCGCCGAGGCTCGCAAAAAAGCTGATGCCGTGACTGATGACGCGAAGGCTGCAGCGCTTGATGTAAAAGCTAAAGTTGAAGCGAAGGCAGTTGAGCTAAAGACAGTCGGTGAAGACTACAAAGCGCGTAGCGAAAGTGCCGTTCATGGTGCTGTCGATGGCGCGAAAAAAGGCTTTAACAAGAAATAACTTGGTAAAAAATATAAAGAATGACACACTATGACCAGTAGTTGTGTCATTTTTATTGGAGAGTACATCGCATGGTAAAAAAATTAGTGAAACGAATTGCTGGCAGGGTAAAAAAAGATAACGAGAAGGGTGCCCGCCAATCTGTACTAGAAGATCTTTTCTACGATTTTAATCGTTCTCGTGTTCAAGTGTATAAGATGAATTTTTTTCGAGGTATTTTCTTTGGCCTCGGCAGCGCCCTTGGAGCCACGGTGATCATTGCCCTTATCGTTTGGCTCCTTAGCATGCTAACCGATGTACCTGGCGGCCTCGGAGACTTTATTCAAAGCATTATCGATGCCATGAGCCGGCCCCGCGCCTAAAAGCGTAAGCTTGGCCTATTTTACTACAGCCCCCAGTACGCCTGATAGAGTATACTAGAAAGAGCTATGGGGGTTAAAACAGAGTCTACGAAGCAGCAGACGGTTCAATTGAAACCGTCCGATTTTGTGCACCTGCATAACCACACCCATCACAGTCTGCTGGACGGCCTGACTAAGATACCTGATCTTATTGACGCGGTCGATACTATGGGTATGGAAGCGGTGGCGATTACCGATCATGGCACCATGAGCGGTGCGATTGAGTTTTATAAGGCTGCCAAAGAAAAGGGCATCAAGCCGATCATCGGTATTGAGGCGTATGTGGCGGCTCGCTCGCGCCACGACCGTGATCCGCAAAAAGACAAGGCGCGTTACCACCTGACACTGCTGGCCATGAATGACGTAGGCTACCGCAATATGATGTATCTGACGACCACCGCCAACCTCGAAGGTATGTACTACAAGCCGCGCATGGACCACGATCTACTGGAGAGTCACAACGAAGGTATTATCGCGCTCTCGGGCTGTGCTAGCGGAGAGATTGGTGAAAACCTGCGCCAAGACAACTACGAAGAAGCCAAGCGGATTGCAGCTTGGTACAAATCGATATTTGGTGATCGATATTATTTCGAACTCCAAGACCATGGCCACCTGGAGAGCGCCACGAAGTGGGAAGTTCAGACCAAGATCAACGGCTATATCGAGAAGCTCTCGGCCGAGCTCGATATCCCCTGTGTAATAACCAGCGATGCCCACTACTTGACGCACGACGACCAAGACGCCCATGAGATTCTACTCTGCGTCGGTACTGGATCGTTCCTGAGCGATGAGAAGCGTATGAGCCTGAAAGATTTCGAGCTCCACGTGACAGAGCCGACCGAAATTATTGCCCGCTGGGGCACTACGCATCCCGAGGCGATTCTCAACACCAAGCGTGTGGCCGATCGCTGTAATGTGGAGCTAGAGCTGGGCCGGATTTTGATTCCGAAATTCCCAACGCCCAACGGTGAAAGTGAAAAAGAATTTCTCGATACGCTTGTGTACCGCGGCATGGCGGTGCGCTACGAGGACAAGACGGCGGAGGAAGCCAGCAACCTTACCAATGACCAGATTCGGGGCATCTTAAAACCAGAGCACCTCGAACGGCTCGACATGGAATTTGGTGTGCTCGATAAAATGGGCTATAACGGCTATTTCTTGATCGTGCAAGATTTCATCAACTGGGGTAAAAGCCAGGGGATCATTTTTGGCCCGGGGCGAGGCTCGGCGGCCGGCTCTATTATCGCGTATGCGCTGAATATCACCGACCTTGACCCGCTGAAATACGATCTGCTGTTTGAACGGTTCCTGAACCCCGACCGTATCTCGATGCCCGACATCGACATCGATATTCAGGATACGAGGCGAAACGAAGTGATTGAATACTGTGCCAACAAATATGGCGAGTCGCGTGTGGCCAATATCGTGACGTTTGGCAAGATGGCAGCCCGGGCGGCCGTGCGCGATGTGGCACGTGTGCTGGAAGTACCGTATGCTGAGGCCGATCGTTTCTCGAAGATGATCCCGCCGCCAGTCCAGGGCCGTCATATCCCACTGTCTCGCAGTATTATTGATGATGCTGATCTGAAGCATGAATACGAATCCAATCCGACTGCCAAACGGGTGTTTGACTACGCCATCCGGCTGGAAGGCACGATCCGCTCCCATGGTGTCCATGCTGCGGGGGTGGTGATCGCACCAGATGATATTGTGAAATACGCCCCCTTAGAAATGGCACAAAAAGGCGTGGTTTCGACTCAGTACCCAATGGGACCGGTCGAAGAGCTGGGGCTGCTCAAGATGGACTTCTTGGGCCTTTCCAACCTCTCTATTATCAATAACGCGCTTCGAATTATTAAGAAAGTGTATAAAGACGACATTGACCTATCGACGCTGCCGCTTGACGACCTAAAAACCTATGAACTATTCCAGCGCGGTGACACCACCGGTGTCTTCCAGTTAGAATCTGCTGGTATGAAGCGCTACTTGCGCGATCTCAAACCGACGGCTTTTGAAGATATTATTGCCATGGTTGCCCTCTATCGCCCTGGGCCAATGCAGTTTATCGATAGCTTTATCCGGCGCAAGCATGGGCTGGAGCCTATCAATTACCTTGATAAGGGCATGAAAAACTCACTGGAGAGCACCTACGGGATTTTGGTCTACCAAGAGCAGTTTATGCAGATATCTAAAGAGTGGTGCGGCTTTACGGGCGGCCAGGCCGACACGCTGCGAAAAGCGGTGGGTAAGAAAAACATTGACCTGATGCGTAAAGTAAAAGTCGACTTCGTGGAAGGTGCCGTGAAGACGAGCGGAGCCGACCCGAAAGTGGCTGAAAAATTCTGGAACCAACTCGAGGAATTTGCTAATTACTGTTTCAACAAGTCACACGCGGCGTGCTATGGCCTGATTTCCTACTGGACAGCCTATCTGAAGGCGCACTATCCTGATGCGTTCATGGCTGCACTCATGACAAGCGACCAAGACGATATTGATCGCCTGGCGATTGAGATCAACGAATGCAAGCACATGGGGATTGAGGTATTGGCGCCTGATGTCAACGAATCGTTCGTCGAGTTTGCTATCGTACCCGAGAAGAGCCAGATCCGTTTTGGGATGGCCGCCGTCAAGGGTGTCGGCGTCGGCGCAGTCGAGGAAATCTTACGGGCGCGCGATCTCGACGGCAAGTTTACTAGTGTGGAAGATTTTGCCAAGCGCGTCAGCACCTCGCGCTTCAATAAAAAAGCCTGGGAATCACTGATAAAAAGTGGTGGCTTCGATAAATTTGGTGACCGCTCCGACCTGCTGTTTAATCTCGAAACCATCCAAGGCTTCGCCAGTAAATTGCAAAAAGAAGCCCTCAGTGGCCAAACCGATATGTTCTCACTGCTTGGGGCTGATTCATCGATCCAGCCGTCGATGAGCTTGCAGCCGGCGCCCGTGAAGCATACCCAGAAGGAGCAGCTGATGTGGGAGCGCGAGCTTCTTGGACTGTATATCAGCGCCCACCCGCTTGATAATTACGATAAGTATTTTGAAGAACAAACCATCCCGCTCATGTCACTGAAGCCCGATGTCGATGGCAAGAAAGCCACGATTGGCGGGATTATCACGACCGTCAGGACTATCGTCACCAGAAATGGCAGCAAGATGGCTTTCATGGGTATTGAAGACAAGACGGGTGAGGGTGAAGTGATCGTCTTTCCGAATCTCTATGCCGAACTTGGTGCCAAGCTCGCGCAGGATGTGGTGATTCGCGCCACGGGTAAAATCAGCGCCCGCGACCGAGATGGCAACCTGGGCGATGAGGCCAAGATGATTGCCGATGAGATTATTATCGTGAGCGACAAAGACCTGCGCGACTATGAATCAACTGGGCGCAAGATGAAAACACCCACTATGAGCACCAAGGTGAAGGCCGAACGGATTGCCAAGCAGACGATAGAAAAGGCGACCGAAGCTGTGACGTCGCTGCCGATCTTGGAAGACGTACCGCTCAAGAAATTATTCGTGCATATTAAAGATCCCGATGATCACGACGCACTGCTGAATCTCAAAAAGACCTGCGGCGACCACCCGGGGTTATCAGATATCGTTTTAGTGCTTGGATCCGAGAAAAAATCGGCTATTAAGTTGCCGTTCCGTGTAGAGCATAGTGATCTTTTGGTAGGAAAGCTCGTGAAGCTCCTCGGTGAAGATGCCGTCGTATTGAAATAGGAATGTTACAATGAAAAGCATGAGCGCAAAAGTTCGTGGTTTTACAATTGTTGAACTGTTGATCGTGATTGTTGTGATTGCTATCATAGCAGCGATAACCATTACAGCCTATAGTGGCTTTCAGGTTCGAGCAGAGAATGCCAAAACAGTCGCGGCTGTACAGGCATATAGAAAAGCCCTGATGCAATATGCCATCGAGAAAGGGTCGTATCCTATTACGGGCGGGTACTGTCTCGGGCATCAGTATCCAGTGCTTGATGGAACGACGGCAGGCTGTCGGAATTCAAGTAGCGTAAATAGTGTTTTACCAAACACTTCTGCCGCAAGCTTAGCGCCACTCCTACGGCCATATTTAGGTGGCGGAGATCCAATGCCGAGTACAAAAATTCTATATAATAACGCTGGGACAACGGGGTATGTGGGTATTTACTTTTATGGTACCAATTATGGGTACACACTTGATACTAAAAGCGTTGTAGGTTTGTGGTATACAATAGAGAGCACCACCTGTCCTGTAGGGCCGGTTTATGCTGGCTCAACTCCTTTTACCTCGCCCGGCGTAGATCGAACTAGTGCGATTTCTTCTACCGCATCACTTTGTTTACTACTACTTCCGGATGCGTCACAGCTTTAAGAGCCTATTCATTCGTCAAAGTGTATAGAGCGATCCCGGCTGCAACGCTCACATTGAATGACTCTTTTTGCCCTGTCATCGGGATCTCAACAATGTCATCACATTGAAGAAGCAATTTATCGGTGATGCCTTCGACTTCTTCACCCAGTAGAAGAACGATTTTCTCTGGTGGTGTATAGTCACGAAGATTAACACTGTGCGAATTTTGCTCCAGGGCAACAATTCGGTAGCCTTGAGATTTTAATGATTCAAGATCTGGCTCTTCGTGGTATTCAAACGGTACCATCGTCTCGGCGTCCAGGGCGGTTTTATGAATCTGCAGCGTTAGTTTCTCGGCGATATGTGGTAGGCGTGGGTCGCGCTCTGTCTTTGGATACGGCGTATAGCCACTGAGGATAATTTCTTGCACGCCGAAGCCCTCACAGGTGCGAAAAATCGAGCCGACATTGTGCGTCGAGCGAATATTATGGGCGATGACGATAATATCGGGCATGACTTACAGTATACCACTGTATAATGCTAACGTTTTCTGCTACGATATAGTGTAATGGACGAAGACAAAATTCAGCAGCAACGTCGCGAACATGACGAGCGTTCTACGCGCGAGCGAGCGGCGATTCTCGGGATTCAGTATGCAGACACGCGCGAGATCGAGCAATCTTTGCCTCTGTATGAAGGCATTCTTTCGATCGAAGACATGTACAAAGGCCGGCTAGTACCGCTAGCAGCTGGTGGTGGCGAGCAGCCGTTTCGTTTTGGTATCACCACCCAGACCCCGCAGTCGCTGATGCAAACCATGCTGCGCGAGCACAACGACAAGGGTGAAAATGTTCAATTTGTTTTGATCAGCCAGAGCGGCTTCAAGGCCTTTATGAACCGCTACGATCCGCCCAAAGAAGTTATTTACGACGATATCAAGATTGCCACTGAAGGCGATAGCGATACGCTAGCCCAGGTTAGTCAGACGTTAAACTCGGTCGGGACTGATCAAGTCTTTGACTATCTCATCGATCAGGCAGATAAACTCGGAGCGAGCGATATTCACATTGAAAATGAGCGCGAAAACATTCGGGTACGTATGCGTATCGACGGTGCGCTTCACCCTGTTGCAGCCCTCGCTAAGGAACGCTACCGCGTGATCATGGCAGCGCTGAGCTCGCGGGCGAATATCTCGACTGCGGCCACTGAGGCCCAATCTGGCCACATGCAAAAAGAAATCACCCGCGATAACGCCACGCACCTGCTGAACATGCGTATCGAAACGATTCCGACGCTCTATGGCCAAGATGCCGTGATTCGTCTGTTTAACTTTGACGAGAGTCTCCTTAATCTTGATCTTCTGGGGATCCCAGACCAACAGCGTAAAGAAATTGATGAAATTGTCTCTCATCCACGCGGTATGATGCTGATGGTCGGCCCAACAGGTAGTGGTAAGTCAACCACACTCTACAGTATGCTCAATGCCTTGAACTCGACGGATCGTAAACTAATTACACTTGAGGACCCGATTGAATACGGCCTGACCGGTATTTCCCAGATCCCGATCAATACCACGGGTGGTCAGAGCTTTGCCGATGGCCTGCGAGCAGTGCTGCGACTCGACCCAGATGTCGTCATGGTGGGTGAGATTCGTGACCAAGATACGGCCAAGACTGCCATCCAGGCCTCGATTACCGGCCACCTGGTACTTTCTAGCTTCCATGCCAACTCAACAGCCGCTGCGTTTAGCCGTATGATCGATCTTATCGGGGTGAACCCTATATTTAGCTCGGCTATTCGTCTCGTGATCGCGCAGCGCCTGGTGCGCCGGCTGGTTGATGAAACCAAAGAGGAATACGAACCCGATGAAGCCACCAAGCAATATGTTCGTGATGTGCTCAAAGACCTGCCGGAATCCTACAGCGACAAACCAAACCTCGATAATTTCAAACTCTGGCGGCCGAAGCCCAGTGATGACGCACCGTTTGGCTACAAAGGCCGAGTGGTGATTATGGAACAGATGGTGGTCAATGAAAATATCCAAAAATTCCTGCGTGGCGACGTGAAGGATATTCATACCGAAGTGATCGAAAAGGAAGCCAAAGCAGGCGGTATGTTAACACTTCTTCAAGTAGGCGTACTGGCCGCACTTCGCGGCGAAACGACGCTTGAAGAGATTGGTCGAGTTATTTAATTACTGCGGCGATCTCGGGAACAAGGCGTTCATCAAAAACAGACGGAATAATATGCTCAACATCTGGTACTTCAACTAACGAGGCAATCACTTCGGCGGCGGCAATTTTGTGCTGATCGGTGATCTTCGTCACGCCATTATCGAGTGCTCCGCGGAAGATACCAGGGAAAGCAATAGCGTTATTGACTTGGTTTGGAAAGTCGCTGCGGCCGGTGGCGATGACGGCCACGCCAGCAGTTTGAGCCTCGTCGGGCATAATTTCAGGCGTGGGGTTAGCCAGCGCAAAGACGACGGGCTTGTCATTCATCTTGCCGATTAATTCTGCGCTCAGAAGACCAGGCTTGCTGACGCCAATAAAGATATCAGCACCATTCATGGCGTCGCTTAGCGAACCGCTGGCTGTCGCATCGACATAGCTTAGGAGCTTTTTCTTCTCGTCATTGAGATCACTGCGGCTCTCGCCGACAATACCGGTGCTATCAACCGCAATAATTGAGCCGACGCCGTAGAGATGAAGGAGCTTGGTAATTGCTGTACCGGCAGCGCCGGCACCGATGATGACGACTTTGCTTTCGCTCAAATTCTTACCCACAACTTTCATAGCATTGATGAGCCCGGCCAGTACCACGATAGCTGTACCGTGCTGGTCATCGTGGAAAACGGGGATGTCTAGCTCTGCCTTCAAGCGTTCTTCGATCTCAAAACACAAGGGTGCGGCGATATCTTCGAGGTTAATCGCACCGAAGCTTGGTGCAATCGCTTTAACTGTGGCCACAATCTCATCGGCCGTATGGACGTCGAGCGTAATGGGAATGCTATCAATGCCCGCGAAGTGCTTAAAAAGCAGGGCTTTTCCCTCCATAACCGGCATCGAGCCTTTGGGGCCGATATTACCAAGCCCCAGGACCGCCGAGCCATCAGAAATAACAGCCACCAGGTTGTTGGTCCAGGTATAGACGGGTAGCAGGCTCTCGTCTTCGGCAATCGCGCGGCTGACGGCCGCGACGCCCGGGGTGTAGTAAGCGCTGAGTTTTTCTTTGGTCAGTTCGCTCGTATCCCGCAGAGACGTAGTGATTTTACCTTTGTACTTTCGGTGGAGGTCGAGGGCTTGTTCATCGTAATTCATATGCTTCTAGTATAGCAAAAGGCGTCAAGCTTCTGTTAAAAACAAACTTCGCAAGAACCCTTTAAAAGACGCACATAATATGCTATAGTTGAAAGCTGATTGCAATATAAATTGAGTAAAGCGAGAGAATAATGAGTTTTGCACTAATTCAAAAGGTTAATGACGAGCAGAAAAAGCATGCCGTGGTTGACGTACGCAGCGGTGACACCGTTCGTGTGCACCAAAAAATTAAAGAAGGTAACAAAGAGCGTATTCAGGTGTTTGAAGGCGTGGTTATCCGTACCGACAACAAACAGCAGCACACATCACGTATTACGGTGCGTAAGATCGCCAGTGGTGTTGGTGTTGAAAAGAGTTTCTTACTTCACAGCCCACTTGTCGATAAGGTAGAAGTAGTTCGCCGCGCCAAGGTTCGTCGTAACTACCTCTCATTCCTACGCAACCGTAGTGGTAAGAGTGCTCGCTTGAGTGCCCAAAACTTTGACCGTGAAGGTATCAATACCCTCGCCGAGAAGCCAGTGGAAGAACCTGTAGCTGAAGAAGTAGCAGACGCACCTGTCGAAGATAAAGCAGAATAGATTTTGTCTTACGTAAACATACCCGCTTGCATAGAGCGGGTATTTTATTTAGGTATAATAAAGTCATGATACTAGGGATTGATGAAGTGGGTAGGGGGCCATGGGCAGGCCCGCTTGTGGTCGGTGCCGTCGTGCTTGGCGGCGTGGAGATCGATGGATTAACCGACAGCAAGAAGCTTTCGAAGAAGCGGCGCGAGGAGCTAAGCATCATTATCAATGAACTAGCGACCGGCGTGGGGCTGGGCTGGGTACAGGCTCATGAGATCGATGAGATTGGGCTCTCGGCTGCCTTGAAGCTGGCGACCCGGCGCGCTGTCGAGCAAATTACGGTGCCGTATCATGAGATTATTATTGACGGCACAATCAATTTTTTGGCAGAAACCAGCAAAGGCCAGTATGTGACCACGCTGGCCAAGGCTGATCTGCTGATTCCGAGCGTGTCAGCCGCGTCGATTGTAGCCAAGGTTGCGCGTGATACCTATATGGCCGAGCAAGACGCTCTTTTTCCTGGCTATGGCTTCAAAAGTCATGTGGGATATGGCACGGCTATTCACAGAGCTGCCATCGAGAACCTCGGCGTGACGCCACTGCATCGACTGTCGTTTGCACCGCTTGCAAAGTATCGGAGCGATCGGGCTTCTGGCTCCATTTCTTCTCAAAACGGCTTCGCGCCGGGGCTGACAAGAGCTCCGGCATCTGGTCAGCCGCGGGCTGCAGATGTTTTGAGCAAGAAAGGAGCGCAAAAGCCCTCTACGGTTGTCACGACAAAGCGAGTCGGAGACGAGGCGGAGAATGAAGCAGCACGCTACCTTGAAGCTGCGGGTCACCAGGTCCTTGAGCGCAATTGGAAAACCAAGTACTGCGAGATCGATATCGTCTCAGAATATAACGGCACGATTTACTTCACCGAAGTAAAATATCGTCGTCAATCACGCCAAGGTGGCGGACTGGCGGCTATTACGCCGACCAAATTACGTCAGATGAAGTTTGCGGCTCGGGTGTATGCTTCATACCGAAAATTACATGACACCGATATGAAGCTTGCCGCTATGTCCCTGACTGGTGAGCCGCCCACGGTTGAAGCGTTTTTAGAGATTGAGTAAGGCGGCGCGCACCGCTGGGCCGTCGCGCTCGATCAGCTCGACACGGCCTTCAATCTCGCTAATTCCCATGGCGATGACACGGGTGAGAGCCGGGTCATTTTTTTTCGGTGTAAAGAAATCGATATATTCTTGTAGCTGAGTTCGTGTGACCAGGCCGGCCGCTGCGTAGCGAGGGAAATAGTCGAAGCTTTTGTCGCCACTAAAGGTTTGTTCAATCCACTCCCAGTTATCGCGCATCCATTGCCAGGTCTTCACCCGGCTCTCTTTACCGCGGATCATATAGGCGAACCAGCGAAAGACGTCTTGGCTGCGGATGACTGACTTATCGGTGAGCTTGGTTAGTAGCAGGTCGATTGCAGCCGAGTCTCTCGTGGACGTTAAACCAGATGCTATGTCATCCTGGACCTCAGACGAATGAGTGGACGTGTAGTGTGCGAGCAGTTCTGAAACAATACCTGCCTTTGCCTCGTAGCGTACGACGGTGCTAAGGACTAGTGCCCGGAGCTCAGGATTGAGCTTTTCGAGTCCGCTAGCTTCATAGAGTGCTGCGGCCTTTCTAATAACGGCAGCATCTTCGCTGTAGACCATGAGCCCGAGGATAGTCGAACGAAGCTTAGTATCGTTCTCTGGCTCTCCTGGCTTTTCGTCCCAGCTGAGGCGTGCATATTGGGCGGCGGCGATCCGTCCAGCGAGGGTGCGCAGCTTTTTCTCGGCCGTCTCATCATCAATAACGAATTTTTTCAGTTCACCCAGAGCAAGACCGATAACGTCCCAGACGCTATCGTTGGTTTCGTTTTGGTAGGCATCAAGTAGCGGGATGAGCTCGGCGCTGCTGATCACTTCGCCGCGGGCCAGCATGGTTTGTTCATGGAGCAACTGCAATCGATCAAGCGGCGATAGCGAACCGTCTTTTACTTGCGCGATGAGGTTTGCGAGATGTTCCGTGGGATAGTGCGTCAAGAAATGAGCCGTGTCACCAATATTGAAACGTTCGTCGCCAGCGATCGGCAGGTGAAGCTCCTTGGTTTCGAGGAGCGCAGGTACGTCTTCGCTTGAGAGAGCATTGAGCGGGATCGGCCAGATAGTCGTGCTTGGCTGGTGCGGTCCGACGAAGAACTGCTCCTGCGACAGACCATCCTGCGTGACATGCACGACCGGGAAGCCGGGTTGGGATATCCAGGTGTTCATGAAGTCGGCGATATCTTTACCGCTGACGGCTGCGAACGCATCCCAGAGGTCATGTTCCTCGGTGTTTTGGAAGGCATGAGTCATGAAGTAATTCTTGAGCCCCTCTTGAAAGGCATTTTTGCCGATATACTGCTGCAGCATGCGAAGCAGACGCGATCCTTTGGCGTAGACGATGGCGCCGTCAAACAGTGCGCTAATCTCATCGGGATGATTGACGTCGGTTTGCACCGACTGGACGCCGTCGATCGCGTCGCGGCGCAGGGCCATAATACATTCATTGGATGAAAAGTCGAGCCAAATATCCCACTCCGGATGCAGGGAGTCGACGGCGATGTATTCCATGAGGCTGGCAAAGCTTTCATTTAGCCAGAGGTTGTTCCACCATTTCATCGTCACTAAGTTGCCAAACCACTGATGAGAGAGCTCATGGGCAATGACCGTCGCGATATAGCGTTTGCTACTAATACTGGTGGTCGCTGGGTCGGCCAGCAGGGCAACCTCGCGGTAGGTAATCAGCCCCCAGTTTTCCATGGCGCCGGATGAGAAATCAGGCAGGGCGACATGGTCGGCTTTGGGAAGCGGGTAGGGTACGCCGAAATATTCATCGAAGAATTCAATCGTCTTGGTGGCGTGATCGAGCGCGAAGTCGAGGCTCTCGGGTGACTGGGCTGGTGTCGCCCAGACATTAACCTCGACGCCGCTGAGCGTGGAGGCAGTCTTTTTGTGCAGCTCGCCGCTGACCCAGGCGAGCAAGTATGAACTCATGCGCGGCGTGGTCTGAAAGCGTGTGACTAATTTGCCGTCTTCTTCGCGTTGCCAAAAGATCGGCATATTGCCGAGCACGCTCACGCCAGTCTCGGTCGTGAGCGTCACATCAAAGGTGGCTTTGGCGGCTGGTTCGTCGACGCACGGGAAGACTTCGCGGGCGTGGTGGCTTTCAAACTGGGTCGCCAGCAGCTCTTTTTTCACACCGTTATGCTCAAAGTAGCTGGGGTAGACACCATGCATAGTATCGGTGATAGTGCCGGCAAAACCAAGCACGACGATGTGCGGGCCTGGCTGGATATCGTCGTGGCTGATCGTCAGCTCGTCGTTGTCGCCCTGGACAAACGTCGCGCCTTTGCCGTCGACAGTCACACTACTAACAGTAAGGTCTTTGCTGTGAAGTATGATAGCCTTGCCGCTCGCCACGCCTTCGATCGTGACGGTGCCGCTAAAGGTGCGCTGTTCGCGTTCGAGAACCAGTGAAAGGTCATAATGGGTTGGTGTAAAATGGTCGGTCAGTCGAGATACGGTATGCATAGCTTCTATTGTATCAAAGGTATAATGAAACCATGGCGACTCAGTATCGAACCCGGCGGGTTATTGGCGTAATTTTCATTCTGGTGGTGAGTGCCATTGGCTTGCTGTCCAACCCACAGCTCTACGAGCCGGTAGCTCCTCGTTCTTCTCAGGCATCTCGCACGGATAGCCCAGCACTTGATGAGCTGGCCTCGCTGCCGGTCAAAGGCCGCGCACCCAAAACTGGCTATAGCCGCGATCAATTTGGTAGTGGCTGGACGACAACTCAGGGCTGTGACACGAGGAATATTATTCTGCACCGCGATCTTACAGATGTGGTGATGGGTGAAGGCTGCAAGGTCGTGAGCGGTACGCTCAATGATCCCTACACCGGTAAAATTATCCAATTCCAGCGCGGACCCACCACCAGTCAACTCATACAGATTGACCACGTGGTAGCGCTTAGTAACGCCTGGCAGACTGGCGCTCAGCAGCTGACGCCTCTGCGGCGCGAAGAACTTGCCAATGACCCGCTCAATCTCCTGGCCGTTGACGGTGCGGCAAATCAGCAAAAAAGCGATAGCGACGCTGCGACCTGGTTGCCGGCAAATAAACTATTTCGCTGCCAGTATGTAGCGCGGCAAATAAGCGTGAAGAAGAGGTATAGTTTGTGGGTTACGAATTCCGAAAAAGGAGCTATTAATCACGTGCTCGTGGGCTGTCCACGGCAAAATATTCCCACATAAGCTTGCCAATCCTAAGCATCCACTGTATACTGATAGTTAGTACATTTTCCGGCCGACAGGTCGGATTTTTTCATAAAAGAAAGGATATTTTACATTTATGGATGACATCAATTTGAAACAACTGACCCTCGCCGTGCGTACCATTGCCGAGGAGAAGAACCTCCCCGAAGAAGTTGTATTGGGCGTTATTGAACAAGCGATCGCCGCTGCGTGGCGCCGTGACAATGGTGAGCGCGACCAAGAAGTGCGGGCCGAGCTGAACGTCAATGACGGGACGGCCAAAGTATACGTAGCTCGCGAAGTCGTGGAACTGGTGGGCTCGGAGGCTCTCGAAATTAGTCTGGGAGACGCGAAAAAAATCAAAAAGGATGCTGCGCTTGGCGATACCATCGAAGAAGCGCACGATGTCGTCAGCTTTGGCCGCGTGGCAGCTCAGACTGCTAAGCAAGTCGTGCTGCAGCGCCTACGCGAAGCCGAGCGCGAAGTAGTGCTGGAAGAATACGAAGACAAAATTGGCACTATCGTCACTGGTACTGTGCAACGAGTCGAACCCCGCGTTATTCGTGTGGAACTGGGTAAAGCAACCGGTATTATCCCGCAGAGCGAGCAGATCCAGGGTGAATTTTATAGCATCGGAAGCCGCCTGAAGGTCTTTATTAAGGATATCGAGCGCGACAACCGCGGCCCGCAGCTTATTTTGAGCCGTGGTAACGAAGCATTCGTAGAGCACCTCTTCCGCCAAGAAGTTCCTGAAATGGAAACTGGCGCTGTGGAGATCAAGGCTATCGCCCGCGAAGCCGGCCGCCGTACCAAGCTGGCTGTGGCGAGCACCGTCCCGGGCGTTGACCCTGTCGGTACGTTTGTCGGTGGACACGGTACCCGTGTACAGGCTGTCATGAACGAGATTGGTGACCAAGAAAAGATTGACATCATTACTTTTAGTGAAAATTCAGAAGACTTCATCCGAAATGCGCTGAGCCCAGCTGAAGTCGTGAAGGTGGAGATTGACGAGAAAGCTAAACGCGCCAAGGTATTTGTGGCTGAAGACCAGCAGTCAATTGCCATTGGCCGCGCTGGACAAAACGTCCGCCTGGCGAGCCGCCTGACAGGCTACGAGCTCGATATCGAGACAGCCACGCCCCGAGTTGCTGAACATAAAGCACCAAAGAAAAATATCGAAGATAGTCTGCTTGACGCGGTAGAACAAGCCACAGAGGAGTAGATTCTAGCCGTACCTCCAACCCTCGCTCACGAGGCCCTTCCACGTCTAGAAGTTCACGAATTAGCGATGTAATTTCTAGGGCTGCAGTCGCTTGAGCCTCGTTTCATTGAGGGTTGAAGATACTAGATTGTGCTGATTATCAGAAAAAAACTAGCACTCGCTTGACCCGAGTGCTAGTTTTTAATATACTAGATATAGCAACGTGAGAAACAGACAAAACGCTTGCGCCTAGGGACTAAAGAAAGGATAATGGAAGTATATGGCAGATGATTTCGCCGAATTTGTCAGTCACCTTACCGACAACGCTCGGACTAGCTTACAGCATGCCGACGCCATTGCCCGCGGCTACGGCAGCGCGTATATCGGTACCGAACATATCCTCCTAGGCGTCCTGGCGCAGGGCTCATCGGTCGGCGCCAAGCTCCTCGCCGATGTGGGCGTGACACTCGATCGAGCCGAACTCGCCCTCAACCTCACCCCCCGCACGCTTATCGTAAGCACGGGCTCTAAGGGGCTATCGGAAACCGCCAAACTGACGCTAAAGATGAGCTGGGAAATCGCTCAGGAGTTTCACCAGGATTTCTTGGGTACCGAGCACATTCTCTACAGTATCTTGAGTCAGAAAAACGCCCGGGCGACGGTATTGCTACGCGATATGAATATTAACCTCCTCGAACTCAAATCTGAACTCGAAGAATTCTTCGATCGTCAGAACAACGCGTACCAAGGTCTCGATGGCTTGAACGCCACGGTGACCAAGAAAAAGGCAAAGGGCGGAGCACTCGAAATTTTTGGTATCGACCTCACCAGTGAAGCTAAAAACGGCCAGCTCGACCCAGTCATTGGCCGCGATGCCCAGACCGAACGCATCATTACGATTCTGAGCCGCCGCACCAAGAACAACCCGGTGCTAATTGGTGAACCTGGCGTCGGTAAGACCGCTATCGTGGAAGGCCTCGCTCAGCGCATTGCTCACGAAGACGTGCCCGATCATCTGCTTGATAAACGGGTGATCCAGCTCGATCTCGCGGCTATGATCGCCGGCACCAAATACCGTGGAGAGTTTGAAGAGCGTCTCAAGAAAGTCATTACCGAACTCAAGGCGCAAAAGAATGTACTGGTCTTTATCGACGAACTTCATCTCCTCGTTGGTGCCGGAGCCGCTGAGGGGGCACTGGATGCTGCCAATATGCTCAAACCCGCGCTAGCGCGCGGTGAAATCCACCTGATCGGTGCCACGACGCTTGATGAATACCGCAAGCATATCGAAAAAGACAGTGCTCTGGAGCGCCGCTTCCAGACGATTATTGTGCCAGAGCCAAGCATGAAAGACACCGTCGCTATCTTAAAAGGCCTCAAACCTCACTACGAAAAACACCATGGTGTCCAGATTGACGATGAACTGATCGAAGACGCCGTCTACATGGCCGATCGCTACGTATCGGAGCGCTTTATGCCAGATAAGGCAATTGATGTAATTGATGAAGCCGCCGCGCTGGTACGCGTTAAAAAAGGCCGTAAGCCGAGCAAGCTACGCGACTTTACGCGTCAGCTGAAGAACCTGAACGAGAAAATGGAAGAAGCCGTTATTGCTGAAGATTACGAACGAGCGGCGCTGTATAAAACCCGCATTAGCCAGATTAGCCAAAAACTCGACGAGACCAAGCAGGAATTTGAGAAGAAAACGCCAGTGGTGCTGGCAGATGACGATGTGGCGCATGCGATTGCCACTATGACGGGCATCCCGGTCAAGCGCGTGCAGAAATCCGAAGCGAAGCTGCTACGAAACCTCGAAAAGCACCTGGGCAAATATATTATTGGCCAGCACGAAGCCGTCGAAAAAGTGGCCCGTGCCATCCGCCGTTCGCGGAGCGGCGTGGCGAGCACCCAGCGTCCGATTGGCTCGTTTGTCTTTATGGGTCCCACCGGTGTGGGTAAGACCGAACTAGCCCGCGTACTGGCTCGTGAGGTCTTTGGCAGCGACGACGCGCTGATTAAGATTGACATGAGTGAATTTGGAGAACGCCATAATACTTCGCGTCTACTCGGTGCGCCGGCTGGGTATGTCGGTTACGACGACGGTGGCCAGCTGACCGATAAAATTCGTCGCCAACCCTATAGCGTCGTCCTCTTTGATGAGATTGAAAAAGCTCACCCTGAGGTATTCCAGCTGCTACTGCAACTACTGGAAGACGGCAAGCTGACCGATGCCAAGGGCCGCCAGGTCGATTTTAGTAACACCATCATCATCCTCACCAGTAACCTCGGAGCCGATAAGATGATGAAAGAATCGAGCCTGGGCTTCCACGCCTCGACTAAATCTGATGAAAAGCAGCTCGATATTGAGCACGACAATAATGCTATTGCCACGCGTGAAGCGCTGGAAGATATGATGCGCCCCGAGCTCATCAACCGCTTCGATGCGATCGTGACCTTCCGGGCACTAACTCGCCGTGAAGTTGGTAAGATTTTTGATAATTTCATCAACGAGCTGCAGCAGCGCTTAGTGCGAAAGGGTATCCACCTGGTTATTTCACCAGCCGCCAAGAAGTTCTTGGTCAGCGAAGGCCACGATGAGAAGTTTGGTGCCCGCCCGCTGCGTCGAGCCATTCAAGATCTGCTGGAGCATCCGCTTGCTGATGGTATTTTGTCTGGTGAATATGAAAAAGGTAGTGTACTCACGGTAGGAGTGAAAAAAGGTGGACTCTCCATCACCGTTACCAATGAAGCCTAGCCACCACACCAGTCACGCCATTGGGGTTGGTATCCTGCTGGTCTGTATGGTGGTGGCCGGCTGGGTCCTGTTCAACCGGCAGTATATTGTCGACCAATTGATGGTTTGGCAATATCAACCATCGAGTGAAGTGAAAGCTATTACGAGTCGGGCCAAACTCTCAGATCATGGCCGTTTTTATTTCTATGCCTCGCAGCCCCAAGTTGATGAGGCCGCGGCCTTTAACCAGCAGTGTCGAAAGCAAGAGGAGCACAGCGCGATCTTGGGGTGCTATGCGGCGCGGCGCATCTATATCTACAATGTGTCCAACGCCCAGCTCGATGGTATCAAAGAAGTGACGGCAGCTCACGAGATGCTCCACGCCGCCTGGGATAGACTCAGCAAGCAGGAAAAGGACCAGCTTGAGCCGCTCCTGACGAAAGTCTACGAGCGCGTGGCCACCGATGAGCTGCGTGACCGGATGGCCTACTACGACCGCACGCAGCCAGGCGAGCGTTTTAACGAGCTTCATTCTATTGTTGGCACCGAAGTTAGTGACGTTGGGAGCGACCTCGAGCAGTACTATGCCCAGTACTTTACTGATCGCCACCAGGTGACGACCATGCACGAACGCTACGAATCATTATTTACCCAGCTTAAAGTTCGTGCCGATGCGCTGGTGTTGCAACTTAATAGTCTAGCGAGTGAAATTGACCAACAGTCGTCTGCCTATAATGCCGCAGTCAGCCAACTCAACACAGATATTAATCAGTTTAACAGCCAAGCTCAAAATGGTGCTTTCAGCAGCCAAAGCGCCTTTAACGCTCAGCGCAGTGCCTTAATCGCTCGCTCCAGCGAACTCGAAGCTCAGCGCACCTCGATCAATACCAAAGTGACACAGTATAACCAGCTGCGGGCTGAGCTCGAGGCGATCAACAGCCAGTCAGCGGCGCTCACCCAAAGTATCGATAGTACGCTCGCGCCGGCTCCGGCGATTTAAAATAAGCTTGACGCCCTAAGCATAAGCGGGTGTATACTAGAGGGTAGCTATGTAGGTACTGGCTTTTTAACGGGCTTTTCCACTTACAAGCTTATACAATTTTGATGTCTCTCGGGGCATCCATATTCGCATCGTTAGGGCAATAAACAGAGTATTTGAATGGTTGATTACTCCTTTTTGCTACTGACTTAACTCCAAAATCCATTCGCTAATCAAATAAGCATTAGCCTTTTAGCCTTCGGGCCAAAAGCTGGGAGTGAATATGAGAAACACAATCATTAACAAACAAGTACAAGTCACAGCCATGGGGTTCAAAAAGAACCTGGTGGCGTATCCACGGCAGATGGAGTTCGAGGGAACCACCTACGACTTTATCGATGCCGGGATCGGGTGCATGGTTCGCTCCGGCGAACGTATTGCCCAGATCCTGACGATGACCGACGGATACCGGCATTTTAAGATGCGTAGTGACAACCGCGGAGGCGTCTGGACACTGCTCAGTATGAGTAGCTAACGTCCCCTCGCGCGATGAGAATGGCACCCCAAGTTGGGGTGTTATTTTTATACCCTACGCACAGCCGGAACTCAGGAATAACTGTCACACTGAGAGTATAATTAAGTGTAGGAGGATACCATATGCCCACAAGTGATTACACCCCGCAGCATAGCTATCAAGACGACTTTGGTGGCGGCCCTGACCCCATCATGGATGAGCAAGATGATCCAACCAAAGCTCTCGGCGTGCCCGCTAAGAAGTTCAAAGAAGAGATGGACAAGCTAGATCTGGATGATGAAGATTCCGAAGACGCCCGCGAGCGTATTGAAGATCTGGATGAAGACCCCGATCAGGAAGGTTTAGTAGCCTCATAAGCTCCTTTGCCCTTCGGGTCTTATAGTGTAGGTGAAAAAGTGTTCACTGCTTTACGTGAGTCAATCGCGCATAGTAGAGAATATGAAAACACCATACAAGAATTTTGACCTCCCCAAGCAACACTTAATTGGCGAGCACTATGTACCAGCTCGGGCTCGCCACGCGGACGAGATCGAGCGCCGCCGCTCATTGCCGCGCGGCACGCTACTGCTGGAACAGCAACAAAGTGGCCTGACTATCGCGAGCCATATTCTCGATGACCTGGAGGATGAATCCGATCTGCGGTTTGCAACCGAGACGTTGGCAGCGAGTGGTCTCAATGCCGGTTGGTACAGCTATGCCCAGCAAGCGCCAGTGATGCGTCGCCAGCTTGACCTACCCGAGCTCGCCGATGATACCTACGAATGGCGCGAATCGCGCGATGGCCTGCTTTTGAGGGTGCGCGACGGTCTGGCACATGCCGCCGAACTTGCAAGTACATTGGTGCAGGCCACGCCAGAGCACCGCAGTTTTAAGCGTCACGTTTTCAATTTTGGTAGGCAAATGGGTAATGTCTCACTCAAACTCGCCTGTGTACGAATGGGCAATGCGCCGCTATCGCTGAATGCCTTCGACGTTCAATCGGCAGCACGAGATGAAAGCCTAGCAGCGCTTGATACTGCCCGCACCATAGCCAGCACTATTGGTGTTAATCCTTCGATTGCGCAGTTATCTGATCCCGATAGCCCGCTGGCTGTCTATTGGCGCCGTGCGGCTCCTAACGGCGCTTATAAAGCCCTCGAAGAAGCAATGGAGATTCGTCGTGCAGTCTAAAGGTAAAACGTCTCTTCAACGAAGCTGCCCGCCGGAGCTGCACACATTTTGTGAAGTGTTTGCATGTTCGGTAGCATACTCGCTGCCGCAAAATCCGGAGAAGTATCCCAATAAAATTCCGATTGTTCACTGGCAGGGCGAAGCTGTCCCTGAATATCAGTACATACCAGTAGTGTGAAATGAATAAAACTCTCAAGCTCGTCCCCACGGTAGACCGAGAAGTAGCCGTGGCCGTGCACACCAAAATCGCCATTGAGGCCGGTTTGGTCGAGACAGTCTTGTTTGACAATGTCAGTCACCCTACGATCAGCAGATGGCTGGGCCTGCATAAAGCCGGTGAGGCCGAGGAGCGGATGAGTTTGGCGCTGGTAGAGAAGCCACGCACCGTCCTCTTTGCGGCGAATAGCGAGGAGTAAGATAGAGTAGGCTCGGTTAATCATTCGGCTTTGCTTCTCTAAAGCACCTTTGCCGACCCGGCGACCTTCGGGCGTGAGCGCATATTCGCCGCTCGGAAGCTTAGCTACAAAACCGGCTGCTATCACTTTCTTCAGGTGGTACGTAAAGAGCTTATTGTCGATATCGTCGGGCTTGAGCTCGTTAAATCGCATACTCTGGGCAAAAGCTAGACGGTAGACAAGCGAGCGTTGAATATGATGATCAAGCATAGAGATAGTATACAATAGCCGGCTCATAAAAAATCCCACTCGGGCATTACGAGCGGGATAGTAGACGAGTTGGGTTATTCTTTCGCTTTTTTAGGTTTTTTGACTTCTTTTCGTTTGTTCTGACCTTTGGCCATAGCTAACATCCTTTCGATTTATAACGATACTATTGGTAATACGATGAATGCTAGCTGTTCATAATGACTATTAAGACTCCTTTGTCTACCTACCCAGTATACACCGAGAACCGCACGCCGTGGAGTATACTATACAGTATGAAACGTCTTTTTCTTGGCCTGTTTAGTGCAGTCTTCGTGCTACAAGTGTTTGTTCCGGGTGCAGCTGCATCAGTTAATGATTTTACGATCAGCCAGTTTGAGGCCGATTACTATCTTTCAAAAGATAGTGACAATCGTTCACAGCTCAAAATAGTCGAGAGAATAACGGCCGAATTCCCACAGGTAGACCAGAACCACGGTATCGAACGGGCTATTCCAGAGCGGTATGATGGTCATTCCACGAGCCTTTCCATCACCTCAGTAAAAGACACCACGGGAGCTAGTCTACCGTATACCACCCATACTAGCAACGATAATGTAGTCGTGAGAATTGGCGATGCTAATAGCTATGCGCACGGCAGTGTGACGTACATTATCACCTACCAGCAGCGTGATGTGACGCGCTACTTCGCCGACACCACGAGCGACGAGTTTTACTGGGATACCAACGGGACGGAGTGGGCAGTGCCTATTACGGCACTGATAGCCCGACTCCATATCGCCGGTAATCTTGATCAGGCTCTGACTGGCAAAACGGCATGTTACCAAGGTGCGGCAGGTTCAGCAAATGCTTGCCAGTTGACGAGGGCGGGCGAAGCCTTTCAGGCCACCGCTCGAAGCCTGCAGCCATATCAGAACATGACTATTGCCGTGGGATTCAATGCTAGTACATTTGCTGACTATCGGCCAAGCCTCACCGAACGGATAATCGGCATCTACATTCTAGCTACTATCATCACGAGCCTCGTCGGAGTCGGTATCATCATCTGGCTCTGTGTGCGCTGGTCGCGCTGGTCAAACCGCAGGCAAGACCTCGGCACGATCGTACCTGAATATCTGCCACCAAAAGGTGTCAGCGTCACCACGGCTGCCCGGTTTATGTCTACGCCACGAGGTGTCTTCACGGCCCAGTTGCTTGATTTTGCCGTGCGCCACTACATTAAGATTTACGAAACCAAGCCGAAAAGCTTTTGGTCAAAAGCTCAGTACGACATCGAGATTATTCGTGACATCAACGAGCTGCTGCCGGAAGAGCAAGAGATATTTAACGATATCTTTGGTACTACTCTCGTCGGCCAGCGCTTGTCATTAAAGAGCCTGCAGAATAACACGGCCGTCTATATGAAAATGAGCGATAACGACAAAAAACTCAAGAGCCTCATACGGGGAAGCTACGGCCTGCGCGCTAAAGATATCAAAAGAGCAGGGTGGTTTAAAAAAGCCGCGGTGGTTTTACTAATAGCTGCCGTCATAACGCTTAGCCCCGCCTTGCTGGTAGCCTCAATTGTTGCGTTCATATGCAGCTTTACTCTGTGGCCGTTGACAGATAAAGGTGTGAGCCTCAGCCGCTACCTCGAGGGACTCAAAATGTATATCAAGGTAGCCGAAACCGAGCGTCTGAAGATGCTACAAAGTCCCGAAGGCGCCCAGAAAGCCCAAATAGCGGGCGATGATCCAGCCCAGCTCGTCAAACTTTACGAACGAGTTTTGCCTTACGCCGTACTATTCGGTGAAGAAAAGGAATGGAACAAGCAGATTGGTACATACTACGAATCAGCCGGGACCAGCCCCGAATGGTATTCGGGAAATGCAGCCTTTAATGCGGCGGTCTTTACCTCAGCCATGAGCAGCTTTGCAACCTCAGCCAGCTATACCTCAGCCAGTAGCTCCAGCTCTGGCGGCTCATCTGGTGGCGGCTCGTCGGGCGGTGGTGGCGGCGGTGGAGGTGGCGGCGGCTGGTAGCCCTTATGCTTGCTCCTTCGAGTAGAAACTTATATCATAACTGCCATGAATGAGGTGCCGCACTATCAAATACGAACTGCCCAAGAGTACGATGAGCAGTCTTCAGAACGCCTCGCTGCAAGGCAGCTGGCGAGCCGTGCCTTGTACACTCTCATGCTGCAGGGTGAAGGAAGTGGTGCACCAGCAGCCCTTCAGGCACCAGTGTATATTCGGAGTCTTCAGCGGCATCCAGATGGATTAAGAATCAAACTATCATATACTGACGATGATGGGCGGCCTGGTGATAAGGTTCACGATGGCATCTTGCTTGATCATGTTTGGTACCCCGATATGGTAGCACAGCTAAAACTGCCTGGCTACGACGAAGTAACGAGTGTGCGAACGGGTTATTTTCGTCTCGGTGAGGGGATAGATGACATAGATCAGATTGCCAGGAATTATTCTCGGGTTGTTGAGAAATTTTATCTTGAGAAAGAAGAAAGGTATAACCTTAGGTGAGAACGGGGCTTGGTGATCATTCATGCGTTGACGGTTCGCCTTAGCTTTATGCCACAGGGTATTTCCCTACATGCTACATGGTAAATTATCGGTAGGGTTAAGTCGTCCGGGAATATCCTGTGTGAATCGGCTATCTCCCAAAGGACATTATATCGCGGAACACTACGTTCGGCAGTTGATTCATTTTAGGCGACCTATAGCCTACGCAAAATTTTGTCCATCGGTTTACCTTTAGCGAGCTCATCAATCATCTTATCTAGGTAGCGGATTTCTTGCATAATTGGTTCGGTGATTTCTTCCACGCGCACTCCGCAAATAACACCCGTGATGTGCCGGCGCGCAGGGTTAGGGTGGGGCATGTGCGCAAAGAAAGACTCAAGGTTCGTTTGTGCCCGCAGCTCTTTATCGAGCTCCTCTTGGCTATAGCCTGTGAGCCAGTTAATAATTTCATCGACATCTTGCTTTGAGCGGCCTTTCCGTTCGGCTTTGGCGACGTAAAGTGGGTAGATGTTTGTAAAGGCCATCGTGTAAATGCGAGGTTTTGCCATCATGCCTTCGCTTCTGCTACTTCTATCAGCTGGCTGTTCTTGGCAACATAGGGTTCGGTGCACGCCGCAAGGTTGAAGCAGCAGGGGCGGCGATGCTTGCCAGCGAGCTTGGATATCGTTTTTCCTATCCTGACAGCGCGCGTCTCTTGGCTGAGTGTCGCGTTCATCCAGCGTATCCATTCCCAGCGCGCCATCGGCGTGATGTCACGCCATTTATCCTTAACTTTCACGGGTGCGATCTTGAGGGCGTCGGCAAAATCTTTCGGCACAACTGGTTCTGGCCACTCCTTCGTGCTCGTCAATTCCACCGTCACACTGTCGCCAGCCATAACACCGATGGCTTTTTGCATCTCATCAGTCACGCGCATCCAGTGGCTCCAGCGTCCATCCGGTTCAAGTACAGTACTAAACGCATGGCCATTGACCGTGCCACGAACGCTAATTTGCCCGCGTGACGGTAGCTTGACGCTTTCATCCTTGGGTACGGGCAAGATCGTCCAGTCCTTGAGCGTATAGAGCTTTGCTTTGAAATGAATCGTAACTGGATTATTCGCCATACTCTTATTGTATCAAAGCCTACTACACGACATCACTCTCTAGTTCTTCCGGGGCTGGTTTAACGGATGTGCTAAAATAAAACCATGCATCAAACCAAAAGCGGTTTCACTATTGTTGAACTTCTCATTGTTATCGTCGTCATTGGTATCCTCGCTTCTATCGGCGTGGTGTCCTATAACGGCTCGCAGGCGCGGGCGCGAAATGCCAAGATTGCCTCGGCAGCCGAGCAGCTTCGGGACGGGCTGGAGAATTACCTGACTATCAAAAAACAGTACCCTGCCGTAACGGCGTCGTCGAATTACTGCCTCGGGATCGATGTGGTAAAATGTACGACTGCGACGGCGTCGTGGGTGCGAAGTACGACTCTAGAGACGGAACTGCAGTCAATTATGGACAAGATTCCAGAATTTAGTGCCGGACCAGGGATGGCTGCAACCACTGACCCTGTCATGGGCTATATACCGTACCGCGGCACGGGGAATCCGACACTTGATGGTGTAAACTCGGCCTTCTTGATCTATATTCTCGAGGGGATAACGACATGTCCGGTTGGGCCGGTCGCCTCGGGTGCATCGCCAATGTTTACATCTACGACACCAGCGGCAGGGCGCACATACGCGACAGGTAATGCCACCGTGTGCTGGGTGCCTTTATCGAAACCATAAAAGGAGATACTATGACTAAAACAACAGAAGAATTCAAAGTCAACGGCGAAGATTTACTCAAGAAAGTAAAAAATCTGATTGCTGAAGGCAACGTACGCAAAATTACCGTCAAAAACAAAGACGGTAAAAGTATTGTTGAATTACCACTGACTATTGGTGTGGTTGGGGTTGCCTTGGCTCCACTACTCGCTGCTGTTGGGGCGATCGCGGCTTTGGTAACTGAGTGTACGATCGTGGTCGAGCGCGAAGACAGTTAGTCTTCGATAGCTACCAGCTCGATATCGAAAACAAGATCGCTATTGGGCGGAATATTAGCCGCGGCTCGCACCGGTCCATAGGCCATCTGCGAGGGAATAATGAGACGCCGTGTCCCACCGACTTTCATGCCGGGTACACCATTGGTCCAGCCGGGGATAACTTGGTGAAGCCCGAAGGTAGCGGGGCTGCCCATATCGTGGCTGCTTTGAAAAATAGTGCCGTCTTTGCAAAGTGCACCCGTGTAATGTGCGGCGATTGTGGCGCCTTCTGGCACTTCAGCGCCAGAGCCCTCAATGGTGTCGATGACTTGTAGCTCAGCTACCGCTGCGATCGGTTCAAAATGGGCGAGTTTAGTGCCTTCGAGGCGTAGTGAATCATTCATATCTCTAGTATAGCGTATGCTTGAGGACTATTTGTAACGCACTGCTCGCTTAAACTTGCGCTCAGCTACCGCATCGGCGTAGCGCGCCGTCGGTTCGTAGAAGAAAATCCGGTCGGCTTTTTTCTTGTGGGTATCGACTTCTTTAATGGCGCCGACAAAGAAGTTTTCGATCAGCCACTCGCGCCCTGGTGCAGTTTTGCCTTCAACCACAATATGCCATAGCCCATCGTTCCATTCCTCGATAATACCGAGTTTGAGTGGTTTTGCGACCAGGGCGGCACTGGAAGGCACGGCGTCGATGATTTCTTGTAAGACAGCTGTGGCGCGCTCAGGGTCTTTGGTAAACACATCGACAGCGTAGCTGCGGAGGCCGCTCGGCGTGACGTGGACAGCCTGGATCTGCTGGTTGTGAATCCAAACTACTTCGCCGCTGAGACTCCGCAGTTTGGTCGAGCGCAGCGTGAAGCGTTCGACAACGCCGTCGACATTGATAAACGGTTCGACCTTAATGAAGTCTCCCACATGGAACCAGCCCTCGATGATCATAGCGGCACCCGTGGCAATGTCGCGTAGCACCATTCCGAGCGTCTGGCCGGCAAATACGACAAAGAAGGCGCTGGCACCGATAGCCGCCGCCCCACTGCTAGAAGGCGGGCTGATGATGCGCCAGGCGATGTAGGCCACAATCGCCACAATTGAGGCGCGCACCACGGCAATAGCGATACTGAGATAGGTTTCGATCTGACGATAACGAATGAGTTTTTCTTGGTTAGAAATAGTGTCCGACTTCGTGCCTATAATTTGTGCCAGCTTGACGATGGCTTGGCTGACAAATCGGCTGGCGACATAAGAGATGAGAATAGCAGCCACGAGAATAAGTACCGAGCGGTAGGCGTTGGGCTCGCCTATAAAGTCGTTAAATTCGGTCGTAAAATTAGTGAAAATATCATTCATGCCAGTGATCTATTATACCCCATGATGACCCAGGGGCGCTTTGACCTATATCCAGAGCCACGTATAATAGATAGTAGAGGGCGTCACGAGAGCCTTTGATAATCGAAGGAGGTGTATGGGTAGGACCAATCAGTACACGATGCAGGATCCGCAGGATCAATATGAGCAACCAGACATTAACAAAGACCAAACGCAGACAGAGCCTGGCCTGGACGCCAAGCTTGAGCCACAGGCCGATCATGGAGAAGACACCTACCAGGGTTTGGGTCGTCTCAAAGGTAGGCGTGCACTTATTACAGGGGGTGACTCGGGCATTGGAAGGGCGGTGGCAATTGCTTTTGCCCGTGAGGGAGCGGATGTAGCGATTTCATATTTACCATCAGAAGAAGTTGATGCCCGCTACACAGTAGCCCAAATCGAAGCTGCCGGCCAAAAGGCGCTCGCTGTACCGGGCGATATTACCAGTGAAGGCTTTTGCAGTGATATGGTCGAAGAGGTGGCGGATGCCTTCGGTTCCATCGACATTCTTGTCAATAACGCCGGCAAGCAGGTGTATGTCGAGAAACTACAAGATATTACCAGTGAACAATTCCAAACAACGTTTACGACTAATGTCTTTGCGATGTTTTGGATAACCAAAGCTGCCGTACCGCACATGCCAAAAGGCGGGACCATCATCAATACGACGTCGATTCAGTCGTATGAACCATCTCCAGGGCTGCTGGATCATGCCTCCACCAAGGGTGCTATCACGGCATTTACTCATAGTCTTGCTAAGATGCTTATCGATCAAGGCATCCGGGTTAACGCCGTAGCCCCTGGTCCCATCTGGACACCGCTGCAGCCGAGTCATGGCCAGCCACCTGAGAAGCTTGAAAAGTTTGGCGAGAAGACACCGATGGGCCGAGCAGGCCAACCGGCTGAAGTGGCCCCAGCATTCGTCTTTCTTGCCTCGCAAGAATCAAGTTATATCACCGGGGAGGTTATCGGCGTCACCGGTGGACAGCATACGCAGTAAGGCGAAAGGAGGTAAAGCAATGCCCTACAGCTCCATCAATGATTTACCTGATAATGTCACCAATGTGCTTCCGAAGCATGCTCAGGAAATATTCAAAGAAGCCTTTAATAGCGCCTATGAGGAATATAAAGACGCCGAAACTCGTCGTGATAACGAAACTAGAGAGAATACAGCGCGCAAAGTTGCCTGGAATGCTGTAAAGCAAAAATACGAAAAAGGTGACGATGACAAATGGCACCCTAAAGATTAAGGAGTACGATGAGTAACATTCAGCAACTGCGAAAAGAAGCAGATGACTTACGGACTAAGGCAGGCGCGCTGCGTCGGGATGCTGATAGTCACTTCCAGAAGGCAGGTGGTATGAGTACGAACCAAGATGCGGATGGAGCTAAACGAGAGAATGATACCGCCGTCCAGCTCAATAATGACGCCACCTCTCTTGAGGCTCAAGCTGGGCAATTGGACGAGCAAGCTAACCAGATGGAGCAGCAGGCGAACAATCTCGCGACTCAGCAACAGCAGGTCGAGTCCCAGTTAAATAATGCCCGGAGCCAAGTTCAGCAACTAGAAGCTCAATCTGCAGATATTGCTAAGCAGATGGAACAATTACGAGGTCCATCCAGCTTTGGCGGGCTATTCTAGCGTATAATGATAGATAATGGCTAAATCAAAAACTCAATTTGTCTGTCAAAACTGTGGTGCGGCGTACCAAAAATGGACAGGTCGATGCGAAAATTGCGGGGAGTGGAATACGCTGGTCGAACAAGCACCGGTGAGTAGTGGCAAGTCGGCGGTAGCCAAGGGTGCCTCAAGTGGTCGGGTGCTGGCGGTTCAGACCATGCAAGCAATTAATGCTACGGAAAGCTACGCTCGTCTCGATACTGGCGTGAATGATCTCAATGACGTGCTCGGCGGCGGCATACTACCTGGAGGCGTCATTTTACTGGCCGGACAGCCTGGTATCGGTAAAAGTACGCTACTGCTCCAGGTGACGGCGCATGTGGCCAGTAGTGTACCGGTGCTCTATGCCAGCGGCGAAGAAAGTGCCAGCCAGGTAAAGCTGCGGGCCAAACGGCTAGGAGCCGACGGCAGCGAACAGCTCAGTTTTGTGGCCAGCACGAGTGCCGATGATATCGCAGCCACCATTCGGAGCGGTGCCTATAAACTCGTCATCATTGATTCTATCCAGACGCTGAGCCTTGACGATATCACCAGTGCGCCTGGCACAGTCAGCCAGATTACCAACAGCAGCAATGTGATCATTCGAGCTGCTAAAGAATCGGGCGCGGCAGTGGTGCTGGTGGGACATGTGACGAAGGAAGGCTCTATCGCCGGCCCAAAGGTACTCGAACATCTAGTCGATGTCGTACTACAATTTGAAGGTGATCGCTATGGCGGCTTCAAAGTCGTGCGAGCGGCAAAAAACCGCTTTGGGAGCACCAACGAAGCCGCGATTTTTGAAATGGAGGAAGAAGGACTGAAGGTGGTGAAAAATCCGTCTGCCACGCTACTGGCGGAGCGGCAAAACGCCGACGGGTCTGTGGTACTGGCGACGTTGGAGGGCACTCGGCCGCTGCTGGTGGAGATCCAGGCTCTTGTCAATCCGACCAATTTCGGGTATCCTAAGCGTACAGCCTCAGGATTCGACCTGAACCGACTCAATCTTTTAATCGCGGTGCTGGAACGACGCACGAAGTTGAACTTATCAGATAAAGATATCTATATCAATGTGGTTGGGGGGCTGAAGCTAAGTGACCCGGCGGCCGATCTGGCCGTGGCGATGGCGATTGCCAGTGCGGCAGCCGGCAGACGGCTCAGTGACGATGTGGTCGTGTTTGGTGAAGTGGGTCTTGGCGGTGAGATTCGTAGCGTCCAGCACGTCGAAAAGCGCGTAGCAGAGGCAAAGAAGCTTGGGTTTAGTGAAGCCCTTGGGCCCGTGGGCACCAAAAAGAATTCATTTATTAAAGGCGTGAAAGATTTGCGCCAAGCATTAATCGACTACGTAAAGTAGTAAAAAAGGAAACAAACTTATGGACACACTTATTATCGTATTACTACTCGTAATACTGGCGGAGCTTACCTATCTACTGGCCAAGCAACCGACTAAAATCAATACCAAAACCGGACGACCGATCTTTGTGGATACGTCAGTCTTGATTGACGGCCGGATTATTTCGGTCGCCCAGTCGGGCTTTATTGGCGATACCCTCGTCATTCCACGCAGCGTCGTGGGCGAACTGCAGTTTTTAGCAGACAATGCCGACAGCGAAAAGCGCTCCAGAGCTCGTCACGGCCTCGACGTGGTGCGCGAACTACAAGACATGACCAACATTAGCGTTGAGATACTGCAAGATGGCAGCAAGGCCGAGGAGGGCGTCGATGAACGTCTGCTGAAGCTTGCCAAACAGCACGGTGGCGCAATTTGCACCATCGACTTTAACCTAAACAAGGTTGCCCAGGTAGAAAACATCGCTGTCCTCAATGTCAACGAGCTTGCTAAGACGCTACGCATGGCATATTTACCAGGCGAAAAACTGGTGATCGGACTTATCCAAAAAGGACAGGACTCGCACCAAGCGGTCGGTTACTTAGCCGATGGTACGATGGTGGTAGTTGAGCATGCGGCCAGCAAAATCGGCCAGAGTGCCGAAGTTGAGTTTATCCGGAGTTTGCAGACCGCGGCTGGCAAGATGATGTTTGCTAAGCTCGTGCATCTCGAAGAGAAAGCTCCACCTCAGAAGAAACCACAGGGCAGAAAAATCAGTAATAAAACCGAGCACGTTATTGAAGCGGATATTCCTGCGCCTGTTACACCTCCACCTGCGCCAAAGGGCCGCCAGAACAATCGTCGGGGTAGCCAGAAGTCACATGGCCAGCCAAGGTCACCGAAGACCTCGGTGCAGCGCGAAGCTTCACTGATTGAGCAAATCAACAGCCAATCTTAATTATACTGAGTCGTGCCAGCTGTGGTGTAGAGGGCGGTGTCCTGAATCGTAATCGTGATGATCATGTTCTTCTTGAAGTCATAGGTAAAATCGTAAACACTAACACCACTAATAGATCCGGTGTTCACGACTGTGCCGTCAACCTTGATCTCGATGGACTGGAGAGGGTGAGTACCTGCGCTGACAGGAATATGAATGGCACTGCCGCTACCTGAAAAGGTGACGCTGCCTATCGTTGGTTTCGCGTCCTCACATTTGTGGGTGTCGTCATCGGCGTTGGCGTCGTAACCGTCAGGCGCGATAAAGATATCCTTTTTAGTCACTGGGTCAACCGACTTTTGGACGTCGAGCTCAACTTTTGCGGCATCTGGCGTACAGGCGGTAGCCTTTTTCTTCGAAACTTTATCAAACATCAGTTTGGCTGCCGTTATGCCGGCGTCTTTTTTGTACCATGATGGCCAAATGTCAGTTCTGCCGCCAATGGTTAGCTTTTGGAGACCAGGAGCGAGCGTGAAACCATCACCGGACTTCCATTTGCCCTGGGGAGCGTAGACATTCTTATGAACTTTTTCCATGTAATCATTAGTCACGCGCCGGACCACGCCGTTGTCGCTGGATCGCATTGGTGAGCCATCGTGATTGCCCGACCAGACGCTGGTGGCGATGGCGGGCGAGTAACTCTGCATCCAAGAGTCTTTGGCCTGGCCGTTACCGTTTTCGGTCGTACCGGTCTTGGTGGCGGTAATAACGCCCGGTACCACGAAGCCGAAGCTTCGCCCCTGAGCGCCGAAGGTAATACTGCGGGCATTGGCATCGGTCAAAATATCGGTGAGCATCGAGGCCACTTGAGGATCAACTGCTTGCTTGGAGCTATCGGTCCATGACTTGAGCTTCTCGCCTGAAGAATTCTTGATCTCGAGGATGTAGCTAATAGGCTTATAGACACCACCACGGGCGAGTGTCGCATAGGCATTGGCGTGTTCAACCTGGCGAACGGTACAACCACCACCGATAGCGGCAGAAAGTCCGGCTTCGTTGTTGTCGGTACAGTATGATATGTCACCGAGATCATGAGCTGTCGATAGCCCTAGATCAACACCGGCGATTTGCATGGCTTTGACCGCCGGGATGTTGAGTGAGCCAGCCAGCGCTTGGCGGATCGGGACGCTACCGTAGAACTTACCGGTGTAGTTGCGTAGCTTACAGCCAGAGAAGGAACCGCCACAGTATATATTGTCAATGTTTTCGTCTTTTAAAATTGATCCAGGGGCATAGTTGACGCCGTCGCGTTGTTTAAAGAGGGCGGCGTAATCAGCGATTGGCTTGATACTTGAGCCCGGTTCAAGCAGGGAGGTGGCGGAGTTTCGCTGGCCATACACCTCTTTGTTGTAGTCGACACTGCCCACCATAGCGATGACTTGACCTGTCTTCACGTCAACAGAGCTGAGTGAGATATTATCTGCCCCGACGCCACGCAGACTGGCGGCACCTGTGGCCACGGCTTGTTCGGCGGCTTCTTGCGCGTCAAGATCAAGGGTTGTTTTGACGGTCAGTCCGCCGCTTCTAATGGTCTTGATGCCGTACTCTTCTTCCAGCTGCTTTTTAACTTCGAGCACGAAATGAGGAGCTTTAATATTTTGGTATTGGTCAGACTCTTGCTTTAGTGTATCTATAATAGGCACTTTTTTAGCCGCAGCAGCTTCCTTGGCAGTAATCATGCCTTGGTCGACCATGTTATTTAATACAATGTGTTGACGGTGGATGAGGCCTTCGTGCCCGGCTGTATTGTATGGATCGTACACGGCTGGGTTTTGAGGAATGGCGGCAAGCAGGGCCGCTTCAGGAAGTGTCAGGTCTTTGGCTGGTTTGCCAAAATAGGTCTGGGCGCCAGATTCAACGCCATTGCGCCGTCCACCGTACGGTGACTCATTGAGGTAGAGATTAAGAATCTGCTCTTTGTTGTACATGCGCTCAACTTCAATCGCGAGAATAACTTCTTTAATCTTACGCGGCACTCCATTTAAGCCTCGCTTCTCGGCTTCATCCGCAAAGAACACTTGTTTTACCAGCTGCTGGGTAAGGGTGGAGCCACCTTGGGTGCTGCCACCGCCGGCATTATTGATGGTCGCCCGCACGAGCCCCTGGATACTAATGCCTTTATGCTTGTAGAAGTCTTTATCTTCGATAGCGATCGTGGCCTTTTTCATATAGTCATTGATGTTTTTACCATCAACTACTAGTTTGTAGTTGCCGTCACCCTTGTCTTCCCAGAGGAGCTTGTCGTTGCGGTCATAGTAGCGTGTGACAGTAGATTGTACGCGCTTGGCGAGTTCACCGGGGCGGATCTGGTCGAGGTCTTTTCGGTAGTAAGCAAAGAGAGCACCAACCATCAGTACCATGAACAATACGCCAACACCGGCGATCTTGAGGGCCATAATGCCGCCCTTTTTGCTAAACCAATAGCCCCAGAATCGTTTCGGGTGCATCCGGTAGAGAAATCTGCCGACGGGGTGCTTCGGGAGGCTAGCAAGATATTCGGCTTTTTTACGTGCGGCCGCATCTTTTTTGGTGCGTCGTTTGTGCGATAAGTTGGAGTAAACATTGAGTTTACGTGATGATGAACTTCGTTTAGCCACGTGTAGATATTCCCATAAGCAGTATTGTCATCTATTATAGCACTGATTCTGTGTCAGCTAGAGTGATTTTCTGCTATACTAGCGACTGAAATAACAGATAGGAGCACTCGATGACACTTTCCGAAGAACTCAGCTGGCGTGGCTTTGTCAATCAGACCACCTACGATGATCTAGCAGCTTTAGACGGAGCTCCTACCACCTTCTACTGGGGTGTCGATCCGAGTGCTAGCAGTATGACGATTGGTAACCTCGCCGCGGCCATGATGGTGCGCCATTTTATCGACCATGGCCATAAGGCGTATCTCTTGGTAGGGGGAGCGACTGGCATGATCGGCGATCCTGACGGTAAGAAACAAGAGCGTGAGCTTTTAACGCTTGATCAAATTGCCGTCAATAAAGAGGCTATTGCCGGACAGTACAAGACGATTTTTGCCGATAGAAACTTTGAGATTGTCGATAACTATGACTGGTTCAAAGATATGCATTATCTTGACTTCCTGAGGGATGTTGGCAAGCACGTCTCGATGACCCAGATGTTGAACCGTGACTTTGTTCAGAGTCGAATCGGTGAGGGTGGCGATGGCATTAGCTACGCCGAGTTCAGCTATTCACTGATTCAAGGCTACGATTTCCTCCACTTACACCGGGAACATGGTGTATCTTTGCAGCTGGCAGGTGCCGACCAGTGGGGTAATTCAATTACAGGTGTGCAATTAATTCGCCGGCTGGAAGGTAAAGAGGCACATGTCTTCACCGCACCGCTGATTGTGAATAAACAGACAGGTGTGAAATTTGGCAAGAGTGAAGGCGGAGCTATCTGGCTGGACGCCAACCAGACCAGCGCGTATAAGTTTTACCAATTTTGGCTTAATGTTGATGACGCTGGCGTGATTGATTACATGAAAATCTACACCTTGCTACCAAAAGAAGAGATCGAGGCAATTGCGGAGAATCATCACGTGAATCCAGGTGCTCGTTCGGCTCAAAAACGCTTGGCCCAAGAAGTCACGACGCTCGTGCACGGCAAAGAGCGCTGCGAGAGCGTTATGCGGGTGACGGAAGTATTATTTGGTGGAGCAGAGTTTTCAAGTTTGAGCGCCGATGATATCGAAGCTTTGGCCCAGGAAATTCCCGCCATAGCTCGTGGTAAATCGGTTATTGAAGCCCTTGTCGAAAGCAACGTCGCGACCAGCAACGGCGAAGCGCGACGCCTGCTCGGGAGCGGCGCCATTTCACTCAATGGCGAAAAAATTACAGACGATCAGCCAATCGAAACTGCTGCCTTACTGAAAAAAGGCAAGAACACCTTTGTGCTCGTTCGCTAGTGTCTTATAAATTTTTTTCAATGGTGCGCAGAATTCCATCAGGTTCTTGAATAGCAAGTCGAACAATCTCATCGGCTCGCTCCTGCGAGTCAGCGACACTATAAATACGAAGCTGAGGAGCATTACCGGAGGGCCGCAAGTGGGCGATATCTCCGTTATCAAAAAATATGCGAATTCCGTCTAGAGGATTGATGCTTTTAATTTTGCCGAAGCCCTCCGAACCTGTAAAGTATTGGCTAATTGCAATCCGAGTGTCGGGAGAATCGGTAGAGAATTTCTTCACTATTAACTGAGAAATTTCAGTCGGGAAATTATCTATCATTCCTGCCTGCGTATAGCGACTCGGCAGGACAGCAAAAAGCTCACTGATGCTTTGATTATTTTCGGTTGCCGCGACAAGCGCCACAACAATAGGCAAAAGAGCATCTCTTGTGGGCAAAGAGGCGAGAGGGCCGTACTTTGTCTCGATATCATTACCTATCAGAAAGCCTCCGTTAACTTCCCACCCTACGGTTATTTGAGTATCTGGCCGAGTAGCCATTGAACGAATAACATACGGTGAACCAATTCGTGTCGATTCACAGGCGATTTTTTGCGTATCCATGTACGTTAGTACACCATCACTTGTACTGATGGGTATGGCTGCAAAATCAGCTTTTAGCCACGAGGCTACCACTGCCCCCAGCTCATCGCCCCGGTGGAATATACCATGCTCATCAATGACAAACGGCCGGTCGCTATCGCCGTCAGTAGAGGTGATCGCAAACGCATCGGGGTATTCTTGAGCGAGTTGTTTGAAGTACGCCTGATCATCGGTTGTTACATTCTCGGTGTCTATAGGTACGAAATAATCGGTTCGATTGACTCGAATGACTTCGGCACCGAGTGCCTCAAGAATTTCTGGGATTATGTCTCGTCCAACCGCCGAATGTTCATAAAAAACAATCTTTTTGCCTCGAAGGATATCGCTGGGAAATGCGTTGGTATAGCGCTTTTTATATAAAGCTTCGACAGCATCATTTACGGGTGGGGTAAGGAACGAGTTTTTCAGGTCACCTTTATCATTGAATGCCGATACAGTTGCGTCTTCTTGGTAGAGCTTTTGACGGACTGAGGCAACGGCAGTTTTGATATGAGATTCATCTTCCTTCAGGACTTCGCCGCCTAGCTTATTAAACTTTATGCCATTACGGTCTGCGGGAATGTGACTTCCGGTCACCATAATGCTCGCTGCGTTTTGCTGGAGGGCGTAAAAACTAATTGCTGGCGTCGGCACAAGCCCACCAAAGGTAGGCGTGTAGCCGCTGTCGGTAACGGCCTTGCATACCGCTTGCAAAATGCGCGGCGTGCTAGCTCGTAAATCCCCGGCTACAAAGATGGCAGCACCTTTACTCATTTTTTGCGCCTCCTCCATAAACAATATAAAGCCGCAGGTATTGATATATGTTTCAAGATCGGTGATGTCTTCCACGAGACCACGGAGGCCGCTTGTTCCAAAGCCGAGTTCATTAGGGGTATATGAGAGCTGCTGTAAAAGTGTTGTCATGTAGGTTTTTCCTTGTTAGCTGAGCCTTTATTATATCATCGACCGAAACCTACCTGCTAGAATAAGAATATGAATCTTGCTACTTCTTTGCAAAAGATCAAGGGTGTAGGAAAAGTAACCGGCGACCAGTTAGCGGCGGCCGGTCTTTTGACGGTGAATGATCTCATTGAATTTTTACCCCGCACCCACGAAGACTTTTCTGAGGTTGTGGCGATTGCTGATATTCATCCCGGCAAGATGACGATAAAAGCACGCTGTGAAAAGATTACCACCCGGCCCGTACGCCGTGGTCTCAGGATTACGACGGCGACGCTGGTTGATGATACCGGGAAGCTAAATGCTGTCTGGTTTAACCAGCCGTACCGCGCCACGCAGCTGGCTGGCAATGATCAATTCTATTTTTCGGGTGAGTTTGAGTTTAATTACAATAAATATCAATTGACCAACCCCAGCGCCGAGAAGGTGAGCGATATGCCAGTGCAGACCGATCGACTCCTACCTATTTATCGATCTATCAAGGGTCTTAAGAGCCAGCTCGTCAGAAAAGTCCTAGCCGAACTACGGCCGCTTATGACGATGCTGCCGGAAACGCTTCCTCCAGAAGTAGTAAAGGCTGAAAAACTAGTTTCCCGGTCCGAGGCGGTGCTTGGCATGCATTTTCCGACTACATCGGCAGATATCGAAAAAGCACGTGAGCGTTTGGCCTTTGAGGAACTATTCGAGCTGCTGCTCGCGAGTCAATTGAATAAGCAGGCCAATGCTAAACTTACCGGTTGGCATATTCCGTTTGAGCAGCCGGTCGTGGCTGGGTTTGTGAAACAGCTGCCGTTTGCTCTCACCGACGCTCAGCGCCGGGCAGCCTGGGAAATTATTCAGGACTTCGAGCAGGCCGTGCCGATGAACCGGTTGCTCCAAGGTGATGTCGGCTCGGGCAAGACGGTCGTGGCCGGACTGGCAGCGCGCCAAGCGGCTAGTCATGGTTTCCAGACGGCTATTATGGCGCCGACCGAGATTTTGGCTAGTCAGCACGCCGAGACGCTGGCGTCGCTTCTGGAACCTTTTAGCTTGAAGGTCGGACTTCTGACTGGCAATGTTAAGGGCATAGCGCGCAAAACGCTGTATGATCAAATCGCTGATGGCGGGGTAGATATTATCGTCGGCACGCACGCTCTTATCCAGGAGACGGTGCATTTTCATAAGCTTGGCTTCGTGGTGATCGACGAGCAGCACCGCTTCGGTGTCAAGCAGCGCCAAGAGCTTCTGAAGAAGTCTGAACATATGCCGCATATGCTGGCTATGACTGCCACACCAATTCCGCGTAGTTTGGCGCTGACGGTCTATGGTGAGTTGGACGTCAGTATACTGAATGAATTACCACAGGGCCGCAAGCCAATCAAGACCAAACTGTGGTCACCCAACAGCCGCGCCCAACTCTATGAACTCATGGAGGCGGAACTGGCAGCAGGTCGGCAAGGCTATGTCATCTGTAGCCTGATCGACGATAACCCAGATAATGACGTCAAGAGCGTCGAGACTGAATATAAATTACTGCGCCACGGACCATTCAAACACCGCCGTATCGGGTTACTCCATGGTAAGCTGAAACCGGCTGAGAAGGATGCGATCATGAGCGAGTTTGCCCGCGGTGATATCGATATTCTCGTCAGCACCACGGTCGTGGAGGTAGGTGTGGATGTCCCAAATGCCACTGTTATGCTCATTGAAAATGCCGATCGCTTTGGACTTAGCCAGCTCCACCAGTTACGCGGCAGAGTCGGACGCTCATCGCACCAAAGCTACTGCTACCTCATGATGAGCGATAGCTCCAAGCCAACCCAACGCCTGAGGGAGATTGAGAAGTCGAACGATGGATTTTACCTCGCTGAAGTCGACCTCAGGCTGCGGGGTCCTGGCGAAATCTATGGTCGAGCCCAGCACGGTGCCCTGAATCTGCAGGTCGCGACGTTGGCCGACACCAAGCTTATAGCTCGGGCGCAGAAGCAGGCCAAGCGGTTCGTCGAAACAGGTCAGAACCTGGTACAATACAAGCAGTTAGCGGCTCAGGTCGAACAATATCAACGATTAACCACGCTTAATTAATTCTATTATGTATTCAGGCTCAACGTTTCGTACAAAATCCGGCCGCATGATGGGTGTCCATCAGCGGATTGATCGCATTGCGCGCCGGCGCCTGATGCCGCACCTACCGCGGAATTTTCATTTCCCATCAGCCCATGACATTCTGCATTTTGAGGGTATGAATGGACCCGATGGCATTAAACGCAAAAGCCCAGGCGTGGATGAACCATGGCACTTTATCGACCCCAATGAGCTTGATGACCATCAGCTGTTTGGCATGATCAATGACCACATTTTGAATATGCGAGAGGCGCTGCACAGTGATAATTATGAGCGTGCCGCCTTTGAAGCTGCCTGGCTTGCGCACGCCATCGTGGATGGATTGACTCCGGCCCACCATTATCCCTTTGAAGAAAAACTGGAGGAGCTGCGCGGAGAAGCCATGGAAACGCGTACTACCAAAAAAGATAAATTAGTCATGCCGGGGCCGACGCGCCGCCATCAACTACGCAATAACTGGGAGTTTTGGGGAGCAAAAGGCCTCATGACGACCCATCTAGCCTTCGAGTTTGGGGTGGCGTCGACCATCGCCACGCTGAGATTTGATGATGTTGAGATCACCCAGGCGGAACTCGATGCAGTACGCGAGGGCAAATTCCTCGATATGTATAAGCAGACTCTGGCATCCGTCGCCGATATGGATATGTACGGCGAGTTTCACAGGGCAGGCTGGACCAGGCATCTGGCCACTGAAACGAGGAATGTACTGATTCCACTGATCGTCAAGGCTGTGGTACTGGGGTGGTATGCTGCCACCCTTCCCGAAGAGAGTGCTACGTGAACGTCCGGATCATTAGCGGGAGTTTCGGCGGGCGCAAGATTGAGGCGCCAGATAACGATCGCACACACCCGATGAGTGAGCGAATTCGTAATGCTCTATTTAATAGTATTGGCGACGAGATTGAAGGCGCTACCGTGCTGGATGCTTTTGCCGGTACCGGGGCGGTGGGGCTCGAGGCGCTCAGCCGCGGGGCAAAGACTGCGCTATTTATCGAAAAGGATCGTATCGCCCAAAAGATTTTGGCGAAGAACATTACCAGCCTAAGCGTCGAAGAAAGGGCAACGATCATTCGCACGACCGTTCATAATTGGCTCGAAACTGCCGACTTACCTCAATTCAATATTATATTTGCCGATCCGCCATATCATGACCCGCAGTTTTCCACAGTTTCGAAATTATTTGACCTTTTACTTCCAAACGGGCTTATGGTATTATCACACCCAGGTAGAGGTGAGGCTCCAACCAAATTGGGAATTGTTGTGGTGGACAATCGTAGTTATGGCAACGCAAGCCTCACCTTTTACCGCCGGGACGCCTAGATTTAGGCGTTTTTTGTTTATATAAAAAGCAGCCCTCGAGATTTCTCTCGAGGATGCGGTCATAACGTAGGACTGTTACCGAGTAACTATAGCATTAATCTGATGAGCCTACAAGGGAGGAACTATCGGCTAAAGCCTCTTCCGCTCCGAAAGGGCGATCGTTGAGAGAAGAACTATCGCCAGCAAGCTGGCTCTTCCGTTCGTTCGCGAAAGAAAATACTTCGTGCTTTCTTTCGCTTCTCTCACTTCACGAACCTCCACTTCAAATTTGCGTGGGCGCAAATTTCGCGGAGGCTTAAGCCATCTAGGTACCAAATGAAAAGCAGGCCAGCCGACCTGCTTTTCACTTGGTACGCGAGAGAGGACTTGAACCTCCACGCCCGAAGGCACTAGCTCCTAAGGCTAGCGTGTCTACCAATTCCACCACTCGCGCTCGTACGCTTAACTATACCAAAAAACCTTCTAGAGATAAAGCCTGCAGCGAGGTACCGCTTGTGGTATGATATAGGCAAAGCTAAAAGCAAGTTATTCGGGGGAAATATGAGTAAAGTTGCAAAGTATCTCAACGAACATATTTTGGGTGAAGTTATGACGAATTCAGGGGTGCGTGAGCACTTTTCGACTGATCTGAGCGTCCTAACTATGACACCTGAGATGGTCGTCTATCCACGGGTCACAAATGATATCCGTAAAGTTGCCCGTTTTGCGTGGCAGCTGGCTGAAAAGGGCCACATCTTGGCGCTTACGCCGCGCGGTAGTGGGACTGATGATACCGGTGGAGCAATCGGAAAAGGCGCGGTGATTGCCCTGAGCGCTCATATGAACGCTATATTTGAGTATGACGGCAAGCAAAAGCTCATGCGCCTGCAGCCTGGCGCCAACGCCGGAGCGGTGCAAGATGCCCTGAGTCTGCACGGAGCAACTATTCCGACACTCGGTGATGATGCACGCTACACTACCGTGGGTGGTGCAGTCGCCTACAATACAACGATTACCGCACCAAATGGTGGCGTCCTCCCCGAGCCATGGGTCTATCAGCTGGAAGTGGTACTCGCCAATGGTGACGTATTGCAAACAGAACGCCTCTCGAAGCGTGAACTCAATAAACGTAAAGGAGTTCAGGGCTTTGAAGGTGACATCTACCGCAAGCTTGATGCCCTGGTTGACGACAATAAAGCCCTGATTGACGAAAAGCTCTACGACATCAACGATACTGTCGGTTATTCGCGTATTCGTGATGTCAAGCGCAAAGATGGCTCATTTGATCTCACACCACTGATTATCGGCAGCCAGGGAACGCTTGGCATTATCTCAGAAATGATTGTGCGAGCTGGTTTTTCGCACGATGAGCCGCTAGTGGGGATCTTGACCTTTAGCGATAGTAATGATGCCCGCGATGCTGTCGATGCCATCGCCAAGACCAACCCGAGTTTCCTCGAGTATGTCGATAGCGCCTTTTTCGAAGAGGCACTCAAGCACGGCAAACGCTACGCCTTTTATGATGCAGCCGCTAAAGACGACGCAGCCAGCACAATTTTGATAACTGGCTACAACAATTACAGTGGCCGAGCTCGCCATAAAGGTATCAAGCGCCTTGGTAAGATTGCCAAACAGTTTAACGCCGGATTAACGACCAGCGATGATGACAATACTAGCGAGCTAGCTGTCGCCCGCGATGTGACGAGCTTTGTGTTCGTGCCATCGGTCGAAGGTGAGTCGACACCACCATTATTTGATGGAGCGTACGTACCACCGGAGCGCTTCGAAGACTTTGTGTCAGCCGTTGCAGCGCTGGCTAAGAAGCATCGCGTGAATCTACCGATCTTTGCTCGACCCCTGCAAGGTACAGTCTCCACTAGGCCTAATTTGCAACTCAAAAAAGTTGGCGACAAGCAGAAGATATTTAAGCTGCTCGACGATTACGCCAATCTGGTGACCGCACACAACGGCTACCTGATCTCGCAGTCAAATGAGGGCAGGGTAAAGACAATTGCCGCCTACAAGCAACTCGACGAAGACGTGATTGATTTCTTCCAGCAAATCAAAGCAATTTTTGACCCATTCGGTATACTGAACCCCGGTGTCAAGCAACCAAACACCGTCAAGGAGCTTGTTGCCAACCTCCGGCCGATCTACGATACCGCCACGCACGCCGATTTCGTCTCGCACTACTAATAAGTGTTTGGTATAATACTAAGCGGTAACGAGCACGAGTGGCGGAATTGGTAGACGCGCTAGCTTCAGGTGCTAGTGTCCTTCGGGACGTGGAGGTTCAAGTCCTCTCTCGTGTACCAAGCAAAAACGGTCCTTTTGGGCCGTTTTTGCTTGGTCTGGCGGCCTTGAACCTCCACGAAATTTGCGCCCACGCAAATTTGAAGTGGAGGTTCGTGAAGTGAGAGAAGCTAAAGAAAGCACGAAGTATTTCCTTTCGCGAACGAACGGAAGAGCCAGCTTGCTGGCGATAGCTCCTCTTACTTTTACTTTCCCGGCCTTACCTTATACAATACTAATATGACTACGCATTCTAAGAAAATGTCCGACGACGCCCAGCGTGCGCACGATTATCTGTTACAGCTCGGCAAGCTGACAGTAGATTTTGCGCACGTAGAACGTGTTCCCCTATACGGTCCCGACCGTCCCGAAAGCGATGTGGAGCATAGCTTTCATTTGGCAATCTCAGCGATAGAAATTGCAGCCAACTACCACCCCGAGTTGGATGTAGGGCTTGTAGCACAGTTTAGCCTTGTGCATGATCTGCCAGAAGTACATGTGGGCGATGTCCCAACATTTGATATTTCTGAAGAAGATCGAGCTAAAAAGGAAGCGGACGAAAAAGCGGCAACAGCGCGACTGTTGACGGAGCTACCACCACATTTGGCGGGCTTATTGGAGCGTTATGAAGAGCAAGTTGAGCCAGAGGCACGGTTTGTGCGATTTATTGATAAACTACTACCCGCTATCATTCATGCTACTGTTTCCGAACCGAACAAAAAAATGTTTAAAGAAAAGTACAGTATGCATACACTTGAGCAGATTGAAAAGGGTGATCCCGCACGGATTGCGTACCTCAAAAAAATGTTTCCTGAGTTTGACTTTATTCACACTGTTCGCGCACTAGTTGTGCAGTCGTCGCGCGAACAGATATATGGTCACAAGAGCACCTAGCAGTATGGACGATACACGCAATGTTATCGATAAGTACAAGGGTCAATCTGTTGAGGCAATTTCTGACGATCTCGATAAAAATAGCGTGGATTTAGAGATTGCCGTCGAAAACACCGAGCGAGATTTCAATATGGGTACGATCGTACGCAGCGCCAACGCCTTTGGGGTGCGGCACGTCCATGTAATCGGGCGCAAGCAGTGGAATAAGCGCGGCGCGATGATGACCGATAAGTACTTGCATGTACATTATTACGCAGATGTCGATAGCTTTGTCGACGCCATGCGTGAGCGAAACCGAACCATTGTTGCTGTTGATAATATTGCAGGCTCTACGCCGCTAGCACAAACAAAGCTTCCCAAGAATGCGGTGTTCGTATTTGGCCAAGAAGGTCCTGGTATTTCTGGTGAGCTTGCAGAGGTTGCGGAACGTATTGTTGCCATTGAACAATTCGGCAGTACTCGATCTATTAATGTAGGTGTGGCTGCAGGGATTGCGATGTATGCGTGGCTTCAGCAGCATATTTTACAGTCTGATTAGATTACTCTATAATGTATAGCATGAGTCGATTATCGTGTAGCAATCGCATCTTCCAATCTCAGTATCTTGCAATTTTTATGCGCCCGAAACGGGCGCTTTTGTTAATTGAAAAAGGAGATTGTCATGAGTGAGTTACCGCATTCCCCTAGTAACAGCGATAAACCAGAGGATGAAGGTGCAAGAATCTACGAAGTTGACTTTACGCAGAGCAGAGATATTTCTGACGATTATATTGACCCCGTAGAATTGAATGATGAAGAAGTTGTCTATGTGTTCTTTTCGCAACTAAATCACCCGGGAGCGAATCGGGGCAGTGTCGAGCTGGGCATATATGTACAAAAGCTGCTCGGGGGATACAGGGCTGGTCATATGTCGGCAAGAGAGGAGGCTTGGGTAAAACGCATGAATGCGATGCTTCTTGATATTGATAATATGCCGCTCGAGAATGTAGATGTGCTATTAGAAAACGATGAAGTTCTCCAGGAAATCTATAAAGCGCTGATGGATACAAGATCACAGGCGACACAGATGAAAGAAGAGCGGCGCGCACTCCTTATTCTGAGAGAGCTGAGGGCATACTTATTTGTAAATGATATCCACAACCCAGAAGTGAATAGCCTCTGGGAAAACTTAATCCGCAGGTTGGCAAACACATAGGATATGGTATAATAATCACATGTTTTCTCAACCAATTAATCATTTGCATCGATCGCCGGAGCATGTCGGTTAGTTTGTTGTTGTCTTAATCTCCAAAAACGCCGAACATTGCTTCGGCGTTTTATGTATATCAACCAAAGGAGATAAGAATTATGACAAAAAATGATACAATAACCGTAATGACTACACTATCCCCCCAGCCCTATAAAGGCACCCGTGATTATTATCCGGAAGACAAACGAGTCCAGAACTATATCTTTGATGTCTGGAAAAAGACCGTACAGCGCTTTGGCTACGAAGAGTACGGCGCACCGACGCTTGAGCCGCTCGAAGTCTATACGGCAAAGAGCGGGCAAGAGCTCGCGAATGAACAAACCTATAGTTTCACCGATCGCGGGGGCCGGATCGTGGCAATTCGTCCCGAAATGACACCGACAATCAGCCGGATGGTCGCGGCTCGCCGCCAGGAGATGGCATACCCAGCTCGGCTGTTTAGTATTGCCAACTTTATGCGCTACGAGCGCCCACAGCGGGGTCGTGAACGCGAATTTTGGCAGTTGAACGTCGATGTGTTTGGCGTGGATAGTGTGCTGGCGGAAGCTGAGATTATTACGCTTGCCAGCGAAGTTATGAAGGCATTTAAGGCCAAGGATGACATGTACGTCATCAAAATTAACAATCGCCAGCTGATTAATTTCATGATGGCGCAGTACCTCGGGCTCGATGCGGTACAGGCCCAGCTGATGATCAAATTGTTTGATCGAAAAGATAAGATGGGTGCTGAAGACTTTAACGACCAGGCGCGTGAGATTTTCGGTAGCGACCTCGCAGCCGATGGTTTAGAAAAGATCTCAGCACTCTTAGCGGCAAATAGCATGGCCGATTTACCTCAGGAGATACGTGAAAGCGCGGCGGTGAAAGAAGTCCAGGAGCTCTTTACGCAGCTCGAGCGCTCGGGCGTCAAGAACGCGATTTTTGATATCACCCTCATGCGCGGGCTCGACTACTATACGGGGACAGTCTTCGAAGTATATGATCTCGATCCAGATAACAACCGCTCATTATTTGGCGGCGGCCGTTATGATGGCCTCGTGGGTCTCTTTGGAGCTGAATCACTGTCGGCTGTCGGTATGGCACCGGGTCTGACGATGACGGAACTCTTTTTGCGCTCGCACAATTTACTGCCAGAGTTTACCTCGACCACCGAGGTCTATCTCGTCGTCCTTGACGAAGCCCTAAATGGAGCCATGAAACTAGCAGACACGCTGCGATCTGAGGGTGTGAATACCGAAGTCGATATTACGGGTCGCAAGCTCGATAAGCAGCTCAAGACGGCGATCAAAAAGCAGATACCGTTCATGGTGTTTGTTGGCCAAGAGGAAATCTCAAGTGGTCAATATTCACTTAAGGATGCCGCCTCCGCCGAAGAGCAAAAGCTAAGCCCCGAGCGCATTATCTCAACCGTCAAAGACAGTCGGCGGCAACGGCGTCGATCAAGCGACGAGTCTACACTCTAGCCGTTTGTAACATTCGCCCGCGAAATGGTACTATAAGGGCACTATGAATACGGTGGGGACTCGGCAAAAAGGTTTTACGATTGTGGACTTTTGATTGTCGTGGTAGTGATCGGTATTTTGGCGGCAATTACCGTCGTGGCTTACAACGGCATTCAGGCGCGCGCCAATGATTCGCGCATGCAAGCTGCGGTTAATCAGATTGAAAAGGCTATGGTGCTATGGGCATCTGAGAATGGATCTGATATAAAGGGTGGCCTAAACTCAACTGTTGCCAGCTGTGCTTCGGGCTGTACGGACGGCTTGAATGGTTTCTTCGGTACAGGTGCATATATATGTAGTGCGGAAGATAATTTTGTAGCCACAAAGCTCTTGCCAAGCGGTTTTAGTCAGACGCTTCCCAAAAACACATATTATGCAACCTCAAGCGGAGGAAAGTACAGCTTAATGCTCTATTCATGCGCCCCAGCTGGTTCAGGTAAGTGGGCATTGTACTGGACCCTTCAAAGCCCGTCTGTGACAGACTCAGCAAATATCAACTCTACTATTTCCACATGCTCCAATGCACCAAGTATCCGCGATACATGGGGTATGCGGAGCGCAAAAATCATTCAGCTGTAGATACGCACTTTTGACCATGGTATTTATCTCTGTTATAGTAAGTCGTTATGAAGACGACTGTAAAACACCTATCCGACACCAAAGTTGAACTGACTATCTCTTTGGGAGAAAAAGAGCTAACTGATGCTGAGCATGTGGCGCTCTCGAAGCTCGCCAAAGAAATAAAGGTACCAGGCTTTCGTAAAGGCAAAGTGCCGGCAAACGTGGCGGCAAAAAACGTCGATCAAAATCTATTGATGCAGCAAACCATGGAAGACGCCCTGTCAAAGGCGGTTGCCGAAGCCTTTATCGCTGAAGGCCTGCAAGCACTGGAACGTCCCGCCGTGGAAGTCAAAAAATTCGTGCCGCGAAAAGAAATGGAGTTTACGGCCGAGGTTGAAGTCCTCCCGAAAGTAAAACTCGGTAACTACAAGAATCTCAAGGTAGAAAAGAAAAAGGTAAGTGTCACCGCCACAGAAGTCGACGATATCATCACGCGGATGCGCGAGGGTATGGCCGAGAAGAAAGAAGTGACGCGGGCTGCAAAACTTGACGATGAAGTCGTGATCGACTTTGTCGGTAAGCGCGATGACATTGCGTTTGACGGCGGCACGGGCACCGACTATTCTCTGAAACTCGGCTCGAAAACGTTTATCCCAGGGTTTGAAGAAGGCATTGTCGGCAAAAAGACCAGTGAAACGTTTGATATGCCGCTGGAATTTCCCAAGGACTATCACTCAAGCGACTTGGCTGGTGCGAAGGTGGTGTTTACGACGACTATTAAATCAGTCAACGAGTTAGCTCTCCCAGAGCTAACTGACGAGTTTGCTAAAAAGGCCGGTAATAATTTTACAAACGTCAAAGATCTCAAAGATGATATCAAGCGCGAGCTGACGGCTCAAAAAGAGCGCGAAGCCGCCGAAAAACTCAAAGATGATCTGGTGGGAGCGCTTGTCGTGGTCAGTACGGTACCAACACCCCAGCTGCTGGTTGACGACCAAGTTCGTAGCATCGAGCAAGACATGCAGCGCAACCTGATGTATCAAAACATCACGCTCGATCAATACATCGCTAACCAGAAGTTTAGAGATGTAGCTGACTGGAAAGCCAAAGAAGTCGTACCGGCCGCCGAAAAACGTGTCAAAGCGGGTCTCGTACTTGCCGAATTAAGTAAAGAGTTAAAAGTTGAGGCAACGAGCGATGAGCTGGCAGAGCATATCAATCTCTACAAACAGCAGTATGCTAATGATCCCGAAGCGCTGAAACAATTCGACCAACCCGAAGTGCAGCGCGATATCGCCAATCGACTCTTGACCGAAAAGACGGTTGAAAAACTAGTTGAATTAAATACGAAGTAAAATGACTAGCGAGCGATCACTTTCAAGCTGGGCAACCGAGCGGCTTAGGGCGCGTAAGCCGAGTGAGCTCTTACTCGACGGTGTAGCTATAGCGGAAGGATTGCTTTTAGCGCGATATGTACTTGAGGTAATGAGACTAAGAAAGAACAATACAGCCAACTGATCAGGGGCAGGTTTTGCTTGAGCTTGGCTATGTCACTAAAGATATGTATGATGTAGGCAGCTCTCGGCAGAGCAACTCGAGGAGGTGGAGATGGACAAGTCTCGCTTTGTAGGTATGTCGTTCGGATTCGGCGCTGGGGCGTTGATTGGAGTCTTCTGGAAGGAGATCTGCGACACACTCACAAGTATGGGAAGTTGGATTCTGGAGGATCGCGGCAGATAGACAGGTTTATGCTTTGCCGAGAGCTATAAACCTTGACCATTGGCACTCTATTTACACGAGTGCCAATTTTGCTATACTAGGTATATGACAAAACCTACAAACTATTTAGTTCCAACGGTTATTACAAAGTCCCACGACGGGGAACGGGCGTACGATATCTACTCACGCCTGTTGACAGAGCGTATCATTTTCCTGGGCGAAGATGTCAATGAGCACACGGCCAACATCGTGGTGGCACAGCTCCTCCACCTTGCCTATGAAGATTCGAAAAAAGACATCAAGCTCTATATCAATAGTCCGGGCGGCAGCGTCTACGATGGCTTGGCTATTTATGACACGATTCAATACATTTCGCCTGACGTGCAGACGATTGGTATTGGCCTTCAGGCAAGTATGGGTGCGTTCCTTCTCTCGAGTGGTACTAAGGGCAAGCGCTTTGCCTTGCCGAGCAGCCGGATTATGATTCACCAACCGAGCAGCGGAACCCAAGGCAAGATTACCGACCAAGAGATTACGCTGCGCGAAGGTATCTACCTTAAGCAAATGCTGAATAAAATTTTGGCGAAAAACACCGGTCAGAAACTCTCGAAAATCGAAAAAGACGTCGATCGTGACTTCTGGATGAGTGCCGAAGAAGCCGTCACATACGGCATTATCGACGAAGTTATCAAAAACGCCTAGCCAAACCCTTGACTATCTAGCTCTAACCCTCCATAATAACTACCAAGAAGTAGTGTAGCTGTGGTTATCTATGTCCTTACGTTTGTGTGGCAGCAAAGAGGACAACCACAGGTAAGGGAATCTTCGGCGCCGATTACCCACCCAACAATTTAATATGCGAGGAGCACATGCGCGATGGCAAAAACTAAGCCTACGAGCGCGGTGAAGCGTGTTTTCTTTACCCAAGATGACACGGCACTGCCGCTACCAAATTTAATTGCTCAT
>Ga0172380_10000360_pt1 | contig 92101 bp, 129 predicted proteins | sample Leawe162metaG_FD_119747 | JGI IMG/M metagenome (GOLD analysis project Ga0172380, IMG submission 119747) | Leachate microbial communities from a municipal landfill in Southern Ontario, Canada - Leachate well 162 metaG | ecosystem: Engineered > Solid waste > Landfill > Unclassified | place... | reverse complement strand
TTACTGGCAGATTGTCTCTTGGTATGACATGCCATACGGCAAGGTTGACAAGGGCATGTGGATCGGCCAGGCAAGGAATCCCGCTGACAGAATCTATTGGGAGAATCCCGAGCCTCCAACGGACCCTGCAAAGATCATCGGATGGAATATCCCAAAAGAGGATCAGGTATGGACCCGCGAGGAACTCCCCGCCTATTATGAGGATTCGTATCTCAGGAACATGGCAGTAGAAAAGTTCAGCATGGGATCAACCGATGCCATCCGTATCAAGAACGCTGACTACAATTGGTACAAGAACGTCCGGAACCTCACCGATGAGCAGTACGAATACCAGGACCGGGAATGGGACCGGCGGTTGGATGGTGTTTGGGTAATGATCAACGGAACCCCGACCTACCTGACAGGGAAATACTACTGCTATCTGCAATGGTGGTGGTTGGCTGATACCTATCCGGAATTCAGGGACAGGGACTTGATTGTTTTCTACGCATGGCAGGCCATGTGTGATCACCCGCTGTGCAAGGGTGGGATATTCCCGAAACACAGACGCGCTGGAGATACCTCCAAGTGGGCATACGAGGGTGTTGAGGAAACCACAAAGACCAAGGGTGGCCACTTCGGTATCCAGGCTGCCGGTGATGACGGGGCCAAGAAGGTATTTACCGATAAGGTTCTCCCCGGCTTCAAGCGCTGGCCGCCATTCTTCAAACCAATCACATCTAGTGGTGACAATCCGAAAGCGGAGATTGTCATGGACAACGAGAGCCGCCGGGGAAGATCCCAATACTCCCAAGCCAAACACGAAGCCCTTGAAGGGTGGATCAAGTACGCTGCCAACGGTGGCCTCGGTGTTGCCCCATTTGACGGTGACAAGCTGATACGGTTCTTCCGAGACGAAGGGGGCAAGGCTGACAAGACGGATATTCTCGACAACTGGGAGCTTGTGGCCCCTACGTTGAGTAGCCGCACACAGATGGGCAAGGCTGCATGGCCGTCAAGCGTGGAAGATGTGGAGGGCAAGCACAAGGGCAAGTTCCAGATGCTGTACCTGGATTCCATGCCATCCCTCATGGAGACATCCGGCACCGGTGCAACAAGGTCCGGCCTTTGGTCCATGTTCATCCCCTGCTACTGCGGGCATGAGAAATACTGGTTTGTCGGTAAGTATGGGGAAAGTGTTGTCCATGCACCTACGCCTGAACAGCGGGAATGGCTGCTGGCTAACCGCGCAACAACAGAAAAGGAGCGCAAGGTTCTTTCCGACATTTACGACCAAGGGGGAGCCTATGAGTATGAAATGCGGGAAAGGACTGCCAAGAACAATGCAGCATCCCACCGCAGGAAGTACCCGTTCACGATTGATGACGTTTTCGCCATCAACAACCCACGGTGCCACTTCAACATAGAGAAGTTGAGCCACCTGAAGGATCAGTTGACTTCCATGGCTATCGAGAACGGGAAAGTTGTTTCATTGAGGGACAAGCTGACGGTGCGCGGCTATCTGAGGTGGAAAACGGGAATGATCTCGGATGTGTACTTTGCCCAAGACCCCAACGGCCCATTTGAGTTCAACAAGGCTTACATGCCTGGTGGGGAAATTGCCAACCGGCTGGGAATCCATGCAAACAAGTACAACAGGGATAGTGCTGGGGTGTATCCGTCCACTGGCTGTGTCATCCGTATAGGTTTTGACCCTCAAAAGTCGGATGCCGAGGATACCACGGGCCACAAGTCGGGATTGTCAAAGGCCGGGGGGCATGCATTCTACCCCTTCGACCCTTCGATAGACCACGATGTATGGGACGAGGAAGACCCCAACTTCGCGGAAAACTACATCACCCATGCGTGGATATTCCAATACTACAACCTTCCGAGCACAAGTTTCAGTGCTGCGGAGGACATGCTCAAGGCTTGCATCTTCCTGAATGCCAAGTTCCACTCTGAGGCACAGGTGGCAACTGCCATCCAATTCTTCAAGAACGTGGGCGCGGGGAGATACCTGCTGTACGATTACCGCCTGAATGGCATCAACAGGGCATCCAAGAAGGTCACAGCCGGACAAGCATCCACGGTGTTCACCCACCAGAAGGGGGATGGATGCATAGGAGACTTTGTTCAGTTCCATTGCTATCCCAACAGGATGCCGTTTGTGGATACGATTGACCAATGGATCAAATACGATGGCAGCAACAACAACGTGCTTGACTTGAAGGTTGCCTCGGAAATGACGCTGATGGCAGTGCAGCCGGGGGCGCTCTTGGACCACAAAGCCAACGCTGCAAAGGCTGTGAAAGACGAGATAAAGCCGATTTCAAAAGACAAATGGGTAGGCGGCTTTGTGAAGCTATCCAAGGGGCTGCAAATGTAGGTTAGAATTTTTTGGCTATATTGGCAACGATATGAGAATCCCTACGATAGATACCCCCCCGCAAGACGGAGTAAATTTCAAGATGGTGCCTGACTCGGAGAAGGACAAGGCATACGTTTTGAGAAAAGCGCTTCAGTATTACAGTATTTGGAGTGGGTATCCATTGTCAACCGCGTCGGGGGCAGCCACCATCAATTGCTCCCCATGGTGGGCGCAGCGAAACAGGGATTTTTCCCGCGGCCTTGATACCGGGGATGAGCAGCGGACCGCATACCAACTGAATGACTCCAAGGCCAACGACGCCCAAACGGCGATGTTGATTCCTTGGGACCCGTCCATGTTCCAGGTCAAGCCGATGAACATCATCCGGCACTTCCTGGAGAAACGGGCAACAAACATTTCCGCATACCCAGCCGACCCGTCCAGCACCAACAAGCGGATGAAGGACAGGTTCGCGAAGATGGCAAAGGCGAAGATGGCAAAGGACCCGGTGGTTGCCCAACTTGACGCTGCCATGGGGGTACAGCAGCCTGTGCCACTTACCGAGCCACAAAGCGAGACGGAGGTTGACCTGTATTCGAAGATGGCACCGAAGGACGTGGCTTCCGCCATGCTCACCAATGCCATCTCCCTGCTTCACAACATCAACGGATACTCATCCACCGCAAGGAAAAGGCTTGCCTGGGAGCTCATTGACACCGGTATCGCAATTGCTGCCGTGAGGCCGATGTATAACGGCTTCCCGGAGGTTGTGTCCATTCCCGTCGAGGATGCCATCCTGCCATACAACAGGGACGGGATATTTGACGATCCTCCGTTTGGTGGCTGGCTGGATTGGAGAACCCCCATGCAGGTGTTGGCGGAAATGGGCGAAGAGGGTCGGCAGGGGGATTTGAAGCAGTTGAACAACCTTGTCGGAAGGCCGGATGGGAGATTGGTCCCCACCAATATTGCCATGGGCAACTACAAGCCCGGCTGCGTTCCTGTATTGAGAATCTACTTCAAGGATGTGAACCACTTGGAGGTATCTTCCAGGAAAGGCCGTGACGGCGGGGAAATCTACCGCCAAGGCGAACCCCGGAACAAGAAGTGGAAATCAAGCAAGAAGCCATACGAGGTGGTCTATCAAGCCAATTGGGTCATTGGTAGTTCTCAGTTGCCGGAAGACATCGACCGTAATGATGAGAAGCTGGGCAGGTGCCTTGCATGGAAATGCCAGTTGATGGATTCCCAGCCAAGGAACGGGGTGACAAAAGACGGGGTGAATCCCGTGTCGCCTGACGGTGGCTACAAGGCACAGATCCCCATGGTTATCCGTGGGCACAACATGACCAACATGGCTGCGCTGTCCATCGCAGAGCTGGCGCGGGTAAAGATGATGGAGATCAACAACATGGTGATACAGCTTCGCCATGCGATCCAATCCATTATCCCCCCCGGCCTCGGGGAAGTCCATGTGGATGCGATCATGGCTGCAATGGCAGACCTGAACATGCCCCCGGAGGAAAAGGTTCCCTATGCGCTGAAAATGTTCAGGCAGATAGGTGCGATTCCCGTCAAGCGCGGGATGGTGGAAACTCCTGACGGGCTGTCGCTTGATTCCCGCGTGATGTCCCCCCATGGTGGATTCATGGGCAACCTCGGGGAAATGGTCAATGCCATCGAGGCATTCAAGAGCTGGCTGTATGAAGTCCTCGGTGTCAATGATGCCACCATGGGAAACACCACCGACAGCAAGATGTTGGTTGGCACGTTGAAGATCCAGGCACAGGGAACCGCCGCCGCGCTTGGGACCCTGTTCGACTGCTTCGACTGCCTTGAACGGGACATTGCCCTTCTCGAATACAAGACCTTGCGTTGTGGCCTGAAAAACGGCTTGATCCTTGAGGGTCCGGTGGAGGAAACCTTTGGGCAACCGGCGACAAAGTGGTTGAGGTTTACCGAGGAGGATGACCCCGGATGCATTGGAATCATTGTGGAGCAGAAGATTACCGACGAGGAAAAATTGAAGCTGCATGAAGCCTGCATGGAATACATGCAATTGGGTCTTCTCACCCCCGGCGACAAGCTGGCAGTGGAGCGCATCGAGAACTACACCCTTGCAGTCACCCTTCTTGACACCCGCGTCCAGAAGAACAAGGAGGATGCCCACAAGAAGCAACTTGAAATCCAGCAGGCAACGGCGCAAGGTGCCATGCAGTCGGCACAGGTTGTATCGGAGGCCAAGTCGAGGGATGCTGAATTGAAGGCCGCAAGCGAGGCCCAAAACGTACAGGTAAAATCGGCAGCACAGATGGAAGTCGAAAGACTGAAAGCCGAGAACCAACAGACGTTGATGGCTATCAAGGAAAATTCTGCGGCAATGCTTGAGATGAACAGGCAGAACCACGAGACAGGCATGCTCGTGCGGAAGCTGTTGGCGGAAAGCGAGATGGCGCGGGAAGATAGAATGTCAAAGGAAAAGATCGCAGAAGAGGCGGATGAATCGAGGGAAGAAGTCGCTGAAAAGCAGATGAAATCCAAGGAGGCTGCCGCCAAGAAAAGCGGGGATTAGGAAAATATAGTATTTCAATCCATATTTACGCAATTATAGAGCATAGCATGAGTATCGAAGAAGGAACACAATCACAAGCCGGCGAGGAGCAAGTCGCCGAAATTGTGAATCAGGGGCAAGAAAATCCTGTTGTCCAAGAGCAATCCGTGTACGCGGGATTGGCCCAGAAGTTTGGTTGGGAAGCGAACGACGAAGATTCTTTTGTAGGGAATGTAAGTAAGCTCCAGAGCGAGTTTGAGCAAGCCCGGAAAGAAAGGGAAGAGTTGGCTTCGTCAATGAAACGGATCAGCCCCTTCCTGATGAGCATCAACGAGGAGCTGTCGAGTACGGGATTCGAGGGTTCCGATCAGGAGATAGCGCGGATGTTGCAGGAGAAGCTTTCGATGTCCCAGCGGAACTACGCCGAGATGGCAACGAAGTCTCCCCTGGACGTGATTGCAGAAGGGTTGCTGCTTGACGCGGCAAACTATTCCAAGGAGGAGGCTGCGGATCTTGCTGAAAGCATTGTCTACGACATCAAGCAGCGGGTATCGAACATGAACCCCGATCTTGATGGAGACGAACTGGATGCAAAGGTCAATCGCCTTTTGGCGGCAGAAGCCAAGAAGTACGTCCCTGATCTCGAAGAGAAGAGGCCGAAACTTGGATTGCGCCCGGAAGGCGTGAAGACCCCCGAGCAGCGCGAAGCTGAATTCAAGGCGGAGCAGGATGCGGCCACACAAAGGCTGCATGATGCCGTCCTGAACTTCAAGCAGATCGAGGTGGGTGACACCAAGTGGGATTTCAGCCTCATTGGTGAGGGTGGGAAAATCCGTGAAGAGGTTTTGCCATTGGTGAAACTCGCGGCAAGTCCTGCCGAGTTCTTTAACTCACAGTTTTGCGACAAGGACGGCAACTACAATCCCGAGAAGGCGATTCGTGTGCTTGCCTTGATTGATCAATTCTCCCATATCCTTGCCGCCAAGGAAGCGGAGGCTCGCGGGGGAGGCGCAAAGACTGTGGAAAGGCAAATGATGAACGTCAATGGCGGTGGGAGCAACCAGCAAAGTCCCCAAGGGGGTGGCGGTGGACAGGCCCAAACCATGTCGGAAGTTGCCCAAAACTTTTTTCAGGGTAAATAATATTTGAAATTCATTAAATCAACAGTTAAAATACGATGAGTGTAGCTCCGGTTTATCCAGCGGGCGTGACAGGCGTAACAGGAGGGCTTCCGATCACGAAGAACCTCAGTGCAGCCTTTGTTGATGCAACGTCAAGCCTGACGCTGTTCAACAAGCCCTCCATTGACGGTATCATCCAGATGTTCCCCGAGCGGGACCGGTTGATGCAACAATTCCTTGACCAGTTCATTGGCATGTCTGCGCCTGTCGCAAGCGGTGCCGATGTTTGGTACAGGACCTACATGGACCCTCAATTCGGTATCATGTATGCCGACGCCCACGCCGCTGCCGCCGGCCCCGGCTTGAGTGTGACCATCACGCTTGCCGCCGGTTCCTACACCAATGGCGCCGCTGCCGCATTCGAGAACTACGTGTACATCATCCGCAGTGGCAACACTGTGATGGAATGCTTCTGCCGCCCCGGTGGCGTGAACGATACCGTAGCCAACGCATGGACAGTGACCTTGTTCCCCACGGACTTGACCAACACCATTCCAGCCCAGCTCCAAGGCGAAGTTGTGCAATGCCTGTTCTCCCAAGTCGCCGAGGGCAACACCGTCCACGCTGATTCCGGCCGCTTCGTGCCTGCTTACACCATGAAGCACAACGTCGCACTTCGCAGCCCACAAGGGGTGTCGATCACCGACTTGGCGGCATTCTCCAACGAGAGCTACATGCCCGAGGGCCAAATCCAAATGGCAAGCGGCCAAATGGTGCAAACCCGCTACTGGTGGAACGTGGAAATCCATGCCGCCATCCAAGGGTGGTTGCGTGAAGACTTGATGCAGAAGTGGATCCAGACTGGTGACGGTCTTGCCACGGATGCCAACGGTCGTTTGGCCACCATCGGTATCAAGTCATGGATCGAGACGCTCTCGGGCAACGTGTTTACCTGGAACGGTGTTTCGATCAGCGACGCGGAGGTGACGAACTGGATCAACAGCTTGGCTGCCAACTACGAGAACATCCGCGAGTACACCATCGTTGCCGGGCAAACGTTGCGCGATGCGATCTACCGCTGGATCAAGGGTCCTCACTTCACAGGCCAGATCATCACGGCTGACCAGAAGATGATGGACCTCGACTTCATGAAGTTCAAATGGAAGAACATCACGTTCTACATCCCTGAATTCGTGATCTCGGAGATGGACAACCCCTACGGGCTGGGTGCATTGGGCTACGGTTCGATGGGCTTCATCATCCCTGTGGGCAAGACCAGCACCACTGACAGCACGGGTGTCCAGCGCCCATTCCTTGCCTGGAAGTACCTCGGCAACAATCAGACGATGTTCCCCGGCGCACCGCAAGGCAAGCGTACCTACACATGGAGCGGCCCAGGCTCGTTCGGTTCACAACTCGGTGCAATGCCCTCCCTGGGTGCAGGAGCCGTCACCGGCGATCACTACGTTCCTGTGCTGGATGAGAAAGCTACGCTCTACTGCACATGGAAGGAAGGTTCCGACTTCGTGAAAGCATACGTGTTCGGCATGATCACGCTGTAATTCTGGATTCATGGCACGGCAAGTATTGGGAACAGTGCTTGCCGTGCTTTTTAGTATAAAAACAAAGAAAAGAAAATGGTAAAGGAAATCGGTTCGAAAATTGACTTGAGCCAGCTTCACGGGGTAACGTCAACGGCGATGCCAAAGAAGTTGTTTGAAATGATTGCCCCGATCATGGGATGGTCATGGCCCAAGGGTGAGACAATCTTCTATCCCACGGACGGGAAGGGAAAAGACACCAAGCCAAAGAGATCTAAGCGGTCATTCCAGCAGGGATACATCACCAATCAGTTGGTGGACATCGGCGAGAAACGCAGCGGCATGATCCCCATTGTCAAGGAATTTGTCACCCCCATCCCATCGATTGAGGGCGGGGTGAACTTCATGCTGAATGGGGAAGCCTTTTGGATGTCATACGGCGCTGCGGTGAAGTTCAAGAAGAATGATGAAGGCGCCCTCGTACCTGAGCCATCCCAGGACTTCCCGATGATCCATGCGCGGAAAAAGGGAGACATGATGAGCAACCCTGGGTGCATTGTCGTGCAAGCCCACGAAAAGGAATTGTTTGCCTACCTGATGCTGCACCCATGTTGCAGCATTTCCCCATTCCAGATGTCCACCGAGGAGATGGACAAGTCGGGAATCAGGATGACGCAAGCCGGCACAGATCTGGTCCGTACCCCTCACATGACCCCGAACAACGTCATCCGCACAGCGGAGGAGCGCGACTTCCAAGCTGTTGAGGACATTGAGCTGTTGAGTGCGCTTCGCAACAAGGGCGAGGCCGAGCTGCTTCAGTTGGTGGAGAAGGTTCGCATTTCGGTGAACACCAACGTATCGAATCCATCGACGGCAATCATTGCCAGGTTCAAGGATTTGATCGACGGGAAGAATTCATCCAATGCCCACAAGGAGAAGTACACCCGGTTGAAGGAGGAGGTGCTTGGCGGTGGTGACAGCAAGATTACCCGCGAAATCCTTGAGGAAGCATTGAAGTACGGTGTCTTGACAAAGGATTCGTCTGTGTGGTATCACAACGGCAAGATGGTCCCATTCTCGGTGATGGATGACATCACCAGCGGCTCGGTGGCAACGCCGGGGGATGAAATCGGATGGTTCGCCAACAGGATCAACCTTGGTGGATACAACGACTGGATCAACATGATCTCCATGGAAGCCGACATGGCCATGGATGAGAAGAAATCCCAAACGCTCGGACGTAGCGGCCCCGGCACAAAGCATCACGTCCTGTCGGAGGCGATTGCCCAGGAAATCATCCTCGGGTATGACAAGAACCGCAAGATCGAGGGTGAAAAATCATCCGACCGCAACTACCGGTGGAAAGACACCGGTGAGGCAATCTGCCAAGCCAAGCAGTACGGAAGCACAAGGGATGAAAAAACCTTGAAAGTTTTCCTTGATGATCTCACTTCCCATTTCAGGGACTACGACCTGGAATCCCTGATTGATTTGGTCGAGCGCCACAGGTAACCCCTGCATGGCAATAGGAGACTGGAAGGGGGCGATTCAGCCCCTTTCTTTTTGGTATTTTTCTTTGGCCCAAAATCGCTATCTTCGGGGCATGGCAGTACCATCACTATTGTACACGGTTGCGTTCGAGATTGACGCAAACAATGTCGGGCTGATCAGCGTCACCGACACCACGGATTGGGTGGCGGCGGGAATCGCCACTGCCGACGTTGAGATATTCCTTGAGATCACCGATCCCACGGGCTTGGTATGGCATCCGATCAACCTTTCGCTGCCTGACATCTTGCCCAGCGTATCGACGAATTTCCAGCAGGCGCTCCAAACGGATGTCTATGGAAACCCGATGGCGGGGGAATACCAGGTATTGTTCAGGGCGGTTGTGTCCGGAGCCGTTTCCCCCGGAACCTATAATTCCGGGCCGTCAACCCACGAGTTGTGCGATACCCCACCAACGATCTGCCTGGACATCCATGCAGACTGCCTGTACATGTATGGGAGGGTGTCGGACGACAGCTTGTGGGCATCCAGCGGTTTCACCCTCGTCTCAAGGTCATTGACCCTTACGTGGCCGGCAAACATCCCCGGCGGCGGACCTGCCCCGGTGACCACAAGCGCCGCCTACATTGACATCCCTGTTGGACAGCTTTACACCGGGTCGTATTCCGCGCTGATGATCATTGAGGCAACGAAGGGATCCACAACGTACACCATGCAGGTCCGCAAGTCCCTGTCGGCAAACTGCATCCAATCAGGGCAAGACCTTTGCTCGATGCTGTGCTGCCTTGAGGGCGCATACAGCAGGATGCTTACCAATGACTCGCAGATTCAGAAGATGGCCATCTCTGACTACACAATGATGACCGCGCTGATGCAGCAGGCACAGGCGCAGGCAAGTTGTGGCCATGGCGTCAAGTTGCAGGATACGTTGGCAAAGTTCTACGCAATCGGCAAGTGCAATAGGGACTGCGGTTGCGGCGGATGTGCCGATGGTGACTGCGGGGATTCCGGGCCCACGCTGATGGTTCCCATCCATCCCGGCGCAGGTGGCGGGGGCTCCGTCGTGTACACGATTGTCGGGGGCACGGGTATCACAGCCAGCTACAATTCCGGTACGCTGACTTGGACAATCTCGCTGGCAAACGGCAACCTCATTGCAGACCTGTACAATTCCGTGGTGGCTGCGGGAAGCGGAATCTCTGTTGCTGTAAGTGGGCCGGTTGGTTCCCCCCCGGTCTATACCTACACTGTCACAAACACAGCACAGGTCCAGGACAGTTGCCGGTTCAACTTGCATTGGGACTTGAGAAACCCCACAAACGACACGATGACCTCCCCAGAAATCAAGGGAACCACTTTCCAGAATTCCGTTACAATTACCCCGGCCGGGCCTGGGGGTATCTATTTCCGGGTCTCCAACTTCTTTGCAGCCTCACCAACGGCATATCAAGTCAGGATTTCCGCGACGGCTGATCCTGATCCCGTATTCGGTCCATCACTGGATTACTGCAAGCCGATGGAGGCCATGAAGATCCAGCAAGCGTCCATTGAATTCTCGTTCGGGCTGGGATTGCTTACCGGCCTGTTGTCCCCCGGCGCCATTGGGACTTTTGAAACAAGGACTGCATGGGCACTGTTTTTGGAAACCGTGGATATTCAAATTGAAATAGTGAAACTTGGATAGCGTTTTTGCGTATGCCAAGGCATGAGTGAAATTTCGAAAGTATCCGTTGTAAGGTCGCGCGGGAAATACACCCTTGTGGATTCCGTGACCAAGGAAGTCGGGGAATTGCCCCGCAGCGCTGCCAAGTGTGCAGAGATCATTGCCAGCACGGTAAACAGGGCGAACCTGGCAACATTCATTGCCAACAGCAACACGATGGTCTTGAGGGAAATGTCCGACAAGTTGGTGGTTATTTCCGGCGCCATCCTTGATGCGGAAAACCCAACCAAGAAGGCATTGGACGCCATTTGTTCCGACTTGGCGGAATACTTGAAGGGATTAACCCCAAAGGCAGAGGGCTGACCAGAGATCGGCTGGCGGCGGGGAGCACTGCCGGTTATTGAGCTTCATCTTTTCGATGTACCAATCATTGGCGGAAGACCGGACAATCGGCCTTTTCGATGTGTCGTTGTCGCTTTCGAACTTTACCATCATCGCCCGCACGTAGCTGGTGATGTATTGGGTACATATCTTCGGAACCCAATTGATCGTATTTGGCTGAAACGCGGGAACAAGGCACTCAAATACCAAATGGGTATAGACAAGGGCAGAATGCTGGTCAACGAGTACATACCCATTGTGAGGGAATGACTTCCAATAGCCATGTACTGATTTGTTACGGTTCATGCCCGGGTAATACAGATCCGTACCAAACCATCCGTTTACCCCACCGGTGTACAGTGTGGGTGCCCAGCCGTCAGTGCGGATGGATGGTGAGTCAGGGTTCCATGGTTGGGTTGTTGCGTATCCCCCGCAATCGCCGGGAAGGTCAAGCATGTTGGCATCAAATTTTAGCCATTGGATATGCCCTCCAACTTCAATACCTACACCAGTGACTCCCGAAACACCTTCTGGGATGAATGCCCTGCCGTCTGTCAACGGGACTTTCCAATACTGCATACCCTTGATGGGGAATTTAGACAGCTCCAGTTCCAGCAGCGCCTCTTTGGATAGGGAATAGATTTCCCCCCAGCGGTGCATGTAGTCATCGCGATCCTGCCGGCACCTTGTCCTGATGATGCTGTCGAGCGTAACGTATTCGGTGTATGTTGACATATCAAGAGGCGTTTAATGGTTTGCTGTCGGCCCTGCGGTCTTCCGGCATGGCCACCCCGAGTGCGCGGAAAACCAAGTCCTGCACAGCGTATTGGAGATCGCTTGGCATTGCAAGCGGTTCATCGATGCCTGTATTCGTGGAATCCTCAATGGAGTTGATCCCGACCTTTGTGTAAAAACTACCAGCCGTGAGGGTTGGGAACCTGACATATCCGCGGTCAAGCTCCCAGGGGATATTCCCCTCGGCATTGGCAAGTTCAGGGTAGTTCCTGCACCATCCTGTCGGGAACCTTACGAACGGGTTTCCCATGCCCTCAACCGGAATTACCCTTACCCCCATGTCGTGTGGAAGTGAAACTACGCCATTTGGTAGATTGGCATAGGCACCATTTCCGTCGAACTCAAGATCGTATTCACGGTATGTGAACCAATCCGAGTCAATGGCATTGTTCTTGGCTGCATCCCTGTCTGCATCCCTCTTGCGAAGAAAATTCCTGGCAATGAGGATCTGCCGCTCAACCAAGGATGGGTGGAACCGTGACTCCGAGGGCTTGTACTGGTCGATGAGGTCCATGATGATGTCTCTCATTTCCCGCATTGTCATCTGGCTCATGGCTGCATCCCTTTAAGTTGTGGAAATTGTACCCATCTGGAGACGGCCTCCCTGATGCCCACCAATCCGACAATGCAGTTGATGATGGCAATGGTGTCGATGTCGTTCCATTCCGGGTTGGCATTTGCCGCGTTCGGGTCTGGGTCGTTGTTGGGAAGCATTGCGATTGTGATCTTCGCAGGCTTCCGGATATATGTCGCCCACAGTGATCGGATGCTCTCGTATGGAGACACCATGACCTTCCCGCTTTCGATGGTCTGGAAGGCGGGATTCTCTATCGTGGGGTGGTTGTACCGCAGGGGGTTGGTTCTTGCCGGCCACTCGGACGCCGGGATTCTCTCCAATGGGATCTCATACCTTACGGGGGATGGCTCGCCGCAGGCGGGATTCTCGTAGCCGGGGAGAAACAGGAGCGGCATCCCCATGTAGTCCCCCTGGTCCAGTGTTGCAATCCCGTTGGATACGGGTATGGCAAACCTTGGCTTCCAGAATGGGGTGACGGCATCCATTGATCTTCCCGCGGCCTCGCTTGAATTGCGGGAAACTGACTGGCCGGGGCGGAAATCCTTCATGGACCCGATCAGGGCATCCATGTAGGTTATCTGCTCGTTGTTGAACAGGATGGCAAAAACAGACGGTATCACATTGCCGTTCATTGGCTTGTCAACCAGCGACTCGTAGTAATTCCATGCTTCCTGACTAGTCATGCTGCTAAGATAGGGGATTTTAATGGAAAATATCTATCTTCGGGGCATGAGTCAAATTAGTGCATCAACGGATTTGGGGAATGGTGATGGCTACGTGTACGTCACCAACGAATCGGGAACCCTCGGAACTGTCTTTGGATACCCCGTCGGCATCAAGAACGGGCTTCTTGCCACCAATGCGGTGCGCAAGGAGTTCGGGCCAAGGAACTCGAAGTCTGCCGGGGCGGGTTACGCTGTCGGCTACCTGACGCTCACCAACGCTGCCGCCGACAACCTGAACACGCTGACCATTGGCGGCGTGAACCAGATTGGCGGCGCTGTTGCCATGACTGCCGCGAATTTGGTGGTGTCTGCCGCAGCCATTGCCGCTGCGGTGAATGCCTATGTTGCGGTCCCGAATTTCCGGGCGTCCGCCTATGGGGCAAGTGTGATATTCACTTCCGAGACCGCCACCGATGCGTATAACGGGGATTTGATTGTTCCCGCGTTTTCCGGCGCATCCACGGAGACCACCATCCCTGTCGGCGGGGGCAGGTCCCAAGGATTCAGGCCATTCAGGTTTTTCATCGACACAAGGCCCGCAGCTACGGAATTGGTCATTGATCCTGCTGCAATCGAGATCACGGATGCGGTCTCATGGAATGACCTTGGAGCGCCGGTAACCATCACCACGGGAACCATCGCCAGCAATACCTTGAGTTTCCAGCGCTTGAATGACGGTTCGCGCATGCAGGTGCAGATTGACGGCATCACTGCGGTGAACAACGGATTGGGGGTCCCGTCGAACCGGATCACCTCCATCGCCTTCGAGGGTGGATGCGTGGGGGACATTGTTCTGTTCTCCGGAATGAATGGATCTGGTGCCCCTGCTGTATTTGTACAGGGGGTGAACATTGACATTGCCCTTGCCACAAAGAGTTTGGCTGACTTCAACGATACCCTTGAGATGAGGTATGTGGGGGCTGGGCAATTCTCGCAAGTTGTCCCCGAGCCTGTCGATGTCGCGGCTATCAGGGCATCCGGCCTTCCTGTTCCATTGCAGCCAGGCGCTTTTCAGTTGACCCCCGGCGTAGGTGGTATCGCAACGATTTCCCCCGGATCAACGGGTGGTTCGGCATTTCCGGGAAACATCTATGAGCCAAACATAACTCTCACAGGTGCGCCATCGGTCTTGGCCGCATCCCTGACATTCACCGTGGATACCACGAATGGGGAGAATGGTGACACGGGGACAATTTCAGGTGGCGCCGTTGCCATCACCATTGGGGCCAATCAGGTGGAGTTCACTGACCCCGTTGCAACAAGGGCTACGCTTTCCGCAGCAATGGCCCTCAGTGGGTTGTGGGTAGCCCAATGGACTATCGTTGACAAGGCAAGCCAGATTGTCTCATTTTCCGTGGTTCCAATTTTCGGGACTGCCAATACGGGATTCATCGACACCCCCATGCTTGCACCATTGAGCGTTACGGGTGCTGAAATTGACAACGCAACGATTGACGGTGCGACAAAGCTCATTGACGATTCCGTGGAAGAAGTCAAGTTGGACGCGCTTGTCAGGGCAAAGTTGAATGTGCAAGGCAGGAACTTGGTGAAAGTGTCCATCCCTACGGCGGAAATGCTTGCTCTATTCACCACCCGCAAGTTGGCTGTTGGAGCCCCAGGCGTTGGCAAGGCCGTTGTTGTCACTGGTGTGTATGCGTCGATCACCTACATTGCGCCTATCTATGCTACCAATATCAACTTGCAGGTCATTTCCGATACGGCAACATCACCACAAGCGGAATCTTCCCTGATCCTGGTCAAGACCACAAATGCGGTTGTCATCATTCCATTGACCGCCGTTGTTGGTGCAGCCGAGACTCAAATAATTGAGAATGCGGCGGTGTACATAACCGTGGAAACGGGGGATCCAACGGCGGGTGCCTCCAACTTTGCGTTCTACGTTGAGTACATGATTGTTGACCTGTAACGATTGGTTGGAAGTTCCCGTAAAAGATGATATGAAAAAGATAGTCATTACCCTTTTTGTCATCCTTGGAGCAGCCTATTGGCTGTTCGGGCAATGTCCTCCAATGGACACATCGATCTCTACGGGAGCCAATGTTGTCGCACTGTCAATGAGTGGAGCCCCATCTGCATCGCTTTGCAGGGAGGACAACTGCGCACTCTCCGTCTCGGGGCAATACGCGATACGGGTCACATCCCAATCCGCAAGCAACGCCATCAACTACGGATTGTACATGGCATCCTCGCAGGTGCTCATTTTTGATAGCACTTGCCAATACAAGCTGCTTGACACCTGTGGGAGATGGATAGCCCCGGAGGCGACATATCTATCCACAAGCATCACCGCAGGGCGAAATTTTGTGGTGGTTATTTTTCCAGATGGTTCGGGGCAAGATACAGAGGCATACATTGATGTTTCCCCGGCAACGGTGGGAGCCTATGGCACACACATACCTTGCCAGATTCCCCTAAACACCGATGGCGTTCAGGAAACCACAACGATAACTTACAGAAGCCTAGGTAATGGAGTGATTTATGCGGTTCCATTGCCAGCAGGAATGTATGTCGAAGAGACCTTATTCCCTTTGAGGCGTAAGCTCGTGTTGGTTAAGTAATCGTATTTGCATGGAAAATAAAAAGGAGGCCCGTAAAACAAGCCGCCTTTTTGCATCTTTGTATCGCTAAAATCAATGATGTATGACAAAGATAGAGAATATCTACGATCACCCGAAGTATTATTCGTTGGATGATTTCCCAGGAGAAATTTGGAAGCAAATTCCAGAAGTCAATCCTAAGTATTTTGCGTCAAATTTGGGTAGGATAAAAACTATGGGCACAGCAAGTACAGGGGCTGGGAAAGGAAATTATGCGAGGCCGACTCGTATAATAAGAGTACATCCAGCCAATAATTATTTCCACGGTTCATTTGATAAGAGAACTATACTTGTACACCAAGAGATAGCACGCACTTTTCTTGGGGCAAAACCTAGCAGTACCCATCAAGTTAACCACAAGGATGGCAAAAAATGGAATAACCGATCTGTAAATCTTGAGTGGGTTACTCCGTCAGAAAATATGCGACATGCACTCAACACAGGGCTTCGAAAGGATGCACGAGGGGTATCGGACTCTCTGAGTATTCAGGTAGCCCAGTACTCGAAAGATGGCTGTCTTATAGGTGTTTACGGAAGCGCAAGAGAGGTAGAGAGGTATAGCCCAAAAATGGCCAACACCAACATCAGCTCAGCAGCCAATGGGAAAGCCAAGACGGCCTACGGGTTTATCTGGAAAAAGATCACCAAGGATGAATATTTCATACTGAAGGAAAAACTTGAGCGTGAAGCGCAACCAATCCAAGTAAGCTCCGTATGATTGCGTAGTTGAATAGTTGTTTTTTCGGTTGAATTGTTTTGATTGCTTTCGTTGCCCCCGCGCCTCGGGGGTTTTTCTTTTGCCCCAACCTTCTCCCATTTGTTTCGTACAAATCACCAATCCCTAAGTTTGGGGAGGATTAAAAACTATCAAGTATGCAAAATTTAGTAACTGTCAATCCCATCATTTGGGAAAAAGGCCCAGAATCAACGATTGTAGGCGATGCATTTGACCGTCTTGAGGATGGTTCCCCGCGCCAATGGGTGTATCAAATTCACAACACGTCAGACGACAAGGAAGGTGAGAATTGGGAAACCAGATACAACAGGCAACGCTACCTTTCATCGGCAAACGAAAATGGCATTGGATCGGAGGATGCCGCAAAAGATGCATGTTTTGAACACAAGAAGCGGCTTGTTGAGACGCTTTTGGCCCAAAACACGGACGGCGGGAAACAGAAAGCCATCTCAGACATGTGTTTCATTTCCGAGATCATCAACGATTTGAAAAACCGAGACGTTTGGAATCCGTACTCCATCAAATCCTCTACTCTGCTTGAAGATTGGCGACATGAGTTGATGGCATTGGCAGGGGTTGAGGATGAAAGCGAAATTCAGGCTATCCATGCGGAACTCAATGGCGCCGAAAATTGGGGCATTGAACCAGAAGAAGATGACGATGATTCATTCGAGGGAGACTTCGATATTGACGACGAAGAAGAATAGGCGGTTTTGATAGTTCCGTCTCCAAAAGGGCTGCTCGAAAGGGGAGCCCTTTTTTATTGATCCTCCCCCCAATTGATAGATACCGTTGCATCTGCTGCCGTACCCTGTATGGCCCTTGCAGCAATGGTGATGTATTCCCCCGGTTGCAGGTATATCCCCTCGTTTACGAGCGAGTAGCTGATGTTGCCGTCGTTAGTGAGGTGGTTGGAGTGGATGATCTGGTCATTCGAGGTCACAAGAACCGCCGTGGCCGCCATGTCAACAAAGGTGCAGCAGGTCGGTGAATGCGCCTCGAAGTCGGGATTCCCAACAAGGTCTCCCCCCTTGATGATATAGAATACCACCGGCTGCAAGTGGTTCAATGAAATGAAGATGCTCTGCAACTGGACTACCGACTGGTTGGCCTTCCCGAAAAAATACCTTGTGTTCCTGATTGTGAAGAATGCATGGTATGCCCCCGTGCCGACCGTTGTGGCAAGGCTCCTGACAATCGAGAACCCCGGGTTGTGCATGATCGCCGGGCCTTCCAGGAAACCCGAGAATGAGCCTATCCGCATGGTGATGTTGGATGTCGATCCCGCAGAGTAGGTCGCAGCCGTGAACGGGAAGGATGGATTGGCAAAAACAGGGTTGTCGCGGGAATTCTCAAAGCTGATCGAGTGCATGGTCACGGTATCGTGGTCATTCCCCGGCAAAGCCACATTCGCCTTGAACACTATCGGCCCGGCAGGTCCATGGCATTGTATCTCATAGCCGTTCAATTTCGAGGGGTCAAGCACGACCCCGCTGGCTCCCGTTCCGTCAAGCTTGTCACCATCCCATGAAGACCTTTCAATGAATGACTCCGTGCTGGCAGCCCCGGCCCTTGTCTCCGCGAAAGCCCCAACAGCCGTGGTTCCAACAAGGGTGAATGCCCCGGCCTTGTTTCCCGCAGACTCGGCGACAAACACAATGGTGGCCCCCACAGCCTCGGCAGCCCATCCGGGGAAATTACCCATGCTGACCTCATAGACCGTCCGCTGAATGTCCCCGGATGCAGTCACGGCCACAAGGGTGGCAACCCCGGCCAGCGTGACTGTTACATTCTCCGCCGTTGACGATGCCACCGATACTGTAAGCGTCTGCACCTCCCTGACCCCCCGGTTCACGTACAGGATGCCAAGGTCGGGGACTTCCCCGGACACGTCCTTGTAGGCAAGGAAGATCCCGTCCTCCGCATGGCCGAGCCCAGCGACTTGGTAGGAAAGCGCCACCGGCGGGGAAAACCTTGCCTCGAACCTGCACACGCCGCCCTGCCCCGGCCTTGCCCTCAACCTTGCCTTGCTCTGTATCACGGCTTGGGAGAAGATCGTTACCCCCGTCTGCAATACGAACATGGCATCCGAGGCGGTGACGGTCCCGGAAAGGCTTGTGGTGGCAAGGGCAACCATCTCGTTTACTCCATAGACGGCATCCCCCTGGAACCTTGGAAGGAGTGATTCCGAATGGATGCTCCTGTACGGGTTCGTGGGTGCATGTATGGCAATCTCAAGGTGCCCCTCCGAGGTTGATTTCACGGGCCGGAATGAGTTGTTGTCCTGTTTCCCGAAGATGACCGCCTTTGTGATCCTTGCCGGGTCATCAGGGGCTATGTCATCACCAGTGGGAACCAAGCCGCCGGGAGGGACGAACATGTCCCAAAGCAGGATGAAAAGCGCGTCATTGTCGGCAGTCACGGGATCAACGACATCGACCCATCCGAACATGCCTATGTCTGTCGCGTTGGGGTTGACGGGGTACGCCTGCATGAGCTGGGCGGAGACGCGGGAGAACCTGTAATCCTCCCTGAGCATCGTGACAACCTTCTTGCCGGGCTCGGATACGAGGATGTAATCAGTGGATGGGGTGAAGGTGATCTTTCGTGCCATGTGCGAATATAGTCACCAAGGAACTATATTCTGACTATGCCAGAAAATTAGGAAGCCCCAAGCGTGAACCCAGGCTTCCCTCAAATGGAAAAAACAAGTAAACAGAAACGATGCAAGTTACTGCAAAATGTGGATTCTTTCCCGCGCCGGTATGCCCAGGACATCCTTGTCGGGGTTCACGAAACACTCCTCCTGCAACTCCTTGGATATTCTCCCGAGCGCAAGCCATTCCTGCAAGTCCTCCGGGCGCATCGCAAAGCGGGACATTCGGAAGGCCGAGTAGGGCTTGTTGGTCTCATCCAAGGTGATTTCCAGGAGCTCGACGCCGGGGATTCCGCCTTGGGCAACATGCCATGACCAGAAAATCGGGGTGTACCACTCCCCTTCAACCACCCATCTTTCAATGGGTATCTCAGGTGGACGGTTCTTGTCGTCTATGCATAGAATTCTCATGTCAAAATAGTTTTAGTTGTGATTCCCCGGCGACGCCGGCCCCTCCCCATTGGGCAGCCATTGCGTTGGCTATTCCTGGGTAAGTAGTGCTGCGAATTTTCCAACGGTCGGGGGATGGCCCCAACTTGTTTTGCCCGCTTGCTGTTTGGTTGTTCCATCTGCCTGATTCTGGTAACGGCAAGATATTGGTTGGTGTCAATTTGTCCATCCCCCGAATCCATAAGCAGGTAGCCTTTGATTCAGGATCACCAAACTGCCAAGGCTGAATTATCTGTGTTGGTTTACGGAACCGGGTGGATAGCACCCCGATGGGATTTTCAATGCAAACGCGGAAAATACCGCACTCCCATAGCGCCTTCACGAATTCTACGGCTTCCTTTGTCAATTCCTCGCGTCCCGGAACTCGCTTGTTCCAATGGATTCCACTACCGGCAAGATAGGTGCACGGTGGATGGAAGATAGCCAAGTCCCAATCCTTCATTTTGATGGCTTCAAAAACGTCACCTTGGAAGTGTGGACCTGGCTTGTCAGTCGGCAGCAGGTCACAGCTCATGGCATCATGGCCGCGGGAAATGAAAGCATCTCTTACCGTCCCTGAATACTCACATCCGATCAAAACTTTCATACCTTGAATATTTGACGATTGTGGCCGTTCTCAGGGATAAAGTCTGCTACGAAGATATTCCCCCACCGTCTATGAAAATGTCTTGCAGTGAGGTCATAAAGACACAGTACGGCATCTCTATTAAAGCACCTGCGTCTGCCTGATTTTTTAGTACGGAAATGTGTATTCGATCACCGGCACCATTCAGCAGAAAGAAGTTGGCGTCGTTCTCGCATTCTATGTGGTACTGCATCTTGGACAAGCCTTCCTTTGGCAGCTCTTGTGGTAGTAGGTAGTTGATGCACTTGCTCATACCAGCACCTCCCTTTCACAATAGCTCATGGCAGAATCAAGGGAACAAAACTGCATTCCATTGCACATTACTGCTTCCCCGGTTTTCTTGATGAAGAACCGCCTGTGGCCACGAAGGGCTGCCATGACTGTCTTTTCCCCGGCGTAGTGGTCGATTGTAACGTCCCAAACTGTTTTCATTTCTTTCCCAGGATTTCGTTGATTTCACTGATTGTGGCTTGCAGGTAGTCTTCCCGCGATTTCCACATGGGTGTTGGGAATTCACCTGCCAAGGTATGGAGAGCCATGATGGCTGCTTGCAGGGCTTCTGATTCCCCGCCGATGGCGGCCCCTCCCCCGTCAATCGCGGGAAAGACCTCCGCATCACACATCTTGCATGGGTACTCAGGGACTCCCTCCCATGCCCTGCGAATGATTTCCGCCGCCTCTTCTGTTTCCTCTTCCGTCATTTCATGGCATACAAGGGGTTTGCTTTCCGTGACGGGCGTGGGGGAATCACAAAGCAAAACAAATAGCGCATCTGAGATCGGCTGAATTTCTTGGTTGATTCCGTTTGTGCGCTCTCTTGCAAGGTCAATCCCCTCCATCAACCGCTTGATCTCGGCCAAAAGATGCTCATTGCCCATTCTCAACATTTCAACGGTTGCCGCATACGTGGTTTCCATTCGGGCTGAATGGCTTTGGAGGTCGGCGTTTGCGTCGATCAGTTGGGCAATTTCGACTTCCAATTCGTCCCAATTCGTGGCACTTTGGGTTGCTTGGGACATGTACCTATGAACCAATTTCTCGAAATGATCTCTCTGGTCTTTCACATCGGCTATCTGGGCATCCTTTTCCACAATCTCATTTGCCAGCTTGTGAATCAATTCATCCCTTTCCTCGCAATCCTTGCGCCATCCACTTGAGGATAGTTTGTTGGATAATTTTAGGGCTGCGATCTCATCATCCTTTTCCGCCACCTGCGCGGCTGCGTATGAATCCATTGCAGCAATCACCTTGTCATAGGCAATCATGGACGGAGGCCTTCCATACGTCCATTTCCCTCTTTTGCTTGCTTGAAGCAGGTGTGTTTCTTGCTCACTCATCCCTGCACCCCTCCCTTCTCGCATTTAGGTGATTTTTCAGACACGGTATCGTTGATAAAGTACGTCACTTTCCCACGAATAATCTCCCTTACGCAATCACAAGCCATGCAACCACTCACAAATCCCTTAGATATTGGCCCATTCCATTTGTGCCTAGCCATTTGCCCCTCCCTTCTCGTTGACATGAAGTGCCTTAATTGCCGTGTTCCCAATGCTGTTGCGAACCCACTGCTTTGCCTCTCCGTTCTTTGTTGCCAGTGTGTGAATTTCTTCCAACGCCCCCACCAACTTGGCGTTGCGGGCTTCCAAGGCGGCGACCTTGGATTTTTCAGTCATCCACGCAGTTTGTAAGTTGTCCCATTCAGCTTTGTAATCCTCCACAGCGTCGCGCTCGGAGAGGCCCAGGAGGCGGTAGGCCAATCGCCAACACTTTTCACGCCAATGATCTTTGTGATTGAATTCAATCACTTTTTCCCATTGGTAGCTATCGGTGTATTGGAGGATTTCTCCGCCGCTTTCGTATCTGTCAATCCTTAGTGTGTCTATCCCGTCAATCTTTGACTTATCGCCAATTTGTGGACAAAGCCTCTCGCACTCAGCAAGCACGGCCAATCTTATTTCTTCTGTCGTTTTCATAGCCTTCAATATTGCTTACCATCAACAACGATTCTGAATCTTGTGTAGATAGAATTGTTTTTATACTCTTTGAGACGCTCCAACGCCTTCTGTTTGGACATAGGCCCATCACTTTCGCGAACATAGCCATCAAACACATCGTCAAAGTACCTTGCAATTCTGTATAGATCATTGGGTCTGGCATCCTTTTGGAAGTTTTCCAATGCTTTTGCTTTTGCCAAGGCAACGTCAGTAAAAAATTTGCCCTCGTATTCAGGCTTTTCAGGATTGAATGTCTGCGTCCATATAGATGGGCAGAATGCCCAATCATCAACAAAGGAAATTTCAAATGGCGTGATTTTGGTCAATGCCTCGTTAGAGCCAGCCATTTTTTTATCTCCATTGGGAAGCTCCTCCAAAACCTTCAATGCGGTAATGACGCCATTGTATTCCACTCGATAGAATATCAAGCCATTTGGTTTTTTGTTACATGCTGCGATTGCAGCGGACTCCATTTCTTCAATTGTCTTTTCCATTGATTTTCGTTTTCTGGTCTATACGGACTCTCTCCCGTTTTTGTTGTCTGGAAATTTCCCCGCGATCTCATCAAACAATTTCTGTGTCATTGGCATGAATTCCCGCGCCCCAAACTCCCAAACGGCATGGCAGCCGCCGGGAAAGCAATGAAGCACGACATTCTCCCTCACAAACCTCAAGTCGGGTCTTGCCCCCTTTGAGTGGACGTGGGAGAAGTAACCCTTCAAGGGTCTCTCATGCAGCTTCTTCCCGCACTCAAAGCACACATGTTTTCTTTCTGCCCATATCTCTCTGTTCATCTTGGCGTCCATCTTCAAGAGGTCTTCCCGCGCCTTGGTGGGTTTCCCGGAAAGCTTGCTCAGGCGCTTTATGGGCGTCTTTTTGTCGCCACCCTTGGCGTGACCCTTTCGGAGGGCGTTCCGCGCTTGCAGCAGCCTCCTGTTGCGAATGCGCGCGGTGTTGCAAGCCGTGCAGTGCTGGTTGGCTCGGGTCTTCCATCCGTGGGTGATGCGGACGGCTGTTTCCCCGCATTTGTGGCATTCCCCGATCTTGTCAGCCATTGATGCTGTCCTTGATTTCCCCGAACATCTTTTCCCCCATCGCCTTGGCTGTTGCCAATGTAAGCTCGTTGCTGTCCCCAACGTACTTGAAAACATGGTAGCCTCGACGGTAATGAACCGTGATTTCGTATCCCCCGCGGGTTGATCCCCAAATTGTCACGCGCCACAGCTTGTCTTTTCCCGTCTCGAAGTAGCACAAGCCTTCGTGCTTTCTCCAATCAGCTTCTATCCACTCGTAACTCATGGCAGCATTGATTTTAGGTGGTTTACCCGCCACTCATGGATGGCTGCTTTGGCGGTATTTTCATCTATGGTCTCCATGCCATCTATGTACTCGTCCTTTAAGTAAATCTCCGCATCCCCATCATTATAGACCCTAAAAAACCAGTCTCCATCTTCGCAGCCATGCGCCTCGACTCCATGCTCAATCCCCCTTGTCCACTCCAATGGCTTTGGCTCCAAAACCAATGGGCGCGGGGGAATAAGAAACAACAATTCATCCATCCTCTTTTCGATATAGTGCAAGTCGTCACCAACTTGAAAAACATAGTCGCAATCGTAAAAGAATGCACGTCCGTATCCCATTCCGCTTACTGCGATGATGGTTTCCCCCGAGTCCAAGAGGGATTTGAGAAGGGCTGCGTCACTTGACCACATCCCCTCGTATGTTTTTTCAATGCTCATTCTTTTTCTGGTTTATGGGAAAGATCCATTGAGTACTCAGTGGTGGCTATTTTCCCGCCCTTCTCCGTGAAAACAAGAAGATGGATGGGGGCCTCGGTGAACTTCACCCCACAGTTGGCGCAGAAGTTCGTTACCGAGTCCACGTTGTTGCAGGATGGGCACTCGTACAGGAAGTCCTCGTCCCTGAGCTTCACTTGCGATACCTCCCTTGGCACGAATTGGATTCCTCCCATGTCGCCATCCCATTGAGGGCAATCCTCTGGTTTCAGCGGCCACCCATCGGCGCGGGGAATCACAACTTCTTTCCCCTCCAAGTCATACACCCGAACAACCGTATTGGCTATTGCCATTTCAGATGTTGGATACAGGGAGGAAATCCTGCATGACACCCTGGCTCCCCTGTCAATCCGATGCAGGTGGCTGGATACAAGCGCCCTTTCCCCGTTGATGCTGCCCACCATGACTTCCAATACATTCCCTGATGCGGAAATCATCCATGCTTTTCCCCCGGTCTCGGGTTTCCAATCCAATTTTTCGTTGCTCATAGCTTTACTTCGTTTCCTTCCAAGTCGTAGATTTTGATCCCTGAAACAAACGAGTTGTACGCTGCTTCTGCGGTAGGGAAAATATCTCGGGTGTCCATCCATCCGAAACCGCCCTTTTTCTGGTCGGTGCTGTTGGACATGTACCATTGCTTGTAGGAGGATTCATTTTCCCGAGAAACGATAGCCTCGTACACGTTTTCTCCGAACACGATCCATGCTGTCTTCCCGACTTCTGGCTTCCAATCCTTGTTTTCAGTTTCCATATTGGTTTCTACGCTTTAACTTTTGGAAGGTTGTCAGAATGGCATAAAATCCCCACCTCCATTTTCTGGCTGCTCCTCTGAGTGTCTTGCCTCCCCCGGATGGATCATCTTGGGCTGTATCTTGGGTAGGCGAAGCTCGTTGTCGTATTCATCAGTTGGCATGTCTGTTATGAGTCCGTGGGCTGTCATCCACAGCTTTACGACATTCCCGGGCCTACCACATCGAACCTTGTCGAAGATGGCCTCGATTATGTTCTCGGTCGATGCCCCATCATGATACCTTTCCTCCCCGTTCTTTGACGGAGAATACAAAAATACCACCCAATCTGCATGGTGATAGGGTGCCCGGGATTCGCGTATGCTCTTGTGGTTGGGCCTTGCCTTTCCCGCCGACTCATTCACTTGGGACAGGTCTATCACCAGAGCCTTGTTCCGTATGGCTATTTTCTTGTCGTCCAGAGATATGTTCGCCACCTGCTGCTCCCTGCTGCTTCCATCCCCGTCTCCAAGCTGCAAGTAGTCGTTTATGACCACAATGCCGGCATCGGGATCGAGCCCGAGTTTCTTCTTTAGTTTCCTGACGTGCGCCCTAAGCGAGGCCGACGCAAACTCGCTGCAAAAGTATATCCCGTCGTAAGCACATGCCAGTTCATTCATGTCACTGAAATGCTTCTTCTCCATGCCATTTCCAGTCCTGAACCTCATCTGGGACATGCCCATCTCACTTGCCATGTCGCGGGACACAACCTTCTTCCCTTCCATGTCGCGGGCATTGAAAAGTATTGGGACATTTGGATAATCCTTGCGTATCCTCTTCGCCACCTGCATTATAAACGTAGTCTTACCAGTTCCGGAGTCGCCAGCAACAACCACATATTCGCCGAAGTCGAAGGCATATTCCCTGTCCATGTCCCTGAACCCTAGCCTTATTGACGGAGACTCACCCCTGATTGCCGCCTCTACATCCTTGGCAATGGCGGGGACGAGATCCCTTCCATTCATCAGTTCCTCGGATCCTGGCTCAAGTTCTTCCAAATCCTTCACTAAGCGTGAATGTATCTCGAACGTGTCATGCGTCTCATCAAAGGCCTTGTTTATGGCCTCGTCGCAGTTTTTTATCAACTCCCTGCGAATCCACTTTTGGGAGATCACCCTGGCGTGGTACTCGATGTTATTGGCCGAGGCCACCTTGCTCGTCAATTCAGTCAAGTAATAGACGCCGCCCGCTGCTTCCAGCATCCCTGTCGTGCCCAGCCGGTTCTTGACTGTCAGCAAGTCGATTGGTTGTGACGAGGAGTACAATGCCATGCATGAGTCGAAGATCAACCGATGGGCCTCCTTGTAGAATTTCTCTGCGGAAACTATTCCCACAACCTTGTCAAGTGCATCCTTCTCAAGCAATATGGCCCCAAGGACAGCCATCTCCATCTCCAATGCTTGAGGTGGTATCCTGCCAACCCTGAGTGATTGCGTTAAAGCCATGTTGTTTCTTCGCGACAGCATATCCGCGCTCGGGGCATAGTGGACGCCCCCATTCTTTTCCATGTCAATTTCATAGCTCATTGTTCTACCCTTTTTGGTTGTGATAATCCTTTTGAAGCCGATTCTCCATTCCCGCCAAATGGCTTCTGTGGGTTTGTGGATTCACGGTTCCTCCATGCCACGATGGTTGCATACAGGTTGTTGTTGTCGTAGCCCTTGTTCTCCCACTGGTCCAAGTAGCTCTTGATTTCCGCGCGGGTCATCCCCCGCTCCAGGACCAGCTTGCAAAATTGAACGAATGCTAATTGGTCTGGCTTGGTGAGTACGTGGCGCCACATCCCATTGGGCCACATGTCAGACGGATTCATCATGTAATCAACGATCTCGGAATACCCGGCCACAAGCTTCTCCATCAGCGTAGCCTCGGGCAGCTTCCACGGCGCGGCGGCCGCAAGAAGCTCGGGGGGAAGGGGGGTCTTTAAGGAATTCAGTTTCTCATTCTCATAGAAGCTGGCTACCTGAATTCTTGTAGGCTTGACTTTCCTTACTTTCTTCTCCCTTGCTTGCGTTTCCGGTTCGCCTTGCGAAACGGTGTCAGAAGAGTTTGATAAGGTATTTTGTATTGTATTCTTATTGTTTGCATCTACGTGCAAAGGGGGTTTGCATTCAGGTGCAATGGGGTTTGCATCTAGGTGCAAAGGTCTGGTGTATGAATCATACTCCTTTGCAAGACTTCCGAGGGCCATGAATGAAGTCGCCTTCACTTGGTTATTCTCCCATTTTTGAAGCAAACCAGCATCGCACAACTTGGATATTCTGCCGTGGATAGCTCGTTGCTTAAACACTTCACCTTTCCCGTTCCGGAGCAGCGGCATCTCTTGCAGAATCTTTGACACACTGACGTTGGCCCACATGGTTCCGCCTTCCAGCTTCTTTTCCCCCCAGTTTCCGGCGATCAGCTTCCGAACACAGTCAAAGATGGCAACGTCGATAATGTCCAGCTCATTGCAAGCAGGATGGTTCGCAATGAACAACTGATTGATGTATAGACTGTACTGCATGAATGTATAAAATAGAAGATACCCCTAACGGTTTGGCTCTAAGGTGGAACACGGCCTCCCCGTTAGGGGTATCTTGTTTTATGCATTCTCTTACGAAGAATGTGCTCTCAGGGTTCCACTCCTTTGAGAAAAATTCAATGAACTAAGACAAAGATAGGGAAAAAATTCAACCCCTCAAATACGCGGTGAGCATCCTTTTTGTCACCAATGGAATAAAGTCTTGCTTCAGCATCCATTGGCCGAATCCAGGGTCATCCTTGACTTTCGTATCCTTGGCCTTGCCAAAGTTGTACCTTACATGACCATCCTCGTCCACGTACAGTTTCCCGGCCGGGTCGAATAGGTCTCTCATCACAAGCTCCTCCCCGTCCCATGATCCCCTTCCATGAAGTTCCACCTTGATGGGGGAATCAAGCGAATATCTTTTGATCTGCTCGGTAAGTACGTCAATCGTGGATGCAACGTCACCGGCTGCGTTGTGGGCATCTGTGATTTCCCGCCCACAGTAGAATTTCACGGCATCTTGCAGCCTTCGCCGCTCCATGTTCATGAAGATTCCGAGGGCATCGAAAACGCGACTGTCCTTTGATGGCCAAACCATATCCACCCTTGCGAACTCCTCAGCCAGCAGGGGGATGTCAAACCCCTTGATGTTGAATCCCGCGAGATCGACACCATGCGTCTGGTCAAAGAGGCTTTTGGCAATTTGAGCGAACCGTGGGGCATCCGCAACCATTTCATTCGTGATGCCATGTACCTTTGTAGCCTCCTCTGGAATGGGAATCCCCGGATTCACAAGCATATACTTGTCCCCCCTGCTCCCGTCTGTATTCAGGAACGATATGGCGATTGAGCAGATCCTGTCCTTGGCAATGTCTGCACCTGTCGTCTCCAAGTCGAACACTGCGACCTTGGAATCAAAAACTGTGATATTGTGAGAATTTTCCATATTCATTTTTGATGTTGGGCGCGGGAAATAATCAAGCCTCCCCGGAAGCCTTTCTAAGAATCTCCTTAGCTTCCTTAGCCACTGATTCATACCCATTCCGTATTTCATCCAGTGTAGCCCTTGTCTCCATGGCCTTGCACGAAACATCAAGGGCTTCATCAACAACCGGGTCATTGATTTCCGCCTCGTAGCAGATGAAGACCGTCTTCCCCGCGCGGGTAAACACCATGTATGAGTCGGCAAACAGAAGTTCCTTGCAGGCTTTGAGACGAATCCACGCCTCCTTAAACCAGGCTCTTGCTTTCTTCATGGCTAGAATTCCCCGTCTTCGTCATCTTCTTCGCCCTCATCCATGTGCCCGTGCTTGTTCATCACAATGCACTCTACGTAGGTGAGCAGGTCTTTGTAAGCCTTTGGTTCCATTCCCCGCCGCTTTGCATCCGACTCAATTGCGATCATGCAGGAGGCTTCTCCTTGAACCTCGGGATCGTAGTGGCCGTACTTGATTGCTTCTCTTTCTTCAAGAGCCATTCTCCTTCTCCACCTTGGCATACCCCGCCGGCACAGGCTTCTCGTATTGGTAGATGTCACAGATGGCAGTCTCCTCCACCTTCGGGATCTCGAATGGGACAAGCATCTCTTTCAAGTGTTCCTTGCAGCGGCTGTACGCCTCATCCACGTCATTGGCGTTCACCAGGATGTAGAGGGTCACCTTCTTTTCCTTCTCCGTGGCTTCGTCCATGGTCTTGTAAACCACCTTGCACTTGAACCACATGTCGGTGTCTCCATAGAAGACGACCTCCTTGATGGGGCTGCGGGAAATGTCATCCACTGTGATTTCCCGGATTCCTTCCCCGATTTCCTTGATCACCCGCGCCTCGGTCTCTGTGAAGCTCATGGCGTCCACAAGATACTGCTCGGTGGTCTTCTTGACCAATCCGTTGTCCGCTTGGCGGAGGAATGATACCTTTACGTGAAAATAACTGCTCATGCTCTTTTGGTAATTTTTAGTGTTGGCGCCGGGGAATACAAGGCATATTTCCCGGCGATTCTGTTTCCTTGGCTGAAAAAGCAGGGGCCAACTCTGCCCCCAAGAACAATTCAACCTTTTTGAAAGAACGAACGATAATTGCTAATACTAGGCAACTTAGGGGGAATCGAACCCCCGACCTATCCTGCCGGATTGCTCTACCACTGAGCTACAAGTTGAATCGTGGGGGCAGGGGAACTCGAATCCCCAATCGTGCAGCTACAAAACCACACGTGAACACTCTCTCGAAGTGCTGCCTATACCAATTCGGCTACACCCCCAATTGAGGGTTTTTCGATACCCACAAACGCCCTTGGTAGGGTTGCACGTCCTCGTAACGACGGCTCGAATCTTTAGCCCTGTTGGGCTTTGCAGGGATGGGGAAAAATGGATCACCAATCTTTGCTGTAAGATGACCACGATGATGGGTATGCATTCTGTAAATAATACTGATGACATGAACTGCATCTTCCTTTTTGGGAATGACTGTGGCAAAGAACGGCCTTACAACTTTTGCATTTTCCAGAAAACTGATCGGAACATGTGTCTTTACAATCTTTACAATAAGCCATATATGATAAAATTAAAGGTTAAACTCCCAATAAAATCCACCAACGGTGGGAAACCTTACAGCATGCGCTAGCTATACGCCGATTTTTTAAGCTGTGTGTTTAGGGTTCGGCCCCTATTCCCGCCGTGGTGGTAAACTTGCAATTCTCCAATCATTGTACTGCTGCGTTAAAAGCAATAGTCGGGATTTCAAAAGGTCTCGTTGCAAGCCTATTTCAGTGGATGGTATGGAAAGCGACCGATCTGCAACCCGATTTCGCGGGAAGACACCTTCCAGTCATTATCTCACCCATTTTTCAGTAAGTGCATGGCGTATTCCGCCGACTATCACACCATCCACAAGCTCTTTGGGGTGCAGGATTGGATACCTGCATGAGATAAAAGGCTCAGTTGGCATCTGTTTTAACGGGTTTTCCCGCCTTTTTCTCTCTATTGCCATTTCTTTAGCGTCTAATTCCGCCAACCCCATTGAGCATATCTTAGCCTTGCAGGGCGAGGGGTTAGCAGCTACGGCATTTCTGCGGTTACTGCATTGCTCAACCCAAATTTTCACGAATCGAACGTGTCTCCGATAGTGAGCGAGGTAGAACTTAATCTCCGTATTTGCCCAAAGTTCTAACGGGTAGCCAGATCAAACACGCCCTGCAAAGCAAATCATCATGTCAAAGAAAATCGGGGGAGGCAACACCTAATCAATCCTCCCCCTTTTCACCTAACTACTCTCTACACATGAATTTTGACAACTCTTTCCATTGGGTTACACTTTTGGCATCCGATATTCCCACAATTGTGAATACCGATGTGCATACCCTTGGTAGCCGCACTTGATTTCGTGGACTTGCGAACAGATCGCTTTGATTTTGTGTTTACACCATCTTCGGCCCACTTGCGATACATGGCCTTGTTTGCAATTTTGCGAGACAGCTTTTCAGCCTTTCTGCGCTCTGAGCTTTTCAACCTACTTTTCTTACTCATGATGTTTTATTTTATACTTGTTTCTACGCAGTCAAATTTGAAAGGTTGCGGTGGCTGGGAAAAAAATCACCGACAAATCTCGGCAGCCACGGCAATCATTGCAAGGACTATCAGAAGGAGTGTCCCCGCGGTTCCGACCTTTTCCAGGAACTCATTCATTTCACAGCCTCCCTGAATCCCTCTGCCAAAGCGGCGGCGGAGAATGCGTTGTACAGGCTCCTGTACTCGAAGTTATTTCCCATCCACAGATGGTGGTTATTCAGCGAGTGGATGACATTGGAGTGATCCGTCCTGCACGTCAGGAATCCAATGCGTGCGAGGGACAACGTATAGTTGTGGTGCAGGTATTGCCTCACCACGTTCCTGACCGAGACGCTATTCTGCTTCCTGTCGCTCTTTCTGTTGAAGTGCCGCGCGGGGAGACTGAACCACTTCTCCGCGAATGTGATAAGCTCCTCGGGGGTTCTTTCGAATGGGGGCGGCGGAACGCCTTCAATGCCTATCAGTGCCATGGCCGATGACCATGATACCTTTTCTTCGGTTTTTGCAAGTTGTGCTTCCATCATCTCCCCCAATCCTTCCATGTGTAGATGGTATCGCAGTGCTGCCTTTCCGCGTCCCTGCAAATGATAGTGAGGGCCGGGGAGATCATATAGCTGGTCTCAAAGCTTGGCTCATCCGTGGTTCCCGCCGAGTAGCCAAGAACGAACCCACCTACCGTGGTGAGTGTCCCGAGGATCACCACACCGAGGGCAATTGTCCAATTTCCAATCTTTCTCATGTCTATGTCCATTTAGTTTCAATTTGATCTTTGTACGAGGGAATCAAGCCTATGGTTGTAATCCAAGATGATTGAGTCCAATCTTTTGCCGTATTCCCCGCGCAGGTCTATTTTTTGCCTCTCCAGGAACACCGTCCCACGACCGGCGCGGGGAAACCAAACGTGTATCACCGCAGCAATGAAGATGTAGGCCGCAAAGGATGTCGGGATCCATTTCATTTCCTGTACTCAGCCTTGATGCTTGTGAGGTGCCAAGCCCCACAGTGCTGGCAAAGGTAGCATCGCTGCGGAGTCACCTTGGCCCTTTTCTTCCGGGGGTTGTAGCCCCTGTAATTCCTTCTCGCTGAGTTGATGACCTCCCCGGCAAGGCGCCGGGAATACATCTTCTTGTTTTCAGCCTCACAGTATTCACCTTCCATCATTGGCCTCCTTTTCCCGATCTTCTAGTTCCCATGCCCAAAATGCGTAGGCTGCTGACATTTCGCGGGCTGTGTCGACATCGTCGTACCTCGACTGAATGACCCATGCGCCACTTGTGTCATGGAAACTGACATTCAACGTGCGCTCAATGATGAAGAATCGAGAGTAGTAGCCGCTTTTGTCTGGCACCTGACCGCACCTCTCCAACAACTGTTGGCGGAGGGACTGCAAACGGGCAATCGCATCGCATTTCTCTTGCTCCCAACCAACATCGTGAAGGGCCATTCCTGTGAATGATACAACATTCAGCCTTTCCTTTTGGAGTTTCCCCCAAAGCTCTGCAATGGTGGGTAGTGGTGTTTTAGTGTTCATCTTGCAAACCTCAGTGTTACACAAATGTGGTTCGTTTGGTGCTTGCCCGACTTCATACATTCCTAGCTCCCTGTCGCATTGGTCACAGTGAACGAATTCGCGCTCAACGGTTGCGCCTTTTACGTGGGTTAGTCGAATCCTTTTCATCCGTTGCCCCCTTCCTTCAAAAGCAGCCAACCCAACAGGGCGTGGAGTTCGGCGGGCTGAATGTCAATCGTGACCGACTCAAGATGCGGTAAATAGTCTTTTTCCGGCTGAGGGATTTCGTAGTCGTCAAACTTTGTAAAAGTCGGAAGCCCGTCGCCAATCCAAATACCTGCACTGTCCGCCCGCCTGTCGAGTTCGGCGGATATGGCAATCCAATGGGCATCTAGCGCGGCATCTGCATCGGCGTAAAGCTGTGCAGCATTCTCAATTGGTTCGCCCATCTCGTCGCGATAATCTTCCTCATCGACATAGACATTTTCTTTGTTTTTCCATTCCGCGATCAAGTCAGCGGTCGGGGATTTGGTGATGTCGCTCATTCTTGATCTTCGTTTATTGGTGACGTGACGTGTGCGATGGAAAGAATAGTGTATTGCTCCACCGCATGATCTATCGCAAGCCATCCTCCACTTTTCCAATGAATGGCATACACACCGCATTCGATGGATGTCCCAAGCACCATAGAGGCTTTTCCTTTTCCGTCCCTCCTTTTCAGTACAATTCCAGGGATTTCCTCAAACTCAATCCCCCACCCATGATTTACAGCCTGATTCGCATCGAACATTCTGACTCCGCCTTTCATGTAGTATTTCACAAAAAGACCCTGCTTACACGAAGCATCCGCGCATTCTCGCATTTCAGGATTCCTAACCCTTTTTGCTCCCTCCGTGACGGGCGCGGGGGAAACCCTCAAAGGATGTGAATATGGAAGATATGCACGCATTTGTTCAGCTTCATCCCTCAGCCGCTTGATCTCAGCCCTCAGTTCCACCTCTGTGGCCTCAAACTTTGAACAGGCGTTACATGCATCGATGTAGTCCTGCTCGCAGTCATCAATGCGCTTCTTCAAGGCTTTGTTTTCTTCCCCGAGCCTGGCGTTTTCTTTTTCCAGCCGGTCGGCCTGCTTCATAATCGCTGTTGCTAACTGCCCAAATGTCATCGCTTTGCCTTTTTGGTGAAAAATTTCTTGATCCTTGTCCAAAGGGGAACTGGCTTGCTGAACAGCATGTCCATTTCATGATTCCTGTATCCCCCGCTGTGGACGTAAACGTATGGGTTGGACAGGTTGTGCTTCTGGTACTCGATGTAGTCGTAGGCAGCCTTGGAGGTCAGGAAAATGGCTTCCAGGTGGTCAACCCATATGCGGGTTATTTCCTCGGGCTCATCTTCATCGTCTGTGTACGGAAGACCGTTTTCATCCTCCATTTCCTGCTCCTCAAGTCCGAGGTCAGACCCATCTTCATTCAGGCTGAAAAGTGGCTCTTCGGAATCCCCGCGCCGATGCAAATAGCCTGGCTCGGGGGAAATACCCTTCAAATTGGTCGTCGGGGAATAGTCTGAATGACCACTCATGTACTGATCCCTCAGTGAATAGACGATGTAGATGGGATTCCTTGTTGAGAGGTTGTCCCCGTTTTCGATTTCCCGCCCCCTTTGCGGGATCAGGTTTTTTTTGAGATACTTGATATTCATAATTTGGTGTCTTTAGGTAATCCAAAAGCTATGATACCCAAGGCAACCATAGCCAATAGTGTTGATAAAATGGATAGGGCCGGGGGAATCATCATGGGTTATTGTACGTGGATGTGAAGGGATGGGTTACGAAAATCAGGCGCTTTGTGTTTCCCGCGCCGCTTGAATTTCTACCTTGATGTTGGCCCGTAAAATTCATGGGAGGTGAACCCTAGATTTTCCAAGGTGTCGCATTCGGCATGATGGAGACACCCCTCGGATTTTGTCGGCATGGCAATCCCGTTTTCTTCGATCATTCCATGCCTCCCCTCGAACCTGCTTTGCAGCATCTTGTCGTATGCAGCACACCAATTTACGGTCAAGTCGCCGGAAATGTCCTTCCCGACATGGTGCTTGCAATCCATGCAAAGAATCCTGTTGCGTGGGTTCTTGTTGCAGACCTCCTTTTCGTGCCGCTCACAAGCAGACTTTTTCAAGTAGTGCTTGTTGCAGTGATCGCAAAAGTAAAGCGTTACGTTTTCTTTGATTTTCATAGCATTCCGTTGAGTTTCAGGCAAGCGGTCAATCTCCAATAGAAATCTACAGCATCATTGAATTCCAGGTATCCGAACTCTCCGTCCTCTTCAATGGCTACCTTGTCGGCAGTCCAGATGGCAAGGTCTTTCCCCCCACTTGATACCAAACCCTTGATAGCGTCCATCAAGTCGGCTTCGAGGTCATTGATTTCGTCACGATCCTTTCGTGTTTTAAGTCGCTCGGCGCAAAGTTCTTCCCACCGTTGTATTTTTTCTTTGATATTCATGGCTGTATTCCTCCATTCTTGTATCGTTCAATCCAATCCACAAGCTCCTGTCGAACCGCAACAATCCAAGCATCTTCCCTGCTTTTACTTTTGTACCAAATGGCCTCGGCGACTTCCATTGGCGTTTTGTACCTCCATTGGGGGACTTCCCCCGACTTGTAGCACTCAACCCAATTTACGAATGGCTTGCGGTATGCTGACCTGTCACCCATCGCTTGCTCAAGTTCTAATGTCCAAATATTGAACGAAAGCTCCTCGGGTGTTTGGCAGTCTCGCATCGACTTCAAGCGGAGGGATAGCCTATGCACTTCGTCGTTTTTATTTTCTGAGTTATTCATGCGATTGTGTACGTTGACGTGAGCGGGTGGGTTACGCACGGGGTAAAACAAACTATACTTAACTACCATACTGGTTAATAGCTTCTGCATTGCATTATCTTTCAATATTGGAGATGCCATATTCAGAAGTAGCAAGCCTTTGAATTTCCCGAGCAGAAGTTGGAGATGGAGGGTTCGGTGACTTTGTGACGGGATATTTTCCCGCGCCTCGGCCTCCTGAACTCCACCACCTGTGTCGGGTTGAACCTCGAAGTTAGCCTTGCCATCGGTCGCCTGTATCCGTCGAACAAATGGCGGGGATCCTCCTCAATGACCTTCCCGTGGAACGCGCTGTCGTAGGAGGTGCTTTCATGCCGGTTGGTGAAGAAGCAAAGGCCCAAAGCCTCGCACCTGCGCCTCAGCGTCCACGCCTTGCCCACGGACATGCCCGTGACCCTGTTTACCTCAGTCAGCGCCATTCCACCAAGATGACCCTTACGGTGATTAAGCTCAGTCCTTTCGGGCTTCTGCGTAGAAGCTGCTGCCGCTGGATGAAACTTGGTGTAAACGCTGTTGAGTATGTTGAAAAGAACTGCGGAGCCGTCGATGCGCGACCACTCCTCGGGGATGAAGACGGTGTCTTGCCCCTGTATGAACTCGAATATGTCGCTTGTTTTTCGCTGATACCAACGCTTGCCGGCCTTGTCCCATCGGAGCCATTCGAGCTTGACCAGCTTCATGGCTAGGCGGCGGGAAACCCCACTAGGCAGGACTGTAAAGGATGGTCCACAGGTGATTCTTACAATGGCAAAAGCCTGGAATTCATCCCCGAGGTTTCCGCGCAAGAGTTGTTCAGCCACCGACCACGGTGTCTCGAATCCTCTCTTTGATGTTCTCTTGCGCTTTGCCATTAGCCCTAAAAAGAAAAAGCCCCGTAGGAGGGCTTCTGGCAAACTTGGATCCTACGGGGGTGTATTTTGTGGATACAACTTAACGTATCCTACGTTTTCAATTGGAAAAGGTTCTTGCCAGAAGCCGAAATCCAAGACAAATATCAGAAAAGATTCTGAATCAGGCAAAAAAAAGTTGTTGGCGCTGGGAAAATTACTCGCTAGGCATTGCTTCTGAAATCCCCCTCCGTGTACGTTCAATGTAATTCCGTCCTTCCAATAGTTGCTCTATGGCGCCCCAATTTGCGTATGGGCGATCTTCTCCGGTCGGGTAAATCAAGGGACACCCAAGGGCTGCATCATCAATGTAGAGTTGTGCGTATGCCTTTGGGGAATGCGTCCAAGTGTGTTGCTCGGGGTTTCCATTGATACCCCAAAGAGGTATTTCGTTCCTGGCAAACCATTCAACGGCATCTGTGAGGTATTTCCCGCCGACTGCGTGAATATCAGGATGGTCGCTGCGTGGTTCTTCCACATCGCTTCTCATTGTCCACAAGATCAGCTTGTGACCGGCTGCAACCAAGCGTTTGAGGACGGGGGCAGCTCCAATATCGCGTCCGACGCGGGGAAACTCATGCGTTACACAAGTCCCATCAAAATCAATAGCTATAATCATGGATGTATTTACGCATCCCCCAAAAAATGGTTGGCGGCTGGGAATAAAAATCATCGAGGCGCGGGGAAATTTAATCATCGTCCCCATCGTCCTTGTGCATGACCCTTCCATTCAAAACCCTCTCGGGATCAATGGGGGTTGGCCTTGCCGGGGTATTGGTGAGCATGCACCTCCTGTCCACAATCGTCCCATCCTGGATCACCCGGCTGATGTACCTCTTGGTGACTCCCAAGCTTTCTGCTGCGTGGGCATAGTCGTCAAAGGTCTCCAAGCGGGTTCCTTCAAGATCCCACATGTAAACTGGTTTTGTGGGGGTGTCTCCCCCGCCCCTGCGCTTTTTCATTTTTTCCTTTGCTTGAGGTCTTCCCCGAAAACACCCCTTTTTATGAGCATGGACGAGGCCGGGGAAATCCTCTCCCGCTTCACCTTCCTTGTGGGTGCGGGATTCTCCCTGAAATCCAGCTTCACTACAATCTTCTTCATCTTTGCTGCCATACTACTTCTTCTTTGGTTGGGCCTTGTCGGTATCCACAAGCAAGCATTGATAGGATGTTTCCCCATCGGTAAGCATGACAATCTTTTTCCCGTCAGCCTTCTTTTTAAGGAAGTCCACGGTCATTATCTCCATCATCTCGGCGGGGGAAACTCCCTTTCCTATTGCCTGTTCGATCTTCATGCCGTACAGGATGTCATCAATGTTGCTCATGGTGGTTCTATACGGATAGTCCCATAAAATGGTTGCGGGTGATATTTCCCGGAAAAAAGGTTGGGTGGTGGGAAACCTTCCCGAATAGGCTGCGTAGAAACAGGTATGAAAGATGAAGTCAATATCTTGAGGGCAAGGATGGCACAAATGGCAGCGGCGGGAAACAATGAAGCCGTAGCATCCATCCAAGAAGCCATTGCAGACATGGAAGAGGAGGAGACCCATGGAGACGAAGAAGAGTGACCTTGACCTCTTTGGAAACCCCGCCGACCCCAGAGTCGGGGCATCAGCACCTGTGAATAAATTCACCAAGGGGGAGAAGGGGAAGCAATGCCGGGACTGCAAGCACTGTTTCCGTCACCAATACCGTGAGGATTGGGTGTACTGCGGGATCAGAACCGATCCCCGCACGTCCTCGGGGCAAATGAAGACCAAGAAAACTGCAACTTGCAGACTGTTTGAAAAAGAAGAAAAGTAACATCGTAAGAATATGGCAGAGACATGGGGTAATCCCGAAAAGAAGTTTGTAGCAGCCTCGGAGCCTGTAATGAATGGCACCGAGCAAGCCAAGGACAAGTATATCCACGGCGCCTTGAAGTTCAACGTGCGCTTTGAAGGTGCACAAAGGGCCACTTGGGTGTTTTGCACCACGGCACCACAGGCAGGAGAGGAAATCGAGGTTTTTCAGTTGACATCGGGGGAATTCAAGAGCTATTGGACCTCGGCGGCAAAGGAGTTGAAGACAAGGCCCAAAGGCGGTGGTGGCTTCGGCGGCGGGGCAAAATCCAACCTCACAGCAGAACAGGAGATCATGGATAAGGCATTGGGCCATGTTATCAATTCCATCAACAAGGGAACGGTAACAGGAGAGGGATCGCCCATTGACGCTACGTTCAAGAACATTGACAAGGCGGCTGACTACTTCTACAAGAAAATCCTTGACGCTGGGAAAAAAGACTAACCCATGAGCTACAATTGGGAAAAAGCCTCCACCCCGAAAGGTCGGGAGAGGCTGAAAGAGTTGATGGATTCGGGCCACAAGGTAGTATGCAAGGCATCTGCAAACGACTTTGGCAGGAACAGCGACGAGGTGATGCTTGCATACAGGTTCTCGCAAGACGGGCAACCATTCTACTACCTTGTGCATGCGTGGATTCCCGCAAATGGATGGGAGAATGCGAATTTTGACGACATCGAATTCCTCGACCCCGAGCCCCAAAAGCCGCATCCGATAACCATCGACGAAATGCGGGAATACTGCATCAAGTGGTGCGAGGGGCATGAGGAGCCACTTGATTCTGAAAATTGGTGCAGTGCAAGGCCGCAACATGCAGAAAGGCCAATGGCTTGGAATATTTGCAGCACGTTCTTCTCTGCGAACGATTCTGCTGACAATCAAATCCAACTTGTTTACGCCATCATCCGAGCCATTGAGAGCGGGGAGATCTCCCAAGGAAAGGAGGCCAACCCATGACAGTAGGAGAGATTGTAGAATTCGATGTCCCCGCGCCTGGCCTCAAATTGGTAAGGAAATCGGGGAAACTAATCGAGCTGTTACCCAACGGCAGGATGCGGGTAGAAATCATGGTCGGCGGGGAAACCACCACCATGTTGATCGACCCCAACCGTCAGAAGAAGGCACCAAAGCCAAAGCGGGAATCCAAGAAGAAGGAACCCTCCCTTGACCTCTTTGATTCTGCCATGCAGCAGATGAGAGATGAGATAGAGGAACTGAAAGCAAGGGTGCCAAAAGCCGAAACCCCGGAAGACGATTTCCTATCCTCCTTGGATGTCAACAACGAGACCATCCTGCGTCCTGACTACCTGCATCACAACGCAGAGGAAATCTTGGGAAGCAAGATCCCGAGTTTCAGGGTCATTGGCCGTCCCAACATCGGAGGGGACAGGCACTATTTGTACGCCATCCCGAATCCTGACCGGGAAAGCCCGAAGCAGTGGCTGATCAAGAAGCCGTTGCCAGGATGCACGTCAATCCTCAAGAAGATGATGCCCACGCCACCATCCTTGATCAAATGGATGGCTACCTTCCCCGGCGGCTACGAAGCGGCGCAAGCCTACACGGAATTGGCAGCAGCGCGGGGAACCATCATGCACGGCATCTTCGCCGACTTCGTGAACGGATTGGTGCCGGCATTCGACAGCCCCGAGTGGCACAGCTACATCGAGTTGAAGATGAGAAAGCAGAAGGCAGACAGGAAGTGGCACGGGGAGTGGCAGCACTTCATGAAGAAAGCCATCTTGAGCCTCATGCAGTGGATTGAGGACTACGAGGTGACCATCATCCTCATGGAGATCGCATTGGTATCGGAGGAGCTTGGCTACGCAGGCCAGATTGACGTTGTGTGCCAAATGAATGACCGCATCTACACGAAGCCTACCATTGAGGTCTTCCCCGCGAAAAAGCAAAAAGCTGATCGGCCAAAGCGCCAAACGAAAGTCTTGGCAGCAGCCCATGAACCACGTCATTGGGAAGTCGTGGCAGCCAAAACAGAATCGAAGTGGTCGCATGGTCTTGGTGCCCCCATTGGATTTTGGCCCGACATGGACGCGAGGCGGGAACCCAACATGGACAACATCTTGGACTTGTACGTCTTAAATCCACGCAAGCGGGTGAATGCCTTGGTGGACTTCAAATCGGGGGAGCACAGCCACGACAGCCATGCGGTTCAGTTGAGCATGTATGTCCCATTGTTCCAGGAACACTTCCCCAACTTCAAGATTCAGCAGGTATGGAATTGGCACCCCTCTGACTGGCGGGAAAATGTCGGGAAGGAAAAGGATGGTACGCCAAAAACGCCATCATTCTCCTACAAGAACGTCAACCAAACGGATGAATTGTCCGTAGAAAAGGTGAAGCACCTTTTGGCTTTGTACAACATGGATGCTCGGAAGGAAATTTCGGATGTTATGCAGTTCGTGGGAAAACCAGAGTTGGGTGTAAAGCCTGGTGACTTGGTGAAGACCGTGGACTTTGTTGAGCATTGGGAATCAACATTCCATTTGGCAATTGACTTAGGACTTGAAATATGAGCAGAGAAATTGATCAAGAGCTTACGGGTTCCCGCGAAGAAGCCGAATCGAAGGCTATCTATGTATGGGAAAAAGGAGAGGTGGCGTGGGTGAAGACCATGCACAACATCCCCATCAAAGTCCGTTTCGACGGAGAAACATGGCTTTCCGGCAATGCATGGAAGTACGAAAAGATTTACCAATACGAGGTTTTGGAATGCAACGAAAATACCATCGTTGGCGCGACTTCGTGGGGTGAAGAGAAGTTGTTTGTCGAAACCAAGGAGGAAGCCATTGCGTATGCAAGATCGAGGGAAAACAGAAAGCTAGTTGACGCAGCGCAGGAATTCGCTAAAAACATGGCAGCTATTGACGCTTACGAGAAAGGAGGGGTTGAAATATGAGAAACATCATCTTCATTCTGATCCCCCTGCTTACCGCCTGTGGCCGGACGCGGGTAACCCACAGCTTCACCATTGCCCCCTTGGTGGTTTGTGTCTGCATATTGGGATTGGCATTGTTCATCATTCGTTGGTTCATCAAAAGCAAGTAATGACATGAATTATTATCTGGACACAGAGTTTCACGAATACTTCAAGCAGCCAAGGGTGCTGGGATTCAAGGTTGGGAAGCCAATTCCAACCATCGACCTTATTTCCATCGGAATCGTTTCCGAGGATGGGTGGAAATACTATGCAATTTCCCGCGATTTCGATGTCAAGGCAGCATGGGCGGATGCTTGGCTGCGGCATAACGTGCTGTGGCCCATATATTCTGAATGCACGGGCATGGGCGATGCCCCATTCGGCTTATCATCTCTCACAGAAGTCGTGGATGAATTCGGGAAGACAAGGGCTCAGATTGCCGAGGGGATTGTTTCTTTCCTTGGAAACGACATGAGGCCAAATTTCCACGCCTACTACGGCTCATACGATTGGGTTGTGACATGCTGGATTTTCGGGAGGATGATCAACTTGCCAGAGCGGTTCCCGATGCTCCCAACCGACCTCAAGCAGATGATGAACGAGCGTGGGCTTACCGACGATTGGAAGAACCTTGTTTGCCCCCAAAGCGCGGGAAAGCACAACGCGCTTGAAGACGCAAAGTGGAACAAGGAACTTCACGAAGCCATTCTTAGAACTTCAAAATAAAGTAATATGGATAAGAAGGAATTCACGGCAAAGGAGTTTTGCAGCCTGTTTGAAACAGGGCAATACGGAAGATTCTACGTTGTCTCAAATTGGGATAGTGGCCCCGTATTTCGCGTACAGGTGCTTCCCGAGGGGGAGATGGCAAAACCAAATGGTAAGCCAAACCTATGCCTAAATCACAATGCAGTCCTTGTCTATGGGGAAATTGTCGATGAAGCTGGGAAAAAGAAAAGTGGATGGATTCACCAAGGCAAATGGGTGGATGACTTCATTGCCAAGGCAAATGCCAAAGCCGAACAAATCAGGGAAAAGGAGGAGCGGGAAGCCAAGGCAAAAGAAGAGAGAGAATTCTCTGAGCAGCAAAGGATCGCATACCTTTTGTCCAAGTACTGATTGAAGTGAGAAGCAATGGTCAACACAAGCTGTATTGGAAGCTCATTCGGAGGATGGCAGAATTCGGGGTATCCCACGGCTCGGAGGAAACCATTGACGACCTCATGGCAGCAACGCACAAGTTTTTCAAGGCGTTCTATGGCGAGGGGAAATCAACAACGAAAATGTCCACGCAGGAGATGCACCTTTACTATGAGACGTGCCAGAGGCATTCGATACTCATGCTAGGGGTAAGTGGAATGGATGAGGACTCCCTTCCCTTTGACCACCCTAGCCAAGGAAAATAGAAACATTTAAAATTGGTATTGATATGTATGATTTGAATTTTGAAGAAGCCATGGCAAAGCTCGAAAGTGGGCAAGCCGTAAAACTTCCCGAGTGGCACGGGTGTTGGTTCAAGAAGGAGGGGAAAATTCTCGTTGAAACCCGCAATGGCGACATCTTGGACACCCCATACCTTGATTCCTACAAGGATCGCAAGGATTGGATGGTGACTGATACTTCCCGCGATTGGCAGGGTATTCAGTATTGCCTCGACGCTGGGAAAATGGTACGCAGACTTGATTGGCCCATCGACCAATTCTTGTTTATGCGCCCAAAAAGCGACTTGTCGCCGGAAATCATTGCCAAGCTGAATACGATCTCGGAAGAAGTTCGGCAAGCGCTGTTGGTACAAGGGCGGGAAATCACATTCTCGGCATACTACTGCCTGTGGAATGGTGGCTACGTTCAAAACGGATGGCTGCCAAACAGCTATGACCTGATGCTTGCCTCTTGGCAGGTTGTTCCATCGTAAATAGGTGTTGGTCTTTTGTTTCTTTCATGGGGAGGCTGTCAGCGTTTGTTGGCAGCCTTCTTCTTTTCCCCCTACCAACTATTGAGTAGATGGACTACCTGAAATCTTGATATTTCCCCACGCGGGCAACAATTTAAAATAGGATACGTATCCAACATCATGAAAAAATACGAAGTATGGACTGGTAATTGGCAGGATGGACCAAATTCATCAGTGCCGATCCTGCTTGGGACCATGTATGCATCATCATTCACGGAGGCTTGTGCGGCTGTGTGCCTAGATTCACACTCAAGCGTACTTGGGGTGGACTACTCGTATGGCGTAAGGCTGTTTCCAAACAAGGACAATGCGGATAATTCTGAGCAGGGATCGGGATATTTCAAGCAGTTGGATGGAGTGGTTTACAGGGCTTTGGATGAAATATATCCCACAGCAACGGGGCTGTATGGAAAACCGCTATGAGCAACTTCTACTGCATGGTGAAGTCGGGGGAAATAAGCCAAGACCCTGAGTACAAAAAGGCATTTCAGGAAATCATGGAAATGCCCATCTCGAAAGGGGAAAAATACCGGCTACTCAACGGGCCACCATGTCCCAATCAGTGCGAGGCTTGTTCTAAAGTTGTAGCGCAAAGGCGATTGGAAAACAAGGAAAAGTACGGATGGTAAATCCTACTGGCAGCGGGGAGACTTGCTGCCTTTCTTTTTCCCCGGCTTGGCTTCATAGTGATGGGTGCGGTTTGCAAACCTGGCAGAGAATGTGGCAAGCGGGTTGTCCACAAGGAATTGGCGTTCCATCCAGTTGGCCTTCTTCTTGAATTCCGGGGTTTCAACCCCCTTTGAGTCTATGTACTCCTGCTTGCCGTCATGGTGGATCAAAAGGTGGTCGCAGACGTATTTGTGGTATCCCCCCGTTCGCGGGGAAATCAGCCCTATCTCAACCTGCTGTGCATAGGCAAGGATAAGCCCCTGCTTGAGCATCATTCGGTATTCCTTGGCGTGTTTGTCCTCAAGGGTGCTGGACTTCTTCCCCGTGACCTCATCCAAGACCTCCTTGGCCCCGTACTTATGCTTCTTCTGGGAATCGTCCGAAACCTTGGGCGCGGGGGAAACAGAAGCCTTGGTAGCCACTATCCTTCCCTTCTTTCCTATTTGAAATTCCCCAGAGTCTATTTTAGCCCTGAATTCTGATGCTGAAATTCTTTGATCTCCCATGAAACAAAGATAAGCCATTGGCGTACAAATCACCATGAATACGATCACAATTAATGGCATGACAATTTCTGGAAACGGGAACATTGTCGTAAAAGGCGGCAAAGTCTTCGTCGATGGCAAGGATGTTACCCCTGATTCAAAAGAGATCAGCATCGTGGTGCATGGCAATGTCACTCAAGTCAAGGCTGATTGTTGCGAGAAAATCACAGTGAATGGGGACTGTGGGGAAATCGGTACACAGTCAGGCGATGTGGAAGTTTCTGGTAACGTCAATGGCGGCGTACAAACAATGAGTGGCGACGTAAAATGCGGGGATATTTCCGGCAGAGTCTCCACCATGTCAGGCGACATCAAGTGTAAGAGTCACAAGTAAAATTCAGGAATCACAATGGAAGACAAGGTAGCAAGGATGAAAGCCTGGATCGAGGATCAGGCAAAGCACGAGGACATACCCTCATGGGCAGAGGGGTATCGCATGTGCCTTCCCGCGTTTGCGGGGAATAAACCCGCATTGGACATTGAACAGCTTATCATAGACACCAAGAATGCCATCTTGCTTGTGGCGGCGGGGAACCCAAGGGAGACATCCCCATTGTGCTTCAAATTGATTGCCATGCAGCGGGTGGTACAGAAATGGAGGGACATCCAATGAGTAAGCAGCTAGGCATTTTGTTCAAGGGAGAGATGGTGCGTGCCATTTTGGAGGGTCGCAAAACCCAAACGCGGCGGGGATTACCAATTCATTCAGCCATTGATCAAAGTCAGCTTTTTGAACCTTCGTTCGATGATGACAATTCCAACTTGTATTTCAGAATGCAGGTGGACGGGAAGGATATTCTGGTCAAGCCGATTAAATGTCCTTGGCGAATCGGCGATTACCTCTACGTCAAAGAGACGTGGTGGTCATTCGGATATTTCTTTACAACACGTGAGACCACCAAAACAGGCAAGCTCAAGGAGAAGTGGCTGAGGGAGCCCGACATTCATTTTGCTGCCGACCACGAGGATGGATGGGAGCCAACTAAGAAAGGCGTGTATGCACTCGGGTGGTGGCGGAAAATGTCATCCCTGTTTTTGAGCAAGGATGATGCCCGTATCTGGCTGAAAGTTACCAACGTGAGGGTGGAGCGGTTGTTGGATATTTCCGAGGCCGATGCCATTGCAGAGGGGATAACAGAGGTGGATCAGAGCAATTGGTTCACAAAGTGGTATCCGCTGTACAAGGATTATTCACCACATCCTGGATCTTTCCCAAGTGGCTTGCAACCAAAGCATTCCTATATCACCCTTTGGGATTCCATCAACGGCGCGGGAAGCCACAAAGAGAATCCATGGGTTTGGGTCATCGAGTTTGAAAGGTGCGAAAAGCCTAACTAGAAAACAGGTTGGTTGGAAAAGCAAAGGGAGGCCCGTTACTGAGCCTCCCTTTTGCGATTGTTGACTGATACTTATTGGAGAACCGCCAACCAAGTGAACATGTCATTCGAGAAGAAGATATACTCGGCTGCGGCGGCAACGGAGATGGCAGCATCGGCGGCGCCACCATTGATAGTTCCGCTTGATGGCGGGAAGACATCACAGGCATTTGCCCCGTTGTTGGAGAAGTAGAAGAACTTCGGCGACTCCAAGGCAATGGTGAAGCTGTCATTCGCTACCGCAACGGTCGTGACGTTCACGGCGGGTCCAAGGATCTTGGTTCCGCTTGCCTGTCCGCCACCCGCGAAGGCTGTCCCACTCTGCACCCCGAATGCTTGGAACGTCGCCGTCCATGCACCGTTGGCGGTCTTCTGGACGTGGACGATTGCCCTGATGGGGATTTGCAGGTTCGCGCCCCCGTTCAGGGTATCGCCGGCCGGGGGAAGCAACAAGGCTGTGTTCGCACCTGAGTTCACGATAACCACCGACTGCTGCTGCTGGTCAAGGATCACCTCGTCGAGCGGTGCCGCCACAGTGACGATTGTGAGGTACGGGTGGACAAGCGCGGGGGGCGTCCCTGCAACAGCGGTGTACTCTCCGGGCCCGGAATAGACCAAGGTCGAGGTGAAGGCGTATGGGGTGGTCCCGTCCCCGATGCCCTCCACCATGTAGGTCTGTCCCCCGGCGATGGTGATGAAGCCATCCGCCACACCGTTCATGGTGCCACCGGATGCGCAGTACAGTGCCAATGGGGTGACCGTGCTGTTGGTCACGATGACCATGTTGGCAATCCCCGTGAGTACGAGGGAGTCGCCCGCTGTCGCAACGGTGGTGGCGTTGAAGACGTTGGTGATGATGGATTCGCCCCCGGCCTGCCCACCTCCCGCACCCGCCGTCCCCGTGGCGTAGCTCACAGCCAAGCCCCGGTAGAAATCGATCCCTTGGAACGAGAAGGTGGCGTTCGCGCCACTTGTTGGATCCCCGAGGGTCGTTGATCCGCTCGGAGTAAGGGTATTGATGGTGGTGATCGCCATGACATCCACCTGGGACTGGGCAAAAATCCAAAGACCAGCCACGTCACAGATCAGTTCAACGGTCTTGGTTGCCCCGACGTTGAGGAATGCATCAACGGCGTTGGTGGTGATGGCATCCCCGAGCGCGGGGTACAGCCTCAAGACTACGGATGTGTTGTTGGCAACCGTCACCCTTTGGCCGGGCAATGCTGCTGCCAAGGTGATGGCTGTATTGACGCCGCCCGTGGCCGTTGTCACCGTGACGTCCTGGACACCGACAAGGATCTGACCACCACCTTGGATGGTCCCGGAGGCTGCAAGGAACTGGTGGAACTCATTCTCGTACCTTGACCAGTGGCCATTGAGGTTGGAGGATAGGAAGATGCCCTCGCTGGGGCCAAGGGTGATTCCGATGTTCACGCCTGCCGGGTCGATGAATTCCCCCGTCGATGGGTAAACGAACTTCATCGTTGTGGTGGCGTTGTAGATTTTCCTCTGCTCGCCAGCGGTTGCCGCGTCGAGGCGGACACCCGTGTTGGCAGCGCCACCCGTGATGCGGATTTCCCCGGTCGTGGTTGCGGTTGCACCCGCCTGGTCAGCCCCTGCGGCTGTGTAGGATGCGGCTGTGGAGCTTCCGCCACCTCCCGCTATCGCGGCCGCCGCCACCCATGCTGCGATGATGGCTGCCTTTGTCTCAGATACGGTGATTGTTTCAGGGACGGCGTTGGAGCTGTGGAATACGTTGATGGTAGTCACAGAATCCAATGTCTCTGGCTCGGAAAGAAGACCGATGGGGTAATATGCCGGGTACGAGATGGTGTCGGCCCCGGACGTGATGACCTGTGTCAGCAGGATCAGTGGCAGTGTTGTGGCAATGGCTGCCGGGGTCTCGGTGACATTGTAACTGCCGATGCTCTCGCTTGTGGTCCGATACCACACGCGGGAACCGCCATTGTATGCTTCAACCCTGAACAACCGTCCAAAGTTGATGACGGGAGCTGCACCCCCGGCTTGGAGGGTAAGCTGTACAGGTGCCCCCGTGTAGCCAGTCCCCAGAAATGGTAATGTATTCATGTCTTTTAAAATTGATCAATTAAAATGAATTGGAACAAAGGTAGTTTTTTTTCGGATTCGTGAAACCCTGCTTATGAAACAACGTATGTGCTACACCTGCTTGGACGCGCAGAGTTTTGAAAAGTCATCTCAAAAGCGAGGGAAGCTGCTGTAACAGGCGGCTTCTTTTGTTTTGTGCCATTCCCGGCGCTTGGCCTTTTCTTGGATTTTCCGCGTCCCCTGTTATCTTTGCGTCAATCCGCCACCCTTGGCTGCACAAGACGCGGGGCCATGAACTTTTGGAAAATTAGGAAGATAAGATGAATCAAAAAGTTATCTTTGGGTCAAATCACTCCAAGAAGGCATGGATACCACACGCACGGTTAGCAATGAAATCTCAAACAAGTTCGACCGTCTTTTCGACCTTGCCCTCGACACTACCCCATCGAATGACAATGGCTATCGCCTTGTTCTGGGTGTGCTACTTGTGCTGGTTGCGCTCGCAATTCTTGACCGCTACCTCACCAATAGAAAGGCAAACAGATACCGGGACAAGCAGGACGAAAAAGCAGACATTCGTTGGGAAAAGGAACAGGAGCGCCTTGCCACCGAGCGGGAAGCTGCAAGCAAACGCGCCATCGAGGAGCAGGCAAGCAGGGATGCAGCAAGGGATCGGGTCATCGAGGAGCAGAGAAACCACAGGGATGAACTCCGAAAGCAGTTTGGAAAATCTCTCGCCCCTCTTGAATCTCGAATTGCAGATTTGGAGCAACAACAACGAGATCACCATGAGACGATTGTTTTACTAAGGTTCAAGAACAAGATTGACACCCATCAAAAGGACGACAAAAATGGATGACATTACCCTCAAGTACGGGCCGAATGAGATTCTTTGGTCTGAGATCGCGGAACTCTGCGAGGTGACCGACAACGAGCTCATGTGCATTGACACCGACAACAACACGATTGTCCTGAGGATTTTCGGCAGCCACGCTGAAGCCGAGGCGGCGCGGGAAAAGCTCATCAAGAAGATCTCCGATGGCGGCATCACCATCATCATCATCGACGACCTCTAAGAACTCAACTCGGTCAACCACTTGTGAGGGGGCATGCAGATAAGACCCCCTTGCAACCTTTGATGGATTCCCCACGCCACTGAAAACAAAAAAGGCCACCCCGTAGAGTGGACTTTTCGTTAGCGGAACTTGCGGAAACCGCTTATTCTGTTTTTTGCGGCTGTATTTTCAACCACCTTTCAAGCGCCTCTTCGGGGTATTCATCGTCGATTTCCTCAAGCCCCAACGCTGTCATGCTTCTTTGCAAGACGGGGTAGCAAAAGGGATCAAAGCCGCTTGAAAGTTTGTTTGCCTCAAACATGGACACCGTTTCGGGATTGTCACTTGTCATTGTCAAGTCGCTTTCTTCAATGGCTCCGTAAATTTCGGAATGCTTGCCAAGCACTTCGCCGAAATAGATTTCAATCTTTGATTCAATCAGGTTTTTGACATCCTCCTTTTTGGCGACAAAAACGCCATTCAAATCGCCCATTCGACCGCAATCGCAGTGGAATTTGTAAATTGCTTTATCACTCATGTCAACAAGTTTTTAAACCTCCCCAACTCGGGGATTACCCACTTATACGCAAGAATCAAGTAGAGGGTTGCCTCGTGCATGTAGCGCCCTTTATGAGTAGGCCGCCGGGAAATAACCAATCTTGATTGGTAGGACTACAAAGCCTTCCCACCCAATCCTCCTTTCGATACAGGAAGTGCATTCAGCTCCTTCTTGGCAGCAGTGCGGGCCTTTGAAGCCATTTCCATCACCTTCTTCTGTAAGCCAGTCATCGTCCCTCCCGTGGTGGTCACCACAGCCTTGTAGTCCTTCTTCCATTGGGATTCATTTGCCATATACCGCTCAAGTTCCTTGGCAAACTTTTTCCCGGCGAGTCGGGCATACGTCCCGAACTCCTTGTCAGTCAATTTCCGGGAAATGACCCCGTACTCACTTTCATCATCGTCCATGAGCCAGTTCCTGTTGCTGGTGCGCGACATGATCTCAATCCCGCCATGGTCTGCAAGGAACTTCCATTTCTTCTCCTTGACCTTCTCGTTGGCGAATGAAAGGAAAGCAAAGGACTCCTCGGCTGGGAACTTCTTGACCTCATCCCCGAAAATGTCCACCATGGCCATGCGCGGGTTTCCATTCTCGTCATCCGCATACCGGTAGATGACCCCCTGATAGGCATAGTCAAGCGTCTGGCGAATGTCGCTGTGGCTGAATACCCGCGGGTCGAAGATTTGCTGTATTTGGCCCACAACGGGGTTCCTGAGCGGGTTCACGCGGGAAAGCATGTCGATACCCTGCTTCCCGAGCTCATCACGCAAGGTCTTGAGCCCCTTCTCCAAGTCCACCTTGTCACCATAGTTCCCAACCCCTGTCAAGGAACTGAGAACGGTGCCGATCACCTGGTTCAGGTTCTGCACTGACTCGGCCACTGACAACCCCGCCACCGACTGCTCGACCGACCCCATGGCATACAGCATCCTTGCCTGGAAGCTGCGCTTTTCCTCGGGATGCAACTTGTGGAATGAATGGGCCTCCGACATGATGGCAGCCACAGGTGCGACCGATGGGATAAGCTCCCATGTCATAATGGGTTGCCCCCCGATCATCAGGTAGTTCTTGTGCGTTGGGTCATTTTTCCCCGTGAAACGGATGAAGTCATCCTTGTCGTCATCGTCCATGAGAAGGAGCGCGGCAAGCATCGACATGGACCCGATCCATGCCCGTCCCATCTGCTCATAGTATTTCTGGTCTTGCCGGCCACCCATGGACTTTTTGATGCGCTCCTCAAGGGTTCCCTCCACAGTGTCGGACATTGATGCCGACCCACGCCCCATGGACCTGAGCAGGGCGGTCGGGGAAACCCCATTGGCCCTTATGACACCATACCCAGGATAGTAGTCATTGAAGGTGTCCCCGACGTTGCCGATGATGTTGGCGAACGGCATCCATATCCATGAGACCTTTCCAGCTATCGGGTGGGCGTTTATCTTGGCCATGAGGGATGCCGTCTGCCCCCAGATGCCATTCCTCTTGAGGGTGAAGACGCGGGAACGGGAAATGTCCTCCGCCTGCTGCATCTCCTCCTCCGTGAGGCCGATCTTGTCCACAAGGATTTCCCGCGCCCTGATGTTGATCGCACGCTTCAATTCCTTCGGGGTGAATCCCAGCGCCTTGTCAAGGGCTTCGATCTCCTGTGTGGCCTCCGCATGGGCCTCGTTGTATAACGGATTCGAGAATGCCATCCTGCGCTGCACGTCCCTTGTGAAAGAAACGCCATCGCCGGGGGTTGCCTCAAGGAAGTGGCGGCGGGTGGCGTCTGCCAATTCCATCTCGTTGTTGATGGAATACATCCAGGCATCCTCCGCTGCCAATGCCCTGCCAACGTACTTGAAGGCATTGAGCGGGTTGTATTTTCCGGAAAATTTGTATCGCTCAAGTGTCGGGGAAAGTCTGCCGATGTTTGCCTTCCCGGAATCCACATATTTCGAGTCCATGGTGCCATGAACCATGATGTCCCATGCGATCTCTGCACCCTTGTACCACCCCCGGCCCAATGCCGACAACTTCACGAACATCTCCGTGATGGGGTTGGAGCGCATGAGTGTGCGAATCTTTTCCCCGTCCTTGGCCTTCCATGCCTGCCGCAGCGACCGCTTCCACTTGGATATGTTGGGAAGTATCTCCACGATTGACGATACGGTCATGGCCCCGGAAGACACCAAATTCTTCATGTGGGTAGGAAGCCCCATGAGCATGTTGGAGTAGATGATGGACTTGAACAAGTCCCAGTACATCTCAGCCTTGCCGGGAGGCGGAAGCACCTCGTACATGTAACGGTCAAGCGCCATGGCCGCCACGGTCTGGGCCCTTGTGTTTGGCTTTGTGGCCTCCAATGCCTTCCCGAGCGACCTTACTGTCGCCATTTGCTCGGGGGTGAGCTGCGCTTGCAAGCCAAGTCGGTCTGCAAAGATTTCCTGCACCATCTCGTCGGTGAACTCCCCGTCCACCATGGCCTCTATCGCCCGCTGGGAATCCGTCTTGGTTTGGCCCGGCTTCCTTGGCGGCTTTTTCTTGAGTGCCTTTGCCCGTGCCTCCACCTTGGCTTTCGTCCTTGCCTCCAATTCCGCCTTCACGGTCTCAACGATATGGGCAGCCTCATCCACTGTAAGGCCGACATCATCCATCAGGCGCTGCTCAAGGGTCTTGGGCTCCGCGTCTTTCTTGAAGTGTGCAGAGATGGTGTCCCTGATTTTCCTCCTGAGTGTGGGTTCCCCCTTTTTCCTTGGTGGCGTGGGGGCCATCGTCCTTGTCAGGGCATCCTTGGAATGCTCGGATATTGTCTTTCCATCCTCCTCGTGCTGGTCCCATGCCTCCCTCAATTGCTCGTCCGTCACGTCCGGAAGCTCGGACTTCATCTTGGCAGACCAATCCTTGAATGTCACCACCCCCTCCAATACAACCGCATAGCCGTAGCGCCCGAGGGCATCCATGAAATCGAATGCTGCGGGAACGGCAAGAGCCCCGGCCTGCCCCATGGCAGCCCTTGCAGCCTTGGCCATGTCCTCCCTGGCTTTGGCCTTCATGTCGGCGATCTCCCGGGATGTCTTTCCCCCGGCCTTGCGCTCTTTCTTGGCGCCTTCTGCCGGCTTCTTTTTCTTGGGGACGGTCTGCTCGACTACGTTTTCAATTGCGCTATCAAGTGCGGAGGATTTAGCAACCTCTTGTCCATCCTGCTCACGAATGTCATTGAGCTGTTCCTTGGTTTCCTTTGCCTTGCGCTTGATCGCCTTACCCTTCCTTGGAGACTTGAGAAGTTCTGCGTTGTATTTCTCGATTTGAGATTTAACGTATCCTACGGTGTTGGCCATGACCATTCGCCACTCTGACATCGCAGCCGTTTGCTTCCCGGACCATGTATTGTTATTCTTTACGAGTTCTAGTGCTGTTACCATGTTGTCAACAGCCTTCTCGTAGGCATCCATTTCCTCTTGGGTGGCTTCATCACCCATCCGCTCTTGGAGTTGATCTGCAAGCTCACCATAGAAACGGATAGCCAGCATCCGCTTGACATGGTGCAAGACTTTGGCTTCCCCTTCCTTTTCGGATAGGAGGTCAGCCCAGACATCAGGGTTGGCGAATCCCCCGGCTTTCTTCACGGCTGCCAATGCCTCTGCGAAGATGCCTTTGATGCTCATTACTTCGTAGGTATCATCTACGGCTGCGAGTGCTGCATTGAGTGCGGTGGGGTTGGTTCCCGAGAATTCCCGCATGGTGTCTGTCGTAGCTTGGCGGCCACTCTTTTTCTTGACATCTTGGGTCTTCTCGTTGGCTTGATCCTCCACCACATTTGTTTGGATGTCGGCAGAAGTTGATCCCTCGGGAATGATTGTCTTTACAGATTCCCACGCTTGGTCAAGGAAGGGCAGTACGTGTTCCCCGAGCGCCTGCACCATCCCATTTTTCCAATTCTCGTAGGTATAAACCCCGTTTTGGGCCAAGACCCTAGCAAGGTTTATGCCCACTTTCGCGGTCTTCGCACCCAACTTGATTGAGTTGCCCACAATGCCAAGATCAACGGAAGCGAATACTTTCCCGTCGCCTTTGCCATACGGGTTCCGGAGCGTAACAAGGTCTCCCCATGCTGTTACCCATTCCTTTGCGCTATTCGCCAATTCACGGGTTAAAGGATCCATTGCTGCCATGCGCTCGGCACGTTCGATGTCCTTACCCGTAGCTTCCTGCCAATCCCTCTCGAACTGCTGTTCGGAAATTTTGGTTCCTGGCTTGTGATTCCTAAAGAGCCATTTCCCGTCCTTCTTCATCCAAGAGGTGCGCCTTCCCGAGACTCTTGCCTCGGTGAACATGTCCTCTACGCCTTCTGGCAATGGCTTCTCTTTTCCCCGCGACTTCTTTGGTTTTGGGGTCTGCGCGGGGGACTCAGCAACAACTTCCGCCTCCGTGGCCACCTCATTCGTTGGCGCTACTTGGTTGTCAATCCGCTCCTCAATTTCAGCCTGTCGATCTTGATTTTCAGGCGTTGGGTTTTCATCCACCTCTGCATTGACTGCAATAGCTTCTGATACAACTTCTGTCGGGGTAAGGTCGGCAACGGGCTTTGCCTTGGTCTTCCTGTTGGGGTTCGCCCTGGGCTTGGATTCCCCACCGTTGGCGGCCCCCTGCGCCCCCTTATTGGCTTCTCTTACCTTGCCATTCAGCTTTTCAATTTCAGAATTTACCTGCTCCAATACAGCCTTCGTGATCTCTGCATTATTTTCGGCTAACAGGTTTAGGTCGTAGCCCTTTTCGTTGGACAATTTCCCCGCGCCCATTGGGGAATATTTCTCAGCCTGCGCTTGGTAAATCTTTGGCAGCATCTTAGCAAGCATCTTAGCAACCTTCTCGCTCTTGACGATGATAGCAATGCCGCCTGCTGTTGACCGTCCTTGGGCACTTCCATTTACGCCAACATGCACCTCGTATGTCCCATCTCCTCTATTAAGAACATCTGCTCCGGCATCCCTGCCTTCCCGCCCGTTCTGTCTATCCATCTGCCCCCTAATGTCGCCTATAAGCTCTTTTCCGCTATTGGTTCTGACATCATCGTAGTGCTGCGACTTAATCCCCTCTTTTACATTTCCAGTATCATTTGCATAGGCAATGGTATCATCCACATTTACGGATGGCATTTCCTCAATTGGCTTCCCCTTAGGCGCGGGGGATTCAGCCACTACAGTTTCCTCTGCTGCAATAGGTGTTGGGGCTTCTCCTGTTACGTCAATGATGGATTCATCCGTAGCAGGTGTTGTTTCCTGTTGCTGTATTGAGGCAACGGCCTGATTGACCAATTCGATTGACTTGGGGGTTTGCCCCTGCATGACCTTTGCAGCGTCTTCTCCTGACAATATGCGCCTAGCGTACTCCTTCAACTTGTCTGCTGAATTCTCACTTATGGTTCCTGCCAAACTGCTGAAAAACTCATTGATCTGGTCAACTATTTGCTCATCCCGCCTTTTGGGTTGTTCCCGAGGGGTTGGATCGCCAAATGGATTTTCCTCAACAACCGTTTCTTCTGTCTGCGCGGGGGATTCCACAAATGCATCTTTGGCATCAGGCGTAAGTGTAGCTTGGAACGTCTCCAAGTCCTCGCCAAGTCCCTCTGTGTCGAATTCGATCTCCATAGGGGTTCCGCCTACATCTATTGTCACCTTCTTCTTGGTGTCGCTGCCTTCCACGGGTTTGATAGTTTCCCCCGATGTTGTGACAACAACTTCTGGCTTGGCTTCTGTTTGAACCTCGGGCGCGGGGGAAGCAAACTGCTCACCTGCTGCAATCTGATCCAATCCTGTCACGACTGTTTCAAGTTCTGCCAACCGTTTCTTTTCGTTGTCGGTAAGCTCTTGGCGTTCCTGTTGCGCAATGAGGGAATCACGCTCCTCCCTGATTCGATCTTCTTGTGATTGGGCTGTATTTACCCTGTCACCTAGTCCTTGCTCCACCATTGTTTTATCAATGGCTGCACGGCGCTCTAATTCGGCTTGTGCTGCCTGAGCTTCGGGCGTGAGTTCTTTCTTTTTCTCTGGCTCAATACCTTCTTCTGCGGCAGCTACGTCTTCTGGTGTTGAATTCAATCCCCCTTCAACGAATGCTGCCTGCTCATCCACAATCTGGTCAACGAACTCCTGCGTGACTTCCCTTTGCTCCGGGGGAAGGGCATCCAATTGCTGCTGTGAGTAGTTCGTGAGGTATTCCCCGAGTCCACCACTGTGCGCACCCCCCATGAAGGCACCCATGAGCATGGTTGAAGCGATGAACTTGGTGGTCTTGTCCACGGTTCCGAACTGCTCGTCCATGCGCCTCCAAAAGTCCTGTCCGGTTGAGCTCTGTTCCCAGAGTTGGCCGATCTGCTGCCCGAATTCCTCGGCGGTCTCGCCAACCCCCGAGCCAAGGCGGGAAGCACCAAAGTTGATGACCATGTTGGCCGCATCCTGGGCCTTGTCCCCAAAGAACCTCGCCACGGATGACTTGAGGGCATTGAACCCCGAGCTTCCCACCGATGCCGCTGCACCGCCAAGGAATCCCCCGACAAAATCAAGCTCATCGTCGTTGTCCACATTGATTCTCCCCGCCGCCTCGTAGTTGATGCCTGACTCAAGGGCATCCCCCAAAAGCGGGAGAATGGCACCGCTGTATTTCCCCGTGAGCCCGAGCGCCTTGTTCCCGAGCTGCACAGCCCTGCTGACCGCCGTCCCGAGGCCAACCCCACGGGTAATAGCGGTCGTTGCCATGATGCTTGCCATGAGCCCCGTGGACTGCCCAGCCAAGCCCCCGAGGTATTCGCCCGAGAAGAAACCCGGTTCCTCCATCCTGTCCTTCACACCCGTCATTGTCGGGTCATAAAGCGCCTCCGGGGAAACCCCCGCGATTTGGAGGTTCCGCGCAAGGTTGATGGCATCCTCCTGCCTTTGGGTATTGGATAACGGGGATCCCTGCCCTGCCAACGAACCCATGAAGCCAGTGTTGAACGCCGGAAAGAACCCCGCCTTCTTGTCTGTCACCCCCGGATTCTCGTTCAGGAAGGCTATGGGGGCCAAGTCCTTTATCTGTGCCTCCAACTGCACCATGCGCCTGTGGTCGGCGTTGTGCCCCTGCGTGAGGTTCAGCATCTCGTTGGCTGCGAACCCTATGTCACCACCCTTGCTCTCGGCCTTGGTGATCCTCCCGGCGATCTGCTGCCTGTCGAACTCAAGCTCCGCCAAAAGCTTCTTGAGCTTCTGCAACGGGGTTCCGCTCGGCATCACCGCGTCCGCCTTGTCGCCGTACTTGGCATACGCTGCCGCCACCTTGGCCTGGGGGTTGATGAACCCGGCCCTCTGTGCCTTGGCTGTGTCCAGCTCCTTCTTGATGGCTGCTGCCGCTGCCGCGTCCTGTTCGTTCACGTAGGCATCCTGCAAGCCGGCAATCTTCTCGTCAAAAGAGGCAAGCCGGGAATCCTCCATCGCCTTCACCTCCCGCTCCGCCTTGGCAAGCTTCTCCTCGGCCTGTTGGATCCTGAACGCGCTGCCCTCGTCACGGGCGCGGGAAACCTCCTCGCGTATGTTGTCAAGGTTCATCACCGCCCTTGCCTCCAATGTCCTCTCCTCGTCCATGACCCCCCTGTTGAGGGTATGGTCGAGCAGCTTCTTGTAGGCAACGTCCTTGTCCATCCCGGCGGCACCGTATCTCTTCTCTATCTGGCCTTCCAGCCGCTTGTGGTAGCCAACGGGGTTGTAGTCCGCCATGTCGGCATTGGTCTGGGCAAAGTCATCCCAAATGGTAACGTCCTTGTCCCCGAGCTTTTCAAAGAAAAGTTGCTTTGCATCGAGCATTGCATTGTCCACGGCCTCCTTGTCATTGAGGTCGGTGCGCTTGTACATCTTCTGCAACTCCTGCTCAAGGGATGCCCCCTCGGGGGTTCCGATAAGCTGCTCCTTGAGTTTTTCCACAGGGGCATCGTCCCTGTCTGCACCCAAGACCGGGGAAAGCGCACCCAGCACGGCAGACGACACTATCGGGCTGTCCATGGCCTCCTTCCCCCCGGCCTGTGACTGGTAGTAGTCGAGCATCTTTGTGACAAGGGGCTGGGTGGATACGCTTGCAGCCCGTTTCTCGGCTGCCAGGTCCTCCATCTTGTACTGCTGCTCCTCTGCCCAGTCGGGATTGGTCTTGCGCTTGCTTCTCCTGTATTCTATGTCCCCGGCGGCTTCCTTGAGAAAGTTCTCCTGCGCCTGTATCGTGGTTTGGTTGCGGTAGTCTTGGAACTTCTGGAAAATCTCCTTCATCCCCTTGGCTTCCTCATTCACCTTTTGGAGGGGTTGCTGCACCTGCTGCTTGGCGGCTGGTTGATTTGTCACCGGTGCACCACCGAGTCCTGCCAATGGGGTATTTTCCCCGGCGGCGGGGGTTTCTACGGTTTCAGTCCCGCCATAGAGGTAGGTAGGTTTCGCCGGGGAAACAGCAGGCTTACTCTGTGGCGTACCTTCTGAACCCGTCTTTGGTTGCGGCGTAGATGCGGGAGACCCATCCCCTTGCTCTGGTGTGGCCTTTTTTTTTTCTGGGAACATGTCCCTTTGGAATGTCTGGAATTCAGGCACCTCGTAATTGTCGTCGGACAAGGTTTTGTGCAGCTTACCCAGCTTTACCGGATCCTGCATGTCCTTTTGGAATGTGGCATAATCCGGGAGGTCATATTCCCCGGAGATGTTCTTGTACAGTTCCTGTAATTTGTCTTCCATCAGTATGCTTTTTTCTTTCCAGTAGTGCTGTATGCCGACTTCTTATTGCCTGTCTTCACCATTTCCTCCGCCCCAGTTCCCTTGATGTCTTGGAAGTAGCCGGATTTCTTGGCGGCATTCAGATAGCCCCCGATGCCGGAAATCTTCTCCTTGTTGTATGCCCCAAGGCGGGGAATCACCTCGGATTCAAACTTCTCGAAAGGGATTTCCCGAAGTTCCCCGGTATCAAGCTTGATCACCCACTTCTCCTTGTCACGGTCAACATTTATTGACTCAATGACAGATTCCTTCTTGATATTCTTGCCTTCCCCCTGATCATATACCTCAGTCTGGTCGAATACCCAACCCTTCAACGTCTTGTAGTTCTCGGGAAGCTTGGTGCCGCTGACCGGGGATATTCCAAACAGGTTTGTGGCATCATTGCCCTCATACTTGCCCTCCTCGGCACCCTTCCTCCATTCAGCCAACCAGTTAAGCCCCTCCTCGACATCCCTCCGTCCAGCACCACCCTCGCTTTGCTGGGCAAGGGACTGGGTTGACTTGCTGTACCCATAGACCTTGGCGGCTTCGTTCCAGATCATTGCGGCTTCGGCAGGGATATTGTTCTTCTTGGCTACGGCAGCAATTTGCTCTGCTGCCTTTGGGTCCCTTTGTGCAAGCGCCTCGAATCTACGGAGCGCCTCCTTGCTTGCTGCCGGCTTTTGAAGGACCAGCTTTACACCGCCAAGCACATCTTCGGGGATGATGTATTCCCCGCCGGTGGTCAAAACGTCACCATTGGCATCCCTTTGGGCCTTCTCGTAGCCGGATGCTGCAAGATCGCCCAATGTAGCTTTAAGGTCGGCATCCAAGTTGTAATACTGCTCGGCGGGGTCAATAAGCTCCCCGGTGTCATTCACGCTGGGGTCCGACATCCATGCGAGGGTGGCTTCCTCTGCCCCGTCTGCGTAGGCATGCTTGTTCGCTCGGATAAGGCCCAGCAGGGTATTGCCATAGGCCATCTTCTGCTTGGAGTTGCTGGCATACTGCTTGTGCCCTTGGAGCCGTGCCATCCTTTTTTGCCCTGCCAGGCTGCGGGGGTCATCAGGGTCTTCCCCCTTGCCTTCCTCGAATGCTTGGAGTTCTTCTGCGTAGGTGGCTTGCTCATCTGCCATGCGCTTGTTCCATGCGATGGTGTCGGGAAGCTCAACGGTTCCCAGGTCCATTTCGAAGGCTTTCCCGCGGGCTGCCTTTTCCTTGGCTTTTTCCGCATCCTTGGCTGCCGCGAGTTTTGCATTGTCCCCTTCAATGCCCATGCGGGCTATTGTTGTCTCATAAGCGGATGGCCCACTTTTAAGAACGGGTGTGGCGATGGATAGGGCATCAACCCCTTGACCTAGTGCTGCCATATCAGTAGTTGATGTTGAGTTGCCTCATCAAATTGTTGAAGACTGAGCCATACAGCTTGGGGTTGGCGTTTTTCCCGAGCGGCGCTTGAATATTGCCCCTCCTGCCAAAGTTGTTGCCCATGGCATAATCGTAACCTGGAATAGGCTGCCCATCGGGGTTGTAGGCAGCATCCCCCGGATTCGTGCTTCCCATGAATGGGATTTCCCCGGAATCCGTGGGTAATTCACTGTTTGCCGGAAGCCCATTCATGGGGCCTTCTCCCTGCGGCCCCATCTGGTTCTGTTTATTGACGGAAGATGTGTCGGTCATGGGCTCGGGCTGCCTGCCTGCAACACTTGGTGCCGGGGAATCCACCAATGATCCAATATCCCCTGCCGGCCTTTTGGTCAGTGAGGCAGCGAATGTCCCGCCAAGCCCAGTAAGTGACCCATGAAGGTTCTGGATACCCGAGTCTGTTGATGCCTTGGATGCTGCCATGATGTTCCTGTACGGCTCATCCTTGTTGTACATGAACTGCTTCTGCTGCGTGTCGGCCAACTGCATGAGCTGGTTCTGGAGATTCCCCATTTGGTTGGCCCTCCAGTTCTCCTGCATGGCGCCAAGGTTTTGGGCTTGTGTCCCCGCGTTCTGGTCCAGCATGGTGAGGGCCGCCAACCTTTCGGCACCACCCCCGCCTGAGTTCTGGATTCCCGCGATTGACCCTGCCTGGCTTTGGGCGAGCTGCTGCATTGCAGTGTTGAGTCCCGGCGCTTGACCATTGGCCATGTTCCTGGCATTGAAAAGGGCTTCTGTCTGGGCCGCGGGGACATCCATCCAAGGTCTTTGCGTTGACTTGGCAAGCTTTGCCCCCTTGATCATTTGACCAACCCCCAGCACCCCTTGGAATACTTGTGGGATAGCCCCCGCGATTGCGGCGTAGGGATTCATGGCGGATGCCGCGGATAGCCCACCCGTTCCTGCCATTCCCAAAAGCTGCTTCAAAAATTCGGATTCTCCTGCCATGCCCGAAAGATAAGGAAAATTTCAATGCAACCTTCCTAGTGGTGGCGCCGTAAGAAGCACTGTACAGTTTGTTTCACCAAAAATCAATGCCATGAAGTAGCCCAATCAAAAATCACAAATGAGAGAACCCCTTCCTTGATTGGTTGGGGTTTTCTTTTTCCCGCCGACAACCTTCTTTTTAGGTATGCGTAGAAACTAGTAATCCGCAAGTTGCGGGGGATTAACACCAAAAAGATGACTACTCAAGAGAAATTCACGAAAATGCTGACCGACCGTGGGATGTTTGACTCACAAGCGGGTTCGGTCATGGAAATGTTCAAGGCGGAAGTGGATTCCATGACTGACAATTACAAGACAACTTGGGATCGCCCTGCTTCTGAATATCCCGATCCGCTGTACACTGCATTGAAGCCGACACTGTTCAAGTGTGCCACTGAATGGATCGACAAGAACTTGCCTATGGCATGGTTTAAGGACATGTTCCTGTAAGCCATACTGCGTCCATCGAAAGACAGGTCACTAGCAATGGTGGCCTGTTTTGTTTTCCCCCAGCGCCTCGGTTTTTCCGCAAAAATCGGGGGAAGCAACTATCTGGAATTTCAGGATAGTTCAAAAAACGCGACAAAATCGGGGAAAATAAACCATGTGAGTACGGGTGTGTAGGTGTACATGCCTGTGTACCCCCGCGCCATCGCGCATTCCCTCCCACCCCTTTATGTTACCCATATACATACACCCCTTCCTTAGCATTGAATACACGCTTTTTCAAAGTTTTCCTGAGCCAAACGGGAATGTGAAAAATCATCCTCACCCGGATCTTTACTTCCGAGGTGATGTCGAACGCACGGTAAATGGCAGAAGTCTCGGGAAGTTCATTCTCCGAAAACTCCTTGGCCTTTTTCCGGCGGCGGGTGAATTTCAGCAATCCCCGCGCCTGGCAGGAAAGCCTTCTAAGCTGTGACCAATGTATTGACCTCCCGAAAAACTTGGCCATGATGCTGTGTGCAATGCCTCCGATGTGGATTGATGGGTGAATGTGTACCTTGGCACGGTGTCCGTTCCGAGGCTTCCCACTTGTGGGCCCGCCATCCTCCTGCAATCGGAAGTGATATTGCAAACCTGCATTGTACGCCAGGTCTTGCAGTGAGTATTTCAAGAGCATTTTCTTTGTGAGGTAGCAGCAGGTGGCGGCTGACAAGCCAAGTATGCGGAATACCTCTTCCCATGACCTTTGGTGATACTTTCCGGTCTTGGCATCGAATCCTATCAGATTGAGTCTTTGAAGCTGTTTGACGGCCTTTTTGGGGTAGTTCCCGAGGTTAGGCTTCTTGCCTTGTTCTAGCTTCATGAGGATGAGTACCCGCGCGGCTTCCACTTGTCGGCATTTCACTGCCCACTGTAAGAATTCCAACGGTATCAACACTCTTCTTGCCATAAAACAAAAAACCCCTGACTTTGTGCGTGCGGGCAACGTGTCAAGGGAGTTTTGTTGAGGGTTTTACCCCTCTTATGAATCTTTTACGGAATCCTCTTTACTTAGTTGCCCGCACGGCTAACTTTCTATGGCAAATATAGTAAAAGTTTTGAAACAAAAAAAGAGCCGATCACTCGACTCTCTAGCTTTTTGCATTTACTGTCACGAACCCTGCCAAGGGGTGAAAGGGTGACGCCCATGTAGCGGGTGATGGACTCGAACCACCAATTGCGAGCTTATGAGACTCACGTGTTACCATTACATCCAACCCGCATGGCAAAGGTAGAAAGTTTTTTTTGATTCGGCAAAAGGAAAATCAAGAGAACTTAAGAAGGTAGTCAATGCCCTCTTTTAAGTTGTTAAAGACTACGCTTGCAGTTTGTCTTACAATGTCAAGGCGCCTGGCAAATGCCTCATCGTGAGCTGATTTCTCATCCACGAAAATGATAGTCTTGCCCAATGCTCGGGCAAATCCAATTTCCACGGACAACCCTATGCCAGATGGGTTTGTTGACTCCATGTACGCAAAAACAATATCACATTGCCGAACATAGTGCAAATCCCATGCGGTGTATCCCGCCATCTCGGGTAGTTGGTGGGTGCGTGGGTCAAAGAACTCAACCGCGCCCCCAACCATACTCTTGACCTCTTGCTGCCATCCAGAATGCAATCCACCAGAGAGATATACTTTTTGCTTCATATTAAACTTTTTATGCGTGAATATATGCAACTATTTCATGATCTACCATTCCAGCTTATCATCATGTGTTCCCATGCTGAAAGAGATAGCAAGATTCGGGGGAAGTCTGGGAGAAAATTACTTTCCGCAAAACAGCCCACAGCTTGTAACATTCAAGACCTCTGAATCTACATTAGCCTCTGTAATGGAACCAAAGTCTATTTTCCCCGCGCCCAAGGCATTTTGAATGATCTTGGTGACAACATCTGCCCTTTTGAGCATGATCTTTCTGGCATTGGCCCGTATCCACGAAAGCGGGGTTCCCTGAATCCAAGTGAATGACTTGTCCCCCTTGGTGTATTCGACTTCCATTCCGAGCAGGTTGTAGGTAGCCACCTCTCCTGCTTTCGACCCTTGCGATTCATACCATTCAGCCTTGTCAAACAGCTCGGGATGGGTATAGAACAGCCAAGCGAATTCGTATTGGCGTTGTCCCCAGCAATGGAAGCAATTGGCCCTTGTACGCCCCGCGAACAGCATGTAGTAAACAACAGCCCCCAATGCTTGCTCAAGGTCAATTCCGGGGAAACGTGCCGACACAACTTTAATAAGTTCAATCCAAAGGAACTGAGGCGGCATCAAATCCTTGCTCTTACAAACTGCATAGACCTCTTTGAGTCCCATTTTGTAGGTTTGTAGGGGCATCACTGGGGTAATCCACGGCTTCTTGCTGTTGTCGTATCCCCCGCGATCTTCATCGGCCCGTATGCCAAAATACACGAAGGCCGGGGAAGTCCCAATCCAATCCTCAAAAGGTTCGATCTTGCTCTGTCTTGTACAATACCTTGCCGTAGCACTTGGCAGGAAATAGTTGTAGGATGCAATGATACCTTCCAAGTCAGCACCTATCCTATGAATGTGAATGCCTAGCGTTTCCTCAACCTTTGATAGCCATGCGAACGTCTCGGGAAGCTCGCTGCCTGTCTGATTGAAGACGAATTCGTAGTGAAGGTTGGGCTCCATTGCCATCTGAACAATGGCTGTTGCCAAGCTGTCTTTGCCTGAAATCGGAATAATGTGCCTAATCATACTTCAAATGTATATTTCCCAACGCAGTGCTTGCATGGTTTATATTTAAGCCCGTTGGGAGGGAGTCCGCTACCCTTTCTCCACTGCGCTTGCTCTTTTAACATCTTTTCAGCTTCTTCGATAGAATTTGCGTGAGTTAGCGTACCGCATTGTTTTTGAGCCGTATCCATGATTCGTGATTTAAAAGACCTGACTTCATAAAGTTAGAAATAGTCTCCCGATCCATGTTTCTTGTCCACCAAAACAGCGTCAATTCTTTCTGCCTCAGCGAGCTATTCCTATTTTCTATTTCTGAACGCGTTTCCTCGTAGGGCACGTAAATATTCATGTACAATTCTACGAATAACCATCTACAAGGTTCGGGGGAATAAGCAAAAAGGATCACCCCTCATGGTTTTCCCGAAAAAAAGTTGGGCGGCGGGAAACAACCTTTGTATAGCCACTTCCGTAACAAGGCAATATGGGAAACATAGATTGGAATCAATTAGAAGGCTTCTTGATGCACAACCGCAGATCGGGAAGCACAACTGTCGCAATGAAGGCAGCAAAGGAGAATGGGGCTATCCTGATTGCCCACAACCAAGAATATGCTAGGCAGATCGGGGGAATATCCCAATCCGAACTTCAGCGACATTGGGGAAAACCTCAGCCCATTTTGTTCGACAACGGGCTTCTTATCAAGATGTGCGAGGACTATCGCCATGCGGAAGTGGATAGAACGAATCAGGAAATACTTGAATGGGAAAGCGAATTTGAAGCCCGAGTCGGGGAAAGAGAGAATCGCTTGAATCTTTATTACAATATGAAAGTAGATGCCGTGGAGAGAAGGGTTCCGAGTGCCATTCAGCTAGGTAGATTGGGTGCTATCCCTGCGCTCACGGCCAGAGTGCCCCTGAATGAGATGAAATTCTACCTTCAGCGGGGATTCCCAAGAAATGTATGGTCGCGGGAAACAAACGAGTTGATACATCCGTAGAAGACAACCATGAAGACACCAACAGAAGCACCCGAGGAATGGAACTCAGTAGAAGTGAAGCCACTCATTCGGCACCTTACTTTCGAGGAGGCGATAAAAACATACGAAAGCGGGCAGATTGAATGGGAAAACCGCCCACGTGAAGGCGTTGATTACTTCATCTTGAACGATTACAAGACGGAGTACATTGTAGCCGCTGTGGAAACCAACTCGGGATGGGACATAGAAAACATCTACATTGACCCCGAAACCCTTGGAATTCTTGCCCAAAACGAGGATGGTGAGTTTGACGAGGACTACGGATGGGAGTTGGAAGACATCACCTTCTGGAAGCCAATGGAATTCCCGCAAAACGCGGGAAAATAACACTACTAAAAAGTAAGACAATGAATAATGTAATGTACGAAGATCAGCCCCAACACAACGGGGTAAGAACCAATCCATCCGACCACATCACCGCTGCCAAAATGCGGGAAATCGCGGAAAACAATATCAGCCTAGAGCTTGGCATTGAAATCCAGAAGTGGCTTGAACGAATTCAAGCTGCTGCGAATGCCAACAAATTTCAGGTTGTCAGCGGGGAAACGCTCTCGGATGCCTGCAAAAAACACCTTGAATCGCGGGGATTCAAAATTGCATATGACCCAGGGTGGAGCGATCAGCGTGACCCAAAGGAAAGTGTAGCGCCATCCACCACTGTGTATTGGTAGAAGCATAAACCCTGCGACGGTTGTAGCTGTGGCCTGTCCTCTCAAACGGATGGGCCACACTCATTTGTAGTATTCATCCAAACAGCCTATCTTAGCAGCATGAGTACATTCGTCCCACCAACGTATGCCGTAACAGGCGCAGGTTTTTGGCCCGTAGCAGGCACAGTTCCCCGCCACCAGGTTGCAAGTACCTACATGGTGACGGCAGAATCAGCAGAAGTCTTCACCCTTGAAACAAATCCGGTCGGCGGGGATCTCACCCCCAATGATGCCGATCCAAGGGTACAGCAATCCTCATTCCTGTATATCCCGAGCCTCGCGGCGGGAAACCGTCTCGTCGAGGTAGCCACTGTTGGACCCAACTTCGATGCCGAGTACGGCGTTGTGGGGACGCAGGCAAGGATCACCTTCAAGCAGGCACCTGTCGGCCTTGTCGTGGGTGTACCCACTGCTGTACACGTCCTTGAGTTTGTGGGCATCCCCTGCAAGGTCTGGAACGTAGGCGGGGCAACAGCCACCATCGAAGGCTCCAACTTCATTGCAAACGAGTGGACCAAAATGACCTATCCATTCGAGTACGACGCAACCGCCTCGGCGCTGGGGATCACCCTCCTGAATCCTTAACCCAACTGTCCACCCATCCCTGTCATCTTCTGGTTTGTCCACAAGGCAATCAATTCTGCGTATCCATTACGTTCATGGATCATCTCCACGGTAATTTCCGCACCTGATATTTTCCCGTCAATGCTGGCTGTGTCATAAATCTCGTCATGCTTGAACATATCCGCCGTGATGGTGAACGTCTCGCCTGTGAGGGATTCCACGGTGGCTTCCCAGTTTCCCCCCGACCCCCGGAAAGTCACGTTCTTCCATTGGTGATTGAGTGACCACCCTGGGATGAACGGGGTCTTCAACTTCATGGGGACGTTTTGCCCGTAGATTTCATTGTACCTGTCGGTGACATGGTGTTCCCACAGCTTGCCATCGAAGAAGCTCCATAGCCTCCCCCTTGTTTTTCCCCAAAAATCGGGGGAAGCATCCAGCTTTGCAGTGAACGCATTGCCTGGATCAAAGTATTTGAGCGATTCCCCATCGATCTCTATTTGGACCGTCCCATCGTCATAGATATGGGGGCCGAATGAGAAGATGACCTCCTTGTGGATCATGTCATAGCCACCGCAGATCTTGGTGTCACTCGAAACAGTTGTGGCCTTGTCCTGGAAATATGTAGAGCAATCGTTCTGTTCCGCCAAGTCCTGCAACTGGTTTGAGTTGTATTGCACCATGGCACCCGTCGCGCGGGAAAAGTACATGATGTTGGTGGTGGCCCTCACAACAGTCATGGGATCGATGCACCCGAACTTGTGGGCGAATGGCCGGATGGTTCCTAGTATTCCCCCAGCCGTCTGGACAACGGCATCCGGGGTAGTCTGCAACTGCTCAATGGCAACATATACGCTGAATGCCCCATTCTCGCAGACAACGAAGATGACATCCCCGATCCGCTCCATCTTCCGTATGGGACCCAACCAGTTCTCCACGATCCGAAAGTTGAGCCCGCCAACGAAGTTGAGCCCGTTGATGTTGGTCCCCGGCTTGTAGCTGTCGGTGTAGCGCATGAGTACCCCGCGATCCTGCACTGCCGCGTCGGGGTCCTGGAACCAAGGTTTTCCCTGGCCCCAGTCGGTGGAGGGGTAGAAGTCGGAGATCCACTTCGACTCGAAGCTTGAGTTGACGACCGACCACGGGTTGGCTGGGACAAGTGTCGTGCTTGGCCTGATTGGCACCTGCCGGGGGACAATCCAAGTGTCGCCCTTGTCAAGCGTCCCACTTGTCTGTGCCCATGTCGGGTTGGCTCCCAGTGGATCAACCACCATGATCCTGCCATCCGGGATGTCATAGTAGGTGAAAAGGCTCCCCTCCGTGGGCTTCCTTGGCCGGAATATCTCGATGACCTCCCCTCCGAAAAGCTCCGGGACCGACCCTGTTGCCTGTATCGTGATATATCTCCCGCGCTGACCGGTTATCTTGACCTCCACGGTGGTCCCGTAGATGGGAACCTGGTTCTTGTTGGTAAGGATGCGCAGCATGTCGCCCTGCTCCCATAGATACCCGGTGTTGTCGTCGATTGTCGTCCCGAAATTCTGCCTTGCATCGGAATGCATCTCCCCATACCTGACAAACGAGTCGGTCAATGCAATGTAAACCTCTGTGGCATTCCCATTCCCGTATCCCCCAGCGTCCGTTGGTTCATCCGTTGCCTCGTCCCAAATCGATGAATACACGACCTGGGAGGCAAGCCACTGCACCATGAAGACGCTTGAGTTGTCCCACGTCACGACAAATTGGATGAAGTCCCACCGTCCAATCCATGGTCTTGGAACCGGGCCATTGATCTGCCAGCCTATCACGCCTATGCCGGGGGAAAATGTCCCCACCGGATAAGCCAGCGGCATCCAGTCGTGCAAGTCCTTTGTCAGTACAGGAAAGTTCACATCCATCAATGGCTTTGCCGCCGTCCGGTCGCCATTGTCCCTGCCAAGGTAGTATGCCACGCCGTATGAGCCGCCGCGCTTGTATCCCCGGCCCCGGCCAACCCCGGCAATGATCCCGAGGATGTCACCAATCTCGTATGGCACGGTGTCACTCCACTCGTTTCCGGCCTCGAATTGGGTGATCTGTATGTCGATTACCCCGCCGTTGGGGAATGTCGTGTTGCATGGCCCGGATCCGCGAAGGATCAGGTTGTCCACCACCCTGTCGTCATTGTTTGTGATCACGTCCGAGTATGCGATCAGGCTGATCGTGCCGTCGCCACCAGACCTCCTTGCCCTTCCATTCTCAAGGACGGCTGAGACTCCCATGATGGGGGTTCCCTGCAAGGTCAGCACCCTCAAGGTGATCGTTGTTCTCCGGTGCTCGGCAATGTCAACGTGGTTGGGAATGATTAGTTCCGTGACCCCTGATGCCGCCGGGAGGTTGCCTGAATATGACACCGTGAGGGTTGGGGTTGAAAGGTCTCCTTCCCATTTCTCTTCATTGATATTGCAGAGGATCGTGAAGTTGGTGACCGTGACCGTGGTAGGCGTGAAGGCGCCAATGGTTCCCGACAAGCCGGGGGTTCCACCAACGGTGATCCACGCGGCCCTCGGATGGACTAACGGTATGGTAAGCCTCCAAGCGAAGAAGTACCCGTTGTGGTCGCTGTACGTCCTTCCAAGCAACATGTCAAGGTTCAGGCTTGAAAGGGGGGTTCCTACCGTGCCGAAAGCCCCACCTATGGGCGATCCCCCGATATAGTTCCCGAGAGCGATCAACTGCTTCTCCGCGGATACGCCCGTCTCCCTGATGTCGTTTGACGCGGAGTAGTTGGCTCCCTCGTCGTCGAACAGGTAGCCCTCGATTGCCGTGCTGCCGACAATGATGTTGGGGTTCGTGAAATCAACGACATAGATGTCACCAACATCAATGGTTGTTCCGGCCCCGGTTGACGGCACTGTGATGGTGATTTCCGTGCGCCCGGACTTTACAACAGAGTTGTTCACGGTTCCGCATTTTGCAACGCGGGTGGATGTACGCTGCCATGCCCTGTTTGTGGAGTTCAGGTCATAGATGTCGGTTCCCGGCCCGGTGAAGCATTTGTGGGATGCGAGCCTGAGCACGTATGTCTGTCCGGGGACAAGTCCGGACAACGTGAATGTTGAATGCACACTGTCAAACTCCATGCATACGCGCATCGCAGCCCTATGGGTCTGGTTGGCGGGGTTTCCCGCATCGCCTGTGCGGGTGGCATCATAGACATTCCTTCCGGCTGCCGGGCTGCCGACCGGGGCATTCCACAAGGTCGGGGAAACTGTTCCGGAACCACCTGTCCCGCTGACAAAGATGGTCGGAACCACCTGTGTTGAAATTGTGAAAAGGTCAGTGTCGGCAAGATACACCGGCCACCCCCCCATCGGGATCTTCTGGTTCCAGTTTTGGGGATTGTTGGTATGGGTTGTATTGCCCATTCCCCCGAATGTCGGGCCAACAGCCTCATCATAGACTTGGATGGCTTGGTTTGTCGAGAAGTGAGCCCCGGAAGACGTGTCAAAACCTGCAACTATCCATATCTTACCAGTCACGCTGGCTGTGCCACCCGTGGCCCCGACCGAACCATCCATCCTCGGGGAAAGAACAACCTCCACGCATGGGTTGTCGTCACCCTCCTTGATGCCAGCTAACAAAATCCTTGTGTTGTCATCCGCATCCACAAGGGCTTCCAAGGTATTGGCTATCGGAGGGACGTAGGTGTTCCCGGCCTCGTTGTATGCCTGGTCGCTGGCTGTGTAGGTGCCGTCATTGAAGAATCGGTAGGACCGGGAATAAATCCACTCCCACTTCTCCAATGTCTTGAACTTGAACCAAGCCCCGTCGTTGTGGTTCCTGACAAACAGGTCTATGAACTCTATTTCCCCGCGCATGGCCGGGTCTGAGAGCCAAGGGTCATTGAAGCCGACATCCACGCAGTTGTATTGCCCGCCACCGTTCTGGCACTGGCTTGTGGACGGTAGGGCAATGTCGCTTATCGGCCCCGTGAGGCTCCTGTCCTTGTCCTTGAACCGGAATGCATACTGGAACTGGAAAACCCTCCCCTCTATCTGGTTCGTGGTCTTCACGGGGTCAAAGGCAAGCACAGCGGACGGGGCAAGCTTTGGGATCACCCGCGCCAACCTGACCTGCCCGTCCGTGAACGGGTTGTTGTATCGGTTCCAATACTCCACAATCGCATTCACTGAGGGCTGGGGAACCCCGCCGATGGTGTCCGTGACAATGCCTGTCAATGACCACATCCCCACCTGTGTCGCCTCGAATTCAAGGAATTCAGCACAGGAACGGGCCGTGAATGCCGCCGCCAATGAGGTGTTGCCGTTGAATTGGGCGGCAAAGTGGCTGAATTGTGGCTGGAAGTCCCACAACTGCTGGCTGTTGGCGGGTGCCAAGGGGATAGCAAACCCCTGTGCCACCCCATTGAGCGTGAGCTGCACCGCCAGGACGCGGGAATTCAGACCCAAAATCCCTGTGGTCGGGGGAAGATGGAGCCTCACAATGGACTTCTTGTTGGTGTCATCAGCCCTTGGGAGGTTGATGCACTTTGGGTAATCCCCGCCATCGGTGAAAATAAGAAGCTCTTGGTTGATGAATGCACAGCCGACCACGGGCTTTCCGATTTGCAAGTTCAGTTGGGGGATTTCAATTACCCGCGCTGTTGGCTCCTTGGGAAACATCCACAGGATGAAGTGGTTCCCTTGGTCGTTATGGATGAATGAGATCAGGGTATCGCCTGTCTCGTCCCAATAGGTGCCTATTCCAGTGTTCACGCCCGCCGGGGCATTGAAGGCAATCTGCTTGGTTCCCCTGAATTTCCTTGGTATGAATGCCTTTTTGTCCTTCCCGACGTAGAGCACGAAGTTCCTGCCATCCACGTATTGACCCGCCTCCACCCTTGACAGGTGCGCATCGAGGTTCATTCCTGTCCAATTTGCGGGGATTCTTTTTTCACTCATGCGGCTAAGATAGCCAAAATCGGGGGAAAGAAAAAAGCCCCACCGATTATGGAAGGGCTTCTACTCCGTACTCAAACTCTCATCTAATTTCCCCGCGATCAAGGGAATCTCATCGGCGTGGGATTCTTCAACCATCTTGCGGCTGCTTCTGATTGCTCAGGCGACAAGGGCCACTCCCTCTTTGGGAATGTTGCATTCATGTAAGCGCTCTCGGCTTCACAGATAGGTTGCCCACTTTCTCCCCATAGCACGCGATATTCTAGCTTCACTTCGCCTTCATAGCCGAAAGCCTCAAGGAGATTCAGTTCGCCTACTGATCCATCCAAGAACCGTAGCTTGAGGGTATTCCCCACGTGGGAAATAATGCTCTCAATCAGTGGCACATTACCTTCCATGTCGTTTTTAATGTTTCTTCTTTCCCCCGATTCCGTCCAAAAATGCCATGCGGTCTTGCCGCCAATTCTTCTTCACAACGGGCTCGGTGACTGGTTCAATTGACTTTGAGGTGATTGGCAGAATCATTTCAACCCATGTTTCATCCAAAGGTGGGGAGGGCCAGCGACCTAGTTCATACATTAGCAATCTGGTGCGAATGTATGTTTCCCCCACGCTTGGCCTATCATGCAGTTTTGGGTTTGCTTCTTTCAGCATGCCTTGGAAATGGCTGCATGAAGTATCGATTGTGTGCATGTCAGGATCACCAATATGAGCCATTGCAGCCCCCAAAAGATGTGGCCGTGGGGAATCCATCCCAATGACCGCCACCTTCTTCCCTTGGGCCTCCAACTCGGCAATCACTGCTTTTAGGACAGCTTCCCTCCCAATCTGTCTTGGCCTGGCGTCGATCAGGTATATCTCTTCTTGCTCTTTCATGCTGTCTTGTACGTGAAAACATGTCAATGGGTTGCGTTCCTGCGAAATGCTTTTCCGGCCAACCCCTGAACGCGGTAAAACCCGGCAGCAGGGCGCGTACCGGGTTTTACCAAAAAATCACCAGGGCCGGGGGACAATCAACTACAAAACCCACGGCCAAGGTTGGAGAAACGTGTATCCGGCAGGAAAGAACGTCATTGCTGGCGCGTGGCCACTGCCGGCTGGACTTATCGAAAAATCTTTTATTTCGCCCCGCCTTCATGGGATCACTCTTAAAACCCATTTTGGCGAGGCCCGCTAATTCGACGGCAGCGGGGGAAACCGTCCTGATAGGCTCAGGAGGGCCGATAATACTTCTTTCGAACCATACCTTCAAACTGTTTGCAAAGCCGATCAAATTCATCTCCACAAATCTCAATCCTTCTTGATGTTGGCGTTATGCCCAATTCTTGCAGGTCTTCCTCGTAGTTTTGGTCAAAATCAACACCTTCGGCGGGGAATCCGTAGTCGGAGTCCGAATAACCAAGCACGCAATCAAGCACAAAGCAAAAGCTCTTGAGTGCTACTTTCTTGGCTATCGCCCTACTAAACAAGGGTTTCTTTTCCATACTTCATTCTCTTTTGTGGTGGCTCAGACGCGCACCACGGGTGGATTACTTTCTCAATCGTTTATAGCCATTGGATTTGAGCATTCTATCAAATGCCTTGACATTCCTATCGGCTTCATCATCAAAATCGCTTCCGCAACCCCTCATTGCACTTATGGTATCGGCAAGTTCTACCAAAGCACCAAACTGATGCTCAGTCATTGTAAGTACAATCTTTGCCTTTGCCATATTCCTTAAAATTAGCCTCCGCAGATGGAGGCGGTGATAACTGCTTTTACGTGAACTATTGGATAGGGTTTCCCCGCGCTCGGGCTATTTCCCAAGGACCTGAATCATGGAGTTGGGATCAAACCCCTCGCACTCCAAGATCTGCCGGTCTTTGGAGTTGAAGTTCCCAAGCGGAAGCATCCTCAAAGAGAACCATTCGTATCCAATTGCTTCAATTTCCTGGGCTGTCAAGATTTGGCCTTCTGCCGGTCTTCCATTGAGCTTGAAGCACAATGCTACCGTCTCTGAATCCTGCTTGAATTGGGCGCGGTTCATCGCCACGGGGATACCCAAAAGCGTTGACATGATCTGTGTCGTGCTTTCGTGTCCAATGTAACTTGTGACTTCCGCATTCGGGACGACCATGCTCCTTGCTTCTGCAAGCGAAATGGATTTGAGATAGTAGGCGCTTTCGCCGCCTGTAAGGATGGTGGTGTTTAACAATGCAACTTTCATGCTGTTTTTGCTTTTTTGGTGATAAGTGCCGCTCCCTTCGTTGGGCAGTCGGCTTGGTTCCCCGCGCTTGATCACTCAGGGGCGCGGGGATAAATGAATCAGATCAAGTATGGAAGATGAACAACCCCATTTCCACCAACTTTGCTTGGATAGCGGGGACAATGGGGGCATACAGCTCCACGGTTTTTGCACCTCCCTCAGCCCATTCCTCACTCATGGTATGGATGCACTCCCAATTGTAGTGGCCGTCCGCCGCCTCGCTCCAACCCTTGTATTCCAATGCTTCCTCCTCGGTCAATGGTGATGGCACATTCCCGACCCATGCACATGCCTTGGAAATTGCCAAGCCGCATTGCCTTCCGGTGAGCAAGCGACCAACCATGCGCCCGCTTTTCGAGGTGCCAAGCAACAGGTAGTAGGCAGGGGCATCCTTCCTGATCTCCTTGATGTCGTCAATGATAGCTTTGTGTACTTCCCCGCCCACCCGTAAGCAGTTGGAGGTTTTCTGGTCAACGATTTCATCCACCCATTGGCGGGTGGCCGTCACGTCGGGGCGCGGGGAATCTGCTTTGATGGTGGTAGCGAATTCGCTTTTGACAGCGAGATATTGCATGTACATAGCCAGTGGCAATGTTACAACGCATCCGAGAAACCACATGGGGTTGCCAGTAACGGATGCTGCGATGGGGAATCCGATTCCCAGGAGCAAAGATGCGATCATCAAAATGTAGGGTTTCATAATGCTTTTGAAATTTGGTATTTAAGATGCCCCGTGCGACGTTGCCGTGGGCTTTTATACTGATTTATACGGCTTTAGATATGTAGGGTTGTGCTTTTTTCTGTTATTTTTTCAGGCAAGCTAGGGCTGCTGCTGTGATCAGGGTGAATCCCCCGGCGACCGGGGAAAAGAGAAGCAATGGCAGGCTTCCCAATGATAGTATAGCTATCGAAGTTGTAAATATTGCTTTCATGTCAAGAGGTCGATGATTAAGAGAAGCGTGGGGATTCCAAGGCAGATCACAAGGGCTGCATTCCTGTACAGCCACCGACCGACTTTGCTTTTTCCCGGCGCTGGGGGATTTTCAAACTTTCTCATAGCCATTTTCCTGGGAAGAGTTAGTCCCTTCTTTGTCCATGTCCATCACGCTCGATGTGGCGGTTCCGATACGAAATATCTTGTAGCTCCTCTTTAGTGAACTCTATGAAGTCTCCCGAGACACGCGTATCAACAACCTCGACAGCTCTTTGCCTGTCGTCTTCACCCCAAATGGTTAACTTAAAATCAATCTCGATCTTGTATTCTCCGATCTTGTTTGACTTGACAGAGTCCAGAACCTCACGAACCTTCCAAAGTTCATTTGTGCTGAACCCGACGATTACGAACGGTTGCCCATTCTCTGTAATCTCGATTTTGTGTGGGTTGATCGCCTCCACTAACTTTGCCGACACGTAGAAAACCCTTGTCTTATTTTCAATTACTGTTGCCATTGTCTTATGAATTGAATTGTGTCGCCTACTTGTTTTGGGCATTGGCATTCCCGTTTTATAGGTTGTTGTACGTGATTGGTTGCCTGTTGTTGTTGCTTTTTTGGCATATCCCTACAAATAGGGATGCGTGGGAAATCAGGATAGGTACTTGTAGAGTTGGATCAAGGCGTACCCGATAGGGCCACCAAAAATGAGGATGAACCCGAGTAGGTTGTTCACCCTTTTCCACTTTCGAGGACTTGCCCCCGGCGCGGGGAATCTTTCCGACGATCCCTCAAATGGCCAATTGCTTTTTGGATCTCTCATTTGATTGCTTTTTGGACCGCGTCACATATTGCCACCAATGATGGTAAGTCAATATTCTCAGCTACATTGTATTCGTTTTTCCCATATACTGTGAGGACCCCGTCTTCGTTGCACATATCAATCATACACCATTCGCACTCCGTAACGGGTTCAAAATCAATTTCAAATCCCGGCAAGTCTTCTTTGAAGCAAGACTTGAGATATGCAATTGCTTTTTCGCGGAGATGGTTCATGCGGTCGGACTCTTTCTCCCAATCGATGGGCGCGGGGGAATTCAGGGCTTCCAATGCCCCGTTTGCGTCTGTATCGTTGGATGCACTGAGCTTTCCCCTGAGAGCCTTGAAGGACTTCTCATTTGCTTTGCGATCCTTTTCCCCCAAGGGGTTGCCTTCCGTGTCGCGGTCATGGATGGCGACCACCACATCCTGTGTTGAGTAGGTCTGAACCATTCCGCCTTCAATTTCAATGAGTACGACTGACTGTTTCATATTGCTTTCTTGTTGAATAGGTGAATTTAATTTAGAACAAAGTGAGTTGCTTTTTCCCGGCCTCAAGGGCTGCTTCCCGAGTTGCCCAATGCTTTTCCAGGTCATCAATGGCGATAAGCAGGTTCATTGCATTTTCCCGCATGGTATGAATGACTAGGGATTCCTTCCCGCACCCGATCTTGTTCAGGCATACGGATTGTGCACTGTTGGCGTTCTTGATCCTTGTCTCGATCTTTTCGAGGGCATCAAGCCATTCGCGGACGGGAGGACTGAAATCGGGGATTTCAAGGGGTAGTTTCATCGCTTTAGTTGTTTTCCATTTCATCCTGAATTCCTTCTACAATGGCATCCAATGAGCTACTGGCAGACCATTGAAGCAGGGGCTGAATGCCTTCCATCGGGATCCCCGCGTCAAGCAAGAGATTGATTTGTGCCTCAGTGAGCGTGATTACAAATTGCTTTTCCATGTTGCTTTTCTGGATTAGAACGGTGAATAGACTGATTGGCGGAATTGCTTTTCTGCTTCCATGTGTGCGAGTTCGCAGCATTCAGCCACCAATCTGCTTTTCCCACCGGGGCCTGCAAATTCGGTGGCAATGTTAAGCAGGGTATTGGCATCGACTTGGTTCCTGAATTGTTCCGGGCAATCCTCACACAAGGCAAGGTCAAGGGCCGGGGCATCATTCCGCATCAGCCAGAACATGCTTTTGCGCTCTGATTCACCAAACGTCTTGCCGTCACGGTCACGGCCAAACAATCCGGTCCCGTTGGACAAGACGTGCTGCATGGCCCAATGGCGCGGGGAAACAGGCTCGCTTGATAGCGCCTGGTGAATGCGCTCCGTTGAGCAAGCCAATTCAGGTTTTGGCTCAGTTGCTTTTTGCAGTTTGGCAAGCTCCTTGGCTACTGCCTGTGCGACCAACTTGCTGATGTCTGCCTTTCCCGCGACCGTCACCTTTTTGGAGACCTTGAGTTTGGCAGTAGCTTTCGGCTTGGCTGCCTTGTCGGTGGTCGTCGCCGGGGAAAGAACCCCTGCTTCCATCAGAAACTTTCGCACCTGCTGTTCCCTTTTCAGGCTAAAGCACCATCCGGGGACGTTCACGCCGTCCACTTTGAGCCACTTGCTGAATGCGCCTCCCATTGCTTTAAGCGTCTCTTTGACGTGGTAGGTTTCCCCGACGACCGCAAAGGATTTGGGGGTATAGGGAATGATTCGCATTCCCGTACCGCTTTGTGTTGCTGCTGCTTTCATTTTGAATCAGGCTGCATGGTGGTCAAGTAGTGCGAATGAGAATCCGGGGCCAAATCCGTAGAGGATCCCCTCCGGCCAATGGTGAACAACTTTGACAATGAGTTCGCGTTGTCTCAGGTAGTCCCACCCGAATCCTTTGATGTGATCGGCTACTTGAATTTTGTCGCCTACCTTGTAACGTGCTTGAGCTTCCATTGCTTTTTTGAATTAAGATGTTGTGAAAAATTGAGAGGGGGGCCGCCAACGGCGGGGAATTCAGAACTAACAGCGGGAATCCAAGATGTCCCAAAAGTTCATAGGGGGTTGCTTTTCCGCCTTAGCTTCTGGCTGAATGTCCATCCCAAAGAGCCAAAAGGGGGCTGCGAGCAAGACGGTGGCGATTTCGATAACGAGTGCTTTCATTACTTTTCTTGAATTTAAGTAGTTGACCAATTGCTTTAATACGAGGGCTTGATAGGTAGGGTTGCTTTCCCGGTGGCTTACTGATTCCGTTCAATGTGATCGAAGGCATCCGCCACCTTGTCAAATTCGGAAACCGTTCCAGCGGGGCAAGTCACCTGCCATTTTCCCCAAAACCCGTTCCACCGCAGCTTGTGACCTTTGATTTTTTCCGGGCGCGGGGGATTGACAACTAATTCTATCCCCAATTCATAGATGTCTGCTTTTTTCAATCGGCAGACATGGAAACACTTTTCGAGTTGATGTTGCAGTTGGTGGGCAAGTCGCGGATCAAAGGTAGGTTCCCCTGTTTCAAGATTCACATAGTCCTGAATCGGGGTATCTGGGTGAAAACTGTGTCCCAAATCCATTTCCACCATGAGGAAATAAAAGAAGGTTCTGACGTCTGCGATTGTGCTAATCGTTGCGTTTTCCATTGTCTTAATTGCTTTTTCGGGTGAATAGAATGAAGTCCTTGTTGCTGATGTCGATCACGTCCACTTCACAAATCGCGGGGGAATGAACCCAGCCCCATTTCACTAGGTAGCCAATGTCCCGATTTGTAGCGACTATTTGCCCATTCTTGAGCAAGTAGCATTTAACGCCCTCCTGCTTTGGGAACTTGGAATAGTCGTGGTGCTCAGTAACGAGAACATCAAAGATGGGGCTATAAAATACATTCCCATTGTAGGGGCCGCTATATCCGTTGATCGTTGAATTGCCGTCCACGATCAACGAGCCAAATGCTTTTTCCGCTTCCATTGTGTAATTGCTTTTTGATTGGTTCCCTACGCTCAAACTGCGAATTAGCGTAGGGATAAATACGAGGGACGGGGGGGGGATCAGTCAATCAGAAACAGGACCCACGAATCGTAATTGTCAATGATAAGTAGCTTTCCCGGCCCCTTGTACTTTGCCTGAAGGCGCTGCTGATTGCTTTCCCCCGACTTGGAGAACACATTAAACTTTTGGGCCGTCTCTTTGTCGAAGCAAACAAATCCGCCTGTTTCGTTGCCGTTTGTGGCGCTAATGCCGTTCTCCTTCAAAAATTCTGATAGTGCCATTGCTTTTTTGTGTTTAGAGTTGATAAATAGGGGGAGGGGCCGCCAACGGCGGGGAAATATCAAAGGGTAAGATAGACCTTGTAGTCGTTACCGCTTGTCTTGGAGGTGCGAATGTAGTACAGCTTCCCCGCCGCCGACTTGAAAACGGGGTAAACAGCGCCTTTTGAATCGGTGAAGGTTTTCCCCGTATTGCTTTGCTCGCTTGGCTGTGTCTTGTGGGTAACGGCCTGATAGTTGCCGTTTGCATCGACAATGGCATTTGGGGCCTTCACGGCGCCTTGAATTGAGGCGCGCGGGGAAACCGCCACCGTCTGAGCTTTGAGGCTGCAAGCAGCGGTGAAAATGGCAAGTACGAACAAGATTGCAGCAAGTTTAACGAAGTGCTTTTTCATAGGTGTAAATAGTTGAAGTGAAAAATTGCTTTTTGGATCCCCGGCCTAGTCGCAAGCTATCGCCGATCAAGGTCGAAGCCGGGGAAATAAAGAACGGTCTAAAAATCTCTACACAAAGTCACGGTTTGAGGTCACGATACAGATTTTGTAGTTGTCATATCGGAAACATGTCCTGCATTGCTTTACCCAGGTTTCGGGTTTTGACCGGGCGGCTTGGTAGTTCTCAAGCCAGAATGAATTCCCGGCTGAATAGCGGTCATCCTCAAGCCATTTGAGAAACAGGGAATGAAGTTCATGCTGCGCCTCCTGAATGCTTCGGAAGTTGCCGATAAACATCCGGTCTCTTGAGTTGTGGCCGGGAAAGAATGAGCCGTTATACACCTTCCAAATTTCAAAGGTGATTGGTTGCCCCTTGTTTGTTCCATCAGTGGCCGGGGATTTATCAAGGCAGATGTTGCCGTACATAGTTGCTTGAGTTTTCATGTGCTTCAATTGCTTTTTGTGAATGAAAGGGAGTAATATCTAGCAAGCCGATCAAAGTCGCCTGCCATGTACATATCATAGACCGTGGCATCATCGAATTGCTTAAACAAGTGTGAATTGCACCCGTGTCGGGTGTATCCCGCGTTTGTCAGTGCCTCAAAAACGGACTTGAAGGCAATCGTCTGGAATGTCCGCCTATTGAACTCCAACTTGTCCTTGTCGCTTGTGGGGATGATCGTTTCATACACGAGGCAAGCCCGGTCGAATGCATCGTAGCCGTTGGGCTCGCCTCCAAAGCTTGCAGAATCGGGGATGTTGTTTTCGAGCATGAACCGCGGGAGATCCAATGGGGCGACATTCTCAATGTCCACGTAAACAAGCTTGGTTTTTGTTGTTGGCGTCCGCTTTTCCAAGCGTGCATACGCATCATTCAGCGCGGGTATCAATAGACTTTGCATGGAATTTCTCATTTTAAAGTGCCTAGAATCGATTGAATTGGTTTCCCCGGCCTCGTTGCTTTTTTGGCCTCAAGGCCGGGGAAAACACAACGCTTACAGCATTTCGCCGTTTTCGTCGAATTCATATTCGTTACTCTCGCAAGTTTCGGCGAATGCTTCCAATGAAGTAAGATATTCAATGTCGTCATCAACGTATTTGGAGATGTTGTGGAAACAGTCACGGATAATGTCCTCCAATGTCGTGTTTGCCCAATTTGAGCCGGACCGGGAAAACCCCTTACCGTGTACAAAGTCCAAAATTGGATCCATTGCAGCGCAGTCCACGGACATTCCCGAAAATGGACAAGATACTTCAAAGGTCATTTTGCTTTTCCGGCTTTTCATGTTTGCCCGAATGCCTTTTTTGTCGTGTCTGTATTGGCCTGTTTGCACTTCTGAAATGACGTTGTTCCACAGCCAAGCGGCTAAACGCTTTCCCTTCAATTCGAGAATGTTGTCGTCTATTCCGTATGTTGTCGCGTCACCGTCACGATCAAAGCGAATGCCGGGGAAATATGCCGCCAAACCTTCACGGCATTGATTCACTTCATCATACCAAGGATAATCGAAGTGCCCATTGTATTTGTCACAAGCTGTTTGTTTTGCTTTGTCGCTCAATTCGGCAAACTGATAAGCTGTAATTTCAATAGTTCTCATAACTGTATAGATTTTTAGACGTTAAACAAAGTTGCTTTTATAGTTCCCGGCGATAGTTGCGAGCTATGATGTCCCATATTTCAGGACGGCGCCGGGAAATGATCAACGATTGTCCTCTAGTTCTATGACCGCATTGTGAAAGTCATAAGGATCAATATCCCCAATGATGCGCTCGAACTTGGCGTAGGCCTTTTCACAGGCCTTGAAGATTTTGTAAGCCTTACGCGAATCAGAGTCATAACCAAGCTCACTGCAAAAGTCTTGGAATGAATCTTTGCCGCTCATTGCATCCGAGACAAAGCAGGACAAGGCGCCGAGCAAATCAGATTCACCGTCCATTTTGGGTTTTGCCAAGGACATCCAAAACTCGAATGAACATTTACCGTGTTCGGTGCTCACAGTCACGCGGTGATTGTGCCAATTTTGGGGGACTCCCTCCCAATCTGCTTTTTTGTCGCCTTTGTAGATTGCCGAGACGTTGACGGTGGTGCTGCAAATATTGAATTGTGCTTTCATGTCCTGAAGTGTTTAAAAGGTGTAAAATCCGGGAAAAATCAATGATTGTGAATGTTGACGTGTTCGCGCTTGAGTCGCTTGTACTCGTTGATTTTGACGTTGATAGAATGGCTTTCCTTTGTCTCCAATCCCTTTTCATTGCGGAAAATGATCCAATTGTCGCCTGAATAGCCGTCATCGATGAATGCTTTTTGGCCGTCAAAGGTCACAAGGAAGCCACGTTGGGGATTGCCGTTAACATCGTTATCAGCTTTGATGCGGACAAATGAAATGGGGGAAAGAATGTCGGACGCTTGCAAAACCTTGCCTGAATCCGGGGAAATGAAGCGATTTTTAACGATTTCGTAGGCCATAAACGTAGATTTTTAGATGAAAGATAAGAAGTTGGTCCCTTTGCCGGTAGCGAGCCGGGGAAACAGCCTATAAGCCGTTCAAAGGGTGTGAAACGCGGGGAAATGTCAAGGCTCGTAAAAGAACCCTTGATCGGGGCAATGCTCAGGGCGTTCATTGATCCACGTCCAAACATTGCTTTCTGTGAGGTTGGGATATCTGATCCCCTCTTGATTGTCCGAGTAATACAGGTCAATTCCCCGCTCCCTTGCTTTGTCGTGTGCATCGTCGTCAAAGTCGGCAACCGCGGGGAAACCATTCATTTCAGCAAGCAGGACGAAGAAGTCTTTGCCGCCAAATTCACCATACCCTGAATATGAACCGCTAGCAAACACATTATCCTTGTCGTCGTGCATGTAAACAGGGAATGTAGCGCGGCTGCTGTGAGCATTTGGAATCGATACCTTGGTATCATTGGTCAAGAATGAGAAGAAGCCCATAGGAGTAGTAATTAGATGTTTTAGACCGCCAACCCGATACCGTTTCGGTGTTGTTAATGCAAAGATATAGCGGGTTTCTTAAATGTCAAGGATTAATTTTCACTATTCACGCAACTCACTGTAAATGAGCCGAATAATTTTCATCCGAACAAAGAAAATAGCCCAAAACGCGGGGAAAACAAAGGCTATTCAACGTCTGGGAGAATACCCAGCAACTTATCTAGCTTCTCTTGCTTGATCCTAGGATGTTGCCGCAACTCATTGACCAGGTTAGCACCTTCCAATCGTAACCGTCTCAATTCAGCCCTCACTAGTTTCTTTGCAGCTAAACTAGAATGATAATGCACAGCGTGACCTTTGCGAGTTCTGCCTAGTGTCTTGTCCGCTACCAATGGGCAAAGGATCCTGTGAACCGTGTTTAAGTGAATCCCTAGCAAGTCGGACAAACCCCTAACATCTATCCCCCTATACAGCGTTACGCCCATACATACGCGCGCACGTGCATTTAATGCGTTTGATCTTAGATAAGTTATCAGTGCGGAATGATCCAAGCTATTCAAAAAATTGGCACCCAAACTAAAGCAGGTGCGCACACGCGTTACGCATCTGCCCGGAAAAGGTTTCAAAATGGGCTGAATTTCCATGTTTTTCCCTGCCATTGGAGGCGTTTACACAAGCTATGAACGTTCATTACTGCACTGTAAAGAGGACGCCTCACTAGTCGCTTTGTTACCGTAATCCATTGGCTTTTAGTGTTTTAGATTCCCTTTCGGCAGATTCAAAACAGAACCATTCAGCCCCTACCCCCTTTTCGTTTTCGTTTTCCCGAGCGGCGCCGGCGATCAAAGGATAGGGGCGCACCAAAACCATGGAAGTGGACATATCTCTACAAGACCCCAATGGACAGAACTATCTAATCGGGTGCGTGTCTTCTTTGGAATAGCGGAGGCGGATGCCCATTGGCTGTACTTCTCCTCGTTTCCTGGTGTTTTCTCGGCAAAACGGGTCATTTAGGGGGTTTTTGGTGGTGGGATCTCCGCGTTTTGGGTGATTTTCTGCTGGGACAGGGAATATGGGCCTGTGCCACCCTCGTTTTTGGCGAAATAAGAGGCATTGGCGGGGAATATTCTTACGTATTCAGGCGTTGTCGAGTCTTGCTTATACCGACTATTGTATCGATTTATTTCAAATGGGGGCCGATTGGTTCTTACGTGTTCAAATGTATTTATGTGTTATTGGGAACCATTGGGGTTGAATCTGCGTAGGATGAAACATGAAAAGTAAAGAGCTAATGGAGCTTCGGAATTGGATGCTAGACGTTCATAACACCTTGTCTGGGTCTTTTGATACGCAGGGTACGCCTCGGACGGCGCTTGTGAATCGATTGTACATGTACCGCAGGATTAGCCCTGTGCTGTATCGGTGCATGGGGGCTTCGATTAGTGAGGAGGCTGTTATGAGTGCTATGGATGAGTACGTGGCTTGGGACAAGTGGCGGAATTCTCCGGAGATTGGTGGCAGCTATGATTCTGTGCCTCTATGGGAGAGCGTTCGGAGGAAGCAGGGCTTTGGGGACATTACCTGGTGGTGAGTAGTTTTTGACCGAACCTTTGTTCTGGTGGGTTCGTAGAAACCTCTATCCGTCAAGGTGGCGGTGTTTAGCTTGAAAAATATGGGAAATCATGCGGTAGGATCGATGTACAACGCTGCGATGGCGCTGGTGGATGACAAGTCTATTGATAGGATGGATCGCTTGGATGCGCTGGAAATACTTGACAATATCCATGTGGCGATCAAGGATGACTACTATTTCAGCGATGATGCCGAGTTTGATGACATGGATGAGCCTTGGGAGAAGTTTGGAAAGTTGCTGTGCATGGCTTTTTGTCCCGAGCGCTACGCCGAGTTTTCGTCCATGACTGAGCATCCCGAGGAGGATGGGGATTATGACTGGTACGATGCGGTTGTAGGGCCTTTCAGGCAGCGCTATGGGTATTGCTAGCAGCCTTCCCGCGTTTGGGGCTATTTTTAACACTAAAAAATAAGAAAAATGAAGACAAAATTCAGGATAGGAGATCGGGTACGGGTCATTGAGACTGGTGAGCAGCTGGTGGTGATGGACATCGGCCACTCTTGGCGGGAGGATGACCCCTATATCTACCTGCTGGCGGGGGAAATGGGAAGATATGATGGCGGGTACTCTAGTTGGTATTCCGGGGGTATGCTGGAATTGGTTGGCTGTGGTATCCCCGCGCCGTCCCTTCGGTGGGAAAACTGCGGTATGGGAATGTGGATGGCGGAAATCTTCGGTGGCAACTTCCATGTCACACTGACAGAAGATGATGGCCCGTTTGAGACTTCTGGGAAGAAACGACAGTGTGAGGATGGCTGGCAACAACTGTGGGATAAGGAGATGCTGATTTCCCGCGATTTGCCTGAAACGGGGGAATGACCATGGACTACAAGATAAAGATTCTACGGCCCTTGCTGAAAAAGGCGGACATTCCCCATGATCTGCGTACCTGCTTTTCCTGTGGGCGATTTGTTCCCCGCGGTCGGTGGCAAACGGATTTGAGCAGGAAGCGCCTGCCTGTCTGTGTAGAGTGTGATCAGTATCGTGATTGGCTGCCATGATTCCCCGGCGATGCCGGCCCCTCCCCCGAACCTTTGTAGGCTACTAGACGTACAATACCCTATGAAAAACACAAAAGATTGGACACCGCCTACGGGCATTGCGAAAGAGGTTCACCTGTGGCTGCATGAGCAGGCCAAGTCGGTTAAGACAGCAAGGGCCAGGGTTGTGGCCGAACGGTGTGGGCTGATTCCTATGTGCAAGGCGTTTGGGCATGTTGATCCCCGCGTTTTGGCTATGGAGGCAAAATCCTTGGTTGAGAAGGGAGTGGTGAAGGAGTTTACCTTTGATGGTCTTCCCAGCCTCATTCCTGTTTCCTTCTGCTCGGTGGAGGTTGTTACGACAAGGCCACTGACTCAATCTGATATTGACAATGGCTAAAACTATGAAAAAGACTAGGAATTTCTGGATTGGCATGACCTGCTTTGGCTGTACGGCGGCTATTTTGATGACAGCCTTGTGGCTATACCTTCTTGGGTATGGGTACATCAAGGGGACGGGACTGATTAGCATGGCCTTCTTTAATGCTGGGACGGTTATCTGTGGTAGTGATTTCCCGGCGTCCGTTGATTTGAGCCCATTCGAGAGGGTTGTGGACACCCGCGCCTTCGTGGACGGGCATCTTTCCATACTCAGGGCAAGGGGTGGGGAGAAAGCCTTCCTGCCCTACTGCACAAGACTTTTGAAATTCAAGAGTAACCTTTCCCACGATCCTGCGTAGATGACTTTGCCTTACCCCCTATTGGCACGGGGAAAAATAAAGACTGATATGAATACTGAATGTATTGGGCAAAATTACGCACCCGGATTGGAAGACGCGGAAAAGATTAAAGCCCTTGAGCGCAGGATCAAGGCTTACCAAGAATCCGAAATGTCAAATGCAGTAGCGGTGCGCAGCCAAGTTGTGCTGACACTCTACCCGCTTCTTATCCAAGATGGCAGCAGTATTGAGGAGGGCATTTCCCACGCCGACAAGATTTCAGATTTCATCCTCAATGGGATCACTCCTGATTCCCCCACGCCTGAGCCCAAAACCGTCAGTGTGACAGGGAACGTCCTCATCCAAGCATCCGAACCATGGGGGGCGCAAATTCATGTTTTTGGCGAAAAGAATGTTGATCCATACCCTTTCATGGATGCCGCCGGAAAAAGATTTGGATTCAGGTGGTCTGACACGGCCGGCTGTGCCGAAATTGTATATGCCCCCGATTTTACCATCGGCGGGGAATAAGACCTACTTACCCGACAAGGTGAAAAAAGGTCATCCAGAGATGGGTGGCCTTTTTCTTTTCCCCAGCGCCAACCTATTTCAAACTGAGCCGTACAAACCCGTATGGAAGCAACAACACAACAAAAGAAGTACATCGCCTATTACCGCGTGTCCACCAAGCAGCAAGGGCAGGACGGCTACGGCATGGAGGCACAGAAGGCGTATGTGGAGCGTTTTGTCTCCCAGCGCGGCGGGGAAATCCTCGAATACTACCTCGACGTGGAATCGGGGAAAAAGACCGACCGCCGGGGGCTCCTCCAAGCCATCGAAGCCTCCAACAGATTGGGGGCCACCATCGCAGTGGCCAAGCTTTGCCGCCTTGCCAGGAACGCCTCGTTCATCATGGCCCTGCGGGACTCAAAGGTGGACTTCGTTGCCTGTGACATGCCCGAGGCAAATGCGATGACAATCGGCATCATGGCATTGGTGGCACAGGACTACCGGGAATCGGTGTCCGACAACACCAAGCGGGGGTTGCAAGCCAAGATGAAAACGGGGTGGATTCCCGGGAATGCCCAAAACTTCAACGACGAATCCCGGCGCAAGGGTGCCGAGGCAGTCCGTGCCCTTGCCATGGAAAACGAGAACAACCGCAAGGCTGCCTTGTATGCCAAATCCCTCCAAGACGCGGGAAATACCCTCAAACAAATCTGCCAGAAGCTCGAAGAGGGTGGCTTCAAAACAGCGACCGGCGGGAAATTCCACCCAACTAGCATCCACAGGATTTTGAAACGATACGAAAATAAGACAGCAGTATGAGTGAGTACAAGGAGAATACAGTGGGATGGTGGCTCTCCCAATTGAAGGAGCCGCTGAGGTCCCGCGCATTGACCATTGTAGATACCCCAAGAGGCATGGACAAACCCATGCGCGGCAATGGGAACAATTCGGATATTTTATCACAGGCTGGAGCCATGATGTATGTGGTGAAAAACGACCCTGAGGGGTATCTACATGTGTTAAAAGATGAGATCCGGCGGGAAAATTCCTCGCACTTACGGATTTATATGGAGCCGAGCAGCCATCTGATTAATGCAATAGGCGTTATTTTTGACCTCAGAAACATGGATGCCTTTTGGACGGCAGTATTCGACTTCTTCAACAGCAGCCCCCCATCGCCAACATTAAACCCAAAATACCATGAAGGCTACAACATGGCAAAGGAGTGTGCCCCAGACAATTGGCTAAAACCCAAGGACGGCGGGGAAGACAAAGCCATTGTTGATTCCCCCAAAAAGACAACGGAGCTGTTCTTCTACGGAGGCAAGATAATCAGCCCCTTCAAGGAGCCATTGGTTATTTCCCCGCGTGGGGAAATGCTATCAGTGATCGTGGAGGATGACAAGATCAAGAAGCTGATGGATGCAAATCCAGGGATTATCTTTTGGCCTACAAATGTGGGTGGTGTTTCCCCTGAGCCCATCGAGCAGATTCAGTTGTGTGACACCGTGCCTGTAAATGGGGGATTTGTACTAACAAACCCAAGAATACTTGTCAGGGGAGAGCATGGATATGAGGAGTTCCCTCTGAGTACTGAGGACTTTCATTACTTGACAGGTAGGATTACCTATTCAGACCCCATTGAAGCTGTTTCCCCCGAGCCCGAGGATTCTTGGCAGGAAAGCCAGAACATGGGCATGCACTCAGGTCTCCGAAACCACCCAAAACTCGGGGAAAAACAACCCGAGCCAGCAGTAGTTGGTTACGAGATCCCCAAGCCCATCGACACCATAGAGAAGAAGCATGAGCTTCGGATTCAAAACTTGGAGGCGCGGGTAAGGCAACTCGAAGAAACAGTTGACATGCTTACAAGACTTTATATCAAAGAATGATCATGGAACAAGAAGAAGTTGTACGCAGAAACGTGGCGATAGCTGAGTACATGGGAGCCGAAGAAATGTGGGTAAGAAAAGACTTTGACGACCCGCATCATGTGGACATGCCATGGGAGCTGATCGGGAAAGTAAAGCAAGTCCCATACCATGAGGATTGGAGCCTACTGATGCCCGTTGTCGAGAGGGTTGTGCAAGAGTTCTGGGAAGGTATCCATTCCTGGCTTCCACTGCAATGTGATAGCCCATTGATGCTCCATCACCGATTGTATGAAGTCTTCTGGCTCAAGGAGGGTAGCGAAAAGCCACTGGTTGAACGAATGTGGCTTGCTGTATCCGACTACATTCTTACGAAACAAAATAAGGGGTAGTAACGTAGAAGCAGGTGTGTTCCCCGCGCATCGTGGGTTTATCCACAAAAAATGACAATGGAAAAGACAATTGAAGAAATTGAAGCATCGGTCATCGCTGAGCTCGTAGCTATCCGCGATGCCGTGGGTTACCGGGGATTGCGAACATTTGATTGGATCGCTGTCGAGGTTGTTGAATTTAGCACATTTGCTGTCGGGGTTTATACCGCGAACTACGCAGTATCGCTTACCGACAAGATAGACCCAATCCTGTTGCGACTTCTCTACTCGGGACTTGGCCTTGACAAGATGGATGCGGTGGAGGCTGCAAGACTTGAAAGGCGCAAGGAATTCATGGCAGAGGTGGATGCCAAGTTGGCGGAAAAAATCGTATCCCAAACGCTTGAGATCAACGCATTGGAAGCCAAGTCTGCCAAGTTGGTGGAGGCAATTGAGGAAATCAAGTACGAAGACGAAGTGAACGGGAAGGGATGGGAAAACGACCACAACAGCACCTACTCCCGTCTGTGCATGGCCCTCAAAACCTACAAGGAGGGCTCGGGGAAATGACCTTTGATTGGAAGACCCTGGAAGACGGCTATACCCTGTTCGCGGGGGAATACCACGCTGACACCCATCTCGACTTCAAGGGAGAATGGAGTTGGTACGTATGGAAGGGAACTGAGAGGATTGGAAGTGGCAAGGGGCTGAAAGATAGTTCAGATTCCCGCGCCGCTGCCGAAAAATGTATTTTTGAACACCAAAAATCCGCCAACGGCGGGAAACAACAATGAGTACAGAAATTGAAAAAAGAGCCGAGGAAATCGGAAAGGAAATGGCCTACCCAATCATGGGAGAAGAAGTTCCAAACACAAGGATGTCGTTTGGCTTGACCAAGCTTGAGCTGTTCGCTGCAATGGCGATGCAGGGGCTTTTAGCGCAAATGCCAAAACGTACCGACGTTTCTATCATTGCAAACGAGTCTGTTATTTGTGCCAAAGCCCTATGCGTTGCCCTTGCAGAGGCTGAAATGAAGGAGGTAGAAAATGGGAAGTGATACCAAATGGGCGGATGTTGCCCACTACTACACAAGATCAAAGCTTACAGTCGTCCACAGCAGTGGGACAATGCAAGCCGCTTTCTTTGAATTTGACGGTTATGCCTTAGACGCCGCCCGAGTTCAAGTGTTTCGGGCGGGCGAGTACAAACCCATCCTTCGCCACCGTGACGACATGACCGAGGCGGAGGCTCGGGAACTGTTCGCGTTGATCTATGGAGATTTCGCCCCAACCCTCGATGGCGAGACATGCATTGAATGGTGGACACGGGAGACACTGCAAGATTCGTTCACGATGAACAGCCTAAACATCTTCATTGGTGATCCCAATGTTTGGCACTATTTGATCTCCCACGGCTTCGACCTATTCGGCTTGATCGAAAGCGGTCAGGCAATCAGGAAGGAGGCGGGGAATGGCTAATCTGTCAAAACTTCAGTTTCAGTTCTATTCAGGTAGTTCAGATATGTTTGCTACCGACACAAAAAAGATCGGCGGCGTAACTCATTCCGGCCCGTTTCGATATGTGGTCGAGAAGCAAAAGGGGTCATTGCTCGGGGCGTATAGGTGGAAAATCATCATGAAGAAAGATATAATGGATGTTTTTAGGCCATCATTAGCACATGGCTATTGCGAGACACAAAAGGAGTGTTTTGAAGAAATCAACAAGTGGAGGGAAAACATCCTTGGCTGGCTTCTTGAAGAAACAAAAGAGTAAAATCACCCCCAATCTCGGGGTACAACAATAGTAAAGAAAATGGTTATTGAAGGAAAATTGCACAAGAAGGAAGACACCACGCAGGTCTCTGAAAGTTTCTCCAAGCGCGACTTCGTGGTGGAATACGTGGACAACCCACTGTATCCGCAGTACATCACATTCCAATTGATCAAGGACAGGTGCTCGCTTATCGATTCGTTCGAGGTCGGTGACAGCATCGAAGTGACCTTCAACCTGCGTGGCCGGGAATGGACAAGCCCACAGGGGGAGAAGAAGTACTTCAACACATTGGAGGCTTGGAGGGTTCAAAAGCAGGGAGATTCCCCGGCGCCGGGGGCACCAAGCGCACCAAGCGCAGCCAGTGAGATTCAAGAGATGGTTGATCAAAGCCAAGATCTTCCCTTTTGATCTGCCATGAAACTCAGCGACCACATGCAGCCGGGGGCGAAGAAAACCCACAACCGCGGGCGAAGAAAACCCACAACCGCGGGGAAACCAAGCGCCTTCACAGCGCAACCCCAAACCCGTGGAGGATTCGGGGAAAGCCCCGCCCCTTCCACGACAAGAGTTAGTAGTCTCGTACTTTTTTGGTGTTCTGTTTCGCCCCCGGCCCCTCAAAAGGTCGGGGGCTTGACTTTTGCGGCCTTTTGTTCGTACCTTGCGGCCAGCATTAAAGCATAGACATGAAAAATAGAAAGATGAACGGTGAATGGGTTGCCATCAAACCCGATCCCGTAAGGACCATGCACCCGATCAACGGAGTCCATATTCCTGAAAGCGCACAGCGATTGGATGACTTTCACAAAGGGACCGTACTATTCGTCGGGGAGGGATTTGACGGAGCGCCAATCACGAACATCAAGCCGGGGGATACAGTCTGCTTCCAATCCCAGCTAGGAACATGGGTCGGAAAGGGAACACTAGACGAACACATGGTCATCCGCCACTGCTCAATCGTAGAAATCTTCCCGAGTGAAGAAGCCTGATCCTGCGCTGTGGCAGTCATGGAGTTCGATACGGTCGGCTACCATGAAGATACAGACGGCATCGGCAAAGCGGGAAGATCCCAAGTCTGACTGCAAGTGTTGCGAGGAGCGGCTGCTGTTTCATACCGGTGGTTCAAATCCAACCAAGGATGCCAATGGGAAGGCTATTTCCAAAATCATTCCCCACGCCATCGAGGGAGAGGGATTGCACCTGTCCATCATTGATTCCGGCGGAAACCTTTGGAAGATGTTCAAGTGGAAGGATGTGATCAACGTGGAATTCGATACGAAGGGAGGCAACAATGGCTAGTCCAGTCCTTCAAAGGCACATCATTCTTTCCCCCGACTTGCCCCCTGATACTGAAATCCAGAGGCCATCGGGGTTGTTCCTGCCAGCTCAAAGACATGCTGAGAGGTATATCCCCGCCGAGGGTGGGCACATCCTCTCGTTCTTCAAAGACGATATTCAGATTGTGTCGGGAACTGTGATAACGTCTCCAAGTAAGATTGTTCACCGGATGTGTGTCCCACGCCCGGTAGCCATGAAATTCGGGAAAAACAGATACTCAAACCCCAATGGATTGGTGGAATGTGACTTTGAGTACAATGCCCCTGCCGTGGGTGCCAAGGTATTCATCGGCTATGGAACATGGGGGAATGCAGAGTTCTCAAGGGATGTCTATTTGTTGGAAGACAAGCCCGTTGGCAGGATCGAGACAAGCTGCATAGACATGTTCTGCAATTCGGAAGGTGTCTGGGAATGTCCAGGCCCATGGGTTATCCTTGAACCAATCCCACAGGAGGTTCCCGAGGATGGCACATTCACGGACGTGCTGATCGCCGGCATCATGGAAGGTGTTGGCAAGGTTGTTGCGGTCCCCAGCTATGCACACATGAGCATCCCGAAAATCGGGGAAATTGTCAGGTTCGTGGGAAACACAAGGCTGGCTACCCCCAACCCGTTCTCGCAGGACAACTACATGAAGATTTCCTTGGACAATGTTTGCGAGGTCCTGGACTACACATTGGATGAGGACCAGATAGCCAGGCGCTGGGAAGCAATCTACGCCCACAACAACATTTCAGCAAAAGGAATCCCGGACGTTGACAAGCGCACTGCCGAGCAAATCCTGGAGGATGAAGTCGGTGAAGCTGCTGAGAGGGCAAAGAAGATCATCGGCAAGCGGTTCAAGTCACGTAGATTTTCAAAGAGATAGCCATGCTGACATTTCCGATTGAAAATACCCCTCCGTCTGCGATCAAGTCCTTTGATGCGATCTATGCCACCTATGGGCACCTGATTGGCGACCTTGACGGCATGATCAAATACCTGTGCTACCGGTTCGATCCAAAGAGCGAGGAGGTGAGGGCTGCTGTTGGCCGTGACGCAAAGCGGGAAATGGCAGAACGGTTGTCCGGATGGAACAGGCCGGAGCCTTCCAAGCCACAACCTGCCGAGGATGATGAAATTCAGGAAAGCAGTGAATGGATGTTGTACATGGAAGTTGAGTCAATGTTCCTGCGATTGGCGTGGAGTATTGAGTACGTCTTCATGGAAAGCACAGAGGAGGCGATCTACAACTCCATGGACGTTGTTCGCCGGCCCATCCCCCCGGATACCGACGAGGAAACCCAAGGCAAGATGGTCTTGAATATCCAGAAGGCTACGTCATTCATCCATGAGGCTATCGGTCTTCTTCGGAAGATGCAGGATTCGATTTGCGATTTGGATGGCGAGGCGCGGGAAAACATGGAATCAGAACTGAGGAAAGCAAGGGTTCTGAGGGATGCAACGGGAAAAAAGATTTCAAGATGAGCCAGGACACTG
>Ga0172380_10000359_pt1 | contig 92151 bp, 85 predicted proteins | sample Leawe162metaG_FD_119747 | JGI IMG/M metagenome (GOLD analysis project Ga0172380, IMG submission 119747) | Leachate microbial communities from a municipal landfill in Southern Ontario, Canada - Leachate well 162 metaG | ecosystem: Engineered > Solid waste > Landfill > Unclassified | place... | reverse complement strand
GAGATCGGCACGAGGGACAATGTAAGTGCCATCGTGACCAGTGAGAAGATGACCGAACCTTCGATCCCGGCGATCGGGATCAGATATTGGACGGCGGTCACCGAGAAGAGGTCAACGAGCCGGTAGATCGAGAGCGTCCGCGCTCGGGTCGCATTGGTGACGCCGGCGTTGATCCAGCTTTCCACGGTGGCAAACAGGCTCGCAAAGCAGATGCCGGTCACGAGACGCATCACGAACCAGAAGGCCGGGTCTATGACCAGCGACATGGCAAGCGACGAGGAGGCGGCAATCGCTGCCATGGCCGAGAACGTGCGGATATGGCCGATGGAACGCAGCACGCGCGTCACGTAGATGCAGCCGATGGCAAAGCCGATGCTGTATCCCGCCCCGATCACGCCGATGATCGTGGTCGAGAAACCCTCGCTCGAAGCCCTGAGCGAAATATAGGTACCCTGGAGTCCGTTGCCGCCAATGAGGATGCCGGCGGTAATGAGCAGGGGAATCAAAGCGCGTATGGGCGTCATTCGGGGAACTTCTGAGTACGAAGGACGAGGCGACTCAAGCGTGCTCGCGCCCCTGTCCAATTTGTAGACAAGGTTGAATAGCAAAAACAGGTTAAATCTTGACTCGATGGGGTCCAGCCTTGACAAATCGGGCCGGTCATGCGCTTTTCCGCCCGATTTTCTTTCGGCAGTTTGTGAGGCGTACGCGCGCCCTTTTCAGCCGGCATCCAAGTCCAGGAACCTTCAAAATGCATCGTTACCGCAGCCACACCTGTGCCGCTCTCCGCAAGTCCGATGTCGGCTCTACCGTCCGGCTTTCCGGTTGGGTCCATCGCGTCCGCGACCATGGCGGCGTGCTGTTCATCGACCTGCGCGACCATTATGGCATCACCCAGGTCGTGGCCGATCCCGACAGCCCGGCCTTCAAGATGGCCGAGACGGTGCGCGGCGAATGGGTGATCCGCATCGATGGCCTGGTCAAGGCCCGTTCGGAAGACACGATCAACAAGAACATGCCGACCGGCGAGATCGAGCTCTACGCCCAGGAGATCGAGGTGCTTTCGGCTGCCAAGGAACTTCCGCTGCCGGTCTTCGGCGAGCCGGAATATCCGGAAGACGTCCGCCTCAAGTATCGCTTCCTCGATCTGCGCCGCGAGACGCTGCACAGAAACATCGTCAAGCGTACGCAGATCATCGCCGACATGCGCAACCGCATGAACTCGATCGGTTTCGCGGAATACTCGACACCGATCCTGACGGCTTCCTCGCCGGAAGGCGCGCGCGACTTTCTCGTCCCGAGCCGCATTCATGAGGGCAAGTTCTTCGCGCTGCCACAGGCGCCGCAGCAGTACAAGCAGCTGCTGATGGTCGCCGGCTTCGACCGCTACTTCCAGATCGCGCCGTGCTTCCGCGACGAAGACCCGCGCGCCGACCGCCTTCCCGGTGAATTCTACCAGCTCGACCTGGAGATGAGCTTCGTGACCCAGGAGGACGTCTGGGACACCATGGAGCCGGTGATGCGCGGTGTCTTCGAGCAGTTCGCCGACGGCAAGCCGGTGACGCAGGAATTCCCGCGCATTCCCTATGACGAGGCGATCCGCAAATATGGCTCCGACAAGCCGGACCTTCGCAACCCGATCGTCATGGAAGCCGTCACCGAGCATTTCGCCGGTTCCGGCTTCAAGGTCTTCGCCAACATGATCGCGTCGAACCCGAAGGTCGAGGTCTGGGCGATCCCGGCCAAGACCGGCGGCAGCCGCGCATTCTGCGATCGCATGAATAGCTGGGCGCAGAGCCAGGGTCAGCCAGGCCTCGGCTACATCTTCTGGCGCCAGGAAGGGGCCGTTCTCGAAGGCGCCGGCCCGCTTGCCAAGAACATCGGCGAGGAGCGCACGGAAGCGATCCGCACCCAGCTCGGCCTCGACGAGGGTGACGCCTGCTTCTTCGTCGCCGGCGAACCGGCGAAGTTCTACAAGTTCGCCGGCGAAGCGCGCAACCGCGCCGCCGAGGAACTGAACCTCATCGACCGCGACCGGTTCGAACTGTGCTGGATCGTCGATTTCCCGTTCTTTGAATGGAACGAGGAAGAAAAGAAGATCGACTTCGCCCACAACCCGTTTTCGATGCCGCAGGGCGGCATGGAGGCGCTGGAAGGCCAGGATCCGCTGTTGATCAAGGCCTACCAGTACGACATGGTCTGCAACGGCTTCGAGATAGCCTCGGGTTCGATCCGTAACCAGTCGCCGGAACTCATGGTCAAGGCCTTCGAGATGGTTGGTCTTTCGAAGGCCGACGTCGAGGAACGCTTCGGCGGGATGTACCGTGCCTTCCAGTACGGCGCTCCCCCGCACGGCGGCATGGCGGCCGGCATCGACCGCGTGGTCATGCTGCTTGTCGGCGCAAAGAACCTGCGTGAGGTGACCCTGTTCCCGATGAACCAGCAGGCGCAGGACCTCTTGATGAATGCGCCGTCACCGGCGACCCCCACGCAGCTGCGTGAACTGGCGTTGCGCGTCGTGCCGTCGCCGAAGAAGGACTGATACAGGCGGAAAGCCGCACCAAAAGGAAAGCCCCGGAAGCAATTGCTTTCCGGGGCTTTTTCTATTCGCGATGCGGATGAGTGCCTGTCCCCGCCGACATGTGGGTGGCCGGGACAGTGTTTTCAGCTAGTCGTTGGCGGTGACGGTCACGCCGAGCAACGAAGGCACGGTTTCCGGTGCGCCCATGGCCGCACCCATGATCATCGGGAAGGGAACGTCCTTTTCCGGCTCGGCGCTGATCGTCAGGCTTTCAGGCTTGTCGATGAAGGTGTTGACCGCTTCCGAGATTTGGTTCTGCAAGGCGCCGAGTTTGGCCTGTGCGAGCAAAAGCGGCACCATGCCCTTGACCATTGCCGCCATCTGTTCGCCGCTTGCACCCTGCTGCTTGCCGGCAAAGTCGAGGCCGCGTTTGGTGATGCCCGCATCCGCGAAGCTGATCCGGGCGCTGGTGAACGACATCTGCTGCATCAGGCCGAACATGGCGATCCCGGCGGCCTGCTGGGCCTGCTCGTTGTTCGGATCAGCCTGCATCGTGCGGGCGGTTTCCTGCAACTGCTTGACCAGTTCCATCGTGTAGCCGGACAGGGCGAAGGACAGCGAGAGGTTGCCGACATTGGCCAAGTCCAGGGTGTATTCTTCAATGTCGAGTGCGCCCGAATCCGGTTCCCAGCTGCCGGTGAGGCTGATTTCACCGTCGAGCGTCTTCAGGCCGAGCGCATCGATTGCTTCCTTGCTCTCGGCATCTTCAACGCTGGCGAGATCGGCCTTGATGCCGGTCACGCTGCCTTCGAAGCCGAGCGAGGATTCGTCTTCGGACAGCGACATGCTGGCCGAGGCTTCCGCGATCGAAAAGACCGGCTTGCCATCGGTAACGACGCTCAGCGGGCCACTATGGGCTTCCTCGTAGAACATCATCGAGGCAATTCCCCCGTCAGCCGTGCTTCCGGGTACGGTAACGCCGGCAAGGTAGAGGTCCTTGATCGAGACTGTGCTCTTTTCCTCGGTCACGTTGACTTCGGGAAATTCAATCCGCGCGATCCGGTAGGCGCCGTCGTCTTCTTCGGTAACGTCCTGAAGGGTCACGTCGCCGAGATTGGCGGACGTCTCGTCCGGGCCGGTGGCGGTGAAGGTCGTACCCTTGAGCAGCACGTCGTTGCCGTTGACTTCGACAGCTTCGGCCTTCAGCACACCACTGCCGGCGGCATAGGCCGCATTGATCTTGGAAAGCAGGTCCTGCCCGTCCAGGGCCCATGCCGGGCCGGAAAACGCTGCAAATACGGTCCCGGCAAGCAAGAGCTTGGTGATGCGGGAATTGGTCATCATTTGATCCTCATGGAGTAAATACTGGGCATTTCAAATTCAATGCAGGCAGGAGCTCCTTTATATAAGTATAGTTTCAAAGTTCCAATGCTTTCGCACGGCGCCTGAAATCGGCATTCGGGAGACCACCTGCATTTCTAGGGCTGTAATCCACAAACGACTTGCGGCGATTCCTTGCCGTATCCTCATATCTCCGCTAGCAAGGGATCATGGGAAAGAACCTTTTGCCACCGGACGACGGTGGCGACCACATATTGCCGATCGATCTGAAGGCGGCGCTCGAAGAGCGCTATCTCGCCTATGCGCTGTCGACCATCATGCATCGCGCGCTGCCAGATGTGCGCGACGGCCTGAAGCCGGTTCATCGCCGCATTGTCCACGCCATGAGCGAGATGGGCATCCGCCCGAACTCGGCCTTCAAGAAATGCGCCCGTATCGTCGGCGACGTGATCGGTAAGTTCCACCCGCACGGCGACCAGTCGGTCTATGACGCGCTGGTGCGCCTGGCGCAGGACTTTTCCCAACGCTATCCGATCGTGGACGGGCAGGGCAATTTCGGCAACATCGATGGCGACACAGCCGCTGCCTATCGTTACACCGAAGCGCGCATGACCGATGTCGCGGCCTTGCTGCTCGAAGGTATTGACCAGGACGCGGTTGATTTCCGCCCGACCTACAATGAAGAGGACGATGAGCCGGTCGTACTTCCCGGTGCTTTTCCGAACCTGCTGGCCAATGGCTCATCCGGTATTGCGGTCGGCATGGCGACGTCGATCCCGCCGCACAACGCGCACGAGATTTGCGACGCCGCTCTCTATTTGATCAAGAATCCCGGTGCGACGGTCGAGGAACTGTTCGCCGATCCGGCCAATCCGCAAAAGGGCGGCATCGAGGGGCCTGATTTCCCGACCGGAGGCGTGATTGTCGAAAGCCGCGAGAGCATGCTCGAAACCTACCGCACTGGTCGCGGCGGATTCAGGGTCCGGGCGAAATGGGAGAGCGAAGACCTCGGTCGCGGCGGTTACCAGATCGTCATCACCCAGATCCCCTACCAGGTGCAGAAGTCGCGGCTGATCGAAAAGATTGCCGAACTGCTGATCGCACGTAAACTGCCGCTTCTGGAAGATATCCGCGATGAATCCGCCGAGGACGTGCGGATCGTTCTCGTGCCGAAGAGCCGCACCGTCGATCCGACGATCCTGATGGAATCCCTCTTCAAGTTGACGGAGCTGGAAAGCCGCATTCCGCTCAACATGAACGTTCTGTCCATGGGCAAGGTGCCCAGGGTGATGGCCCTCAACGAGGTCCTGACCGAATGGCTCGACCATCGCAAGGATGTGCTCGTGCGCCGTTCGCGCTTCCGGCTGGCGGCGATCGACAGGCGGCTGGAGATTCTCGGCGGCTTGCTGGTCGCCTATCTCAACCTTGATGAGGTCATCCGCATCATCCGCGAGGAAGATGAGCCGAAACAGGTGATGATCGCCCGCTTCAACCTCACCGACGTCCAGGCCGAGGCGATCCTCAACATGCGGCTGCGCAATCTGCGCAAGCTCGAGGAATTCGAGATCCGCACCGAGTTCGACGCGCTTACCAAGGAGAAGGCCGAAATCGAGGCTTTGCTCGCTTCCGACGAAAAGCAGTGGCAGACGATTTCCTGGGAGATCGGCGAGGTCAAGAAGCAATACGCCAAGGCAACGGAGCTTGGACGCCGCCGCACGCAATTCGCCAATGCGCCGGAAGCCGATATCGAGGCGATCCAGCAGGCGATGATCGAGAAGGAGCCGATTACCGTCGTTGTCTCCGAGAAGGGCTGGATCCGTGCGCTCAAGGGGCACATCTCCGATGTTTCGACCCTGACCTTCAAGGAAGGCGATGGCTTGCGCGTGGCCTTCCCTGCACAGACGACCGACAAGATCCTGCTGGTCACCACCGGCGGCAAAGCCTATACACTCGGCGCCGACAAGCTGCCGGGCGGGCGCGGCCACGGCGAGCCGATCCGGATCATGGTCGACATGGAGAACGATCATGATATCCTGACCGCCTTCGTCCACGACCCGTCACGCAAGCTGCTGCTGGCCTCGACTGCCGGCAACGGTTTCGTCGTGGCTGAAAGCGAAATGATTGCCAATACCCGCAAGGGCAAGCAGATCATGAATGTCGGCATGCCTGACGAGACGAAGCTCGTCGTACCGGCGAATGGCGACCATGTCGCCGTCGTCGGCCAGAACCGCAAGATGCTCGTCTTCCCGCTGGCACAGGTGCCGGAGATGACGCGCGGAAAGGGCGTACGCCTGCAGCGCTACAAGGACGGTGGGGTCAGCGACCTGAAGTGCTTCGCGATCGCCGACGGCTTGACCTGGGAAGACAGCGCCGGCCGTATCTTCACGAAGTCCAGGGACGAACTGGTCGAATGGATGGGTGACCGGGCGGCTGCCGGACGTGCGGTGCCCAAGGGCTTCCCGAGAAGTGGCAAGTTCAGCGGCTGACCGGCCCGGCCCCTGAATTGACCAGTATCAAAGCGCCTCTGTTTCCTTGCAATAGGCTTGGCTCGTCGTTCACGATTGAGGCTGTCACATGGTGCGAAGACGGACGATCCTTGTGGGTGGGGCTGCCCTATTGGTGCTGGGGGGCGGCGGTATGGTCGCTGCCGGACGGGCTGCAAGTCAACGTTATGCCCGTTTCGCCGACGCCTCGCGTCGCCCGATTGCGGAAGAGGGCGGTACTCGTGAACTCGTTCGTTACGCGACACTTGCCGCCAACGGGCACAACACGCAGCCCTGGCGGTTTCGCGAAAGTGGGGAGGGTATCGCCATCCTGCCCGATTTCTCGCGCCGCACTCCCGTCGTGGATCCCGATGATCACCATCTCCACGTGAGCCTTGGCTGCGCGATCGAGAACCTCGCGATTGCGGCAGCCGCGACCGGCCGGACAGGCGAGGTATTGCCTCTGGCGGACGGCAGGGATGGCGCTCGCTATGTCTTCGGTGGAGCCTCATCAGCCGCAATTGATGCGGATCTGCGGGAAATGTTTGCGGCCATTCCGCGGCGTCAGTCGACGCGTAGCGTATATGACGGGCGAGCGGTACCGGCGGCGGATCTGGCGCACCTTCAGCGGAGCGCCAAGGTGGAGGGTTCTGCCTTGCGTCTCCTGACGGAGCGCAAGGCAATCGACCAGGTTCGGGATCTGGTCGCCACCGGAAACGACGAGCAGATGGCCGATCCGGCATTTATGCGAGAGCTCAAGGCGTGGCTGCGGTTCAATCCGGCGTCGGCGATGGAGAAGGGGGACGGCCTCTATTCAGTCGCAAGCGGCAATCCGAGCCTGCCGGAATGGATCGGCCGGGCAGCTTTCGATTTCGTGGTCACGCCGGCGGGCGAGAGCGACAAGTACCGGCGCCAGCTCGACAGCTCCGCTGGTGTGGCGGTATTGTCCGCCGAAGACGAAGGCCCGGCCGGCTGGCTGGCGGTCGGACGGGCCTGCCAGCGCTTCTGTCTTGCCGCGACGGCCCTTGGCATCAAGACAGCCTTCGTCAACCAGCCAATCGAAGTGGCCAGGTTGCGTGGGGAAATGGCCGCCATTGCGGGGTTTGCCGGGCGCCGCCCGGACCTCGTTCTCCGCTTCGGTTACGCGCCGGCGATGACCTTTTCGCCGCGCCGGCCGGTCGAGGCGGTTCTCGATCCGCAAGTTGACGGTTGACAGGGTCAGGTTCCGGCCCGCAGGCGGCGGCCGCGCCAGACCTGGCCGAGAGAATTTCCGAACAAGGCAAGGATCATGGCGGATCCGCCGATGAGCGTCGTCCGGCTCGGCGCCTCGGCGAAGATGAGCCAGATCCATATCGGGGCGAGGATCGTCTCGAGCAGGTAGAACAGGCCGACTTCGGCCGCCGGAAGGTAACGCGGTCCGGTGGCGAGACACCAGAAAGCGAGTGGCATCATGATCGCGCCGTCGAGCAACGTCCATTGCGGGTAGCCGAGTTCGAAACCTGTCTGGAGGGTCATGGCCAGGCCGATGGTGCCGGGCACGAGCGTTCCCAATAGCGGAGCAAAGCCCATTGGCTGTTTCGAGGCCCGACCCACGGTCAGCGCCGCCGCAATCAGCGGGCCGCAGGCTAGCGCAAGCAAGTCACCAAGAAAGTTGCCGCTGGCCATGCCGTCGCCGACGATCAGCAAAACGCCCATGATCATGATCGCCATGGTTGCAAGGGTCGACGGAGACGGGCGTTCCTTCAGAAAGACCCATGACAGGATTGCTCCGAACATCGGATTGAAGGCTATAATGAAAACGAGGTTCGCCGTCGTCGTATGATAGATGGCGGCAATGAACGCCATGGTCGAAAGGCCGTAGAGCAGGCTCGCGAGTAGCGCGGCACGGCTCAGCGCGAACGACTGACGCTTGGCTGCAAACAGCCGGATGAGTCCAAGAAGGGCGAGGGCGACGATCAAGGTGGATATGTTGCGCAGCGCCAGCACTGACCAGATTGATCCCTCCGTCAGCCGCACCAGTGGTATGTCGAAGGACAGTAGCAGGCCGCCTGCCGTAGTCAGCAAGAGCCCCTTGCGGCGCTCGTCAAGCTTGTCTGGATGCATGTCATTCCTGTTCGCGGCCCGACGAGGAGGCGTCGTAGCGTTGCCATCCCTGGCTCATCAGGTGTTCCTGGGGTTGGAAACGGGTCTTGTATCCCATCTTGTTCGAGCCCTCGACCCAATAGCCGAGATAGACATGTGGCAGCCCGAGCGCCTTGGCGCGGTCGATATGGTCGAGAACCATCATGGTTCCGAGGGAGCGTTTCGGCATGGCAGGATTGAAGAAGGAGTAGACCATCGACAGCCCGTCGCACATCAGGTCGCTGAGCGCGACCGCGATGAGCTCTCCCTTTGGCTGCGCTTTCAAACCGTCGCCTGGCGCGCGCAACCGGTATTCGATCACGCGCGTCTGGACATGGGTGTCCTCGACCATGATCGCATAGTCGAGGGCTAGCATATCGGACATCCCGCCACTCGGATGGCGGTGGTCAAGGTAGGTTCGAAAGAGGGCGAACTGTTCCGTGGAAGGTTGCGCCGGAAACACGGTCGCAACGACGTCGCTGTTAGCCGCGGCTACGCGGCGGAACGAGCGGCTTGGGACGAATTCCTGTGCGAGTATGCGCACCGATACGCAGGAGCGGCACGTTTCGCAGGCCGGACGGTAGGCAATGTTCTGCGAGCGGCGAAAACCGCCCTGGGTCAAGAGATCGTTCATCTCGGTCGCGCGCGGGCCGACGAGATGGGTGAAGACCTTGCGCTCCAATTCTCCCTGCAGATAGGGGCACGGCGCGGGCGCCGTCAGGTAGAACTGTGGGGTAGAGCTTGTCTGGGTGTTCATCGTGCGCCGACCGGGAAACCTTTCGCATCTACAAGCCGTAATACCATGGCGCAAGAATGGAAAAGGTCAACCAAATGATGAGTACCAGCGGTATTCCTGTCTTGACAAAATCCGCGAAACGGTAGTGCCCGGGCCCCATGACCAGCAAATTGGTCTGGTAGCTGAGCGGCGTGGCGAAAGAGCAGTTGGCGGCATAGATCACCGCCGAGACGAAAGCTTCCGGCGGAGCGCCGATCCGCCGAGCGACGTCAATGGAAATCGGTATGAATAGCGCCGCCACGGCATTGTTGGAGAGAATATTGGTCAGGATCGCCATGACCAGGAAAAGAGCCGACAGCAATGCCCCCGTCGGGGCCCCCTCCATGATCGAGATCGTTTTTTCCGCGATCAGTGCCGCGCCGCCCGTCTGCTGGAGGGCGGTCGCCATGGCGATCGACGAGCCGATCATCAGGAAGATCTGCTTGTCGAAGGCGCGGCTTGCCTGATTGAGCGTCAGGCATCCCAGTCCGATCATCAGCACTGCGCCTGCAATGGCATTGACGACGATCGGCGATATCTCGAACGCGGAGAGCAGTACGATGGCAACGAAAATGGCCCCCGCCATCGCCGCTTTGCGCTTTTGCGGGACCGATTCTGCGGAATGTTCGAGCAGCAGGATGTCGTGGTTACCGCGCATGGCCTCGATGGCATCCAGCGTTCCCCCGATCAGAAGGGTATCGCCGGCTTCGAGCCGGATTTCGGAAAGGGCGGCACGTGCCATGCGGCTTTTGCGCTGAACCCCGAAGACCGCGATGTCGAATTGCGCCTGCAGGCCGGATAGCTGAATGGTGCGGCCTTCGTAACGCGATCCCGGCGAAATGACCGCCTCGACGATGTGATAGTGCGCATCCGGCGGGATGAGATCGACATTGCTGCTATAGCCGTCATGCGCTTCCTCCGGAGCGGCCTGCTTTTCACCCTTGGCGATCGCATCCATGAAAGCCTTGCGGGTGCCGGTGACGATCAGCGTGTCTCCCGGCATCAGGGTAATGTCGTCGAACGGGGGACGGATTGGAACGTCGCGGCGCAGGAGAAGGCGCGGCGTGAGGTCCCGAATGTCCGGGAAGAAGCCGGCCTTCGATTTCATTCCGACATAGCGATGGCCGGTGGTCAGCAGGATCTCGCCGACGAACTGGGTGCCGGTCACCTGGTGTTCCCGATTGATCTGCGATTGGCGCTCTTTGAGCAGTTTCGGCAACACGATCAGCACATAGGCTCCGCCGACAACGGCGAGGATCGCACCCATCCCGCTCAAGTCGAAGAAACCAAGGGAGATACCGTTCTGCGCAGCGAGCCCGGCCGCGATCATGTTCGTCGATGAACCAATCAATGTCGTCATGCCTCCGAGGATGGCGATGAATGACAGCGGCATGAAGATCTTGTAGTTCGGAACACGCTGCTGCGCGGCAACCACGGTCAGGATCGGTATGAAGATAACGACGACCGGGGTATTGTTCAAAAAGGCGCTTGTCGTGCCGGTCACGCAAAGAATGATGGTGACCGTGAGCCAGGGGCGGTTGGCACCCAGATTTCCGAGAAACCGCGAGGGACGCTCCAGCGCGTCGGTTGCAAAAAGCCCCTGGCCGACGATGAGAAGAGCGATGATGGTCGCAAGGGCCGGATCGCCGAAACCGGCCAGGAGCGTATCCGTCCCGAGGAATTCGCCATCGGGCATACGCATCGGAAATGTTCCGAACAGGATCAGGAGTGTGGCCAGGGATCCGAGTGAAACCGCCTCGACCGAATAACGGTCGCTGGCAAAGGCGATGATCGTGGCAACGATTATCACGAAGGTGGCTACAAGATGTATGTCCGGCATCAAGGCTATCCCGCTGTTCGGCCCGACGGAACCTGCCGGACTAAGGACGCCCCTTTATGTCGCCTTGCCGGCGCGCGGGATAGTCCTGCCGTTTCAATTCTTGCGCGGTCTACGGAATATTCTTGCTCGAAAACGTGAAACGGCGCCCAAATGGACGCCGTGTCTGATGCGCTGTCGTACGGGTGATGCGGTCAAAACGTGCGAATTGTCGCCGTGCCGACCAGGAGGTCATGGACGAGTCGCGAACGCTCCGTGAAGAGCCCGGCGAGAAGGATGAGCGGCGTCAGTACCGAGTTCAGAAGCCAGAACAACGCCAGATGAGCGATCGCGGTGACGAAGTCGAGCTTGCGCCCGTCAAGCCGGACCATCGCAATCCCCATGGCCCGCATGCCGGGAGTGGCCTGGAAAGGCCCCGCCAGCGAAATGCCGAAATAAAGCCCGGCGACGATGAAGAACAGGATTGGATAGAGGAGGAATCCGAGACCGAGTGTCAGGATGCCTAGAAAGAACACCAACACGGCCGCCGGAACCCAGAGCAGAGCGATGATCATGTAGTCGATCAGGAAGGCAAAGACGCGGCGCGACAATACCCCGCTATAGGCCCGCCAGTCGTCCGGCGCGGCGTAGAGCGGATTGGGATTAAAGGTCATCTCGTGCACTCCTTTTCGCTTTCCCCAAAATATGGGGAGAGCCCGCCGAAAAACAATCCGGCAGCCCGATCCTCAGCCCTGTTTGGCCAGATGTTTGGCCACATCCATGGCGAAATAGGTGAGAATGCCGTCGCAACCCGCGCGCTTGAAGCACAGCAGCGTTTCCATCATAACCCGCTCGCCGTCGATCCAGCCGTTCATCGCCGCCGCCTTGATCTGGGTGTATTCGCCCGAGACCTGATAGGCGAAAACCGGCAGGCCGAAGGCTTCCTTCATCCGCCAGCAGATGTCGAGATAGGGCAGGCCAGGCTTGACCATCAGCATGTCGGCGCCTTCCTCCACGTCCAGCGCCGCGTCGCGCAGCGCCTCGGTGCCGTTGGCCGGATCAATATAGTAGCTCTTCTTGTCGCCCTTCAGCAGGCCGCCGGTCGAGATCGCCTCGCGGTAGGGACCGTAGTAGCCGGAGGCGAACTTGGTCGCGTAGGACATGATGCCGACGGACTGGTGGCCCGCCGCGTCGAGCCCGCGGCGGATCGCGCCGATTCGGCCATCCATCATGTCGGACGGCGCGATGATGTCGGAGCCCGCATCGGCCTGAAGGATCGCCGCCCGGACGATCTGGTCAACCGTCTCGTCATTGGCAATTTCATTGCCGCGCAAGATGCCGTCATGGCCGTGGCTGGTGAAAGGGTCGAGCGCCACGTCGGTTATGACGCCGATATTCGGGACAGCCTTCTTGATCGCCGCGGTTGCCTGGTTGATCAGGTTGCCGGCCTCGAGAATCTGCGAGCCGGTCTCGTTGCGCAGTTCCATCTCGATATTGGGGAAGGTGGCGAGGGCCGGGATGCCGAGGTCCGCAGCCTCGCGTGCGGCTTCCACGGCCTTGTCGACCGTCATTCTGTTGACGCCGGGCATGGCGGCGATCGGTTCGACGATGCCGTTGCCGGGGATGAGGAAGATCGGCCAGATGAGGTCATTGACGGTCAGCCGGTTTTCCTGGACGAGCCGCCGTGTCCAGTCGGCCTTGCGGTTGCGTCGCATCCGCCGGTGGCCGGTAATCTCATCGACCAGATTTCCTTTGTCCTGCGTCATGGCGTTGGTCCCTAAAATTGTGTCCCTGAACAAGGGCCGCTGAATAGCATGGGAATGGAGGGTTGCAAATCGAACTCAGGTAACCGCCAACGCAAAGCTGCTGGCGGCTTCCGGCTGGGGCGCTTATCCTCTGGCAATGGAAGCTGATTCTCCAAATGTGCCGAAACGCAGCCTGACCGAACTCCTGTTCATGGCCTTTCTCAGGTTGGTCGCCGTTTCCTGCCTGTGGTTCGGCCTGCAATACTGGGCCATGCTCGTCGGCTATTCGCTCGGCGGTCTTGGCCGTTTTGATCTCCTGAACCTGCCGTGGAAGGTGGCTGGCGCCAGCCTTGCAGTGGTGTTCCCGGTCGCGGCCCTCGGGCTCTGGATGGCCGTCTCATGGGGCCCTGTGATCTGGGTAATCGCGGCCGGTGGCCAGGTGCTAATGTATGGTGTCTGGACGGATGTCTTCGGCAGCAACGGGCTGACCATTCCGATGCACATCCTTGTGGCCTGCGTCTATGTTGTCTTTCGTTTGGCGCTCTGGCTCGAAAAGCGACACAAGGCGCAGGAGATAAGGGTTGATTTACCCTGATGTCACAACCGGTTTCAGTAAGCTCCTGTTAAGCTTGCATTTTAAGTAGAATTTTATGCGCATTCGATAGTGTCCCTCACAAGGCGGGAAGAAAACAAACGCCGCCAGTCAAAACAGTGAGGCAGTCCGATATGAACACGAAACTGAAGCCGCAGCCGGCAACTCTCGATCCGCAGGAAGATGCAATTCATTCGCTCTATTTGGAATCTCTCCATCTCGTTGAGCGCCTTCACCGTCGCCTTCTCGACGTCATCAAGGACGAATTCGACCGTCAGGGTCGCAACGACGTCAATGCCGTCCAGGCGCTGCTCCTTTTCAACATTGGCAATTCCGAGCTGACCGCCGGCGAGCTGCGTTCGCGTGGTTACTATCTCGGCTCCAACGTATCCTACAATGTCAAGAAGCTGGTCGATCTGGGCTTCATCAACCACCAGCGTTCCCGCGTCGACCGCCGCTCGGTCCGTATCAGCCTGACGGAAGAGGGCCAGGAGATCGCCGAAACGGTGGCAAAGCTCTACGAACGCCATATCGGCTCAATCCAGAAGGTCGGCGGTATCGGCTCGGATGAGTTCACCGCGATGAACAAGTTGCTGCAGCGGCTTGATCGCTTCTGGAACGACAGTATCATGTACCGTCTCTGATATCTTTCGGGGATAGACGTGAACAAACCGGATGCGCCGCGAGCGCATCCGGTTTCTTCGTTTTGAGGGTACGCGAGCTGTTGAATTGGGAGACACGGAATCGTGAGCACCAGCTAGCTGACACGAATTGGCCATATTGATATGGGAGCGCCGGGAGGGGAAAACGTCTCGTGGGAATCCTGCGCTGCAAGTGACATTTCCGCACGAAGGCTGTGACGCGGCAGCGTCCGTTTGTTAACCATGCCTGTGCCAAGCTTGGCCAATCGTTCTAAAGGGAAATGGTAGGGAATATGTCGAACAAGCCTGGAATAGTCGCCATGTCGCGCCGTGCACTTCTGCGCGGTGCCGCTGCTGCCGGGGTCGCGGCGCTTGCCGGACAGGCTGCCGCGCAGACGGCGATCGACGAGGTGATCAATTCGCCGCGCCGCGGCAACTGGGATGACCAGTTCGACGCCAATGTTTCGCGTGCGGTTGCCAATGTCGTCTCGAATACGCCTGTCCTGAGCCCCAGCAATATCTTCAACGTCCAGCAGGCGATCTCGGACTACCAGGCCATCGTCGCAAACGGCGGCTGGCCGCAGGTCAGTCCGGGCGTCAAGCTCAAGATCGGCGTCGTGGATCCCTCGGTTCAGGTCTTGCGCCAACGGCTTATGATTTCTGGCGACCTACCGCGTTCCGCCGGTCTTTCGAACTCATTCGACACTTATGTGGACGGCGCCGTCAAGCGCTTCCAGGCCCGTCATGGGCTGCCGGAGGACGGGGTGCTCGGCGAATACACGCTGAAGGCTCTGAACGTGAGCGCCGATGTGCGCCTTCAGCAGCTCAACACCAACCTCGTTCGCCTACAGGAGAAGTCGGCGAATCTCGGTCGCCGTTATGTGATGGTGAATATCCCGGCGGCCTACGTCGAAGCGGTTGAAGATGACCGTGTCGCCATTCGCAACACCGCGATTGTCGGCCGGATCAGCCGCCCGTCGCCGGTCCTGGACTCCAAAATCTACGAGGTCATCCTCAACCCCTACTGGACAGCGCCGCGCTCGATCGTCGAAAAGGACATCGTGCCCCTGATGCAGAAGGATCCGACGTACCTTACCCGCAACAATATTCGCTTGATCGATGGCAAGGGTAACGAAGTCTCGCCGGAAACAATCGACTGGTTCGCCGAGAAGGCACCCAACCTGATGTTCCGTCAGGATCCCGGCAAGATTAACGCAATGTCGTCCACCAAGATCAACTTCCACAACGAGCATGCCGTCTATATGCACGACACGCCGACGCAGGGGCTGTTTAACAAGCTTATGCGCTTCGAATCCTCCGGCTGCGTGCGTGTCCAGAACGTCCGCGATCTCGTGACATGGCTGCTCAAGGATACACCCGGTTGGAGCCGTCACCAGATCGAGCAGGTCATCGCCACCCGCGTGAATACCCCGATCACGCTGGCTGAGGAAGTGCCGGTCCACTTCGTCTACATTTCTGCCTGGTCTGCCAAGGACCGCGTGGTTCAGTTCCGCGACGATATCTATCATCTCGACGGCGACGCGCAGCTTGTCCTCCAGGCGAATATCGGCGTCGAACAGGTTCCGGGTTCGGTCGAGGACGATATCCTGCCTCAATAAGGTCAAGCGGAGAGCTCTCGCCTGAAAGCCGCGTCCTAAGGGGTGCGGCTTTTTTGTCGGCTACTTCGATCAGAGGTAACTCGTGATCGGGATTCACATCACCTCAGCGGCATGGGGCGCCTTCATCGCTGTTTGATGCGCAAATGTCGTTAGCCGTATTGCTCTTGATCGTACGGAACGCTAAGACCCCTTGGCATCAACCCGTTCAGGAGCCTTCTACTATGTCGAACACCGATGCCTTCTTCTCCCGCCCGCTGGCCGAATCCGATCCGGAAATCTTCGGCGCGATCGAGAAGGAACTGGGTCGCCAACGTCACGAGATCGAGCTGATCGCCTCGGAAAACATCGTGTCGCGCGCCGTTCTCGAGGCGCAGGGTTCGATCATGACGAACAAATACGCCGAAGGCTATCCCGGCAAGCGCTACTACGGCGGCTGCCAGTTCGTCGACATCGCCGAAGAACTGGCGATCGAACGCGCAAAGAAACTCTTCGGCGTCAATTTCGCCAATGTCCAGCCGAATTCCGGTAGCCAGATGAATCAGGCCGTATTCCTGGCGCTGCTGCAGCCCGGCGACACCTTCATGGGCCTCGACCTCAATTCGGGAGGCCATCTGACCCATGGTTCGCCGGTCAACATGTCCGGCAAGTGGTTCAATGTCCTGTCCTACGGTGTACGCGAAGGCGACAATCTGCTGGACATGGACGACGTCGCGAAGAAGGCGGAACAGCACAAGCCGAAGCTGATCATCGCCGGCGGCACGGCCTATTCTCGCGTCTGGGACTGGAAGCGCTTCCGCGAGATTGCCGATTCGGTCGGCGCCTATCTCATGGTCGACATGGCTCATATCGCCGGCCTCGTTGCCGGTGGCCAGCATCCGTCGCCGTTCCCGCACTGCCACGTCGCCACGACGACGACGCACAAGTCGCTGCGCGGCCCGCGCGGCGACATGATCCTCACCAACGACGAGGATCTGGCGAAGAAGTTCAACTCGGCTGTTTTCCCTGGCCTCCAGGGCGGGCCGCTGATGCATGTCATCGCTGCCAAGGCCGTTGCGCTCGGCGAAGCGCTCGAGCCCGAGTTCAAGGACTACGCAGCCCAGATCGTCAAGAATGCCAAGGCGCTTTCCGAAACTCTGGTGGCCGGCGGAGTTGACGTCGTATCCGGTGGCACCGACAACCACCTGATGCTGGTCGATCTGCGCAAGAAGAATGCAACCGGCAAGCGGGCGGAAGCAGCCCTCGGCCGCGCCTATATCACCTGCAACAAGAACGGTATCCCGTTCGATCCCGAAAAGCCTTTCGTGACCTCGGGCGTTCGCCTCGGCACCCCCGCGGGCACCACGCGTGGTTTCAAGGAAGCCGAGTTCAAGGAAATCGGTAACCTGATCATCGAGGTGCTTGACGGCCTGAAGGTGGCCAATTCCGACGAGGGCAATGCCGCCGTCGAAGCTGCGGTCCGGGAAAAGGTCGTGGCATTGACCGGCCGCTTCCCGATGTATCCCTACATGTAAGGAAGACGGATGCGCTGCCCTTTCTGCGGATCGGACGATACCCAGGTCAAGGACTCTCGACCGGCGGAGGATAACACCTCCATCCGCCGGCGGCGCATCTGCCCAGATTGCGGCGGGCGCTTCACGACCTTCGAGCGGGTACAGCTTCGTGAGCTGACGGTTCTAAAGAAGACCGGCCGCAAAGTCCCGTTTGCCCGCGACAAGCTTGTGCGGTCGTTCGAGATTGCTTTGAGAAAGCGACCTGTCGATCGCGACCGCATCGAGCGCGCCGTCTCCGGCATCGTGCGGCGGCTCGAAAGCTCCGGCGAGACGGAGATTTCATCCGAAGAGATCGGCCTGCAGGTGCTGGAAGCGCTGAAGAGCCTCGATGACGTCGGCTTTGTCCGCTACGCCTCGGTCTATCGCGATTTCTCCCATGCCGAGGATTTCGAGCACGTCATCGCGGAAATCAATGCCAAGATTTCCCGCGACAGCGGCGTGGAGTGATCCTTGAGCACCGAGCCAGACGACCGGCGGTTTATGGCAGCGGCCATCCGTCTGGCACTGTGGCATTTGGGGCAGACTTCGACAAACCCCTCGGTTGGCTGCCTGATTGTTAACAATGGCGTGATCGTCGGTCGTGGCGTGACCGCACCTGGCGGACGCCCGCATGCCGAGACGCAGGCTCTTGCTGAGGCGGGTGACAAGGCGAGGGGGGCTACCGCCTATGTCACGCTCGAGCCTTGTTCCCATCATGGCAGGACACCGCCCTGCGCGGATGCATTGGTTGCCTCGGGCATCGCGCGCGTTGTGGTGTCTGTGACCGATCCCGATACCCGGGTCTCGGGCCGGGGGCTGAGGATCCTTGCCGATGCCGGCATCGCTGTTGAGACAGGGGTACTCGAGGCGGAAGGGCGAAGAGCGCTTGCCGCCTATCTCACTCGCCAGACGAAGAGCCGGCCGCAAGTGATTCTGAAGCTTGCAATATCGTCAGACGGCATGATTGGCCGAAAGGGCGATGGCCAGATCGCCATCACCGGTCCCGTGTCACGCGCGCAGGTGCACGCGCTTCGGGCGGAGACCGACGCCATTCTGGTCGGCATAGGGACGGCACTCGCCGACGATCCGGAACTGACCGTGCGGCTGGCGGGTCTCGAAGAGCGCTCGCCGATCCGGATTGTGCTTGACCGCAGGCTCGAACTGCCGACGACATCTAAGATGGTTCGCTCGGCGCGCGAAATACCGGTGATCGTGGTCGAGGGACAGGGAGATGACGCGGATATCCGGGTTGAAATCGATGCGCGCCGCGCTGCCCTTCAGTCCTCAGGTGTCGAGGTGCTCGAGGCAAGTGACCTTGAATGCCTGCTCTTTGCGCTTGCCTCGCGCGGTATTTCCTCGCTTCTGGTTGAAGGCGGCGCGCGGACGGCGCGCGCCTTTCTCGATGCGGGCCTGGTCGACAGGATCGTGTTGTTTCATGGTCCGGGCGAAATTGGCCGGGACGGCATTGTCTCACCGCTCGACACTGCCGATATAGGCGAAGAGTTCTCCCTTGTCCGTTCGGCCATTTTCGGCGCCGACCGCCTCGACGAATATGAAAGAAGGATCTGATGTTCACCGGCATCGTCACCGATATTGGCACCGTCGAATCCGTCACGCCCCTGAAAGAGGGCGTCAGGCTCCGGATCGCCACGAACTACGACCCGGCGACGATCGACATGGGCGCGTCGATTGCTCATGCCGGTACCTGCCTCACCGTCACCGGCTTGCCGCAACCGGGCAGCAATGGGCGTTGGTATGAAGTCGAAGCCTGGGAGGAAGCCCTGCGGCTCACCACCATCGCCACCTGGCAGAAAGGCACCCGCGTCAATCTCGAGCGCTCGCTGAAGATCGGCGACGAACTCGGCGGCCATATCGTTTCCGGCCATGTCGATGGGAAGGCGGAAATCCTCTCGGTAATACCGGAAGGGGATGCTACCCGCTATCGCTTGCGCGTTCCGGAACACCTCGCCCGCTTTGTTGCGCCCAAAGGGTCCGTTGCGCTGGATGGAACCTCTTTGACGGTCAATGCTGTCGACGGCTGCGATTTCGATGTGCTGCTCATCCGCCACACGCTTGAAGTCACCACCTGGGGTGAACGCAAGGCGGGCGACTTCGTGAATTTCGAGGTCGATACCATGGCGCGCTACGCGGCAAGGCTTGCGGAGTTTCCGGCGCAGAAAGTCGACTGAGGCCTGTTCCGGCAAATTCGCCGTCCTCTGCATGAGTGTGCCCATGCAGAAGATTGTCGGCGCGATACGCATTGAGCCGTTTCCTGCCGCCCACGCAGCATTGACGGACTATTTCGTGTGATTGGAAGAAGGCCGGCATTTCTCCGCTGCCGCTGGCCGGATGGTCCTATCGCCAGAAGAGCAGGATGAGAATGACGAGGGGAATCGGAACCCCGAGAAGCCAGAGCAGAATACCACGGCCCATAAGATACCTCCTGCCAGCCAAAGCTGACTGCTGGTTGAACAGAGGCCGCAGCGTCGATGCGGCGGCCGTCAAGTCAACGGCTTTCCGGAGGGTTTGTTCCGCCGGGCGATGTTGCGGTAGCAAGCTGGCAGGCCCAAAACGAACCTCCCCGTTACAATCCGGAACGGGGAGGCGGTGGCATGTGGTATAATGGCTATGGGCTAAAGGAAGCCATCAGCGGACGTAGAACGTTACGCTCCCGTCGGCAGCGTGCTGAGCGCCCACGATATTGTTGATCTCAACGGCCTGCGCCCTCAGATCGCGGGTCAGTGCCTTGTCATTCATGATCGAGGCCTGGAGGCTCTGGACCTTGGGCGAGGTGGCGGGATCGAGGTTGATGTATTGCGAGTACACCGGATCGCTCTTGGCGATACTGGACAGTTCAACGACATCGAACCGGGGACTCTGCATGGTCGTCAATTCCCGGCCACCCTTTTGCATGGCACTGGCGGGGTAGCTGGCGCCTGCAAAGGTGACGGCGGACATAAGTGCGACTGCGGTGGTTTTGGCAAAGCGGTTCATTGTTTTTCTCCTTTCAATGAAACCTGCGGGCCGACGCGGACTTCGTCCCGCTTGCCGTGCTGATATGGCGCCGGAACTGGGATGTTTCTATAGTTTAAGTCACTGAAAAATATTAAATAAATTTAATTTTCGAGGTCGTAAATATACCGCAATCCGGGTGTCCCGGTGCAGCGTCAGAAGTGCGTCTCCCCGCCCCGACAATCGAGCGAGTCTTGAGGCTGGCTTATGTGGCGCAAGACGGCCTTTGCGGAAGCGCTAGCTACCTTGGCGAAGAGTTTCCCGAGTCGGGGTATTCGATGGTCGATTTTGCGGCAATTGCGGCATTTGGGTCAGGCCGGCCTAAAAACACTTGCCAAGGGCCGTTCAGCGTGGTTTGACCGCGATCTATCCGGCCACCGCCCGACTTTTCCAGCTCAGGATGAGAAACCATGTCAAAGATGAAATCCGCACCGCATCTTCTGATCGTCGAAGCGCGCTTTTATGACGACATGGCTGATGCCTTGCTCGACGGCGCGAAGACGGCGCTCGACGATGCCGGCGCGACCTATGACATCGTGACCGTTCCCGGCGCGCTGGAGATTCCGGCAGCCATTTCCATGGCGCTCGACGGCGCTGATGAGGGCGGCACCGAATATGATGGCTATGTCGCACTCGGCATGGTCATTCGCGGAGAGACCTATCATTTTGATATCGTGGCGGGTGAATCTTCTCGCGCCTTGATGGACCTCGCGGTGTCGGAATCGCTTCCCATCGGCAATGGCATCCTGACGGTCGAGAACGAAGCCCAGGCTTGGGCGCGTGCACGCCGCTCGGACAAGGACAAGGGCGGCTTCGCAGCGCGCGCCGCACTGACGATGATTGCGCTGAAGAAGCAATTGGGTGGCTGACAGATGGGTACTGACGAAAACCAGCAGCCGGTAAAGACCGCGAACCAGCGGGGCGCCGCCCGGCTCGCCGCCGTGCAGGCGCTCTACCAGATGGATATCGGCGGCAGCGGCGTGCTCGAGATAGTCGCCGAATACGAAACCCATCGGCTCGGTCAGGAAGTCGACGGCGACACTTATCTGAAAGCGGATGCCTCCTGGTTCCGCTCGATCGTCTCCGGCGTGGTGCGCGACCAGACGAAGATCGACCCGCTCATCCGTCAGGCGCTGCAGGATGACTGGCCGCTGTCGCGCATCGACAGTACGGTTCGCGCGATCCTTCGCGCAGGTGCCTTCGAGCTTCTGGAACGCAAGGACGTGCCGGTCCCCGTGATCGTCACTGAATATGTCGAGATCGCTCACGCCTTCTTCGAAGGAGATGAGCCGAAACTCGTCAATGCCGTGCTCGACCGCATCGCCAAGCTGGTCCGCGGCCCCGCCAAGAAATAACCGCCGAGTGACGGGAGCCAAGGGATGAGCGCTGTCGAAATGCAGGGTCTTGAAGGACAGTTCAGTGCTGCCAAACGCAACGTCCTCATCCTCACGGCGGCCCAGTCGGTTCTCGGTTCGGCAGCACCGCTGAGCTTTTCGGTGGGGGGGCTCGCCGGATTTCAGATGCTGGGTGCCGACAAGTCACTGGCGACCGCGCCGCTGACCGGCTTCAACGTTGGCGTCGCCCTCGGTGCCGTGTTTATCGCCGCAGCCTCGCGGTTCCTCGGCCGCAAGGCGAGCTTCATGCTCGGAGCGATGATGGGCGCGGTGGGCGGAACCGTTGCGGCGCTTGCGTTGTTTCGCTCCGAGTTCTGGCTCTTCGCCTTCGGGTTGCTCCTCATCGGGCTTTCGGGCGGGTTTACCCAGAAGATCCGCTTTGCCGCTGCCGACGCCTCGCCGACTTTCTACAAGGGCAAGGCCATTTCGTGGATTCTGGCGGGCGGGATCGTATCCGCTATCGTCGGACCGCAACTCGCGATCTGGATGAAGGATTTCTTCGCGCCCGTGACATTCGCTGGCGCCTTCATCGCGCTTGTTCCGCTGATGCTGCTGGCAATCGGTGTCCTTTCCTTCCTCAAGTTGCCGGAACCCACCGGCAAGGTCGGCGCGAACGGGGAGGCGGCGCGCCCGCTTGCCGAAATCGTCATGACTCAGCGCTTCATTACCGGCATGATCTGCGGCATCAGCTCCTACGCGCTGATGACCTTCATGATGACCGGAGCGCCGCTTGCCATGGTCGTCGGCTGTGGCTTTTCGTCCGAACTCGCCACGCTCGGCATCCAGTGGCACGTGATCGCCATGTTTGCCCCGAGCTTCTTCACAGGCATGCTGATTTCTCGCTTCGGGACGGAGAAGGTGGTGATTGCCGGCCTTCTTATCCTGATGAGTTGCGCTATCATCGCTCACATGGGCGTGGAGCTGTGGAATTTCTGGGCCGCGCTCGTGCTTCTCGGCATCGGCTGGAACTTCGGCTTCATCGGGGCTACCGCCATCGTTGCCTCGAGCTATCGGCCCCACGAGGCCGACAAAGTCCAGGGGTTTCACGACATCGTCCTCTTCGGCATTGTCGCGCTTTCCTCATTCTCTTCCGGCAAGGTATTCACCGCCTATGGCTGGTCGGTCATGAATCTGGTCATTTGGCCGGTAACCATCCTCTGCCTGATCCTTGTCCTTCTTCAGATGCGCGCTTCGCGCGCCAGGGTCTGAGTCTTTGGCGATACCCTGCGAACTGCGCCATTAAAGCGGCGCGAAAAGCAGCACTTGACGCAACCCGATCCTCCACGCAATCTCGCCTCCGAGCCGATCAGCTTCTGAGGAGTGGCTGAGTCCGGCCCTGGGAGACCGCCTCGCGGAAGAACAACGCGGGGACGATAAAGGAGGGTATTGCGAATGACAGTGCTTTTGGGCGTAATTTTATGCGGATTGCTTTCGATCGCCTATGCGGTCTGGGCGACACGCTCGGTGCTCGCTGCCGATCAGGGCAATGCGCGCATGCAGGAAATTGCCGGATATATTCGCGAAGGGGCTCAAGCCTATCTCACGCGTCAGTATTTGACGATTGCGTTGGTGGGAGCCGTGGTGTTCGTCGGGGCCTGGCTCCTGCTTTCAGCCACTGCCGCGATCGGATTCCTGATCGGCGCCATCCTGTCGGGAGCAGCTGGCTTCATCGGCATGCACGTGTCGGTGCGCGCCAACGTCCGCACTGCGCAGGCCGCATCGCAAAGCCTTTCGGGCGGACTCGATATCGCCTTCAAGTCCGGGGCAATTACCGGAATGCTTGTAGCTGGCCTCGCCCTTCTCGGTGTCTCTGTCTATTTCTATATATTGACGGTCGTCCTCGGCCATGAAAGCGGTTCGCGCGAGGTCATCGACGCGCTTGTGGCTCTCGGTTTCGGCGCCTCACTTATTTCGATCTTCGCCCGTCTCGGCGGCGGCATCTTCACCAAGGGTGCTGATGTCGGCGGCGACCTGGTCGGCAAGGTCGAGGCGGGTATCCCCGAGGATGATCCGCGCAACCCGGCGACCATTGCCGACAACGTGGGCGACAATGTCGGCGACTGCGCCGGCATGGCGGCCGACCTCTTCGAGACCTATGCGGTCTCTGTTGTAGCCACGATGGTTCTCGCGGCGATCTTCTTTTCAGGTACGCCGTCGCTCGAGATCGCGATGATCTACCCGCTGGCCATTTGCGGGGCATGCATCATCACCTCCATCGTCGGCACCTTCTTCGTGAAGCTCGGTGCCAACGGCTCGATCATGGGCGCTCTTTACAAGGGCCTCATCGTGACCGGTCTTCTGTCTGTTGTCGGCCTCGGCGCGGCCACGTCGCTGACTGTCGGCTGGGGTTCGGTCGGCAGTGTCGCCGGCATGGACATCACCGGGTGGAACCTGTTCTTCTGCGGGATCATGGGCCTCGTCGTCACCGCGTTGATCGTCGTGATCACGGAATACTACACCGGCACCAACAAGCGGCCGGTCAATTCGATCGCCCAGGCCTCGGTCACCGGCCATGGCACCAACGTCATCCAGGGCCTGGCCGTATCGCTGGAATCGACGGCCCTTCCGGCGATCGTCATCGTCGGCGGTATCGTTGCGACCTATCAGCTGGCCGGCCTTTTCGGCACCGCGATCGCGGTCACGACCATGCTGGGTCTTGCCGGCATGATCGTCGCGCTCGATGCTTTTGGTCCGGTTACCGACAATGCCGGCGGCATTGCCGAAATGGCCGGTCTGCCGTCGGAAGTGCGCAAATCGACCGATGCGCTCGATGCGGTCGGCAACACCACCAAGGCCGTGACCAAAGGCTATGCCATCGGTTCGGCCGGCCTCGGCGCGCTCGTTCTCTTCGCCGCCTATTCCAACGATCTTCAGTTCTTTGCCGCCAATAGCGACAAATATCCGTACTTCGCTGGTATGGACAAAATTTCGTTCGATCTCTCCAACCCCTATGTTGTGGCTGGTCTGATCTTCGGCGGATTGATCCCCTATCTCTTCGGCGGCATCGCCATGACCGCCGTCGGACGTGCCGCCGGGTCGATCGTCGAGGAGGTTCGCCGCCAGTTCCGGGAAAATTCGGGCATCATGCAGGGCACGGTGAAGCCGGACTACGGCCGCGCTGTGGATATGCTGACGAAGGCGGCCATCCGCGAAATGATCATCCCCTCGCTGCTGCCGGTTCTGGCGCCGCTCGTCGTCTATTTCGGCGTGCTGCTGATTTCCGGTTCCAAGGCATCGGCCTTTGCCGCCCTAGGCGCCTCTCTTCTCGGCGTCATCGTCAATGGCCTGTTCGTGGCGATTTCGATGACCTCGGGTGGCGGTGCCTGGGACAATGCCAAGAAGAGCTTTGAGGACGGCTTCATCGACAAGGATGGTGTGAAGCACCTCAAGGGTTCCGAAGCCCACAAGGCATCGGTGACCGGCGATACGGTCGGCGATCCCTACAAGGATACGGCTGGCCCGGCTGTGAACCCGGCGATCAAGATCACCAATATCGTCGCGCTGCTGCTCCTGGCGGTTCTCGCCGGATAAGCAGCCGCACCTTTCCGATCCAACGAAAAACCCGCGGAAATCGATTTCCGCGGGTTTCTTGATTCTGGGACGAAGTGCTTACATTCCGCCGAAGATGTTCTTGATGCTGTTTGCTGCGCCACCGCCGCCCGAGAGGATCTGTTGCAGGAAGGTAAGGTCCTTGCCGCCGGTCGGGGTCGTGCGGGAAATCGTATCGAAGACCTTGCCGTCCTTGAGCGTATAGTTGGACCGCTGGGTCACGACGCCGTCCTTGTCGAAATAGATCGCCAAAACCTGTTGGTCGACGAGCTTCTGCTTCATGAAGGCAACCGAACGGACGCGCTTTTGCGAGATGTAGTAGAACACCTCGCCGTCAAAGGTCGCTGTGGTCGAGGGCGTGCCAAGCGACAGCAGCACCTGTTCACGGCTCGAACCGACCGGAACCAGATCCAGCGCGTCCTGATCGGCGACGTAGCCGTTATGGAAGACTTGGGAAGTCGTGCAGCCCGACAGTCCGCTGACCGTAACAGCAAGGGCGAGGGCGGCGCAGCCGAGAAGTCTCCTGTCCGATCTGAAGTATCGCATATCCAACCACACGTCTCCCGTAACTCTCAAAGAGGGCGCCAATCGGCGCCCGCGAAACCCTGTTGCACATATCATTATGGCCTTTCCGGGGAAGCCGGAATGGCACCTGACGATATCCATGCTGTTTCGCGACCTTTCCCTCCGATACCGGAACACCGGCGACAGACGGGGTTGGCCAACACAAAACGGCATTGCAATTCACGTCTGCTTCGGTAAACCAGCTTTCGCAATCATGCAACAAGACCGTGGGCGGGCTGGGTCGTTCCCTCGGTCCTTTTTGGTAAAATCGATGCTATTCGGGTTCTTCCGGCAAAAAAGGCACAATCGGATCATCGTCGAACGGCAGTATGCGGCGCTGACTTCTGTTGCACGCACGCCGTTCTTCTATAGCGATCTCGGTGTCCCCGATACCGTGATGGGCCGTTTCGAGATGCTGTCGGTGGTGCTGATTCTGTTTTTCAGACGCACTGCGAAGGCCGCCCAGAGCGGACAGGAAATTGCTCAGGAGATCGTCGACGCCTTCTTCGAGGATGTCGATCACTCTATCCGCGAACTCGGGATCGGTGACCAGAGCGTGCCCAAGAGAATGAAGAAGCTCGCAGGGATGTTCTATGGCCGGCTGGAGTCCTATGCCGCAGCCCTGGACGATGGCGATGCCGACAGGTTGGCGGAAGCGCTGAGGCGCAATATATATCCCGAAAAAGGCGAGCGTGCCCCGCAGATGGATGGACTTGCCCGCTGGATGATCGAAACCGAAGCGCGCCTGGGCGCGGTTTCGGAAGAAGAGATCTCCACGGGGTCCGTCAAGATGGCCGTTCCTGGAGGGCCGTGCTGATATGAATTTACGCAAGAAAGGTGTCGGTGACGTGGCCTTCTCCTATCTGGTGAAGGTCGGCCATGTCTCGGTTAATCCCGTGAAAGTGCATGTCGAGGCCGACGAACGCGAAAGGCAGGCCCTTGCGCGCCTTTGGGATGTCGAAGCCGTTAACCGGCTGTCCGCGGATCTCCAGATCGCGCGCTGGAAGAAGGACGGCATACGCATCAAGGGAAGGGTCGAGGCGGAGCTTGTCCAGTCCTGCGTTGTCACGCTGGAGCCGGTGACGTCGCAGATCGATCAGGACATCGACCAGATCTACGTCCCGGAAGGCTCGAAGCTCGCACGCATAGTGACTGATGAGGCCGGTGAGATGGTTCTCGATCCTGAGGGCCCGGATCTGCCCGAGACATTTTCCGGCGATACGATCGATGCCGGGATGCTCGTGGCCGAATTTGCGGCGCTTGCCATCGATCCCTATCCGAAAAAGCCGGGAGCCGCATTTCCCGGGCACATTGAGAACACGAACGGCGATGATCGCAGGCCTTCGCCGTTTGCGGTCCTGAAGGATTGGAAAAAGGAATAGTTGCGGGTTGGATAACTCCAGGAGGCGGCATAATTCAGTTGTGCCGGACCGCAAAAACGGTATTTTGGCCGAGATTTCGCCGGGCAGCGAAAGGAAGGATCAGACCAGAGTGATCAGAATTTCTCTCGATTTGATGGGTGGCGACTTCGGCCCCGGAGTCGTCATTCCGGGTGCTGCCAAGGCGCTGGAACGCCATCCCGATGTGACCTTTGTGATGTACGGCCAGCAGGACAAATGCGCGCCGATTCTCGCCCAGTATCCGAAGCTTAAAGAGAAGTCCGTCTTTCACGATTGCGACGTAGCCGTCAGCATGGACGAGAAGCCGAGCCAGGCCTTGCGCCGGGGCCGCTATGTCTCGAGCATGTGGCGTTCCATAGAGGCGGTGAAGACCGGGCAGGCGGATGTCGTGGTTTCCGCCGGAAATACCGGCGCGTTGATGGCGATGGCAAAATTTTGCCTGCGCACGATGGCGACGATCGAACGGCCCGCGATCGCCGCGATCTGGCCGACCTTGAAGGGTGAAAGCATCGTGCTTGACGTCGGCGCCACGATCGGCGCGGACGCCCAGCAGTTGCTCGATTTCTCCCTCATGGGCGGGGCCATGGCGCGGGCTCTGTTTGAACTGGAGCGTCCGCTGGTGGGGCTGCTGAATGTCGGCGTCGAGGAAATCAAGGGCCAGGAAGAAGTCAAGGAAGCTGGGCGGATGCTCCGCGAGGCGGGTCTCGACACCATAGACTACTACGGTTTCGTCGAGGGCGACGATCTCGGCAAGGGCACCGTGGATGTTGTGGTGACGGAAGGCTTCACCGGCAATATCGCTTTGAAGACCGCCGAAGGCACGGCGCGGCAATTTGCAGAATACCTGCGCGCGGCAATGTCGCGCACCCTGCTGGCTCGCCTCGGCTATCTGTTGGCCAAGGGCGCCTTCGACCGGCTGCGCGAGAAAATGGATCCGCGCAAAGTCAACGGCGGGGTCTTTCTCGGTCTCAATGGCATTGTGATCAAGAGTCACGGTGGTACTGATGCGGAGGGCTTTGCCGCCGCAATCGACGTCGGCTATGACATGGCGCGCAATGGCTTGACACAGAAAATCGAAAACGACTTGAAGAAATATCATGCAAGGCATCCCTCCATTGCAGGACCTGAAATTGCATGATCTGCGGGGTATGACAGCATGATCCGTTCTGTGGTTCGCGGTTTCGGGGCAGCTCTCCCGAAGCGGGTTATGACCAATCGCGAGTTGGAAGACCTGGTGGAGACATCCGATGAATGGATCGTGCAGCGCACGGGCATTCGCCAGCGTTATGTCGCGGGAGAGGGCGAGACCACCGCATCGCTCGGCGCCGACGCCGCCCGCGCGGCCCTTGAAAATGCCGGGATGTCCGCCGACAGCATCGATCTGATCATCTGCGCGACTTCGACGCCAGACAACACATTTCCGGCAACCGCGGTGAATATTCAGAACCGGCTCGGCATTCATCATGGCTTCGCGTTCGATGTGCAGGCCGTATGCACGGGCTTCCTATATGCTCTGGCGACTGCGGATCTCTATGTTCGCAGCGGTATGGCCAAGCGGGCCCTGGTCATCGGCGCCGAAACATTCTCACGCATCCTCGACTGGACGGACCGCACAACCTGCGTCCTCTTTGGCGACGGTGCCGGTGCAATCGTTCTCGAGGCGGAAGAGTCCGCTGGAACGAATGACGACCGCGGCGTGCTGACGTCTCAACTGCGCTCCGATGGCGCCCACAAGGACAAGCTCTACGTCGACGGCGGTCCTTCGACGACCGGCACCGTCGGTCATCTGCGCATGGAAGGCCGGGAGGTTTTCAAGCATGCTGTCGGAATGATCACCGACGTGATCGAAGCCGCCTTCGCGGCCAATGGGACGACCGCCGACGAAATTGACTGGCTGGTGCCGCATCAGGCAAATCGCCGCATCATTGATGCTTCGGCCAAGAAGCTGGGCATCCCGCCGGAAAAGGTCGTGGTGACGGTAGATTTGCACGGCAATACGTCTGCCGCGTCGATTCCGCTGGCGCTCTCGGTCGCGGCCGGCGACGGGCGGATCAAGAAGGGCGATCTCGTCCTGCTCGAGGCGATGGGTGGCGGCTTCACCTGGGGCGCGGTGCTGCTGCGCTGGTAGGTCTCTACGCGAAAAATAGGGATTTCGAACAAGAGCTTGACCGTCAAGCTCAACGGCAATACTGTCAACTCTCTTTACAAAAAGTGATTGTTTTGAGCGGGCGGAAAATATGGCTGGGAAGACAGTTACCCGAGCGGACTTGGCGGAATCGGTCTTCCGTAAAGTTGGATTGTCACGTACCGAATCCGCGGAATTGGTCGAAACCGTCATAGACGAGATATGCAACGCCATCGTTCGCGGCGAAACTGTCAAATTATCCTCCTTCGCGACCTTTCAGGTACGCAGCAAGAACGAGCGGATTGGCCGCAATCCGAAGACGGGCGAGGAGGTTCCGATTTCTCCCCGCCGCGTCATGACATTCAAGGCCTCCAATGTGCTGAAGCAGCGAATTCTGCGGTCGCACCTGCTCCGCAAGGTCAAGCAGAAGCCACAAAATCCGGCTTCCTGACCGCGATAGCCGTGGACCGTTTGGGTGTCCGCTGACGGAACGCTTGAAATTTTCTCGATAAATAGTTGAAATGGTGCCGAGTCGCGGCTTGCCTATTGACGAGTTGCATCACGCGGCGGGGAGATAAGTCTTGGACAAAAGCCCGGATGCCTTTCGCACAATCAGCGAGGTCGCGGACGATCTCGATCTGCCCCAGCATGTCCTGCGGTTCTGGGAAACGCGATTTCCCCAGATCAAGCCGATGAAGCGTGGCGGCGGCCGCCGCTACTATCGCCCGGACGATGTCGAACTTCTGAAGGGCATCCGACACCTCCTCTATGATCAGGGTTATACGATCAAGGGCGTCCAGAAGCTCCTGAAGACCAACGGCAACAAATTCGTGATGGCTGTCGCGAGCGGAGATGTCGCCACGATGGAAGCGCTTGTCGCGGCCAGCGCTGGCAAGACGGAAGAGCCGAAGCTCGGCTCCCCGGAAGAAGACCAGATTGTTGGACGGCCCAAGGTCAAGGCCAGCGGACGCTTCTTCGGCTTCGGCGGCAACGAAGACGCGGGTCCGGACGTGACACACGGCAAGGCAGCCATCGGCAAGGAGGACCGCGCGCTTCTGCAGGAGGCGCTCTTCGATCTCCTCGAATGCAAGCGGCTTCTCGATCAGGTGCGCTGAAGCCATTCTTGCGAACCAAACGTGTTCGGCTCACTTTTCCCCTTGCGCAGGAGAGTCCTTGCCATTATGGAGGACGTGCTTTGCAAGAAGCAGGTCGGGGCGTAGCGCAGCCCGGTAGCGCACTTGACTGGGGGTCAAGGGGTCGCTGGTTCGAGTCCAGTCGCCCCGACCATTTAAATTCTTGATATCCCAGCAAAAATCCATGATTTTCCGGGCGGCGCCGAGCTGAGGCACGCGCTCGCTTTCAGCAAATTTTCCGAACATGCCTTATATTTGCTGCGGTGCAGCAATATGTGACTATGCCGCCTATGTGGCGGGGCGGGGAGCGCCGGCCGACGTATTCGATCGGAGCGAGAACCGAACTTCAGGAAGAAAGCGACCGCTTATGCGCATAAAGATTCCCATGCCATTGTCTTTCATCGTCGGCCAGCAGAAGAAATGGCGCAAGGACATCCTGAAAGCAACGCATCCGGCTACAGCCCTGCGAGCATCAGCGCGCCGCGCGCGGCCATCCGGGGGGCATCTTAGCGAAGTGGCGGCGTTCGGCAGCAATCCCGGCCATTTGCGGATGTTCGAATTCGCGCCGCCCAATCTGCAGCCTGGGGCGCCCCTTGTTGTCGTCTTGCATGGATGCCTTCAGAACGCGGCGGATTTCGACCATGGTAGCGGCTGGGGCGTTCTCGCGCGCAAAAGGGGCTTTGTCCTTGTCTATCCCGAGCAGCGCGAGAGCAACAATGCCAACCGCTGCTTCAACTGGTTTCGTCCTAGCGCGATTGCGCGCGACCGTGGTGAACTGATGTCGATACGCCAGATGATCGACCATTCCTGCCGACGGCATCGCATTGCGCCCGATCGCATCTATGTCCAGGGCCTATCGGCAGGCGGGGCCATGGCCTGCGCGCTGCTTGCCACCTATCCCGATCTGTTCGCTGGCGGCAATATCGTCGCCGGCCTGCCGTTTGGCGCGGCACGTGACGCGATGACGGCGCTGTCGGTGATGAAGTCGGGGGTCAGCCGCACGGGTCGCGAATGGGGAGATCTCGTCCGCAAGGTGACGCCCGAAATGACGAGCCGCCCGGCGATCTCCATCTGGCACGGGACGGGCGACCGCGTGGTGTCGGTCGCAAACGCCTATTCCACTCTCCGCCAATGGCTGGACCTCTACGACCTTGCGGAAGACGACGGCCACGAAACGCTGTTGGAAGGCCGACGCATAAAGGTGTGGCATGATCAGGCCGGCCGTCCACTGATCGAATTCTGCCTGATCGAGGGATTGGATCACGGTCTGCCCGTCGCTCGACATTCTGCGATCGCAAAAGCAGGTGAGACGCCCTTCATGCTCGTCTCGGGCGTCAGTGCGCCGACGCATATGGCCGAGACCTGGCTCACTGCCAATTGAGACAGAATGCGATCAGGTGTCTTGGACGACCGGTCGCGAGTATCCAGGATCAGGGCGTTGCCGTTTGGCCTATTTTTCCTGGATCGTGATGCCGTCGCGGCCGATATTGAGCTCCACGCCCTTCGGCTCGGTTTCCTGCCGGTAAATTTAGACCGCCATGCCGACAGCGATCACCGCGAGCGCGCCGATCATGAAGTCGAGGCGATTGCTGCTGTTCATGAACAGCTCCGATTGAAAAGGGCGTGTGAAAACGCTCTAGCCGTCATTCGTGGCGTTCAGGTGTTCCGGCCGGATACCTTCGCCGGTCTCTTCGCGTCTCGTCAGTCGGACGCCTTCGCCCCCGATCACGCAATCGCCATCGGCGAGAAAGCTGATCCCGAGGCCCTCGAGCGTCTCGCGGAGATGATGGAGTGTCGCACCATCAAGCGCGTTCCCCGCCGGCGCCTCGCATTGCAGAATGAGGAAAGAGGATACACCACTGCGCGCCGACAGTTCATCGACCGTAATTCCGAGGAGCGCTCTGGCGGCGCGGATCTGTGCGGCAGTAGTCATCATCATGGTCATGGTTCAATATACGCTCCCGATGTTTCGAAAATCAAACCGTTCTCGGGGCGAGAAGTTCCCCGTAGACAGCCAGAGTCTGAGTGACCATCGCCTCCAGTCCGTAGCGGGTGCTGCGGGCCTTGGCATTGGCGATGAAGCGCTGTCTCACGTGCTCGTCGGCAAAAGAGAGCATGGCGGCAGAGAGTTCGGACGTATCGTCTGAATTGGGAACGAGGATGCCGTTCACCCCGCTATCCAGCACATTCGCCGCGCCGCCGACATCGGTCAGGATCATTGGCTTGCCTGCTGTCGCTGCCTCCAGCATGACGTAGGACATGGCTTCGTAGCGGCTCGTCATGACGAGCGCGTCGAAGGCCTGGATCGCCTCGGGTCCGGCGATGTCCGCAGTCAGGTGGACACGATCGGCAATCCCCGCTGCCGCGATCTGCCTGCGCAAGCCGTCTTCCTGTTCGCCGAAGCCGATCATGAGCAGATAGGCGTTCGGCATCCGTGCGGCGATGCGCGAGAAAGCCCCGACCAGCCGCTCCGGCGCCTTTTGTTCGGACAGGCGACCGATGAAGCCGAAGACATGAGCGTCGCTGGCGATGCCCAAGGCAGAACGTAACTCGTCCCGTCGGTCGGTGGGGACCGCAGCGACGCCATTGACGACGACACGCAGACGCTTGGCGGGAATGCCCAGCGTCAGCGCATGGTCGTATTCGGCCTTGGAAACGCAGATGATCCGGTCGGTCAGGAAGCGGCCGAGAAAGCCTTCGATCGGTCCGTATATCATCCGCCCTTTCTTTCCGAGATTGGGATCCATGGTTCGGAAAGCGTGCGGCGTATAGACACGTGGAACGTGCGGCCCGGGCAAGCGCAATCGTGTCAGCGCTCCGGCCTTCGAACTGTGGCCATGGATGATATCGAAGGGGCCCTGGCTGTGGATGATGCGGCGTAGCTGCCACCAGGATGTGGCATCCCAGGGGCCGACGGCGCGCTGCATCGGAAGTGCGATCACGGTTGCAAGGCCGAGAGCGAGCAGATCCCGGACGAACCGTTCCTCGGCCCGCACGGGTGAGTAGACAGCCGTAACCTTGTGCCCTCGGGCCTTCATCCCTCCGCACAGGTCGATGAAGTGTCGGCCCGAACCACCCCCGCTCGGTTCAAGTACCTCAAGCAGCGACAGGGCTCTGTCACTATGTGGTCGGTTCTCGCTCACACGGTGACCTTCCTGTTCCCAAGGCTCTTCCCATAGCGCCATTCAAGGGCGCCACAGCCCCAGATGATGCCGAGCAGTAGATAGAAATGACGCCAGTGATCGATATCGATCACATTGGCAATTATCGTGTGTCCGACGATCGCGATCCAGGCAATCATCAGGTGCGGCTGCCAGGGCCTGTCCCGCAGGAGAAAGCGGAAGCCGATCGAAAGCGTCCAGATGATCATGGTGACAAAGCACATAAAGCCAAGCCAGCCGTAGGTCGTCAGCGACTTCAGCCAGATATTGTGCTCGTCCTCGGGGAAGATCGTGCTGAATACCATCGGACCGATACCCAGGGGATGCTCCATGGACATGAGCAGGCCGATGCGGTGTCGTTCGAAGCGGCCGAGATGGCCGCTGTCGTATTCCTGGATCCCTGTCCGGCTCAGGAACAGATCCCTGACCTGCTCGAACTGCAGCGCGATGAGGAGGGTCACGGCAAGGAGGACCACCGCTGCTATGGAGAGAAGCAGAATTTTGAGGCGGAAGGCACCGGTGCGCTCCTTGAGCAGAAGGATGAAAACGAGCGCAGCCGCTGAAAACAGGAACAAGGCCCAGGCCGCCCGCGAAAAGGAAAGAAATATGCCGAGCGCGAGGATCAACAGCCCTGCCGCCTTGACGGGAGCCTCTCGCAGGTGGCCGGTGAGGAGCCCGTGCATCAGATAGAGGGACGGAACGATCAGGAATGGGCCGAATACGTTCGGGTCCTGGAACGCGCCCTTGGCGCGGTCGTAACGGGTAAACGCCTCCGCCCCGGGAAACGCATGAAAATAGCCGAGAATGCCGAGCAGGGACGTGACGATCGCCGCCGCGACCCAGGCTTTGAAGACAAGTTCCAAGCGGTGGTAATCGTCCTCGATGATCGCCGCGTAGAAAACTGCCGTCAATGCAAGAAAAGTCGAAACCGCGATATACATCGGCCCGTCAGCGAGATCCTGCATCACGGTCAAGGACAGCATGCCGCCGACATTGAAAGTGAGCAGAAGCGCGAGGAGCGGTGCCGTGGCACGGGATATCTTCAATCCAAGCAGGAACCAGACAGCCACCTGAAAGACCATCATCAGCTCATAGGGAGCTGGTTCGGACATCACGAATCCGGAAAGGAATACTCCCACGGCGACCATTGCCGACCCGATGAGCGACACGGCCGCGATTTGCGGCCTGAACGGCGGGCTACCGCTGGTGTCCTGGGCGCTCAATAGGCATGTTCCGTGTTCAGGAGACGGAAGGGTGTCAGGAACAGGATCTTCAAATCGAAGAGCAGTGACCAGTTCTCGATGTAGTAGAGATCGTAGGCTGTCCGGTTCCTGATCTTGTCGTCGGTGTCGATTTCGCCACGCCAACCGTTGATCTGTGCCCATCCGGTGACGCCCGGCTTGACCCTGTGGCGGGCGAAATAGCCATCGACCACTTCCTTGTAAAGCCGGTCATGGGTCTGCGCCAGGACGGCATGCGGCCGCGGCCCCACCAGCGACAGGTCGCCGCGCAGGACGTTGAATATCTGGGGCAGTTCATCGATGGAGGATTTGCGCAGGAAGCGTCCGACCGGGGTCACGCGGGGATCGTTCTTCGTGACGGCCTTGCGCGCTGTCGGGTCGGCCATGTCGGTATACATGGAACGGAATTTCAGCACATTGATGATTTCGTTGTTGAAGCCGTGGCGCTTCTGCTGGAAGAAAACGGGACCTTTCGAGGTTGCCTTGACCGCGATCGCCGCCGCGATGAAAACCGGCCAAAGCAGCGCCAGCGCCATGAGGCTGAAGAAGATGTCAAAGACACGCTTGGCAACGGAATCCCAGTCGCGGATCGGCTTGTCCATGATGTCGAGCATGGGGACCGCACCGATATGGGAATAGGCGCGCGGGCGAAAACGCAGGCTATTGGAGTGGGCTGCGAGCCGGATGTCCACCGGAAGCACCCAGAGCAGCTTCAGGAGCTGGAGGATCCTCTCCTCGGCGCTGAGCGGGAGCGAGATGATCAGCATATCGATATGTGCGAGACGCGCGAATTCGACCAGTTCGGCAACGGTGCCGAGCTTGGGATAGCCTGCGACCACAGTCGGTGAACGGGCAGTCCCGCGATCGTCGAAAATTCCGCATATGCGGATGTCGTTGTCGGGTTGCTGTTCGATTGTGCGGATAAGGTCCTTTGCAGGCTGCCCGCCGCCGACAATAACCGCACGGCGCTCCATCACTCCGTTGCGCGCCCAGCGCCTGATCTCGAACCCGAGAAGGATCCGTTCCACGAACAGGAAGCCAGCCCCGATGGCAAACCAGGTGACGAGCCAGTCGCGGAAATCGAATCCGTCTTTGCTGAAGAAAAAGAACGCCAGGCCCATGAGGATCGACGTGATTGCCCAGGACGAGAGGATGCGCAGCATGGAGCGCATCGGTGCGCGAAGCGCGGCAATCAGATAGCAGTCGGCGATCTGCAGAGAGAGGACGGCCAGGATCGAGCCAGCGATCACTATGCCGATGTCTATCCAGAACCTGGAGGATTGCGCTTCGGCAAGAAAGTAGTGGACCGCAAGCCCAATCGACAGAAGGCAAACGAATTCCAGCAGTCGCAACTGGCCGGTAATGATGGTCGGTGAGTAATTTTCGTCGGCATACTGACCGGCAACTTGTTTCGCCAGTGCGTTTATTTCACCGGACTCAGCAGTCGCGCCCGGACTTCCGCCACTGGTGCGCGCTTCCGCCATCTTACGGCGGAATTTCTCGATGTCGAATTGTTCGGGCTTTTCCATTTTGGTCATCGCCAATATCTGCCTTCTGATAGCATTTTTTAGCAGGAAGGTCCTAAGAAACTTTTATGTGCGGCGGGCGGAGTGGTGTGAATTGGAGCGATCTGACCAGTATTGGGCGCATCGGTGCATCGGGTACCCGGAGTCGTGGAGGGGGTGAGGTTTGACTCCGATCATCGAACCGTGAGACGGATCATGTTGGATATTGGCAGGCGCCCAAACTGGAGGCCGGTGACGGAAGATCATGGACAAGAAACACGTATTCAACATCGGGTATTTTCTCTTCGCCTTCTCGCTTCTCCTGCTTTTTCAGGCCTGGATCGGTTATCGCGATTATGCGCAGGTTTCCTACAGCGAGATGATCCAGATGGCCGAGCAAGGCCGGATCGCCTCGGTCACGCTGACCGAAACCCGGGTCGAAGGCGAATTCAAGGAGCCCCAGAACGGCAAGAAGTACTTCATCGCCAACCGTGTTGATCCGGAATTTGCCGCGATCTTCGAAAAGGCGGGCGTCAAGGTCACTGGTGCCACCGACAGCAACTGGCTCACCTCGTTGCTGTCATGGGTGCTACCGGTCATCGTGTTCTTTGTTCTCTGGTCCTTCTTCTTTCGCGGAATGGCCGAACGACAGGGGATGGGCGGGCTCATCAATATCGGCAAGTCGCGCGCCAAGATCTATCTCGAGCGCAAGACGGGCGTCACCTTCGATGACGTTGCCGGCATCGACGAGGCCGAGGCCGAGTTGCAGGAGATCGTATCGTTCCTGAAGGACAAGGATACCTATGGGCGTCTCGGGGCGCGGATCCCCAAGGGTATTCTGCTCGTTGGCCCGCCTGGTACCGGCAAGACGCTGATGGCGCGGGCGGTCGCGGGCGAGGCAGGCGTTCCTTTCTTTTCCATTTCCGGTTCGGAATTCGTGGAAATGTTTGTCGGCGTCGGCGCGGCCCGGGTGCGCGATCTCTTCGAGCAGGCGCGCGCCGCCGCCCCGTGCATTATCTTCATCGACGAACTCGATGCGCTCGGCAGGGCCCGGAACTCTTACGGAGGCTTCGGCGGCAATGACGAGAAGGAACAGACCCTCAACCAGTTGCTCGCCGAACTGGACGGATTCGATCCGCGCGTCGGGATCGTGCTCCTGGCGGCGACAAACCGGCCCGAAATTCTCGACCCCGCACTGATGCGTGCCGGGCGTTTCGACCGTCAGGTGGTTATCGATCGCCCGGACAGGAAAGGCCGCGCCGCGATTCTTCAAGTCCATATGAAGGGTGTCACCGTTGCCGGCGACGTCAAGATCGACGACATCGCCGGACTGACGCCCGGCTTCACGGGAGCCGACCTCGCCAATCTGATCAATGAGGCGGCGATTGTCGCGACCAGGCGCGGCGCGGGCAAAGTCGCCATGGAGGACTTCGTTGCGGCCGTGGAGCGCATCGTGGTTGGTACCGAGCGGCGCAGCCGCATTCTCAATGCTGAAGAGCGTGAGCGCGTTGCCTATCACGAGATGGGTCATGCGCTTGTTGCCTCATCCCTGAAGGGAGCTGATCCGGTTCAGAAAGTCTCGATCATTCCGCGCTCGATAGGCGCGCTCGGCTACACTCTGCAGCGCCCGACGGAGGACCGTTTCCTCATCACACTTGGCGAACTGAAGGAGCGGATGGTCGCGCTGCTCGCGGGACGGGCTGCCGAAGAACTCATCTTCGGAGAGATATCGACTGGTGCTGCGGACGATCTCGCCAAGGTTACCGACATTGCCAGGGAGATCGTGACACGCTTTGGGATGGATGCCTCCGTCGGGCAGGCGGTGCTGGAGCCGCAGCGCATGCAGTGGATCGACGATAACCAGATACGGATGCGGCCGAAGGACTATTCAGAGGCGACGGCACGGGAGGTCGACCTGGCGATCCGCACGATGATCGATGACGGATATGCGCAGGCCAAACGAATACTCGAAGACTGCATCGATACCCTGCGCGAAGGGGCGGCACTGCTTCTTGAGCGGGAAACGCTGACGCCAGCCGATTTCGCTCCCCTGCGCCGCAAGAAGGAAACGCTGGAGACGGCCAAAGCCTGATGGATTTGGACTTGGGGCGCATGTCGAGATGCGTGGACTTCAAACGGCGGCAAGTCGCTCGCGATAGAAATCAAGGATCTTGCCGGCCATTACCGAGGCGGAGAACTTCGCTTTGAACGCTTTTGGATGAGGCATGGTTGCGCCATGCCAGCCGGGCGTCGTCTGCGCCTTGGCCATGATGCGCGCAAGATCTGCCGGGTCGCCCGGAATGGCCAGTGCCTCGCTGTCCGTGCCGAGCACTTCGGGAATGCCGCCAACCCGTGATGCGATAAGGGATTTTCCCGCCGCCAGCGTCTCGAGCACGATATAGGGCATGGATTCGGCGCGCGACGGCACCACAACGGTACTGGACATCGAGAATGCGTCCTTGATCGGCATGGCCGGAAGCAGACCGACGCGGCGCCCGAGGCCGCGTTGCGTGAGCATGGTCTTGTATTTGTCGCGGTCCGGTCCGTCGCCGATGATGAGGGCCGATAGCGGATGCCCGACGAGGCGCTCGGTTTGCGCAAAAGCTTCGATGAAGACATCCGGGCCCTTGAGGTCGCGAAGCATGCCGATATAGACGAAGTCCACGCTGTCTGAGCGGGTGGGGATGATCTCGAAGTCAGTCTCGCCTATGCCGTTGTAGATCATCCGGGAGCTGCAATGCGGCACGCCGACCTTCTGCTCATAGGTCTTCTGCTCGAATTCGCAGACGAAGACGAGGGCATCTGTGAAACGCCCCAGGAGTCGCTCCATCGCGAAAACACCGTGACCGGCCAGGGTGGACCGATCGAAGTGCAGGCTGCCGCCATGCGGCGTGTAGAAGCGGGCGACGCGATACCTTTCTGCCCGCAAGGCTGAGCCGATTATCCGGGCTATTGCGCCCCCCTTGGCGCCATGGCCGTGCAGGATATCCGGCTTCAAACTTTTGATTTCGTTATAGCTGCGCCATAGCGCCGGCAGGTCGCTCGGGCTGATCGACCTTTGGATCGGGAGACGCCGCAATCCGAGCGAGAGAAGGGGAAGTATCTGCTCGAACAGGCGATCTTCATGCTCGCTGCCGGTTATGCTGTCGCAGATGATGCCAACCTGGTTGCCGGCGCGGCTGTGCAGTTCCACGAGATCGCGGACGTGTCGGAAAATGCCGCCGACAGGTGACCTGAAGCAATGGATGATGCGGAGCGGGGACCCGTTCGGCATGGGTCAGAACAATCGCTCGCGGACATAGATGGTGTCTCCCGCGAGGATAGGATCGGTGATCGGCACCCGCCCGGTTAGGATCTGGCCGTTGATGTTGCGTGTGATGTCGACGTCCCGCTGAGCGGCGCGCGTCGAGAAACCGCCGGCAACTGCGATGGCATTCTGAACGGTCATGCCGGCGACATAGGAATATTGGCCCGGCTGCCCGACTTCCCCCATGACGAAGATCGAGCGGTAACGGTCGATTTCGATGGTGACGTCTGGATCGCGCAGGTAACCTTGGCGCAGTTTCTGGGCGACAATGCCTTCAAGCTCCGCCAGTGTCTTTCCGCGCGAGGCGACCTGACCAATCAGGGGGAAGGCGATATAGCCGGCCTGATCCACGGTATAGGTATTGCTCAGGCTGGCCTGTTCGAACACCGTTATGCGCAGACGGTCGCCACTTCCAAGACGGTAGGGCTGGATGGTCGATTCGTGGAAGGCGTCGGGCGCCGGTCGATACGTACCGCAGCCGGACAGAACCGCCAATGCCATAGCGACAACGAAAAACACGACTCGCTTTGTGACAGTCATTGCCATGCGCCCGCTGCGCTCCCGAGCTAAAAACCCAAAACTCATTCTGTTATCATTCGATTAGGGTTAATAGGGGGTAAAGATCGCGCAGATTGCAGGCAAAAATTACATTGATCCGTAGTTGTGTTGCGGACTATCCGATTAACTCTTGAGTTACTATGATCGCTTACGTTTGTCTCGAAATCCGTACCGGGAGTGTGGCATGTCAGGCGTAGGCAACAGTCATCAGGACGTGGACATTGATCTTGCGCAGCTTTTTCGCGCCGTCTGGCGGCGCAAGAGTACGGTGCTCGGCGTCACCATTGTGGCCGCGGGGCTCGCATTTTTGGGCGCGAGCGCGATTTCTCCGAGCTATCGCAGCGAGACGCGCATCCTGATCGAGGATCGAGCGCCGAATTTCATCGCGCAGGGGACGACCAGTCCGGAAATCCAACCGCTTCTCGATGAACTGAATATTGTCAGCCAGGTCCAGTTGCTTCAATCGGTTGATCTGATCAAGCAGGTTGCCCGCGACCTGAAACTTTACGAGCTCGAGGAATTCGATCCCGATACCAAGCCTTCGGCGATGGCCGATCTCTTGGTGCTGTTGGGATTGAAGAAGAATCCGCTCGAGCGCGCGCCGGAAGATCGCGTTGTCGATGCGTTCAAGGAAAAGCTGGCGGTGTACCAGATCGAAAAGTCCCGCGTCATCGCCGTGGAGTTCACATCGAAGGATCCGAAGCTCGCCGCGGCTGTTCCCAACGAGATCGCGAAGGTCTATCTCTCGATCCAGAGCGGTGCGAAACTCGAAAGCAATTCCGAGGTTGCCCGCTGGCTCGAGCCGGAAATCGCCAATCTGCGCGAAAAGGTCAAGGAGGCGGAGAAGAAGGTCGCGGACTACCGCGCATCCTTCGACATCGTTCCCATGGGCGAGACCGGGACCTTTTCCGGCCAGCAACTCAATGACATCTCCGCCGAACTTGCCCGCGTGCGAAGCGAGATGGCTGACGCCGAGGCGAAGGCCGAGAATGTGCGCGCGGCAATTGCGAGTGGCAAGCCGACGGATTCGATCGATGCTGTTGCGAGCAACCCGGTGATCCAGCGGCTCAAGGAAACCGAGTCCAATATTCTCGGCCAGATCTCAGATCTGTCTAGCACCCTCCTCGAGGGCCATCCGCGGATCAAGGCGTTGCGTGCCCAGCTTTCCGGAATCCGCCAGCAGATCATCCATGAATCCGCGAATGTTGCTGCCAGTCTTGAGAACGAGGCCAACGTTGCCAAGCTGCGCGAACAGCAGCTCGTCCAGAAGCTCAACATGCTGAAGGCAGATTTCGCTCAGGCCGGCGCTAACGAGGTCGGCTTGAAGGCGCTGGAGAGGGAGGCTACTGCCCAGAGGCAGCTTCTTGAAACCTATCTCGCCCGGTACCGCGAGGCGACATCCAGGCTTGAGACCAATGCAAGTCCGGCCGATGCGCGCGTCATATCCAAGGCGAGCGAGCCGTTGGAACCGAATTTCCCGAAGGTTGTCCCGATCACCATCGTCGTGGCGCTTGCCGCAGCGATCCTGAGCGCCATCGTGATCATGCTCATGGAGCTTTTCAGCGGCCGCGCCCTTAGGCCTGTCGGCGGTCCGCCGGAAGGCACGGTGGAAGTTCGAACCATGACATACGAGAAGAGCGAAACCCCTGTCGTTCGGGACGCGCCAGCGGCCCGCAAGGAAGTGCAGGCCGACCGGATGTCCGTCGAGCCGGATCCCAAGCTCGCCACCGAGATGGAAGAAGTGCTCGATCTTCCGGGGGAGGGGGGGCTGGCGAGCGAGTCATGGGAGGGGGCTGACACGCAGGACGAGTTCTCCATCGAGGCTGTTGCTTCGTATCTTGTCGCATCGGGTACGCGCACGGCCTTCGCGATCTCGCCCAGCGGCGACGACGGATCGACGGCGACCGTGATGCTTGCCCGCGAAATTGCCGAGGCGGGCCGCCGTGTCGTCCTGGTCGACATGACCGGTTCGGGTTGCCCGACAACGCTGATGGCGTCACGCAAGGGCCAGTTGGGGATCACCGATCTCCTTTGCGGCGAGGTGGCCTTTGGCGAAACGATCCACCCCGACCGGTTATCCAGCGCGCATATCGTCCCGCAGGGAACGTCCGACATTCGCCGCGCCATGCGCGGTGCCGACCGGTTCTCGATGATCACGGATGCGCTGGCCGAGGCCTATGATCTGGTGCTCGTGGAGTGCGGCCCCGCCGACGCCGAAGGCGTTGCCCGGCTTAGCCGCAACGGTTCCCACGAGATCATCCTTTCAGCGCCGAACCCGGACATGCAGGATCTGGGCGCCATCATGGCCGCTTTCGAGAAAGCGGGTTATACCGATCTTGTATTGATGTCCGGACACAAGACCCACGGTGGCGGTGCTGGTCAACGCAGCGCGGCCTGAGAGCATACTGCCGGGATTCCCGTTAAAGTCGGACTTGCGGATCAGTCGTCGGCTTCCGCCGATTTTTCCGCCGTGCTGCTGCCCTGCGCCCTGATCCGCTGGATGAAAGCATACAGCCATGGATATCGTTTGATCGCGGCCTTCGTGCGCGTGAGTACGGCTTGTGCCACCGCCGCCAGATGACCAAGCGGGGTCACCGCTAGCAGGATGTCGTGGTGAACTGTTTCCATGGTACACCAGCGCCGCTTGTATTCCTGGTCTCCAAGCCCGAAATCGAAGATTGCGGCACCTTGTGCGCAACATTTCTCGATCATCAGCCAGAAAAGCAGTTCGCCCGGGCTGGCTTCCGGAATGAGGCTGTCGTCAATCGAACCGAACTGGCAGATGACGTGGTCGCCTTTTCGCGACAGCCCGGCGATCGCGGCGATCCGCCCTTCATGTTCGCCCTTCAACCGGATAGCGTGCAATTGGAGGGGGCAGTCATAACCCCGTCCCTCCACCTTGAGGAGTTCCCGAAAGAAGGCCTGTATCTCCGGCGGCCGGAAGACGTCAGGCAGTCCATGAGCTTCGAAGCGTGCCGCCTTCTGAGCGAAGAACAGGTCGATCAGCGCCGATTTATCGGCGGCCGTCTCGGCAATGATATGCGTGAATCCGCCATGCGCGTCGATCTTCCGGCACTGGTTGCGAAAGTTCTTGCGCCGGCGTTTGGTGTTGAGTTGACCGATCGTCGCCTCGAAATCGGGGAGCAGCGGCAGTTGGAAGGCGTGGTTCTGGTTTTCAACGCCCGGGAGCCTCGAGAAGGGGTGGGTTTCCCCGCGCCAGTCGAAGGGAATATTCTGCAGCGATACGAGGTCCGCGCGGCCACGTAAAAGGGCCTTCAGTCTGCGAGCGATTTCTTGTGCCTGGTCCTCGTTGCAGCTTGTCCGGAAATCCGCGCTGAAGAGCCCGTTGTTGATGTTGTTGAAGTGCGTTGAGATGTAATGCGCCGTTCGCACCGCTTTCGAACCAGTGATTTCAAGCGGCAGGATGAAACATGTCCTCCCGCTTTGCGAACCGCGTATGACGGCGAGGGGATTGTTATGCGTCTTCACCCAGGCGGTACACCAGTCGTAGCCCTGATGCAGGGAGTTGTAGGGATCGGCCTCCAGGCCGCGCCACTCTGACTCGAGCGGCACCATCTCTTCGAAGACCTCGATTTGGATGTCTCGCACCATGCTCTTCCCAGCGTCCATGAGCGTTTCGATCACCGCCATCCGTTCCAGTGAGGCCCCGGCGATCTGCATGCAGCGGAAATCCGGCGGCGATACCTGCACGGCCATTCTCCGGTTCGACAAAGTTTCGCGGAACAGAATAGTCGGGGACCGGATAGAATAGGTTTATGGCGTGCGCTACGCGGCACTTTTTCCGAACAACGCGGTTATCGCACCGTTAACGTCCGTTGTCGCGGAAAAACGCGCCTATTTGCGAACCGGTCCCGCCATCCACTTTATAATGAGCATCGCTGGCAGGATCCAGAGCAGGCCGGTAAACAGGAAATAGAGGAAATGCACCCACCACGGCGATGTTGCGAGCAGCAGCGAGGCGACCGTGGTGGCCATCAGGGCGTAGACGATCACGAGGCAGATGATCAGGATCGTGCCGATGAATGAGCGCAGTCTTCGAGGCATCGTGTGACTTTCGTTGCCGTGGATGGCGCCGCCGCAAGGCCAGGGCGCAGTCCAGCAATTCGGAACGCGACCCCATGCCGCAAATATCCGGGGCTTGTTTTGCACCGGCAAGTGATGCAAATCAACAGCCCGACATGAGGTTCCGATATGACAGGCGCTACAAACGCAATTGAAGTCACGGTGCTCGGCAAGATCGAGCGCGCTGAACGCAACAGAAGAGCCGTGCGCCGCTGGCTGGGCTTCGTGCTTCTGGCGCTGTTCTGTCTCGTGCTGGTCGGCGGTGCCACGCGCCTGACCGATTCCGGCCTGTCGATCACCGAATGGAAACCGATCCACGGTGTCATTCCGCCGATGAATGCCGCCCAATGGGAAGAGGAATTCCAGCTCTATCAGCGGATTCCGGAATATTCCCAGATCAACAAGGGCATGACCGTCGAGGAGTTCAAGAAGATATTCTGGTGGGAATGGGCTCATCGTCTGCTCGCCCGCAGCATCGGCCTGATTTTTGCGTTGCCGCTTCTCTTCTTCTGGGCCACTGGGCGGGTCGAGAGGCGGCTGAAATGGCCGCTTCTGGGGATCCTGGCGCTTGGCGGTTTTCAGGGCTTCATCGGCTGGTGGATGGTGTCCTCGGGATTGGCGGAACGCGTCGATGTCAGTCAGTACCGGCTTGCCACCCATCTGGTCATCGCCTGCTTGATCTTCGCTTCCTGCATGTGGATCATGCGCGGGCTGGCCCCGCATGCCGGCGATGCCGCGCCTACGGCAAGTTCGCGAACCTGGGCGATGGCAATCGCGATCTTGGCGTTTTTCCAGATCTATCTCGGCGCGCTGGTTGCCGGCCTCGACGCGGGCCTGTCCTACAATACCTGGCCGCTCATGGACGGAGCGCTGGTTCCATCGGATCTCTTCATCCAGAGCCCGGCCTGGATCAACCTCTTCGAGAATCCCAAGGCGGTGCAGTTCGTCCACCGTCTCGGCGCCTATGTTCTGTTCGCCGCTGCCCTCTTTCACATGATCTCGTCGCTGCGCGCGGCGCCCCAATCGACCCATGCCCGCCGTTCGGTCCTCCTGTTCGCGCTGATCACAATTCAGGCGGGCCTTGGCATCGCAACCCTGCTGACGCAGGTGCAGCTGGATACGGCACTCGCTCACCAGGGCGGTGCACTGGTCGTACTCGGTTTCACAATCGCCCACTGGCGCGGCTTCTACGGAGAATATCCGCCGGAAGTCGCGATAGAAGTGAAAGCCTGATCGTCTAACCGAACCGGTATCCGGAATAGGGTTTCCCGAGATACTCGCCCTTGAAGACGCGCTTTCCGGCATCGCTTCCGGCAGCTCCCGCCGCCACGAAAAGCGGCACGAGATGGTCGTGGTCGGGGACATGGCAGGCAAGGGCGTCCGGGTTCTTGTCCCAGGACGCCAGCCGGTCAGCTCTCCGGTCCGGATCCTCCAGTTCGACCGCTTCGGTCAGCCAGTTATCGAAGCGGATCGCCTGGGCCACATGCTCCGGGTTGTCTTTCCGGAACATCTGCATGTTGTGATAGCTCAAGCCCGAGGCGACGATCAGGATATCTTCCTCGCGCAGGGGTTCCAGCGCCCTGCCGATCGCCAGATGGCTTTCGGCATCGAGCGTGTCTTTCATAGACAGCATGACGATCGGAACATCGGCATTCGGGTACATGAGCATGAAGGGGATGAAGACCCCGTGGTCGAATCCGCGCGTGTCGTCCTCTGCCGCTGGAATTCCGGCCGCCTTGAGAAGCGTGAGCGCGCGGCGTGCGAGGTCCGGGTCGCCAGGCGCCGGATACTGGAGCTCATAGGTGTGCGGTGGGAAATTGTAGTAGTCGTAGAGCATGCAGGGCTTGGCTGCAGTGCTCACCGTCGGCACGGGCTCGTTTTCCCAGTGACCTGAAACCACCAGTACGGCTTTCGGCCGCCGGCCTATTTCCGCATCCAGCCCCTCGAGAAAATGCCCGAGATCGTCCCACGGCCCCTTGCCGTTGGCGTCCGCCGGAAAATCCATGAACGGCCACGGTCCGCCGCCATGGGGAATGAAGAGAACGGGAAGTCTGCTCGTTTCGCTCATGGATGCGCCTCGTTGCTGCTACACATCATATAGCAAACGGCAGGGGCGTTAACGATCCACCGTTTGGGAGACGAATTGTTCAGCAAGCGGTAACGCGCGTCCCCAGCAGGGAGGCGCGTCCCATCCTTACTCCACGAATTTCCGAGATGGCGGCCAGCCTGTCCCTCAGGTCAGGCCGAAAGCATCAGGTCCATGTTCTGCACGGCAGCGCCCGAAGCGCCTTTGCCCAGATTGTCGAGCAAGGCGACCAGATTGACATGCGCACCGCCCGGCGTGCCGAAGACGAAGAGCTTCATCGTATCCTTGCCGACCAGTTCCTCGGCATCTACGCGCGCAAGCGCACGGCTTTCCTCAAGCGGGACGACGGTCACGATATCCTGGCCCGCATAGTGGGCAACAAGCGCAGCGTGAACGCTTTCGATTGTCGCGCCATTCTTGAGTTCGTCGAGGAACAGCGGCACCTGCACGATCATGCCCTGAGCGAAGCGGCCGACCGAGGGTGAAAAGAGCGGCGCGCGGTCCAGCATGCCATGCACAGTCATTTCCGGCACATGTTTGTGCTTCAGTGTCAGGCCGTACAGGAAGTTGTTGGCCCTGACCGCTTCGGGGTGCTTCGGATCTTCCATCTGCGCGATCAGCTGTTTGCCACCGCCGGTATAACCGGACACGGCATTGACGGTGACCGGATAGCCGTCGGGCAGGATGCCCGCCGCGCGCAACGGACGGATGAGGCCGATGGCGCCCGTTGGATAGCAGCCAGGATTGGCGACAAAGCGCGCCGAACGCACTTTCTCGGCCTGCGCCTTGTCCATTTCGGCAAAGCCGTAGGCCCAGTCCGGATCGACCCTGAAGGCGGTCGAGGTGTCGATGAGGCGTACCTTGTTGTTGCCCGAGACCATCTTGACGGCCTCGCGCGAGGCCTCGTCCGGCAGGCACAGGATAGCGATATCGGCGCTGTTCAGCATGTCTTCGCGCAGCGCCGCATTGCGCCTTTCTGCCTCCGGGATGGACAGCAATTCGACATCGCGGCGGTCGGCCATGCGGGCGCGGATCTGCAGCCCCGTGGTTCCGTGTTCGCCATCGATGAAGATCTTCGCTGTCATATTACCCTCTAATCTCAGAAGCTTGGGACCGTTTCCGGAATCATGTCGGGAAAGGGTTGAATCAATCTCTCAACGCTGTCGTGCCAGGCGCTCGGCGTTGAGGCCCAGCATATACATCGCGATTGTCGCCCCCGCAATGGCGGTGATATCCGCGTGGTCATAGGCCGGCGCTACTTCGACGACATCGCCGCCGCGAATGTCGAGCTGCTGAAGCCCACGCAGGACCGAGAGCATCTTGGCGCTGCTCGGACCGCCCGAGACCGGCGTGCCTGTGCCGGGAGCGAAGGCGGGGTCGAGGCAGTCGATATCGAAGGTGACATAGGCGGGCTGGCCGCCGGTATGGCTTATGATCAGCGAGGCGATGTCGGTTGCCCGCATATCCTCCACCTCGTGGCCATGGAGGAGGCGGATGCCGCAGTCCTCGGGTGCGTGGGTGCGAATGCCGATCTGGATCGAACGGTCGGGATTGATGATGCCGTCGCGCACCGCCCGGCCCACGAACGAGCCGTGATCGATGCGCTTGTCATCGTCGAACCAGGTGTCCTGATGGGCGTCGAACTGTACGAGCGCAAGCGGTCCGTGCTTGGCGGCATGGGCTTTCAGGAGGGGCCAGGTGACGAAATGATCGCCGCCGAGTGTGAGCAGAAAATCGGTGCTGTCCAGGATTTTCGTGGCTTCTTCCTCGATTGTCGCGGGCGTCTTCCAGTGATTGCCGTAGTCGAGCAGGCAATCGCCATAGTCGATCACGGACATTTCGGCGAAGAGATCGCGTTCGAACGGGTATTGCGGGTCGTTGTCGAAGATTGCCGAGGCACGCCGGATCGCCTGGGGCCCGAACCGGGCGCCCGGGCGGTTGGACGTCGCCGCATCGAAGGGAATGCCCCAGACGACTGCATCCGCCCCCTTCAGGTTCTTGGTATAGCGGCGACGCATGAATGAGAGCGCGCCGGCATAGGTCGGATCCGTTGCCGCAGACCTCACGTCTGTCGCGGTGAAGGCGTGGTCGATGGTTTTCTTGGCCATGGGTTCTCCTCGAAACGGCGTGTTGCAACGCGATATTAGAGCCCACCGCGTCGATTGCCAGCGCTTTGTCACGCTTTGTGATGCCCTGCGGCAAGGTGCGGTTTGACGGCATCGCCAGACTTCGCCACGCTGCCAGGGTACCGGTCGCTGAATGACTGCGGGAGACTGCGATGTCAGAAGAGAATGCTGCCTTGAGGCGTTGGAGTACGCTTGACGCCGATGAGCAATCGGCGCTGCAGGCGGCCTATCAGGCGGAACTCGACAAGGAGCCGCCGACCTGCTCGTTGGAAACGAAAGTCGAGCGGTTCGCCCGTTGGCTGGCGCCACGCGGGGTTTTCTTCTCGATGGACGAGATGGTTTCTCATCCGGCCCGGAAGGGTCGCTGAACCAGACCACGAAAAAAAAGGCGGAGCCGAAGCCCCGCCCTTTCCAAACAAATGATTCCGGAAGCGATTAACGCTTGGAGAACTGGAACGAACGGCGGGCCTTGGCCTTGCCGTACTTCTTACGCTCGACGACGCGGCTGTCGCGGGTCAGGAAGCCACCCTTCTTGAGAACCGCGCGCAGGCCCGGTTCGTAGTAGGTCAGCGCCTTCGAGATGCCATGACGAACGGCACCGGCCTGACCGGAGAGGCCGCCGCCGGTAACGGTTGCGACAACATCGAACTGACCTTCGCGAGCAGCAGCGACGATGGGCTGGCGCAGGATCATCTGCAGAACCGGGCGGGCGAAGTAGGTTGCGAATTCGCGGCCGTTGATGACGATCTTGCCGGAGCCCGGCTTGACCCACACGCGGGCGATTGCGTTCTTGCGCTTGCCGGTCGCGTAGGAGCGGCCTTGGGCGTCGACCTTGCGGACGTGAACCGGAGCAGAAGCCTCCGGAGCAGCCGTGCCGAGGTCCTTCAGGGAAGAGAGATCAGCCATTATCAGGCGCTCCTTACGTTCTTGCTGTTCAGCTTGGCCACGTCGAGAGTGACCGGCTGCTGGGCTTCATGGGGATGGTTCGAACCGGCATAGACGCGCAGGTTCTTCATCTGGCGGCGGCCAAGCGGGCCGCGCGGAATCATGCGCTCGACGGCCTTCTCGATGACGCGCTCCGGGAAGCGGCCTTCGATGATCTGGCGCGCGGTGCGCTCCTTGATGCCGCCGGGATAGCCGGTGTGCCAGTAGTACTTCTTGTCGGAATACTTCTTGCCGGTCAGAGCGACCTTCTCGGCATTGATGACGATGACGTTGTCGCCGTCATCGACGTGAGGGGTGTAAGTGGCCTTGTGCTTGCCACGCAGGCGCATGGCGACGAGGGAGGCGAGGCGACCGACAACGAGGCCTTCGGCATCGATGAGGATCCACTTCTTCTCCACCTCTGCAGGCTTCTGAACGAAGGTAGACATGGTGTACACTTTCCGTTTCTGGACCCCGCGGCAGTGGCGCCAGGGGCGTTTCTTGTTGCTTGTTTTCTGGACACTGGAATGGCCTAAAAGGAATGCGGTCCCAAGGGAGCGCAGACTGGGCGGGTTATACGGGCGGCGGGAAAAACGGTCAAGAGATGGATTTGTAGCTGTCGGCATAAATAGTGCAGTAAAAACAAATGGTTGATGTTGTGGTATAAAAATACCACAAAATATCCTGTGCCGTGGCCGTTTTTCGGCATGGCAGATTGGCCACTTGCCGCTGCCAGATCCTAAAACTCCATCAGCGCGGCGGAATCGAATAGGTGGCCGTTGCCTGGGCGATCGGCGCGTCCGCGTTCCCCTGGTGCAGGATCGCGTCGACGACTGCGAGCCGCTTGCCGAGCTTGAGGATGCGGCAGTGGCATATGATCGGTTCCGGCTTCGGCATTCGCAAGAAATTGATATTGAGGTTGGTCGTGACCGCAAGGGCGACAGGACCGATATGGGCAAGGATCGCAACATAAGCGGCCACATCGGCCAGCGTGAACATAGCCGGTCCCGACACGGTGCCGCCGGGGCGAAGATGCCGGTCGGATGGATCGAAGCGCATCGTTGCGCCGCCGGGCGTGACTTCGATCACGGTGAAGACGCGGCCATCTGTATGGATCTGGGGGAAATCCGTTTCGAGAAACGCGGTGATCTCGTCGACAGTCATGATGGGTTGCATGCTGGGCTCCCGGTTACGGTCGGTATCGGTCAAAGGCACTGGCGCTCTGGTGCGGTTTTATGGCAGGCTTTGGTTCACTTGAAAACCGATGAGGGAGACGTCGATCATGTCCGAAGTGGTGTCGCTGCGCAGGGAGGGTGCCGAGGCAAACGGCGGTCCGGTGATGTCTGCATTCTCGGATGGCGTTTTGCGCCTGACCCTCAACAATCCTCCCGCGAACGCGCTTTCGATCGCCCTGATGGAGGCGCTGCTCGCCGAACTCGACAAGGCCGGTGCGGACAGGGAGGTGCGAGTGGTCATCATCGCGGCTGCCGGCAAGCTCTTTTCGGCTGGCCACGATCTGAAGGAGATGACGGCCCACCGCAGCGACACCGACCGCGGCCGGCAGTTCTTTGAGACGACAATGCGGCTTTGCGCCGACCTGATGCTGAAGATCACCCATCTCCCCAAGCCCGTCATTGCCGAGATCGACGGCCTGGCGACGGCCGCGGGCTGCCAGCTCGTTGCGTCCTGCGATCTGGCGATCTGCACCGATACCTCTACCTTCTGCACGCCGGGTGTGAACATCGGTCTCTTCTGCTCGACGCCAATGGTTGCCGTCAGCCGTGCCGCCCATCGCAAGCAGGCGATGGAAATGCTCCTGACCGGCGAAACCATCGATGCCTCGACGGCCAAGGATTTCGGCCTCGTCAATCGTATCGTCCCGAAGCAATACCTGTCCCAGGTCGTCAACAAGTATGCCTCCGTTATTGCGTCGAAATCGCCGTTGACGCTCAAAATCGGTAAGGAAGCCTTCTATCGTCAGATCGAAATGCCGCTCGAGGCCGCCTATGACTACACGGCAAACGTCATGGTGGAAAACATGCTCGCGCGCGATGCGGAGGAGGGTATTGGCGCCTTCCTCGGCAAGCGCCATCCCGAATGGAAGGGCGAGTAGCGGGGCGAGAATGCGCCGGCGATTCAGCGTCTTGGCATGGTGCCACACTGCCGCTGTTTGCGGGAAATCTCCCTCCAGTGCGTGATGCTCTCAGAGAGATAGGAGAAGCGGTGAATGCAACCATGAGGATATTCTAATATGTAATGAACATAAGAGGTTTGAAGATAGAACAAAAGAGAACATAGTGGGATATTGTCACTGCAAGAGAAGGTCTTTGTTATGTCGCTCGACCGGCGTATCTCGATCATCACCCTCGGCGTCGAGGATGTTGCGCGCAGCACCGAATTCTATGAGAAACTCGGCTGGAAGCGTTCGTCGGCCTCCCAGGACGCGGTCACTTTCATCCAGCTGAAAGGGATCGTGCTTGCGCTCTTCTCCCGCACGGCACTGGCCGAGGATGCCGGTGTCGTACCGTCACCGGCAGGCTTTTCCGGCGTGACGCTTGCGCACAACGTGGCAAGCCCCGCAGGTGTCGACGCAGTCGTCAAATTCGCTGTCGCCTGTGGCGCGACGCTCGTGAAGGCCCCTGAAAAGGTGTTCTGGGGCGGCTATTCCGGCTATTTCGCCGATCCCGACGGCCATTTGTGGGAAGTCGCGCACAACCCTTTCTTTCCGATGAACGAACATGGCCACGTCGTCCTTCCGGAGTGAGCGCCCTGGGTCAAGGTCACTATGGCGATGCGATCAGTGGAATGGCAAATGTCCGCGGTTCCACGGCTGTGAGGCTCTGCGTATCCCGGGCCCTGAATTCTCACTTTCTCCAACACTTAAAGCTATGCAATGGTGGTCAAAATTCTGATCGGCACTAATTGAACAGTTGGCCACCAACGAGGACTTGGACCATGAATCACGATCGCTATGACGATGCCTATATTGCGGGGATATTGCGGGATACGAAGACCATCGCCCTGGTCGGGGCCTCGCCCAATCCGGCAAGGCCAAGCTATGGCGTCATGCGCTTCCTGCTCTCGAAGGGCTACAAGGTCATTCCGGTCAATCCCGGCCAGGCGGGCAAGGAGATTCTCGGGCAAAAGGTCTTTGCCCATCTCGCCGACATTGCCGAGCCTGTGGACATGATCGACGTATTCCGTGCGGCGGAGCACCTTGACGGCGTCGTCGACGAAGCCCTGGCGATGGAACCGAACCCGAAAGTGATCTGGGGCCAACTCGCAGTCAGGGATGATGCCGCTGCCGAAAAGGCCGAAGCTGCGGGCCTCAAGGTCGTCATGAATCGCTGCCCGGCGATTGAAATGCCGCGTTTCGGACTCTAGAGCGTGCGTTTTGATTGAGCGGATACTCTAGCGATCCGCCAGAACTTGCGGGTCCGCGCGCAAGGCGTTCAATTCGTCGGCATTCGCGCAGTAGTCGATGAAATGCTCTGGCGCGCTCCCGATTTTCAAATCCTTCCGGCATTCGCCCTTTGAGGCGCAATGTGAGCAGTTGATCTGCATGTCCCGAAACTGATTGCGAAACCGCAACTGGACCTCGGTAGGGTCAATGCTTAGCGCCCGCATCATCTCGATCATTTCGTCCGCCGCGTGGGGACCCGCCTTGGCGAGTTCGATCAACTGTTCCGGGGTGATGCCGCAGTCGTGCGCGATATCGCGTATTGTCTGGTCATCCATTGCGGCAATCATCTCGGCTTCGCCGGCATTCTCCCAGCTTCTGGCAATCCAGCTGATGACACGGGCAAGCACGCTGTGCGCACCGTCGTTTACCGCAATACTCATGGCCAATCTCCTTTTCTTCCGTAACCTTTCGGCCATGCCGCTGCGATTGCATTGATTTTGATCAATGCTTCACGCGTGTCGTGACTTGCGGGAAAGAAAAAATCGCGATTAACATCGCGCGCGCGGCCGTTATGATTGGGCCGCAATCATCAAAGGGAGGCCTCGATGTCCGATAGAAATCCGGGATTTGCCACGCTGGCGGTGCATGCGGGAGCACAGCCCGATCCTGCCACCGGCGCGCGTGTCACACCGATCTACCAGACGACGGCCTATGTCTTCAACGATGCCGATCATGCGGCAGCGCTCTTCGGCCTGAAGCAGTTCGGCAATATCTATACCCGCATCATGAATCCGACGCAGGCTGTCCTCGAAGAGCGCGTCGCCGCCCTCGAAGGTGGCACGGCGGCCCTTGCAGTCGCCTCCGGACATGCGGCGCAGATGCTTGTCTTCCATACCATCATGCAGCCGGGTGACAATTTCGTTGCTGCCAGGAAGCTCTATGGCGGTTCGATCAACCAGTTCGGGCATGCATTCAAGAATTTCGGCTGGCAGGTGCGCTGGGCCGATCCGGCGGACCCGGAAAGCTTCGAGGCGGAAATCGATGATCGCACGCGGGGCATATTCATCGAAAGCCTGGCAAATCCCGGCGGTACGTTCGTCGATATCGCTGCGATCGCCGATGTCGCCAGGAAACATGGACTGCCGCTGATCGTCGACAATACGATGGCCAGCCCCTATCTCCTGCGCCCGCTGGAGCACGGCGCCGACATCGTCGTGCATTCGGCGACCAAATTCCTCGGCGGCCATGGCAATTCGATGGGCGGCATCATTGTCGACGGAGGGACCTTCGACTGGTCTGCTTCCGGCAAATTCCCGATGCTGTCCGAGCCGCGGCCGGAATATTCGGGCGTGGTGCTGCACCAGACATTCGGCAACTTCGCCTTTGCCATCGCCTGCCGTGTGCTGGGCTTGCGTGACCTTGGACCGGCAATCGCGCCGATGAACGCTTTCCTGATCCTGACAGGGATCGAGACGCTGCCGCTCAGAATGCAGCGTCATTGCGACAATGCGCTCAAGGTTGCGACCTGGCTGAAACAGCATCCGAAGGTCGCCTGGGTCAACTATGCCGGCCTCGACGGCGATCCGAACCACGCCCTTCAGACGCGTTACTCGCCAAAGGGCGCCGGTGCCGTCTTCACCTTTGGCGTCAAGGGTGGCTATGCCGCCGGCAAGGCGCTGGTGGAGGGGCTCCAGCTCTTTTCGCATGTCGCCAATATTGGCGATACGCGTTCGCTGGTCATCCATCCGGCCTCCACCACCCACGCGCAGCTCACCGAAACGCAGCAGATGGCCGCCGGCGCCGGCCCTGATGTGGTGCGGCTCTCGATTGGCATCGAGGACCCGGCCGATATTATCGCCGACCTTGAGCAGTCGCTGGCGAAGGCGTGAGCACAGGTAAGGCATCGCCTTGGGTGGACGCTGCGCTGAGAAGGGATAATTCATGAGCCATCATCTAGTCTTTGACCCGGCGGCAGTCGAGCCGGAAGAAGGCACGCCGACACCTGACCGCCTCATCTCCGGCAATCCGCGTTTCACCACATGGAACCTCGAGGAGGCGGCGGGCGGTATCTATGCCGGTATCTGGCAGTCGACTCCCGGAAAATGGCGGATCGTCTATGACGAGTGGGAATACTTCCACATCCTCGAAGGCTATTCGGTCGTCACCGAGGATGGTGGTGAACCCGTGCACCTGAAAGCTGGCGACCGGATGATTCTCAGACCCGGCTTCAAGGGAACCTGGGAAGTCATTGATACGACTCGCAAGGACTATGTCATCAGGCTGTGAGGAGGCGGCGTTTCCTACGCCGCCTCGTGGGCTCGCCGGATAAATGGGCTCAGGCAACCTGTTCCGTCATGGACTTGGCCACAGCCTCGTGTTCCGCAGCCATCGCGGCATCGGCGTCAGCGACCTTTTTGAAGCTGTCGCGTGCGGCTATCCGCTCGATATAGTCCCTGAAGACAGGCGTTGACGGGACCAGCCCGAACATTGTCGTCCAGTTAAGCGCCATGCCCCAGAGAAGGTCAGCCGTGCTGAATCGTTCGCCGAGCAGATAGGGACCCGGGTGAAGCGCGTCCTCGATCACCGCAAGCACGGAGTCGTAATCGCCGTAGGGTGACTGGCGCAGCGGCGCCGGTTCGCGTTTCATCGAGCGATCGACGACAGCCGGCTCGAAGCAGGCGGCATAGAACACGATCCAGCGTAGAAACGCACCTCGATCGGGATCATCGAGTGCCGGAGTAAGTCCCGCTTCGGGAAAGAGGTCGCTGAGGTAGATGTAGATTGCCGATTGTTCGGTCACGAGCGTCTTGCCATGGCGGATCGCCGGTACCTTGCCGAGCGGATTGATGGCCAGAAAGGGCGGCCGGCGTTGTTCATCGGTCTTCATATTGAGAATGTGAAGGGTATAGGGGGCGCCGAGCTCCTCGAGCAGGAGGCGTGTGCCGGTCGCCCGGGTTTGCGGAGAATAATAGAGCGTGATCAGTTGGTCGGTGGACATGTCTTCTTCCTTCCGTGGTTGAGCCTGCAATCTTGGCAGGATAGAGCTGGATACCTGCCAGTTTTTGTCAGGTTGGTTTCGTATGCTCTCCGCAGAAGGAGATTTTTTCATGCGGGCGAGTAGGCTCATCAACATCCTCACTACGCTACAGGCGCGGGGACTTGTGACCGCCGAGACGCTGGCGGAGGAAAACGAGGTCTCCGTGCGCACCATCTATCGCGACGTGGACGCGCTTTCAGCGGCCGGCATACCGGTCTACAGCGAGCGGGGATCGGATGGCGGCTATCGGCTGCTCGATGGCTACCGGGTGAAGCTGAACGGCCTCTCGCCGGGCGAAGCCGAGGCAATGTTTCTGTCGGGTCTACCCGGTCCTGCTGCCGATCTCGGCCTCGGTTCGCTGATGGCAGGCGCCCAGAGGAAGTTGACGGCCGCGCTGCCGGAAGATCTGCGTCAGAGTGCCGAGCGCATGCGCTCGAGGTTCCACCTCGATGCGCCGACGTGGTTCGGCGAATATGAGCAGCCTCTCCATCTTCAGGCGGTCGCTGACGCCGTCTGGAACATGAAGCGTATCCGCATGCGCTACCGAGCCTGGAAGGCGGAGAAGAACCGCGAAGCCGAACCGCTCGGCGTCGTGCTGAAGGGCGGCGCGTGGTATATGGCGGCACGGGTCGACAGCAACGTGCGGACCTACCGCATCGCCCGGATTCTCGACCTCGTCGTCACCGAGGAGAGATTTGAGCGTCCGGAGGATTTCGACCTTTCCGGCTACTGGACAGAAAACACCCTGAGGCTGGAAGAGGAACTGCATCAGGCTTGGGCCACCATCCGCATATCCGCTCTCGGCCTGAAAATATTGAAGGAAACGAGCCCAGCCTATGTTCGCGCGAGGATGGAGATGCTGGAAGAACCGGACGCCGAGGGGTGGCAAACCATGCGCCTGCCTGTCGGAGCCGGGTTTCACGCCGTTTCCGAGTTGTTGCGGCTCGGCGCCGAGGTCGAGGTGTTGGAGCCTGCGAACTTGCGCGCTGACATGCGGGAGACGTTGGAGCGTCTCGCCGGGCGCTACCAGCATGGCACGGGCTAAGAACCACGGTCTGTGGCGTTCACCATGTGAGATCCAGCCGCTCCAGGCCGTGGAAGTGATAAACGTCCTTGACCTTCGGCTGAGCCGCGAGCTTGAGGCCCGGCAGGCGCTTGAACAGCAGCGGCAAGACGATGTTGAGCTCGAGTCTTGCCAGCGGTGCACCGATGCAGAAGTGGATGCCGGCGCCGAAGGAGAGGTTCGGCGCCTCGTTGCGCTCCGGCTTGAAAGCCAGCGGATCGGCGAATTTCGTCGGATCGAGATTGGCCGCGGCGAGAATGAGACTGACCTTGTCGCCACGCTTGAACTGCACGCCGTCGATTTCCGCCGGCTCCAGGCAGTAGCGCTGGAAGATATGCACCGGCGCGCAGATGCGCAGCGTCTCCTCGACTGTTCTTTCCGTCGCCGTTTCGTCGGAGAATATGGCGGCCGGCTCCAATCCGCTTTCCAGGATGACCCTGACCGAATTGCCGATCTGGTGCACGGTTGCCTCATGGCCGGCATTGAGCAGCACGATCGTTGTCGAGATCAACTCCTCCTCGGTCAGATACTGCCCCTTGTGCTCGGTGTGGATCATGTGGCTGAGCAGGTCATCGCGTGGATTTAAACGGCGCTTGGCGATCATGCCGCGCACATATTCGGCGAATTCCCGTGCCGAACAGTCGGCGGCCTCTTCGTCGGCGTGCGTGCGCTTGAACATGTACATGCCGACATAGTCGTGACTCCACTTCAGGAGCTGCGGTCCCATTTCCTCCGGTATGCCGATCATGCGGGCGATCATCGTCACCGGAATGATGTCGGCGAAGGAAGAGAGCAGTTCGGTCCTGCCGTCCCTTTCGAATCTGTCGATCAAGCCGTTCGCCAGTTCCTCGATCTCCGGCTTCATCTTCTCCACGTGGCGCGAGACGAAGGCGCGGTTGACGAGGGTTCTGAGCCGCGTGTGCTCCGGCGGCTCGAGTTCGAGCAGCGAGTGCGCCTCTGCCGCATCGAAGTGTCGCGTATGCGGGGACGGTTCCGGCATACCGAGTTCCTCGCGGCTGGCGATATGCAGGATCTGCCGGCCGAAGCGACGATCCCGCAAAAGCATGTTGACGTGGTCATACCCGGTGAAGAACCATTGCCGTTGTTCTTCCCAGTAGAAGGTTGGGCAGGCGGTATGAAGCGCGGCGTAGACGCTGTTCGGAGCGCCGTAGAAGGCGGGATCGCGGACGTCGAGGCTGACACGGCGCCCGGTCTTTTCGATTGTAAGGAACGGAATATCAGTCAAGCGGATGGCCTATCGAATTTGGTGGGGCGCGAAAGGCCGTTTACAGCATTGACAGATCGGCTTGCGGCGCTGCTTCGGCGACCAGGCGCTTGAGCACGGCGACCTGGCGATCGGCTTGTTCGTCGAGTGCTTCGGGTCCTTCCACCGGAATGGTGAGAACCTTGTCCCCGACAAGCACGGCGCTGCGGTTGCGGCCCCCCGCCTTGGCTTTATAGAGCGCCCTGTCGGAATTGCTCATCAGGCGGTCAAGATCGCCGGTAGCGGCCGTGGCCGTGGCGATGCCGATGGAGACTGTCGCAGAGACCTGCCCCCTGTCCGTCTCGATCCGGGCCGCGGCGAATGCCTGCCGGATCGTCTCGGCGACGAGGGCCGCTTCCCGAATGTCTCTGACCTCCACCAGGGCCATGAACTCCTCGCCCCCGGTGCGTCCGAATACCCCGCCGGAAGGGACGAGAGTGCGGCAAAGCCCAGCAAAGGCGACCAGAACGGCGTCTCCGGCCTGATGTCCGTGCGTGTCGTTGATCGTCTTGAAGTGGTCCAGGTCGAAGAGCGCGAGAGCCAGGATGCGATCCGCGTTTGCCTTGCGGCCCGTCATCATGCCAAAACCCTCGACCATGCCGCGCCGATTGAGCGCCCCGGTCAGGGGATCAGTGCGGATTAGATGCTGGAGGCGCTGCTCCGAGCGATCCATGGCGATTTTCGCGCCGGTCATGATCATGGCGATGAAGCAGAATATGCTGGTCGCGGCGGAGATGGCGGCCAAGGGTGCGGCCTGTATGCTTTCGGGCATCGCGACAATTGTGACGGCCGCGACGACAAGGCCGATCAGCGCTTCGAGCGTCCAGATGCCCGCCAGGACACGGCGAAAGCGCCGCTCGGCGACATCAAATCGAAACGCGATCGAAGCGAGCATCAGGTAGCCGCATGCAGCGGCGACATTGTAGAGCGCGATGCGGTAGGCAATCTCCTCGCGGATTGGGGGAAGTAGCATTCCGGCGATCCAGATCAGCATCGGCAGGCCTGCCCATCCAGGTATGGTCCGTCCGGAGAGAGCCAGCACTCCGGAAATCCAGAACAGGAAGCTCGAAAGGACGATAGTGTTGGCAATTTCGATCGACAGAATGTCCGGTATGTCGCCACGCAACCCAATAAGCACGACGCCGAACCCGTGGGCGGCAAAGCCAAGTGCCCAGTGGCCATAGTGTCCCTGCGTGCGATCGTACAGCCAGACGGCGGCAAGCAGCGCGGCAAGGGTCAGGGCTTCCATAGCCCACAGAAAGAATGCGGTATTGATGTCGAGCACGGGGTCGCCTTGCGTGCGGTCCGGAGTATTGGCGGAAGATGGGCCAGACAGTTTAAGGAGTCCTTACGGAACGTCGTTACACCGCAGGATCGTGCAAGCTCGGTCATATTCATTAGCACTTCGTTTACCATCGCTCATGGAATAGCTGTGGCCGCGGCAGCCAGTGGCATAGGCGAGAGCAGGCAGAGTGTTTATCCCTCGTATTCAACGCCCCGGCCATTAAGGATATCGGTGGCTCAAGTCTTGAAGTCCGGTGCATGGACACTCTATGTAGGGATTGACACAAAAAAACATGATTCCCGCCGCGGCTTGCGTGTCTGGGGAGACAGCGTGAAAAAGGACGGACATGAAAAATCCAGTTGATACCGCCATGGCGTTGGTGCCGATGGTTGTCGAGCAGACCAATCGCGGCGAGCGATCCTACGACATTTTTTCGCGCTTGCTGAAGGAGCGGATCATTTTCCTTACGGGCCCGGTCGAAGATCAGATGGCGTCGCTCGTTTGTGCACAGCTGCTGTTCCTCGAGGCCGAGAATCCGAAGAAGGAAATCGCCCTCTATATCAATTCTCCGGGCGGCGTCGTGAGCGCCGGTATGGCGATCTACGATACGATGCAGTTCATCCGTCCTGCAGTGTCTACGCTGTGCATTGGTCAGGCCGCCTCCATGGGATCGCTTCTTCTCGCCGCCGGCGAAAAGGGAATGCGTTTCGCAACGCCATATGCCCGCATCATGGTGCATCAGCCTTCGGGCGGCTTCCAGGGCCAGGCCTCCGACATCGAGCGTCATGCGCGCGACATCATCAAGATGAAGCGCCGCCTGAACGAGGTCTACGAGAAGCACACGGGACGGACCTATGAGGAGGTCGAGCAGACCCTCGATCGCGATCACTTCATGGAAGCTGGTGAAGCGCAGGAATGGGGACTGATCGACAAGATCCTTACCTCGCGCCAGGAAATCGAGGGCGTCCCGGCGGCCTGATGGCCGCCCCTGTCGACGCCCGGGCATGTCGCCATGAACCGGATGTGATCGAGCGGGGGGGTTTAATCTGCCGGGGAACGCGTTAATAGTAGTAATTAAGGCTGTGTTGAAGTTTTGTGACATAGTCTGACGGTTTGAAGGGGTTTTCGTTGCCGCCGGTTATCGGATGCAGTCTGTGTCTGCCGGTTAGTACCTCTCAAATCGAGCTGTACCCGGGCCATTGCGGCATTTGTGGACCGGACGGTGTGAGTGGACCGCGTGCCTTAAAGACGGTGGCGCGGCGTGCTGGAAGGATAAAGACATGAGCAAAGTCAGCGGAAGCAACGGCGGTGACTCCAAGAATACCCTCTATTGTTCATTCTGCGGCAAGAGCCAGCACGAAGTCCGGAAGTTGATTGCCGGACCGACAGTGTTCATCTGCGATGAATGCGTCGAATTGTGCATGGATATCATCCGTGAAGAGAACAAGAGCTCGATGGTGAAATCCCGCGATGGCGTTCCCACGCCGCAGGACATCATCAAGATCCTCGATGAATATGTCATCGGCCAGAGACAGGCCAAGAAGATCCTGTCGGTGGCGGTGCATAACCACTACAAGCGCCTCTCGCATGCCTCCAAGGGCGGCGAGGTGGAACTGGCCAAGTCGAACATCCTACTTGTCGGGCCGACCGGCTGCGGCAAGACCTATCTCGCCCAGACGTTGGCTCGCATCATCGACGTGCCCTTCACCATGGCGGACGCGACAACGCTGACAGAAGCCGGTTACGTGGGTGAGGACGTCGAAAACATCATCCTGAAGCTGCTTCAGGCGGCCGACTACAACGTCGAGCGTGCCCAGCGCGGCATCGTCTATATCGACGAGGTCGACAAGATTTCCCGCAAGTCGGACAACCCGTCGATCACACGCGACGTGTCGGGCGAGGGCGTCCAGCAGGCGCTGCTGAAGATCATGGAAGGCACGGTCGCTTCCGTGCCGCCGCAGGGTGGCCGCAAGCATCCGCAGCAGGAATTCCTGCAGGTCGACACGACGAACATCCTGTTCATCTGTGGCGGCGCTTTCGCGGGTCTCGACAAGATCATCTCCGCCCGTGGCGAGAAGACCTCGATCGGCTTCGGGGCGACTGTAAAGGCGGAAGACGATCGTCGGGTCGGCGAAGTCCTGCGCGAACTCGAGCCGGAAGACCTGGTCAAGTTCGGTCTCATCCCCGAATTCATCGGCCGTCTGCCGGTTCTGGCGACGCTCGAGGATCTCGACGAGGATGCGCTGATCCAGATCCTTTCGGAGCCGAAGAACGCGCTCGTCAAGCAGTATCAGCGGCTGTTCGAGATGGAAGACGTCGAGCTGACTTTCCACGAGGACGCGCTTCGCGAGATTGCCCGCAAGGCGATCACCCGCAAGACGGGCGCGCGCGGCCTGCGTTCGATCATGGAGAAGATCCTTCTCGATACGATGTTCGAGCTTCCCGAACTGGAAGGCGTCCGTGAGGTCGTGATTTCCGACGAGGTCGTGCGTGGCTCTTCCCGTCCGCTTTACATCTACGCGGACCGCCAGGCAGAGAAGGCCAACGCCTCCGCCTAATGAACGGCTGAAATCAATGAAGAAGCCCGCCTCGCGCGGGCTTCTTCATTTTCTGGCTATCGTGACGACAAATCCGTTCGAAGTGGCACTTTTCTGCCCGAGGCAGGTTCCCCAATCCGGACGCTTGGTCTAGAAACGCGGAGCGGTGCATCGTCTCCGGTGACCGCTGGTGTGTCCCGGTCCGGCGCGGAGGAAGGCGGTGGTCGGGTGGCAACCGTTCGATCCAGCTTCACGTTAGCTATCCGTGCTATGTGTATCTGTGAGTCCCTGTTTGTAATATGCCCGTCACAAACGTGGCGGGGGCCGTTTCGGCAGGCTTGAATTCTTGGTCGCGCCTCTCCACTTGTTGGGGGAGCGAAAATAATGCCCGCAGGCTTTGGCCGGTGGGGACTGTCCCCTCACAAAGGGACGACGGAAAGGAAATGACATGACCGAAGTTACGTCTGCTGCACCCGAGAGCAATACCTATCCGGTATTGCCGTTGCGCGACATTGTGGTCTTCCCGCACATGATCGTGCCGTTGTTCGTCGGTCGCGAGAAATCCATTCGCGCGCTGGAAGAAGTGATGGGTTCCGACAAGCAGATCATGTTGGCGACCCAGATCAATGCCGGTGACGACGATCCCGAACCCTCGGCAATCTACGAAGTTGGAACGGTGGCCAACGTCCTGCAGCTCCTGAAGCTGCCTGATGGAACCGTGAAGGTGCTGATCGAAGGGCGCGCCCGCGCGAAGATCGACACCTACACGGACCGCGAGGAATTCTATGAGGCTCGTGCCCAGATCCTGGCCGAGCCGGAAGAAGATGCAGTCGAGATCGAGGCGCTGAGCCGCTCGGTGGTTTCCGAGTTCGAAAACTACGTCAAGCTCAACAAGAAGATCTCGCCGGAAGTCGTCGGTGCCGCAAGCCAGATCGAGGACTACTCGAAGCTCGCTGATACTGTCGCCTCGCACCTGTCGATCAAGATCACCGAAAAGCAGGAAATGCTCGAGACGGTGAGCGTCAAGTCGCGCCTTGAAAAGGCATTGGGCTTCATGGAAGGCGAAATCTCTGTCCTTCAGGTCGAGAAGCGCATCCGTTCGCGCGTCAAGCGCCAGATGGAGAAGACCCAGCGCGAGTACTATCTGAACGAGCAGATGAAGGCGATCCAGAAGGAACTCGGCGACGGCGAGGACGGCCGCGACGAGATGGCCGAACTCGAGGAGCGTATCGCCAAGACCAAGCTTTCCAAGGAAGGCAAGGAAAAGGCGGAAGCGGAGCTGAAGAAGCTGCGCCACATGAGTCCTATGTCGGCGGAAGCGACGGTTGTTCGCAACTACCTCGACTGGTTGCTCGGCCTGCCCTGGGGCAAGAAATCCAAGGTCAAGGTCGACCTCAATGCCGCCGAGAAGATTCTCGACGAGGATCACTTTGGCCTCGACAAGGTCAAGGAGCGCATCGTCGAGTATCTCGCCGTCCAGGCCCGTGCGACCAAGCTGAAAGGCCCGATCCTGTGCCTCGTCGGTCCTCCGGGCGTTGGCAAGACTTCGCTCGCGAAATCGATCGCCAAGGCGACGGGACGCGAATATATCCGCATGGCACTCGGCGGCGTTCGTGACGAAGCCGAGATCCGTGGCCACCGCCGCACCTATATCGGCTCTATGCCCGGCAAGGTCATCCAGTCGATGAAGAAGGCGAAAAAGGGCAATCCGCTCTTCCTGCTCGACGAGATCGACAAATTGGGCCAGGATTACCGCGGCGATCCGTCTTCGGCTCTGCTGGAGGTGCTCGATCCGGAACAGAACTCGACCTTCATGGACCATTACCTGGAAGTCGAATACGACCTGTCCAACGTGATGTTCATCACCACGGCGAATACGCTGAACATTCCGGCGCCGCTGATGGACCGCATGGAGATCATCCGCATTGCCGGCTATACGGAAGACGAAAAGCTGGAAATCGCCAAGCGGCACCTGTTGCCGAAGGCGATCCGCGAACATGCGCTGCGGCCCGAGGAATTCTCGGTCAGCGACAGTGCGATCGTCGCGATCATCCAGCAATATACCCGTGAGGCCGGTGTTCGTAGCTTCGAGCGCGAGCTGATGAAGCTGGCACGAAAGGCAGTGACCGAGATCATCAAGGGCAAGACGAAGTCGGTTGCTGTCACCGCGGAGAATATCCACGACTATCTCGGCGTTCCGCGCTATCGCCACGGCGAAGCGGAAGGCGAGGATCAGGTCGGTATCGTCACGGGTCTTGCCTGGACCGAAGTCGGTGGTGAATTGCTCACCATCGAAGGCGTGATGATGCCGGGCAAGGGCCGCATGACGGTCACCGGCAACCTGAGGGATGTGATGAAGGAGTCCATCTCGGCGGCCGCGTCCTATGTCCGGTCACGGGCCGTGGACTTCGGCATCGAGCCACCGCGCTTCGACAAGTCGGACATCCACGTCCACGTTCCGGAAGGGGCAACGCCCAAGGACGGTCCGTCGGCCGGGGTCGCCATGGCCACCGCCATCGTTTCGGTCATGACTGGTATTCCAGTCAACAAGGACGTTGCGATGACCGGTGAGATCACGCTTCGCGGCCGGGTTCTCCCCATCGGCGGCCTGAAGGAAAAGCTTCTGGCGGCGCTCAGGGGCGGTATCAAGAAGGTTCTGATCCCGGAAGAAAACGCCAAGGATCTGGCGGACATTCCGGACAATGTGAAGAACAATCTGGAGATCGTTCCGGTCTCGCGCATGGGTGAGGTGATCAGGCATGCGCTGGTCCGGGTTCCGGAGCCGATCGAGTGGGACGGAACCCTGGAAACGCCGGCAATCGGCACCGTTGAGGCTACCGAAGAAAATGGTTCGGCGATCGCTCATTAAGCGATTTCTGCCACACTCTTGCCAAAATGGCACATCGAGACGGAAAAGGCTGGCAAAAAAGCCAGCCTTTTTTGTGCAAATTCTTCAAAGCTTCTTGTTTTTCAGGCCATTGCAGTGCTTTTGGGTTGCGAAGGGCAGATGCTTACGTATTCTCCGCTCGACATTATTAATTGAGTCGTTTCATACCAATCAGAAAGGGTGGAAACATGAATAAGAACGAACTCGTATCCGCAGTGGCCGAGAAGGCCGGTCTTACCAAGGCCGACGCCGCTTCGGCAGTTGACGCCGTATTCGAAACGGTTCAGGGCGAACTGAAGAACGGTGGCGACGTCCGCCTGGCCGGTTTCGGTGCCTTCACGGTTTCGCGTCGCGAAGCTTCCAAGGGCCGTAACCCCTCGACCGGTGCGGAAGTCGATATCCCGGCACGCAACGTTCCGAAGTTCTCTGCCGGCAAGGGTCTGAAGGACGCCTGCAACAGCTGATCCATCCGTCACCTGCATCGGCGGCCGGCATGGCCACGGGCAGGGGCAGGATCCAAATGATAGCCCGGCCTTCGCGCCGGGCTTTTTTGTTCTCCATGCTTGTGGGACCCGGCGGCTTGCCGTATCGCTCAAGGCGCCGGTCTTCCGGCATTCGTTCTCAGGGCGGGGTGCAAGTCCCCACCGGCGGTAAGGAAGTTCGCTTCCAAGCCCGCGAGCGCCTTTCGGACCTGTTCCGGGAGGGTCAGCAGATCCGGTTGAATTCCGGAGCCGACGGTCACAGTCCGGATGAAAGAGAATGAGGCAATTGGTCGGGGCGCCGCGTTTCCGGATATGTCCGGAGGTGGTAGCTTGGCCTGCGCATGCCGTTCGCGTTTCGGTCGGCGGCGCAAGCGTGCCGGCTCGTCCAGGCGGGCCCGAGCGTGAATGCCCTCATGCGTCCTGATTTGTGTTGGTCCTTGATGAAGGAAAGAAACATGAATCAGAGCTCCCTTACGCTCTCCCGCTCCCGCGCTGTTGCCGGAGCCTCATACATGGTGCTGGCGGGTATCGCCTTCGCCCTGCTCAATATCGCGACCCAGTGGCTGGCGATGACATTGGTCTTCCCGCCGGCCTCCGCGGCCTTCTGGCAATATGGCTTTGCCCTCGTGCTCTCGCTGCCGCTGCTGTCCAAGCTTGGACTGCGAGCGATGCGCACGCGTTATCCGTGGCGGCATATGCTGCGCGTTCTGCTCGCCGCGCTCGGCGTGCAGGCCTGGGTGACAGCACTTGCCACCGTGCCGATCTGGCAGGCGATCGCGCTGGTCATGACCTCGCCGTTCTTCATCATCATCGGCGCCAGGCTATTCCTTGGCGAGAGTGTCGGGCGGAACCGCTGGGCGGCGACCGCCACCGGCTTTGCCGGCGCCATGATCATCCTGCAGCCCTGGGCGGCCACATTTTCGCTGGCGGCACTTTTGCCGATCCTGTCTGCATTGCTGTGGGGCGGTTCGTCGCTGTTGATGAAGAACCTCACGGCCTTGGAGGCGCCGGAGACGATCACGGTCTGGCTCCTGATGCTGCTGACGCCGATCAATGCCGGCCTGGCACTTGCCTCAGGCTTCGCCCTGCCGACCGGTCTTGCTCTGCTGTTGCTCCTGGCGGCCGGTCTCCTGACGGCCGTTGGCCAGTACATGCTGACGCTCGCCTATAAAGCGGCGGACGCGGCCTATGTTCAGCCGTTCGACGACCTGAAGCTGCCGCTCAACGTGCTCGCCGGTTGGCTGGTCTTCGGCTATGCCCCGGCCGGTTATCTGTGGCTCGGTGCGCTGCTGATCCTCGGCGCGTCGCTGTTCCTGATGACGACGGAGATCCGCAAGGAGCGTTCTTTCGATTGAAGGAGACCGGACTTTGCGCAATCCGTCCGCATTGTCATCCGCCTGTCACTGGCATGACGCAAAAGCCTCCTGTTGCTTATTTCATGGAAACAGGAGGTTTCTCCATGGCCATCAATTTCTCGCGTGCCGCCCTGACTGCGGCACTGTTGGCGTCCGTTGCCGCTCCCGCTTGCGCCGAACAGGTCTTCAACCGTGTCGCTTCCTTCCCTGTCGCCGGCAATCTGCCCGCCGACAAGGATGCGAAGTCGGTTTCCTCCGCCGAGATCATCACCGCCACTGAAGACGGAATGATGCTGATCTACAGCGATAGCCCGCTCGGGGGCATCGGCTTCGTCGATATCTCCGACGCCAGGGCACCGAAGGCCGCCGGTGCGCTGATGATGGATGGCGAGCCGACCTCGGTCGCGGTTGCCGGCGGCAAGGTTCTGGTCGCGGTCAATACCTCGGAAAGCTATGTGAAGCCCTCGGGCAAGCTCGCAGTCGTCGACATCGCCTCGAAGAAGGTCGATGCAACCTGTGACCTCGGTGGCCAGCCGGATTCCGTCGCTGTGTCCCCGGACAAGAGCTTTGCGGTCATCGCCATCGAGAACGAGCGCGACGAAGACCTGAACGACGGCATACTCCCGCAGATGCCGGCCGGCGATCTGGCGATCGTCACGCTGAAGGACGGTGCAGCCGATTGCGCCACGATCAAGCATATCGCCGTGACCAGCCTTGCGGAGGTCGCAGGCGAGGACCCAGAGCCGGAATTTGTCTCCATCAACAGCCTCGGCGAAATCGCCGTCACGCTGCAGGAAAACAACCATGTCGTCATCTTGGACAGCAAGACCGGAAACGTTAAAACCCATTTCTCGGCAGGCACGGTCGATCTTTCCGGCGTCGATACCAAGTCCGACGGCGCATTGAAGTTCACCGGGAAGAAGGATGGCGTCAAGCGCGAGCCGGATGCCGTCAAGTGGCTCGATGACAACCGGCTGGTGGTCGCCAATGAAGGCGACTACGAAGGCGGTTCGCGCAGCTTCACCGTCTTCGACAAGACCGGCAAGGTCCTATTCGAATCCGGTCCGTCGCTGGAACTCGAAATTGCTCGGATCGGCCATTTCCCGGACAAGCGCGCCAAGTCGAAGGGTGTCGAGCTTGAAGGCCTGGAAGCCGCGACCTTCGGCGACCAGAAGTATTTCTTCGTTCTGTCTGAGCGCGCCTCGGTCGTCGGCGTTTACAAGGACACCGGCGCGGAGCCGGAACTCGTTCAGATCCTGCCGTCGGGTATTGGGCCGGAAGGTGCTGTTGCCATTCCTGGCCGCAACCTGTTTGTCACCGCCAACGAGGTGGACCTCGTCGAGGACGGTGGCGCCCGTTCGCATGTCATGCTTTATGAACTGGCGGAAGGCGTGGCCGCCTATCCGACGATCCGTTCCGAAATGGTCGATGGCGCACCGATCGGCTGGGGCGCGCTTTCTGGTCTGGTCGGCGACGGCGAGAAGGCAGGTCAGCTCTATGCCGTCAACGATAGTTTCTATGGCCTGCAGCCGCAGATCTTCACCATCGACGCGACCAGTAAGCCGGTTGTCATCAAAGCTGCTTTGCCGATCACCCGTGGCGGTCAGGCGGCACAGAAGCTCGATGTCGAAGGCGTGACGCTGGACGGCAAGGGCGGCTTCTGGCTCGCCTCCGAAGGCAATACCGCCAAGCTGCTGCCGCATGCCCTCTACCATGTCGACGCCAAGGGCGAGATCAAGGAGGAGATCGCGCTTCCGGCCGAACTCACGAACAATGAGATCCGCTTTGGCTTCGAAGGCGTGACCATGACTGGTTCCGGCGATGATGCGACGCTCTGGATGGCCGTGCAGCGCGAGTGGAAGGATGACGAGAAGGGCTTCGTCAAGCTCGTATCTTACAATCCGAAGTCCAAGGAATGGGGCGCAATGCGCTATCCGCTCGACAAGGGCGAAACCGGTTGGGTCGGCCTATCGGAAATCACCGCCCATGGCGATCACGTCTATATCGTCGAGCGCGACAATCTGATCGGCGAAGCCGCTCGGATCAAGAAGCTCTACCGCGTCGCCATTGCCGACCTGAAGCCGGCCAAGATCGGCGGAGAACTTCCGGTGGTCCAGAAGGAGGAAGTGCACGACTTCGTTCCGGACCTGAAGGCTGTAACCAACGGCTATGTGGTCGACAAACTGGAAGGTTTCGCCTTCGACGCATCGGGCAAGGCGTTCGCCGTGACCGATAACGACGGTGTGGATGACAGCTCGGGGGAAACGCTGTTCTTCCCGGTCGACCTCAAGGGAACCAACTGATACCAAAAGCCTCCCAAGGCGGAAGGGCCGGGCAGCGATGCCCGGTCCTTTGCATTTCACCAATCAGGCGTGTCCCGGATTGCCACGGAAATGAAAACGGCCATACGTTGTCCGGCCGCTTGAACCCGGGGGACTTTGCCTGCTACCAGCGCTGGTGCACGTGGGGAGCGATCAGTCGGTCATAGACTTCGCGAGCCGCCGCCATGACATCGGCGGAAATCGCCGGGAGATCGGAAGCCGCCGCGTTGCCCTTGGCCTGGGTCTCGTTGCGGGCGCCCGGAATGACGACGGTGACCGCGTCGTTCATCAGGATCCAGCGCAGCGCGAAGGCGGCCATCGTGGCGCCTTCCGGAACCAGCTTCCGAACTTCCTCGACTGCCTGCAGACCAGTCTCGAACGGCACGCCGGCAAAGGTTTCGCCGACGTCGAAGGCCTCGCCATGCAGATTGAAGCTGCGGTGGTCGTCGGCGGAGAATTTCGTCGTGCCGGTTATCTTGCCGGACAAAAGACCGCTTGCCAGCGGCACGCGAACGACGATGGCGATGTTCTTCCGCTTGGCTTCATGGAAGAACAGGTCGGCCGGGCGCTGCCGGAAGATGTTGTAGATGATCTGGACACTCACCACGCCCGCATATTCGATCGCCTTCAGCCCTTCTTCCACCCGGGCGACACTGACGCCGTAGTTCTTGATCTTTCCCGCCTGTCGCAACTGATCCATGGCCTCGAAGACTTCGGGCCGGTAATAGACATCCTGCGGCGGGCAGTGCAGTTGCACGAGATCGAGGGAATCGACGGCGAGGTTTTTCAGCGACCGATCGATGAAGCCTTCGAGATTGGCCTTGGTGTAGCCCTCGGTCACATGCGGATCGAGCCTGCGTCCCGCCTTGGTCGCCACCATCGGCCGCTCTCCGCCGCGTGATTTCAAAACGTCGGCGATGATCTTTTCCGAGCGCCCGTCGCCGTAGACGTCGGCAGTATCCACAAAGGTTACTCCGGCGTCGAGCGCGGCGTTGAGGGCGGCGCGCCCATCGGCTTCGGAGACCTCGCCCCAGGATCCGCCGATCTGCCATGCGCCGAAGCCGATGTCGCCGACGGTAAACCCGGTACGCCCGAATGGATGCTGTCTCATGGTATATCCTCGCTGATTTGCTGTATCGTTGCCGTATCAATTGTCGGGCTGTCCGGCAAGTTCACCCCGGGTTTGCCAGCGGTCTCGGCCGTAAAAACACCGTGAAAGGGTGAAATAGGGCTTCGGCCTTTCCATATGAGACGGCGGCGCAGTGTTCCTTCAACAGGAACCCGAAGGAGCCGCGCGCAAGGGGATCTCGCGCATGAAGCTGGTCTGGAAGCTGATCCGATATCTGCCGCTTGTCGTGGCCTCGCTGGCGATCTGGGAGCTTGCCCAGTCCGCCTATCGTACCGGTGTGGCATTCGGGATCGTGGATCCGGTGCGGCTTGCAGAATACCGGCTTTATGCCGCCGGGACGGGAGAGTTCGTCGACCAGATCGAAACGGCGATCGCAGAGCAGGACTATGCCTATGCCACCGCGCTCTATGATCTCGGCCTTCGCTATGGCCACGACCTGCCGCCCGATCTGCGTGAGCGCGCCGAAGCGAACTGGGCACAACGGGCCTATGTCTATGGTAGCCGCGGCGCGCGGGGCTTCGTTTTCGGGAGTGTGGACAGCGGCGCCGAAATCGCGGGCTCGCTCACCAGCGATCTGATTGGCGTCGGCGATCTGCGCGACTTTTCCATACAGGGGTTCAACTATGCGGCGGGGCGCGATTACGATCCGCTGCTGCTGGGCTTGTCTGCCGTCGGTATCGGTCTGACGGCGGCAAGCTATAGTACGGCTGGGGCGGCGGCACTTCCCGATGCCGGCATGTCCCTGATCAAGAATGCCTACCGCACGCGAAAACTGTCGCGGCCGATGACGGCCTATTTCTCGAAGGCCGCGAATAGGGTGGTCGATGGCAAGGTGTTGAAGACGGAACTGGCCGCGATGGCCGATGAGGGCGCCGTAGGCCTCGGTCGGCTGGAAAAGGTCGCCGCGAAGGCGCTCGACGGGAAGGCCGCGAGGTCGCTGCTCGACGACGCCGAAGTGCTGACGGACATAGGCAGAAAAGGCGGGATGCGCAGCTCGGTAGCGGCCCTTTCCCTAGCAGACGGACCGAAGGACCTGCGTAAACTGCAGCGCGCCGCCAACCATTTCGGCGAAAACTCGTATGTCGTCTTCAAATTTCTGGGTCGTTCGGTGTTGCGGGTTGGCTATGGCTTGTACGCTATGCTGTCTGCGCTCGCCTCGTTGGCAATGATTCTCATCGTGGCACTGATCAGGCTTCCGACTCGGCTGGTTGTTCGCTTGCTCGTTCGCCGACTGGAACTGGGCGAGGGGGCGATGCAGGCGGTCCGACCATTGATGCGGCTGTGGTAGGGAAAAGATACGCAACTGAGGCGCAGGGACACCAGGTCTCCTGGAGCATGTATCAGGCTTTGGGAAAATGGTGGGCGATGAGAGACTCGAACTCCCGACATCCTCGGTGTAAACGAGGCGCTCTACCAACTGAGCTAATCGCCCTTCCGCGGTTACGGGAGAAGTGCCCGCCGCGTCGGTGGCCGTGATCTATGCGGATCGGCGAAAATCCGCAAGAGTGTTTGTGAAGTTTTTTTGTTTTTTTTGCCGGCTTGCGCCACTCGAAACAGCAAAAGCCCTTGTTTGCCGTGCTTGGGTCCCGGCCCGGCCATGGCGTTTCGGGTGGCGGGCATTCGCCCATCGCCTTGCGCCTCCAAACAAATTGCGCTCCCTCATTGTTTTGTCTTCGAACGTGCTTGACACCCAATCGGGAACCCCTTAGTTAGCCGCTCATCGACCGGTCAAGGCTGGTCGGGACGGATCGGCTCGCCGATCCCGTTTCAAGAAATGTGCGGGTGTAGCTCAGTTGGTTAGAGTGCCGGCCTGTCACGCCGGAGGTCGCGGGTTCGAGCCCCGTCACTCGCGCCATTCTTGAAATCCTAGACGGCGTTTTCGGGTTGCAGGTTTGCCTGCCTCGATTTGCCAAGGTCCGCGTGATGCGGCCCAACGATGCGCGGGTGTAGCTCAGTCGGTTAGAGTGCCGGCCTGTCACGCCGGAGGTCGCGGGTTCGAGCCCCGTCACTCGCGCCATTTTCCAATTCCATCGCAATTATATAGTGCCGCAGTGTCACAGCCGGCCGTTTTGGCGCGACTTGAATTTGGCCTGCTGATAAAGTCGCGAACGTAATGCGTGAAAAGCCCCTTGCGGTCTTGCGCAAGGGCGCTGCCTGCGCTAACCACGGCCCGTTGCAACTCTCTTTTCGGCTTGTCGGCCTTCGGCCTTGAATGCCTCCCGGCATATCAAAACAAGCAGGGATGGATATGATGACTGAACTGCTCAGTTCCTACATTCCGATCGCCATCTTTATCGGTATTGCCCTTGTCATCGGCCTGGCGCTGTTGATCGCGCCTTTCGCCGTAGCCTTCAAGGCGCCCGATCCGGAAAAGCTTTCGGCTTTTGAATGCGGCTTCAATGCTTTCGATGATGCTCGCGTGAAATTCGACATTCGATTCTATCTGGTGTCGATTCTGTTCATTATCTTCGATCTCGAAGTTGCCTTCCTTTTTCCCTGGGCGGTATCTTTCGGCGATCTCGGCTGGTTTGGTTTCTGGTCGATGATGGTGTTCCTCGGCGTTCTGACCATCGGCTTTATTTATGAGTGGAAGAAGGGGGCGCTGGAATGGGATTAGTGCAGGATAAGTCTACGCTGGTCGCACCCCAGCCCAAGGGTATTCTCGATCCCGTGACCGGCAAGCCGATCGGCAGCGATGACGCCTATTTCGGCGAGATCAACAACGAGTTGGCCGACAAGGGCTTTCTCGTTACCTCGACCGACGATCTTATTACCTGGGCGCGTACTGGCTCGTTGATGTGGATGCAGTTCGGTCTGGCCTGTTGCGCCGTCGAGATGATGCAGGCCTCCATGCCGCGTTACGATATGGAGCGATTCGGTTTTGCTCCGCGTGCCTCGCCGCGGCAATCCGACGTGATGATCGTCGCCGGGACGCTCACCAACAAGATGGCGCCGGCGCTGCGCAAGGTCTATGACCAGATGCCTGAACCACGCTACGTCATTTCAATGGGCTCCTGTGCAAACGGCGGCGGCTACTACCACTATTCCTATTCGGTCGTGCGTGGCTGCGACCGCGTCGTACCGGTGGATATCTATGTGCCGGGCTGTCCGCCCACGGCAGAGGCGCTGCTTTACGGCGTGCTTCTGTTGCAGAAGAAGATCCGCCGCACCGGAACGATTGAGCGTTAAGGGCAAAGGACAATCAAATGAGTGAAGCCCTGAACGAGCTTGCGTCCTACCTCAAGGAAGTACGAGGCTCGCTGATTTCCTCGGCTCAGGTGGCGTACGAAGAACTGACGCTGGTCACGACGCCGGATTCTGTCATTGAGCTGCTGACGTTCCTGCGTGACGACGTGCAATGCGGTTTCGTCTGTTTCATCGACATTTGTGGTGTCGATTACCCGCAGCGCGAAAAGCGTTTCGATGTCGTCTATCATCTACTGTCGCCGCGCCAGAATATCCGCATTCGGGTGAAGTTGGCGGTTGCCGAGGACGAATCGGTTCCCTCGGCGACAGCGGTTTATCCCGGCGCCGACTGGTTTGAACGCGAAGCCTGGGATCTGTACGGAATTCCGTTCTCCGGTCATCCGGATATGCGCCGCATCCTCACCGACTACGGCTTCGAGGGGCATCCGCTGCGCAAGGATTTCCCGACGACGGGTTTCGTGGAAGTCCGCTATGACGATTCGGCCAAGCGCGTGATCTACGAGCCGGTCGAACTGAAGCAGGAATTCCGTAATTTCGACTTTCTCTCGCCCTGGGAAGGCACGGATTACGTGCTGCCAGGCGACGAGAAGGCGGACAAGTAGGCGGAAGGTTGGTGCCATGAACGAACATAACGTCCGCAATTTCACGATCAATTTCGGCCCGGAGCATCCCTCTGCTCACGGCGTTCTGCGTCTCGTGCTCGAGCTTGACGGTGAAATTGTCGAGCGCGTCGATCCTCATATTGGCCTGCTTCATCGCGGCACGGAAAAGCTGATCGAAACCAAGACCTATCTGCAGGCTGTTCCCTATTTCGACCGCCTCGACTATGTCGCTCCGATGAACCAGGAGCACGCATTCGCGTTGGCGGTGGAAAAGCTGCTGGGCATCGAGATTCCGATCCGCGGACAGCTGATCCGGGTTCTGTATTCCGAAATTGGACGCATTCTCAATCACCTGCTCAACGTTACGACGCAGGCCATGGACTGCGGTGCGCTCACACCGCCGCTCTGGGGCTTCGAAGAGCGCGAAAAGCTTATGGTGTTCTACGAACGGGCTTGCGGCGCACGCATGCACGCGGCCTATTTCCGTCCGGGCGGTGTTCATCAGGACCTGCCGCCGGAGCTCGTGGACGATATCGACAAGTGGTGCGACCAGTTTCCCGCGCGGCTTGCCGACATTGACAAGCTGTTGACCGGAAACCGCATTTTCAAGCAGCGCAACGTCGATATCGGCGTCGTGTCGCTGGAAGATGCCTGGGCCTGGGGATTTTCGGGCGTCATGGTCCGTGGATCGGGCGCGGCATGGGACCTGCGCAAGTCGCAGCCCTATGAATGTTATGCCGATTTCGACTTCGACGTTCCGGTTGGGCTGAACGGCGACTGTTACGACCGCTATCTTGTCCGCATGGAGGAGATGCGCCAGTCCGTCAGGATCATGAAGCAGGCGCTCGCACGCTTGAAGGGCGAGGCGAGAAGCGGCCCGGTATCCTCGCTTGACGGCAAGGTCGTGCCGCCGAAGCGCGGCGAAATGAAGCGTTCGATGGAAGCGCTGATCCACCACTTCAAGCTCTACACCGAAGGCTATCACGTTCCGGCGGGCGAAGTTTATGCTTCGGTCGAAGCGCCGAAGGGCGAGTTCGGCGTCTATCTGGTTTCCGATGGAACCAACAAGCCATACCGCTGCAAGATCCGCGCTCCGGGCTACGCCCATCTCTCGGCCATGGATTTCCTTGGTCGTGGTCATATGCTCGCCGACATGGCCGCGCTGATCGGCTCGCTCGACATCGTGTTCGGAGAGGTGGACCGCTGATGCGCCGGACCTTGCTGACGATTGTTGCTTCGATGATGGCCAGTGGCGCGTTCGCGCAAAGCTCGGGCATTTCGTCGGAAACGTCGTCGGCGAACATGGCGGAACTCATCAAGCAGGGCTACGAGATCAAGGCGGCCGTCCCGAACGGTTCCAAGTTCATCGTGTTCCTGCAGAAAGAAAAGTCGGCCTATGCCTGCGAATTCGCCTCCCTGGCGAATTCTCGGTGTGGATCCATAAACTGAGACAAGGCGTGAGGAAGAATGTCCGTTCGTCGACTAGCCGAAGACCAATTCCAGCCAGCGAGCTTTTCCTTCACTGAGGAAAACGCAGTCTGGGCCGAGGCAACCATAGCGAAGTATCCCGAAGGCCGGCAGCAGTCGGCGGTGATACTGCTCCTCATGCGAGCGCAGGAGCAGGACGGCTGGGTCACGCGCGCGGCTATCGAATATGTCGCCGATATGCTGTCCATGCCCTATATCCGGGTCCTGGAGGTCGCGACCTTCTATACGCAATTCCAGTTGAAACCGGTCGGCACCCGCGCCCACGTCCAGGTCTGCGGTACCACGCCCTGCATGCTTCGCGGCGCTGAGGACCTGATGCGGGTCTGCAAGAGCAAGATCCATCCGGAACCCTTCGAGCGCAACGCCGAGGGAACGCTTTCCTGGGAAGAAGTCGAATGTCAGGGCGCCTGCGTCAACGCGCCGATGGTGATGATCTTCAAGGATAGCTTCGAGGATCTGACGCCGACGCAGCTCGAACATATCATCGACCGCTTCGAAGCCGGCAAGGGGAGTGACATCACTCCCGGACCTCAGGTTGACCGCGTCTATTCCGCACCGGTCGGTGGCCCGACGACGCTGATCGAAGCCAGTGTCAAGCCGACCGCCAAGGCGAAGGCAGCTCCGGTCGAAGCCATGGCGGTTCCGCCGGCAAATGCGGCAAAGCCTGTCACCGCCGCCGACGAGACCAACCCCGCACTCAAGACCCCGGCCGACGGCAAGTCCGCGACGTCGGGCGGTCCCAACGTGAAGCCGGCGCGCAAGAGTGCAAAGCCCGCCAGCGACGAGATCAAGGAAACCGTTTCCGAAACGGCTGCCGCCGATGCAGTCGGAAAGGCGTCCAAGGCCGCGGCCGCCCGTCCGTCGCTCGAGGACAAGAATCGTCCCGCAGGGATGGAAAAGCCGGCAACTCCGGATGACCTCAAGATGATCTCGGGCGTCGGTCCGAAGATCGAGGGCGTGCTGAACGGCCTCGGCATCTACACCTTCGCCCAGGTAGCAGGCTGGAAGAAGGCCGAGCGCGAATGGGTCGACGGGTACCTGAAGTTTGCGGGCCGCATCGAGCGCGATGACTGGGTCAAACAGGCCAAGGCGCTCGCCAAGGGCGGCGAAGCCGAGTACATCAAGGTCTTCGGCAAGAAGCCGCGGTAAGAGGTAGGATATGTTGAAGGATCAGGATCGCATCTTTACCAATATCTACGGCCTCAAGGACAAGTCCCTGAAGGGAGCCATGAGCCGTGGTCATTGGGACGGAACCAAGCAGCTGCTCGAAAAGGGCCGTGACTGGATCATCAACGAGGTCAAGGCGTCTGGCCTGCGCGGCCGTGGCGGCGCCGGCTTCCCGACCGGCCTGAAATGGTCCTTCATGCCGAAGGAAAGCGACGGCCGTCCGCACTACCTCGTGGTCAACGCCGACGAATCCGAACCCGGTACCTGCAAGGACCGCGACATCATGCGCCACGATCCGCATACGCTGATCGAGGGCTGTGTGATCGCCTCCTTCGCCATGGGTGCGCATCACGCGTATATCTATGTCCGTGGAGAGTTCATGCGCGAGCGTGAGGCCCTGCAGGCTGCGATCGACGAATGCTATGATGCCGGCCTTCTCGGCAAGAACAACAAGCTCGGTTACGACATAGACATCATCGTCCATCATGGGGCCGGTGCCTATATCTGCGGCGAGGAAACCGCGCTGCTTGAAAGCCTCGAAGGCAAGAAGGGCCAGCCGCGCCTCAAGCCGCCGTTCCCGGCCAATATGGGTCTCTACGGCTGCCCGACGACAGTCAACAACGTCGAGTCGATTGCCGTTACGCCAACCATCCTGCGCCGTGGCGCCGGCTGGTATTCGAGCTTCGGTCGCCCGAACAACACCGGGACCAAGCTCTATTCGATTTCCGGCCACGTCAACCGACCCTGCACGGTCGAAGAGAGTATGTCGATCCCGTTCCACGAGCTGATCGAGAAGCACTGCGGCGGCATTCGTGGCGGCTGGGACAACCTCCTCGCCGTCATCCCGGGTGGTTCCTCGGTGCCTTGCGTGCCGGGCACCCAGATGAAGGACGCCATCATGGACTATGACGGCCTGCGCGAGTTGGGCTCCGGCCTTGGCACCGCCGCCGTCATCGTCATGGACAAGTCGACAGACATCGTGAAGGCCATCTGGCGCCTCTCGGCCTTCTACAAGCATGAGAGCTGCGGCCAGTGCACGCCGTGCCGTGAAGGCACGGGCTGGATGATGCGGGTCATGGAGCGCATGGTGAAGGGTAATGCCCAGAAGCGCGAAATCGACATGCTGTTCCAGGTGACCAAGCAGGTCGAGGGCCACACGATCTGTGCGCTCGGCGATGCGGCCGCCTGGCCGATCCAGGGTCTGATCAAGCATTTTCGTCCCGAGATGGAAGCACGCATCGACCAATATACCCGCAATGCAATGGCGCATGGCGTGGTGATGGAAGCAGCCGAGTAAGGAACGAGCGGCAATGGCCAAGGCAAAGGACAAGACGGGGGAAGGAGTTGCGGCAAAGGCTGCTGACTTCGGCCGTGTTGCCGATGCCGAAAACGATATGCCTGAGATGCTGCTGCATCCGCTCATGGCGCATCCGGCGGCAGCCTTGGCAACCGCGACGGCCATCGGCTTGGGCCTTGCCACACATATGACCAGCGTTTTCCTCGGTTCGCTTCAGGGCGCGCTCGAGGTGTCCGGCAAGATGGCCAGGAAGATCGAGATCGAAACAGCCGACGGTGGCGAATCGCCGAAAGAGCCGTTTGCCGAAGCGGCAGCATCGGTCAGAAAACCTGCGCAGCGCACCGCCAGGACGCAAGCAAAGGCGAAACCTGCCCCGATCGAGCCCGCCGCAAAGTCGGCGGCACGGGTGCCGGCCAAGGCAAAGATCGCGGTCGAGAAGCCTGTTGTTGCCATACCCGCGAAAGCTGCTGGGTCCCGGCGCGCGAAGGCAGACGACCTGAAAAAGATTTCCGGTATCGGTCCGAAGCTTGAACAGGTCTTGAATGAGATGGGTGTGGGCAGGTTTGCCGATATCGCCGGCTGGAGCGCGGGGGACGCCGCGCGCTTCGACGCCGAAATCGGTCTCGGCGGGCGTATCGAGCGGGACGGCTGGATCGCACAGGCCAGGGCGCTGGCTGGCGGCAGGAAATAAGGCCTTCGGCACGCTCCGGCAAGGGCGGCTCAAGGTCTGTGAAGAAAGACACATGTCCGGCCTCGCTCGGCGAGGTCAGGACGGGGAAATAATCGGTGGGGGCGTGCCAATTCCATGATTGGCCGGTCCCGCTTGCCGGGGTGGAACCTCCGGTGCAATGCGCGCTGTGCGTGAGGCAGGAAGGCGAATATGGCAAAGCTGAAAGTCGACGGTAAAGAGATCGAAGTCCCGGATCATTTCACGCTGTTGCAGGCGTGCGAGGAAGCCGGCGCCGAAGTCCCGCGCTTCTGTTTCCATGAACGGCTGTCGGTCGCCGGCAATTGCCGTATGTGCCTCGTTGAGGTGAAAGGCGGCCCGCCGAAGCCGGCGGCATCCTGCGCCATGGGCGTTCGCGACATCCGTGGGGGACCGAATGGCGAATTGCCGGAAGTCTTCACCAATACGCCGATGGTCAAGAAGGCCCGCGAAGGCGTGATGGAATTCCTGCTGATCAACCATCCGCTCGATTGCCCCATCTGCGATCAGGGCGGCGAATGCGATCTGCAGGACCAGGCAATGGCGTTTGGCGTCGATAGCTCGCGCTATCACGAGAACAAGCGCGCGGTCGAGGACAAGTATATCGGTCCGCTGGTCAAGACCGTCATGAACCGCTGTATTCACTGCACACGCTGTGTCCGCTTCACGACCGAAGTCGGCGGCATCGCGGAACTCGGCCTTATCGGCCGGGGCGAGGACGCCGAGATCACGACCTATCTGGAACAGGCGATGACCTCCGAGTTGCAGGGTAACGTTGTCGACCTTTGCCCTGTCGGCGCGCTGACCTCGAAGCCCTTCGCCTTCACGGCGCGTCCGTGGGAACTGAATAAGACCGAATCGATCGATGTGATGGATGCTCTGGGTTCTGCCATCCGCGTCGACACCCGTGGCCGCGAAGTCATGCGCATCCTGCCGCGTGTCAACGAGGCGATCAACGAGGAATGGATTTCCGACAAGACCCGCTACATCTGGGACGGCCTGAAGACGCAACGCCTCGATCGGCCTTATGTCCGTCGTGACGGGCGCCTGCAGCCGTCGACCTGGGCGGAAGCCTTTGCGGCAATCAAGGGCGCCGTATCGGCCACGTCCGGCAGCAAGATCGGCGCGATTGCCGGCGACCTCGCTTCCGTCGAGGAAATGTACGCTCTGAAGGAACTGATGACCGCGCTCGGATCGGCCAATCTCGATTGCCGGCAGGATGGCGCGGCTCTGGATCCGTCGCTTGGCCGGTCGAGCTATATCTTCAACCCCACCATCGAAGGCATTGAGGCCGCGGACGCCCTTCTGATCGTCGGCGCCAATCCGCGCTATGAAGCGGCCGTTCTGAACGCCCGTATCCGCAAGCGCTGGCGTCGCGGCGGGTTCGCAATCGGCGTGATCGGCGAAGGTGGCGAGCTCCGCTACGGTTACGAGCATCTTGGCGCGGGTCCGGATACACTGAAGGATCTGGTCGATGGCAAGAATGCCTTCGTCGATAAGCTCAAGACCGCAAAGAACCCCATGATCGTCGTGGGGCAGGGAGCGCTTGCCCGAGCTGATGGCGCGGGCGTTCTCGCCAGTGCCGCCAAGCTGGCCGTCGCGGTTGGCGCGGTGAACGCGGAGTGGAACGGCTTTGCCGTGTTGCATACGGCGGCGTCGCGCGTCGGCGGTCTCGATCTCGGTTTCGTTCCGGGCGAGGGCGGTGTTCCCGCAGCCGAAATGCTCAAGGACATGGATGTCCTCTTCCTGCTCGGCGCCGACGAACTCGATCTTGCAGCGAAGACCGCGAAGTTCACTGTCTATATCGGTTCGCATGGCGACAACGGTGCACACAACGCCGACGTCATTCTGCCGGGTGCGACCTACACGGAAAAATCCGGCACCTGGGTCAATACCGAGGGTCGCGTGCAGATCGGCAACCGGGCCGGCTTCGCACCGGGCGAAGCCCGCGAGGACTGGGCCATCATCCGCGCCCTTTCGGATGTGCTCGGCAAGAAGCTACCTTTCGACTCCCTGCAGGCGCTGAGGGCAAACCTCTATGGCGCATACCCGCATTTTGCCGCGATCGACGAGATCGCGCGGGGTTCCGGTGACGAAATTGCCGCGCTCGCGAAAAAAGCCGGGAAGATGGGCAAATCCGGGTTTGCGTCAACGGTCAAAGACTTCTATTTGACGAACCCAATCGCACGTGCTTCGGCCGTCATGGCTGAATGTTCTGCATTGGCCCGCAACAATTTCAAGGCTGCGGCAGAGTAAGGCAGGGGATCATGGACTCTTTCGTTTCTACCTATGTCTGGCCGGCGGCCATCATGATTGGCCAGTCGCTGCTGATGCTCGTCGCGCTGCTGCTCTTCATTGCCTATGTTCTTCTTGCCGACCGCAAGATCTGGGCGGCGGTGCAGATGCGCCGCGGTCCGAACGTCGTCGGTCCCTGGGGTCTTTTCCAGTCCTTCGCCGACCTTTTGAAGTTCGTCTTCAAGGAGCCGGTCATCCCTGCCGGCGCCAACAAGGGCGTGTTCCTTCTGGCTCCGCTGGTCGCCGTGACGCTGGCGCTCGCCACCTGGGCGGTGGTGCCGCTCGCCGACGGTTGGGTGATCGCCAACATCAATGTCGGCATTCTCTACGTGTTCGCAATTTCCTCGCTTGAGGTCTACGGCATCATCATGGGCGGCTGGGCGTCGAATTCGAAGTACCCCTTCCTTGGTGCTCTCCGTTCGGCCGCGCAGATGGTGTCTTATGAAGTCTCCATCGGCTTCGTCATCGTGACGGTTCTGCTGACGGTCGGCTCGCTCAACCTCTCCGACATTGTGATGTCTCAGTCAGACGGGTTGGGAACGATGCTGGGTCTGCCCAACTCCTTCCTCGACTGGAACTGGCTGGCGCTGTTCCCGATGTTCATCATCTTCTTCATCTCGGCACTGGCCGAGACGAACCGCCCGCCGTTTGACCTTCCCGAAGCCGAATCCGAACTCGTCGCCGGCTTCATGGTCGAATACGGCTCCACCCCGTACATGATGTTCATGCTCGGCGAATACGCAGCCATCGTGCTGATGTGCGCGCTGACGACCATCCTGTTCCTTGGTGGCTGGCTGCCGCCGGTTGATATCGCGGTCCTGAACTGGGTACCGGGTGTCATCTGGTTCGTGCTGAAGGCGTCGATGGTGTTCTTCATGTTCGCCATGGTCAAGGCCTTCGTTCCGCGCTACCGCTACGACCAGCTGATGCGTCTGGGCTGGAAGGTCTTCCTGCCGCTGTCGCTCGCCATGGTCGTTATCGTCGCATTCGTGCTGAAGCTGATGGGGTGGGCATGATCATGACCGTCCCGTCACTCGGCAGATTTGGAGGTTGAAGATGGCAAGTCTCTCCCAGGCTGTCAGTTCCCTGTTCCTGAAAGAGTTCGTCGGAGCCTTCTTGCTGTCGATGCGCTATTTCTTCGCCCCCAAGGCGACCATCAATTATCCCTTCGAGAAGGGGCCGGTTTCTCCGCGCTTCCGCGGCGAGCATGCATTGCGCCGCTATCCGAACGGCGAAGAACGCTGCATCGCATGCAAGCTGTGCGAGGCGATCTGTCCCGCCCAGGCGATAACCATCGAGGCAGGTCCGCGCCGTAACGACGGCACCCGCCGCACCGTGCGCTATGACATCGACATGGTGAAGTGCATTTATTGCGGCTTCTGTCAGGAGGCCTGCCCGGTCGATGCGATTGTCGAAGGGCCGAATTTCGAATTTGCAACGGAAACCCGCGAGGAACTCTATTTCGACAAGGCGCGGCTTCTGGAAAACGGGGATCGCTGGGAGCGCGAAATCGCACGCAATCTCGCGGTCGACGCACCTTACCGCTGATCCTCGGCGAAAACGCTGTGGCGGCACCGATCCGGTCTCGTCAGGGCACAGATTGAACAGGGGCGCAGAGCCGGTAAGGGGATTACCGGCAGCGCCTCATCGAACGGCGGCGCGGCCCCGCGTCCCAGGGAAGATGAAAAGGCACCAACATGGGTCTTCAGGCTCTTTTTTTCTATCTCTTCGCCTTTGTCGCCGTGGCTTCGGCGTTCATGGTGATATCGGCGCGGAATCCGGTTCATTCGGTTCTGTTCCTCATTCTCACCTTCGTTAACGCTTCGGGCCTGTTCCTTCTGACCGGGGCCGAGTTCCTGGCGATGATCCTTCTCGTCGTCTATGTCGGCGCAGTGGCGGTTCTCTTCCTCTTCGTCGTCATGATGCTGGACATTGATTTCGCCGAGCTTCGCTCCGGGGCGCTGAAATACGCGCCGATCGGCGCGCTGGTCGGGATCGTGGTTGCGGCTGAGCTCGTCATCGTGGTCGGCGGTTCTGTGCTTTCGCCGCAGGCGTTGAACGCTGTCACCATGCCGATCCCGACCCTGGCCGAACGCACCAATACGGCTGCCCTCGGCGACGTGCTCTATACGAATTACGTCTATTTCTTCCAGATCGCCGGCCTGGTGCTTCTGGTGGCAATGATCGGCGCGATCGTGCTGACCCTGCGCCACCGCGAGAACATCAAGCGGCAGGATATTTCGAAACAGGTTGCCCGTACTCCCGCAACCGCCGTCAAGGTGGTCAAGGTGAAATCGGGGCAGGGCGTCTGAGCGACAAGCGCGAGGTCAAGGAACAGCAATATGGAAATCGGTCTTTCCCACTACCTGACGGTCAGTGCCATTCTCTTCACTCTCGGCGTGTTCGGAATTTTCCTCAACCGCAAGAACGTGATCATCATCTTGATGTCCGTTGAGCTCATCTTGCTTGCGGTCAATGTGAACATGGTGGCGTTCTCTGCTTTCCTCAACGACATGGTCGGCCAGGTCTTTGCCCTGTTCATCCTGACGGTTGCCGCTGCTGAAGCGGCGATCGGCCTTGCTATTCTCGTTGTCTTCTATCGCAACCGCGGTTCGATCGCCGTGGAAGACATCAATATGATGAAGGGCTGATAAGGCTATGATTTTGTATAAAGCTATCGTCTTTCTTCCTCTGATCGGCGCATTGATCGCCGGCCTGTTCGGACGCCAGATCGGCTCCAAGGCCTCGGAATACATCACCAGCGGCCTGATGATCATTACCGCGATCCTCTCCTGGATCGTATTCATCAATGTCGGCTTGGGCGGGGGCGGCGAGGGCCATGAAGTGATCAAGGTCGATATCCTGCGCTGGATCCAGTCCGGCGGCATCGATGTCGAATGGTCGCTCAGGATCGATACGCTGACGGCGGTCATGCTGGTCGTGGTCAACACGGTATCGACGCTCGTGCATGTCTATTCGATCGGCTACATGCATCACGATCCGCACCGTCCACGCTTCTTCGCTTATCTGTCGCTCTTCACCTTCGCCATGCTCATGCTGGTGACCTCCGACAACCTGCTCCAGATGTTCTTCGGCTGGGAAGGCGTGGGGCTCGCTTCTTATCTGCTGATCGGATTCTGGTACAAGAAGCCGTCGGCCAATGCAGCCGCGATGAAGGCCTTCATCGTCAACCGTGTCGGTGACTTCGGCTTCATCCTTGGGATGGGGGGCGTCTTCGTGCTCTTCGGCTCGATCAATTTCGAGACGATCTTCGCCGCCGCCCAGACCTATCTGCCCGCCGAAGGCGCCGAGAGCACCGAAGCCGTGATCAACCTCTTCGGCATGAGCCTCGACAAGGGCCATGCGATCACGGCTGTCTGCCTGCTGCTGTTCATGGGCGCCATGGGCAAGTCGGCGCAGTTCCTGCTGCACACCTGGCTGCCGGACGCGATGGAAGGCCCGACGCCGGTCTCGGCCCTTATCCATGCCGCAACCATGGTGACCGCCGGTGTCTTCCTCGTCGCCCGCATGTCGCCGCTGTTCGAGCTTGCGCCCAATGCCTTGATGTTCGTCACTGTCATCGGCGCGATCACCGCCTTCTTCGCCGCGACCGTCGGTCTCGTGCAGAACGACATCAAGCGCGTCATCGCTTATTCGACCTGCTCGCAGCTCGGCTACATGTTCGTGGCTCTCGGCCTCGGCGCTTATGGCGCCGCCATCTTCCACCTCTTCACGCACGCCTTTTTCAAGGCACTTCTGTTCCTTGGCGCCGGTTCGGTCATCCACGCCGTCGATGGCGAGCAGGATATGCGCTACATGGGAGGCCTGAGGAAGCACATACCCTATACCTTCTGGGCTATGACGATCGGCACGCTGGCGCTGACCGGCGTCGGTATTCCAGGGACGATGCTCGGTTTTGCCGGCTTCTTCTCGAAGGACGTGATTATCGAGTCGGCCTATGCCTCGCATTCGGCGGTTTCCGGTTTCGCCTTTGCGCTTCTGGTTATCGCGGCACTGTTCACCAGCTTCTACTCGTGGCGCCTGGCCTTCATGACTTTCTTCGGCAAGCCGCGCGCCTCGGCAGACGTCATGCACCATGTGCATGAATCTCCGATGGTCATGCTCTTCCCCCTGATCTTTCTGGGCATCGGTGCCGTCTTTGCCGGCGTCGTCTTCGAAGGCTACTTCTTCGGCCACGAATACGCCGAATTCTGGAAGGGTGCGCTGTTCACGCTTCCGGAAAACGAGATCATCGTGGAATTCCACCACGTGCCGCTCTGGGTCAAGTGGAGCCCCTTCGTTGCCATGCTTCTCGGCTTCGTCACAGCCTGGTACATGTATATCAAGTCGCCCTCCACGCCGAAGGCTCTGGCCGAACAGCACCGCGTGCTCTACCAGTTCCTGCTCAACAAGTGGTATTTCGACGAACTCTACGACTTCCTGTTCGTGCGTTCCGCCAAGGCCCTTGGCCGGTTCCTGTGGAAGAAGGGCGACGTTGGGATCATTGACACCTACGGTCCGAACGGCGTTGCCGCCGGTGTTGTCGATATGACCCAGCGTGTCGTTCGACTGCAGTCGGGTTACCTCTATCACTACGCCTTCGCGATGCTGATCGGCATCGCTGCACTGATCACATGGATGATGCTCGGGAGTTCCTTCTGATGACCGATTGGCCCATTCTTTCAACGGTCACCTTCCTGCCGCTGGTCGGTGTGGCTCTTCTTTTGCTGACGCAAGAAGACACCAGCCTCGGCCGTCGCAATATCCGCATCGTGTCGCTTTTGACGACAGTCTTCACCCTCGTGGTGTCGCTGTTCATGTGGATGCAGTTCGACAACGCCAATCCTGGCTTCCAAATGGTCGAGAAGCATGCGTGGCTCGGCACCGGCATATCCTATCATCTCGGCGTGGACGGCATTTCGATGCTGTTCGTGGTTCTGACCGCGTTTCTGATGCCGTTCTGCATTCTGGCGAGCTGGGTTTCGATCGAGAAGCGTCTCAAGGACTACATGATCGCCTTCCTGATCCTCGAGACGCTGATGATCGGGGTCTTCGTATCGCTCGATATCGTGCTGTTCTACGTCTTCTTCGAGGCGGGTCTCATTCCGATGTTCATCATCATCGGCGTGTGGGGCGGCAAGGACCGCGTATATGCGAGCTACAAGTTCTTCCTCTATACGCTGCTCGGCTCGGTGCTGATGCTGCTCGCTATCATGGCGATGTATTGGGATGCCGGAACCACCGATATCAGCCTGTTGCTGACACACAAGTTCCCGCCGCAGATGCAGACCTGGCTATGGCTCGCCTTCTTCGCGTCCTTCGCGGTCAAGATGCCGATGTGGCCGGTCCACACCTGGCTTCCCGATGCACACGTACAGGCGCCGACCGCTGGCTCGATGATCCTGGCCGGCATCCTTTTGAAGCTGGGCGGTTACGGTCTGCTGCGCTTCTCGCTGCCGATGTTTCCGCTGGCATCGGATTTCTTCGCACCGCTGGTCTTCACGCTTTCGGTCATCGCCATCATCTACACCTCGCTGGTGGCGTTGATGCAGGACGACATGAAGAAGGTCATCGCCTATTCGTCGGTCGCCCATATGGGTTACGTGACGATGGGCACCTTCGCCGCCAATACCCAGGGGGTGCAGGGCGCGATCTTCCAGATGATCAGCCATGGTTTCGTTTCAGCCGCACTCTTCTTCTGCGTCGGCGTGATCTACGATCGGCTTCATACCCGCGAGATCGCGGCCTATGGCGGACTTGTAAACAACATGCCGAAGTATGCGGTCGCCTTCATGGTCTTCACCATGGCCAATGTCGGCTTGCCGGGCACATCTGGCTTCGTAGGTGAATTCCTGACGCTGATCGGTGTCTTCCGCGTCAACACCTGGGTGGCGCTCTTTGCCGCGACGGGCGTGATCCTTTCGGCCGCATATGCTCTGTGGCTCTACCGCCGTGTCGTTTTCGGCGCGTTGGAGAAGGACAGCCTGAAGGCGATGCTCGATCTCTCGCTCCGTGAGAAGTTCATTCTCTATCCGCTGATAGCGCTCACCGTCTTCTTTGGTGTCTATCCGGCACCGATGTTCGACGCCACTGCGGCTTCGGTAGAGCTTCTGGTGAACAACTATTCCGCAGCACTGCAGGCGGCGCACGACGTTGCGCTCATGGTGAAATGACGACAGGACCCTTTGGACATGAACGCTGAAACACTCGTTGCAAGCCTGCATCTGATCACCCCGGAACTGATCCTCGCGGTCGGCGCCATGGTGCTGCTGATGATTGGCGTCTTTTCCGGCGACAAGTCCGCGCCGACGGTGACCGGACTTGCGGTGGCACTGCTGATCGCCTCCGGCTTGTGGATGGTGCTCGTTCCGGCGGAGGGGTCCGCCTTTGGTGGCGCCTACCTTGCCGACGGCTTCGCGCGCTTCATGAAGGTTCTCGCACTCATCGGTTCGGTAACCGCGATGGTCATGGCGGTCGGCCACGCCCGCTTCGATCATCTCGATCGTTTCGAGTTCCCTGTTCTGCTGGTTCTGGCGACCCTCGGCATCATGTTGATGATTTCCGCGAACGATCTGATTTCGCTTTATCTGACGCTGGAACTGCAGTCGCTCGCTCTTTATGTGGTCGCGGCGATCAATCGCGACAGCCTGCGCTCGACTGAAGCCGGCCTCAAGTATTTCGTTCTTGGCGCGCTGTCCTCCGGCATGCTGCTTTACGGCATGTCGCTGGTCTATGGCTTTACCGGCAACACAGGCTTCGACGAGATCGCCAGGGTGCTGACCTCGGGCGAACCCCAGCTAGGTCTAGTCTTCGGTCTGGTTTTCGTCTTGGCAGGCCTTGCGTTCAAGATCTCGGCCGTTCCGTTCCACATGTGGACGCCGGACGTCTACGAAGGCGCTCCGACGCCGGTCACGGCTTTTCTGGCGGCTGCGCCGAAGATCGGCGCCATGGCCATCCTCATTCGGATCGTCATTGGCGCGTTCCAGCCCGTCTTTGCTGAATGGCAGCAGATTGTGGTCTTCATCGCCATCGCTTCCATGCTGCTCGGAGCCTTCGCGGCCATCGGGCAGCGCAATATCAAGCGGCTGATGGCCTATTCCTCGATCGGTCACATGGGCTATGCACTTGTCGGGCTGGCCGCCGGTTCGAAGACCGGTGTGACCGGCGTGATCGTGTATATGTCAATCTACCTGATCATGACACTCGGCACCTTTGCCTGCATCATGGCGATGCGGCTCAAGGAAGGCGGCAACGTCGAAAACATCGACGATCTTGCCGGACTGTCCACGACCAAGCCGTTCATGGCAGTCGTGTTGACGGCACTGATGTTCTCGCTTGCCGGCATTCCTCCGCTTGCAGGCTTCTTCGGGAAGTATTTCGTCTTCGTCGCGGCAATCGAGGCGAAGCTCTATGCGCTTGCGATCATAGGCGTACTCGCCTCGGTGGTCGGTGCGTTCTACTATCTGCGGATCGTGAAGGTGATGTGGTTTGACGAAGCGAAGGTCGAGTTTTCGCGCATTGCCGGCGAACTTCGGCTGGTCTTCGGCCTCTCCGGCCTCTTTGTCGTCGGTTACGTGCTTTTCGGGGGCCCGCTCGGTACGGCAGCGGAAGCCGCAGCCAAGACGCTCTTCTATTGAGCCTGGGTGGCAGATCGGGCCGGATATCGGTTGATGATTTCCGGCATGAGGCGCATGGCGCTCTCGCGTCCACCAATAGTGAATGTCTCGCCCGCGCCCGCGCGGGCGATTCCGGTTTCTTATGGCTGACGGCGGTTAGCCAGACGGGGGGCCGCGGACGCCGTGGCAGGGCATGGGTTTCGGAGCCGGGCAACCTCTATGCTTCGCTCCTGCTGATTGACGCGGCATTGCCCGAAGACCTGGCCTCGCTACCTCTTGCGGTCGCGCTTGCCGTTCATGCCGCGATCCGCTCCGTCCTTCCGCTGGATGCCCCGCCACTCGAGATCAAATGGCCGAATGACATCCTGATCGGTCGCCGCAAGACCTGCGGGATCCTGCTGGAAAGCGAGGGGTTGCCGGATGGTCGACGCGCCCTGGCCATCGGCATTGGGATCAATATTGCCGCGAAGCCGGCGGAAGCGGCCTATCCGGTCACGTGCCTTGCTGAACATGGCGCGGCAGTGTCTCCCCAGGAGCTTTTCGCCAGGCTCTTTGCCTCGATGGCGGATGCTCTGTCGCTCTGGGATCAGGGCCGCGGTACGGCTGCAGTCGTGGAACGCTGGCGCTTGCTTGCCTGCGGCATCGGTGAAAAAATCACGGTCAACCTGCCGGACCGTTCGATTTCCGGTTACTTTTCCGGAATCGATGATAAAGGCTTTCTAGTGCTTGATCGCGGCGCCGAAGGTCGCATGGCGATCGCCGCGGGCGATGTATTTTTCGCGTAAGTTGGAACAAGGGAAGAATGGCAAAGAAAGAAGAATTGGTGTTTCTGCCGCTGGGCGGCGTCGGCGAAATCGGGATGAATCTCGCTCTATACGGCTATGGAACACCGTCGAACCGTCAATGGATCATGGTCGATTGCGGCGTCACCTTCCCGGGGCCCGATCTGCCGGGCGTGGATCTCGTGCTTCCCGATATCAGCTACATTGCCGCGGAAAAGAAGAATCTGAAGGCGATCATCATTACGCATGCGCATGAAGATCATTATGGTGGACTAAACGATATCTGGCCGGGTCTGAACGTACCGGTCTATGCGTCCGGCTTCACCGCAGGCATGCTGGAAGCCAAGCGCGACTACGAGGGAAGCCGCGCCCAGATTCCGATCACGCCGTTCAAAGCCGGCGACCGGATCAATGTCGGTCCGTTCAGCATCGAGGCGATTGGCGTCAACCATTCCATTCCCGAGCCGATGTCGCTGATGATCCGCACTCCGCTCGGCAATTTGATCCATACTGGCGATTGGAAGATCGACCATGCCCCATCTCTCGGGCCGCTGACCGACGAAACCCGTTTCCGCGAACTCGGTGACGAGGGCGTGCTCGCGGTCATGTGCGATAGCACCAATGCCATGCGAGACGGCGTCTCCCCGTCCGAGGAGGAGGTCTCCGAAGGTCTGCGCAAGATCATCGAGGCGGCCGAGGGCCGCGTTGCGATCACGACCTTCTCCTCCAACGTCGGGCGCATCCGTTCGATCGCGCTGGCCGCCGAAGCGGCGGGCCGCGAAGTGCTCCTGCTCGGAAGCTCGCTGAAACGCGTCGTTGCGGTCGCAGGCGACGTCGGTTTGATGGAAGGCGTGAAGCCTTTCATTGCCGAGGATGAATTCGGCTTCATTCCGCGCGACAAGGTCGTCGTGATACTGACGGGAAGCCAGGGGGAGCCACGTGCGGCTCTTGCCAAGATCGCCCGTGACGAGATGCGCAATGTCGCCTTTACCGCAGGCGACACAGTGGTCTTTTCCTCGCGCACGATCCCGGGCAACGAAAAGGCGATCCTCGACATCAAGAACGGCCTGATTGAGCAAGGTGTCCATATCGTGACGGACAGTGAAGCGCTCGTCCACGTGTCTGGCCACCCGCGGCGCAATGAACTCCTGCAGATGTATGAGTGGACCCGTCCCGAGATTCTCGTTCCGGTTCATGGCGAAGCCGCCCATCTGATGGCTCAGGCGGAACTGGCCACACAGGCCGGGATAAAGACCGTGCCGCGTGTGCGCAATGGCGATATCCTCCGTCTTGCACCCGGACCCGCCGAGGTCATCGACCAGGCACCCTTCGGTCGTATCTACAAGGACGGCAAGCTTCTCGGCGATTTTGACGAGATGGGGATCGGCAATCGGCGGAAACTATCCTATGTCGGGCATGTCGCGGTGAGTGTGCTGCTCGACAGTCGCTACGAGTTCCAGGGCGATCCGGAGATCGTGCCCTTCGGTCTCCCGGAGTTCGACAACGAAGGCGAGGACATGGCCGATACGCTTTATGACGCAGTTCTCGGAGCTGTCGAGAGCATCCCGCGCGCGCGCCGCAAGGATCTAGGGGCCTTGCGCGAAAGCATTCGCCGCGCCGTTCGCGGGACCGCCAACGAAGCGTGGGGCAAGAAGCCTATCGTCACCGTTTTCGTAACCAAAGTCTGAATGACGATGGACCGGGTGCTGCTATAGATTCAGCCCGGTCAGTCGAAAGGGAATTTGCCATGCTCGGACGTGTCAACCATGTTGCGATCGCCGTGCCCGATCTCGCGGCAGCCACGGCGTCCTATCGCGATACGCTTGGCGCGCGCGTTTCTGAGCCGCAGGCTTTGCCGGAGCACGGCGTAACCGTCGTGTTCGTCGAACTGCCCAACACCAAGATCGAACTCCTGGAACCGCTAGGCGCCGACTCGCCGATTGCTGCGTTTCTGGCGAAGAATCCGGGCGGAGGCATGCACCATATCTGCTACGAAGTCGACGATATCATCGCAGCCCGTGACCGGCTGGCAAGCGGCGGCGCGCGCGTGCTTGGGGGAGGCGAGCCGAAGATCGGCGCCCATGGCAAACCGGTGCTGTTTCTCCATCCCAAGGACTTTTTCGGTACCCTGATCGAGCTTGAGCAATTGTAATCCGCAATCGCGATTGAGCGTTTGAGATTGCCGGTAGTTGGCACTATAAGGTGAAAATCGCGATCGTGCCTGCCTGACGCCTGTCAGGACGAACCGGACCCGTCCGCGCGTGCAAGCTGTCTCAGGAGTTCTGATGGTCGCGTTTCTCTCGGCCTTTGCCGTCTACTTCATCATCTGGTGGGTTACGCTTTTCGCGGTCCTCCCGATCGGGCTCAAGACTCAGGCTGAAAGCAAGGAAGTCGTGCCGGGCAGCGTCGAAAGCGCGCCGGCGCGCTTTCAGGGTCGCAAGGTCCTGCTCCTGACAACGGCAATCTCCGCTGTGATCTACGGCGCTTGGTATATCGCTTCGACCTATCTGGGCTTTGGCATCGACAACTTGCCGCAGATCATGCCTAAATTCGATTAGAAACGTTCCCGCTGACCGTTCCAACGCTCTTCTTCATGAACGGCTGGCGGTCACATCTGGACAAAATGCCCTGCAGCGACCTCGCGATAGGCGCGCGGGGGCGGTTCGTAGCCGATGGGACGCACGGGGCTTTTCAGTTCATCGACTGCCGCGCTGCGCCTCAAGCCGCGCCGGGCAGGGTTCGGTACGGGTACGGCGTCGTCGGTGAAGAACTTTCTTCATCGCCTCGGCGGGTATGGAGTTGACGCTGGTTGTGGGGCAAGGACTGCCCAGATAATGGCGCACAAAAAAGCGATCCAAGTGAGGATGCGCCTGAAGT
>Ga0172380_10000358_pt1 | contig 92183 bp, 118 predicted proteins | sample Leawe162metaG_FD_119747 | JGI IMG/M metagenome (GOLD analysis project Ga0172380, IMG submission 119747) | Leachate microbial communities from a municipal landfill in Southern Ontario, Canada - Leachate well 162 metaG | ecosystem: Engineered > Solid waste > Landfill > Unclassified | place... | reverse complement strand
GAAGGTGAGCTCGTCCGCCGAGTACTGGCTGGGCCTGTGGGCGGACGCCGACGGGGCCGGAGAGCATGACAGGGTGGCCGTCGCCCGGTCCATGCTGGAGAAGCTGATGGGCGCGCAGGTCGCCGACGCACACGCGATTGAGGAGATAACGATTTGACCATAGGCGACGCGTCCCCCGAGGAGGTCGAGCTCCTGGTCCTCTCGTCTCTCAGGACGTCGGACCTCGTGCTGAAGGCCGCCGCGGCCGGCATCCGCGACGAGTCCTGGCAGGTGGACGACCACGCCAGGGCGTGGGAGTACATGCTGGAACGCGCGCGGGTCGGCGACCAGCCGACGCCCGCCGACGTCGGCGCCGTGACCGGCGTCGCGCTCAGGACGGACGTGGCGGACGCCGAGACGTACATGGAGGAGCTGCTCAGGCGCACCGTCGAGAGGCTCGCCATCTCCGCCATCGGCGACAGGGCGGAGCTGTTCAAGCAGAACCCGCAGAAGGCCATAGAGCTGCTGGTCGGCGACCTGTCGGAGATAGGCCGCAACTCGACCGCCCACACGACGTACTTCGACGACAACAGGGGCCGGCGCCTGGAGCTGCTCAGGCAGCGGGCGGAGCAGCGGTCGCGGGGCGAGCTCATCGGTCTCAGGACGGGGCTGAAGCTCCTCGACTCGAGGGGGCTGAACTGGCGCCAGGGCGACGTCGTCGCCATACAGGGGCCGCTGAACGTAGGCAAGTCAACGCTGCTCCTGTGGACGTGCGCATACACGTACTTCTACGACAGGTCAAAGGTCCTGTTCCTCACGCCGGAGTCGACGATAACCGACATCGAGGACAGGCTGGACCCGATGATGGCCAGGTTCATGGGGTTCAGGTTCTCCAACCTCGGCCTCAGGAACGGCACCAACATCGACTTCGAGCAGTACGAGGCGTACCAGCAGGCCATCGCCGCTGACGGCCGCGCGGACTGGATAACCCGCGATGCCGGCGACATGGGGGCGTTCTCCATCACGGAGATACTCCAGCAGATACGCGAGCACAGGCCGGACGTCGTGGCGATAGACGGCGTGCACCTCATAGACGGCGGCGGCAAGTCGTGGGAGAACATGCAGGCCGCCTCGAAGGCCATCAAGGGGGCGGCGCAGCACGACGGGCTGGTGGTCATCGGCGGCACTCAGGTGAAGCGGGACGCCGTGGCGGCGGCCGACGACCCTGCAGGGCTCGAGGACTCGGCGTACGGCATGGCGTTCATGGAGGCGGCCAACAAGGTGATAAGCCTCGGCACGAAGAAGTCAGACCCGATGCAGAGGGTGTGGAAGATGCCCAAGAACAGGGACGGCGAGAAGATAACAGACAAGCAGTACCTGCGGTTCGACGTGGACTCAGGCGACATCGGCGACCTCGTGCCGAACATCGACGAGGGGACCGGCATCGTCGACTGGGACCTGAGGTGACGCTCGCGACCGGGCTACCGCCGGGACCGTTCTCGACGATAGTGATGGACCCACCGTGGCCGTACGACGACCGGCTCCCCGGCGGCGGGAGGGGGGCCGCGAAGCACTACTCCCTGATGACGCTGGACGAGATAGCGGCCATGCCGATAGGCGACATGGCCGCCCCGGACGCGCACGTCTACGTCTGGGCCACGAACGGCTTCGTGGCCGAGGCAGTCAGGCTGATAGGCGAGTGGGGGTTCACCTACAAGACGTTGCTGACGTGGGTGAAGGTGAACAAGGCCGGGAACCCGCACATCGGCATGGGCCACTACTTCAGGAACGTGACGGAGCACGTGGCGTTCGGCGTCCGCGGCCGGCTCCCCACGGCGTCCAGGAGCCTCCCCACGGTATTCTATGCCCCGAGGACGAGGCACTCGGAGAAGCCCGGGCAGTTCTACGACATGGTGAGGACCGCATCCCCGGGGCCCAGGATAGATCTGTTCGCCAGGCGCGGGATAGACGGCTTTTCGTCCTGGGGGAACGAGATTGATCCGGAGACGACAGCGCAGGCGTAACCCAGACGAGTACCCGAGCTACGGGCGCGAGGTGGTGCTCGCGACGCTGGACGAGCTCGGGATAGATCTGACGGACGGCGACAGCGAGGGATGGCACAACGCGTGCTGCCCGCTCCACGACGAGCAGAGCCCGTCGTTCACCGTCCACGTGAACGACGGCGCGTGGCGCTGCCGCGCCGGCTGCGGGTCCAGCCCGGACCTCGCGTTCCTGGTGGCGAAGGTCACCGGCGAGTCCGACCAATCGGCCCGCAGGCGGCTGCGGCTGAAGATACCCGCGGATAGCCGTACCATAGTGGACATGCTGAAGCGCCGGCGTGACAGGCCGGTCAGGGAGCGCCCGCCGGAGCCGCTGTTCTACGAGCGCAGCCGCGTCCCCAAGTACATGGTGGACCGCGGGTTCTCGATGGAGACGCTGCGCCGGTGGGAGGTCGGCTACGACCCGCAGATGAGGTGCGCGGTCATCCCGTTCAAGGCAGACGGCAAGCTCATCGGCCTCGTCAGGCGCAACCTGGGCCCGGGACCCAAGTACATGAACAGTCGCGGCCTCGGCAAGTCCGGGCACCTGTTCGGTCTGGACAAGGTGGACCCGAACAGCCGGACGGTGATCGTCACAGAGGGCCCGTTGGACTGCATGTGGCTGGAGCAGTTCGGCTACCCAGCGGTCGCGCTGCTCGGCGCGTCCATGTCAGCCGAGCAGGCCGACATAATAAAGAGGCGGTTCTGGACAGTCGTGCTCGGGTTCGATCAGGACACTGCCGGCAGGCTCATCACGGACGAGGCGAGGGGGATACTGTCCAGGCTGAACGTCATGGGGATTAGCCTCCCGCCTGGACGGAAGGACATCCAGGAATGCGATGGCGATGAGGTCGAAAACGTGCTCGCTTCCGTAGCTGTTCTGTGGTATAATGACCTGTCTTCGACCGTGCCAACCTTGCACGGCAGAACTGGGCATACCACCACAGAGAACGGAGAGCACGATGACCGACCCAATAGTAGAGGATCAGGCGCCGGCCCGGACGACAGTGACCGGCATGACCGTGGAGGAGCTGAAGTCGATCGCCCCGGAGGAGCTGTTCGGCCTGCTGAAGCCGCTCCTCACCCGTAGCGTCTTCCGCTCGCACGTTCCAGGCTTCGAGCACGACGACAAGATGCAGGAGCTGCTGCTGCGCATCTGGCGGTGCCAGCAGAACTACGATCCGACGAAGGTCGGCCACAACGGCAAGCCCTCCAGCTTCATCAACTATGTGATCCACGCCATCTCAAACTGCCTCGGCAACCTCGACTACTACGGTCGTCGCCAGAGGCACGTTGTCGTCTCCCTCGAGTGCGAGGGCTGCGGCGCGCCGGGCCGGCTCCATCGGGCACCGGGCGACAAGAAGTGCGCCTCGTGCGGCGGCGGGCGGTGGAAGTCCGTCTACGGCAACCAGATCGGCTCAGTCGACAAGCTCGCGGAGGCCGGCGACTTCTGGCAGCCGACGGCGAGCGACGAGTACGACGGCGAGGCGACGGACCTGGTCGACCGCATCGTGGACCGCCTCCCGGCGGCCCACCGCGCCGAGGCCCGCGCCGCCCTGTACCGCGTCGTCCTCGACATCCCGGTCGTCAGCCAGAACGGCAAGGTCAAGCCCACCCAGCTGCCCGTGAAGCTGCAGCGGCTGATCCGCGAGCACGTCGCCGGTTCCGGTATATTCCAAGAGACACTACAGTGACCTGGTCGGTGATCGCCAGGGAGTGGTGATCACTTATCGGTGGATGTGTGGATGTCGGGTGGATTTGGTACTGGACTGAAGTTCCTGCGTGACCAGCAGGAGCAGATCGGCGGCAGGGGCAGCGGCAACAGGATGTTCAAGCTGTGGCTGAAGAACGGTGACACGGCAAAGTTCTGGTTCATCCAGGACCACGAGGACATCGCCGTCCCCCTGGTGCACATGGTGGAGCGGAAGAAGAAGAACGGCGAGGCGTACAACGCCGATGTCCTCTGCGCCCGCAAGACGCTATCCGACGACCCCAAGACGTGCGCGTACTGCGTGGACGGCGAGCGCGGCCCGTGGCCGCGCTACGTGGCCATCGTCTGGGTGGACATCATCGTCCACCCGACGAGGCCCGAGGGCAAGAGCTGGCAGCCCATCGCCGTGACCGGCGCGACCGGGACCTTCTACAAGGAGGAGGTCAAGGGCTACCAGCTCCTCATCATGAGGGACAAGCTGACAGGTCAGCTGACGGACTACCTCACGGGCGACCCCATCAGCGACACGCCGCCGCCGACCACTATCCTCGACCGGGGATGGCGCTACAAGGCGATGGGGGAGCGCGCCAACAAGATGGAGACGCTGACCCCGGACGCCACGCCCACGGTGCCGGACGCCGTCATCCAGGCCAGGCGGACCGCCCCCAGCCTCGAGGAGACCATCATCGCCGAGTTCGGCGCGCCCAAGGCGCCGACGGTGGCCTCCGGGAACGGCCTCCCGGTGGAGACCGGCGGTTGGGGCCAGCCCGCGTCATCGGCCGCGCAGCCGGAAGTCCTAGACTACTTCAACGACGAGGACGGCACGGACCTGCCGTTCGAGGTCTAGCCGGTGGGCGGGCAGCCGGACGCCCGCCGCCAGGCGGCGGACGACGCTAGCGACCCGCGCCTGTCGGTGACCGTGGAGCTCGGCATGACGCTCCCGGTCACCGACTACGGCAACGTGCGCCCGAGGGTGACGATCAACAACATCGACCCGTACGGCGACGTCGACGAGCAGGTGTCCGTCGCCCTGAAGACGGCGACGCGCGCCTTCGGGCTCGTGGACGGCGAGATGATAAACGTCATCAGCAACATACTAGCACCGGAGACAGGGCTGCCAGGGTTCAGGGAGAGGCTGGAGGCGGTCGAGACTGGGATGAGGAACCTGAACGTCGCCAGGGAGAACCTGAAGCGCGTCGTGAGCCGGCTGAAGGAGCTCGGCGAGCGCGTCGACGTCATATCGGCGGAGGTGAAGGGTGGCGGCAAGTAGGCGCAAGACGGAGCAGGCCGACGACGACGGGCTGATGACGATGACCGAGCTCGCCCAGGCCAGGACGGAGCTCGCCAAAGAGCTCGGCATGGACCTCCTGTTCGGGGACGACGAGAAGCTTAAGCTCAAGAAGCTACCGCTCGGCATCGCGACGCTGGACAAGGCGCTCAGCGGCGGGTTCGCGTACGACCGGGTGACGCTGATCATCGGCCAGTTCTCGGCCGGCAAAACCGTGCTCGCCATGCTGACGATGAGGGCCGCCCAGCTCCTGGGGCAGTCGGTCGCGTTCATAGACGTCGAGAAGACGTGGACGCCGGAGTGGGCCGAGCAGCTCGGCATCAAGGCGGCGGACGTGATCGTCATCAGGCCGCCGAGCGGCGAGAAGGCGTTCGACGCAGCGGTCGCGCTCGTGCGGCGCAAGGTCGGCGTTGTGGTCATCGACTCGCTGGCCGCGCTCAGGGCCACGGCTGAGATAGACGTGGACATCGAGGAGATGTTCGAGAAGCAGTTCGTCGGCACGGTGGCCAAGCTGGTCGGCCGCGGGCTGACGATGATAGAGAACGAGAACAAGGGCACGCTCGTCCTCTGCATCAACCAGATCCGCGAGAAGCCGGGCGTGTCGTACGGGTCGCCAGAGACGATACCAGGCGGCAAGGCCCAGGAGTTCGTGGCCTGGCAGATAGTCCGCGTCAGGCGGGGCGAGTGGATCCTCGACGGCACCCGTCGCATCGGGTACATGCTCAAGATCAGCGTCCAGAAGAACAAGCAGGGCGCACCGTGGCAGGAGGCCCAGGTCCCGTTCTACTTCACCGGTGACATCGACGAGGTGGCCGGCATTGTCGAGGTGGGGCTCGAGACGGAGGTCATTCGTCAGAAGGGCGCCAAGTACTGGATAAAGATCGGCGTCGACGACGACGGCCAGGTGGTGGAGCGCGAGTTCTACGGACGCTCGAACCTCATAGAGGCGGTCAGGTCAGACGCCGAGCTGAAGTCCATCCTGGAGGCGTCGATCGATGCCATAGAGCAGCTGGAAGTCTGACGTGGACGTCGTGATGGGGTTCCAGGGTCGGCACCGGTTCCTGTCCAACTTCTGGCCGGTGGAGGTGGTCGCGTTCTCGCTCCCGTTCAGGTCAGTGGAGCACGCGTACCAGGCGTCCAAGTCGCTCGATCCAGACTACAGGGTGGCTGTGATGAACTCGTACAAGGCGGCCGACGCTAAGGCGCTGGGCCGCCTGGCAGATCTGAGGCCGGACTGGGAGGACGTCAAGGACGACGTCATGCTGGACCTCCTCAGGCAGAAGTTTGTGTACTCCAACCTGGTGCTCATGCTGGACGACACCGGCGACTCAATCCTCCTGGAGGACAACCGCTGGGGAGACAGGTATTGGGGCGTGGTGGACGGCGTCGGGCTGAACAGGCTCGGCATGTTGTTGATGCAGGTGCGCGAGGAGAACCGGGAGAGGGCCGACGGGGCGTGGCTGAGGTACGTCCGGGACAACTTTGCTTCGTAGCGGGAGGCCGGGCCAGTCGACGTCGCTGACGGCCGGTCACCAGCGGTTGTCGTCGCTGTTGAGGTCGCTCGGGCTGGCCGTGGAGGATGAGTACGAGGTCGGTCCGTACACGGTCGACTGTTACCTCGAGGAGGTGCACGCAGCGGTCGAGTACGACGGGCGCGACTGGCACCACGGCAGCACGGCAAAGTCCAGGAAGGATACGGAGAGGGACGCACTCCTGCTGAGCGTCGCCGGCGTGGCAGTGCTGCGCGTCAGGGACGACGAGGTGACCGCATCTAATCTCGGTAATCTGAAGGACAGGATAACGGCGTTCGTGGACGAGTGTGGCGAGGACGTCGAGGTCAGGCGTGTGAGGTGGGTGTCGGGATGGATGGAGTGAGCGCCGAGGACGTCGCGATCATCGGCAGGATGATGGCAACGCAGGCGGAGCTGCAGGACAGGCTACGCGGCAACTGGGACCAGACGGTGAACGGCAAGCCCGTCAGCGGAGACGTCGTGTTCATGAAGGAGAACATCCTCATGTTGCTGGACGAGGCCCACGAGGTGCTGCGATGCCTGCCGTGGAAGATGCACAAGCGGGACTGGGGCCGCGAGCCGACGGCGGAGGAGTGGGCCGAGGCAAGGCTCGAGATCACGGACGTGCTCGTGCTGCTGCTGAACCTTTACCTGAGGGCGGGCGTGGACCCGAGGCGGATGGTGGAGCTCTACTTCGAGAAGGCGGCGGTGAACATTGACAGACAGAACACCGGGTACTAGGCCGTCCAAGGACGAGTCGATCTGGCAGACGGCCAGGGTGTGGGCGGAGCAGAGCACGTGCCCGCGGAGGCGCGTCGGCGCAGTTCTGACGCGCACAGGGGCCGGCGGCAAGCCCTACATCGTGGCGACAGCCTTCAACGGCTCGCCCCCTGGCGAGCCGCACTGCACTGACGTCGGGTGCTTCATCGTGGACGGCCACTGCAAGCGGACGGTCCACGCAGAGGCCAACGCCGTCGCCCAGGCGGCGGCCCATGGGCACCCGACGGCCGGCGCGGTGCTGTTCACGCTCGTGAAGCCGTGCTACGAGTGCCAGAAGCTGCTGAGGGCCGCCGGCATAGACGAGTGGCGGTGGCTCGAGGACTACGAGGACCACAGTGGTGCGCCGGACCTGACCGGCGGCAAGAGGGGGCAGGCATGACCAGACGTCCGTTCGTTTTGATAGAGGGCGCAGACGGCACGGGGAAGACGACGCTGGCGAACGCGCTCGTGGAGCGCGGCTGGGGCATAGAGCACGCCGGCCCGCCGACGTACGAGCCGCTCGCGTTCTACCTAGACGCTGTGCGCCGGCACCCGTACGGGCATGCCGTCCTGGACAGGCTGCACATCGGCAGCTTCGTGTACGGGACCATCTTCCGCGGCATGGATGACCTGACGCCGTACGAGCACTGGCAGATAGAGGGGACCCTGATGGGCTACAACTCGCTGCTCGTATGGGCTAACCCGCCGGCATCCGCCAGCGACGCGAACGTAGCCGCAGGCCCGATAGACGAGGATGCGGCGGTGTACGAGGCGCCTGCCATGCAGGCGCAGGTCAGGCAGCTGTACGAGGCGTACGTCGGCAGCATCACGGCGCTCCCGTGGATCTCGTACGACTTTACCGTGCCAGGTGCGCTCGAGTCGGCGATCGCCGAGATAGAGGGCATCGTCGGGTTCTTCGAGTCGTCGCCGATGCCGCTGGGCTCGTGGTTCGGCAACGGCTACAGCCCGAGGCTCTGTCTCGTCGGCGACGCGCCCAACAGGTACCTGTTCAGGGCGATGGTCGGGGCCGGCATACCGCTGAACCAGGTGTGCGTCGTCGAGTCGCTGGACGGGTTCGACGGCAGCGACTTTTGGATGTCGACCGAGTTCGTGGCGTTCGGCGACGCTGGCGAGGCTGCCTGCGAGGCGGCCGGTGTCACCGAGTACCGGAGCGTCCCGTCGGCCACGCTGTGGTCGGCTGAGCGCTACAAGGACGTCGTCGAGTACGGGCGGCTCATCGACGGCGCCAGCGGGCGCGTGACGGAGCCGGAGGTGCCGTCCAATATAACAAAGTTCCCGACGCTCGAGGAGCGCGGGTTCACGGTGGTTTAGCGATGCTCGTGCACGAGACCGACGACTTGGGGTTCACGTACCCGGACCTGCTCCTGGACGTGCTGGACGACGGCGAGCTGTCTAGGCCGCGCGGCATGGAGGTCATGGAGGTGCGGCCGCTCCTGCTCAGGCTCACGAGGCCAGAGGCGTGCCTCGTCACGAGGCCAGGCATCAGTCGCGCCCTCATGTGGATGGAGGCCGCCCAGATGATAGGTGGCACGTACGACGGCGGGGTGCTCGCCCGGATATCGCAGCAGGCTGCCGATCTCATGACGCCTCACGGCGCGTACGGGCCGCGCGTGAGCTCGCAGCTGCTGGACGTGGTCAGGGAGCTGACGGACGACCCAGACTCGAGGCGCGCGATCGTGCACGTGGGCCGCGAGAACGACCTCCTGAAGGTGCAGCAGCGCAGCGAGCGCGAGGTCCCGTGCACAGTGTCGTGGCAGTTCATGGTCAGGCACGGCCGGCTTGAGATGACGGTGAACATGAGGTCGTGGGACCTGGTGTGGGGCCTGACAAACGACGTCCCATGCTTCGTTGCAGTGCAGATGTGCGTGGCAGACGCGCTCGGTGTCGAGCTCGGCCCGTACTCGCACCTGGCCGGCAACGCGCACGTGTACGAGCGGCACTTCGATCTGCGCCCGACGCCGGTCAAGGGCAAGACGCTCGCGAACGTCGCTGCCTCGCACCTTGCCAGGGACGAAGGCCCAATCATGCGCATGATGGCATCGCAGTTCAGCGCCGTATGCTCGGTGGATGCGGCCAGCTCCGGTCGCTGGGGGGACGTGTTGGCCCCGTGGGACGGCGAGCCGATGGCTGCCTGGGTGAAGAAGCTGGCGGCCGACGTTGGCTGACGGCGGGCTGCTCGCCAGGAGGCTGAAGCAGCTGGACACGGGTGACTGGCTTGGGACCGCCATAGACCGCGCGCCGTCTGGCGAGCCGGAGCGGTGGACCGCCCCCAACCCAGAGATCCACCCGTCTGGGGCAGGCAGCCCGTGCATCCGCGACATACAGCTGTCCATGCTCGGCCACCACACGGAGATAAAGCCGAAGAACCGCAGGCGCATGGACAACGGGACGGCGGCGCACGCCAGGTGGACCGCCGAGTTGGACAAGGCCGGCGTCCTCGTCAAGGGCGGCGAGCGCCTGAAGATCCCGGGCTACTGGTCCGGCGAGTACGACGTCATGGTCAGGAACCCCGTCACCGGGAAGACGCATCTTGGCGAGATAAAGACGATGAACGACGGTCGGTTCAGGCGCGTCCCGGCGCAGGAGCGCGACTACCTGGCCATGGCGAGCGTGATGTACAAGGCTGAATCGTCATACGTCTTCCAGCTGACGCAGTACCTCGTGGAGTTCAGGCGGCTGTACCCAGAGCTGTCAGACGACGTCTTCTTCCTGTTCGAGAACACCAACGACCAGGACTACTGCATACGCTGGTTCAGGCCGAACGAGAAGCTGATGACGATGGCCTTCACAAACAGCCTGGCCGCTCGCGAGGCGACGCTGGCTGGCCAGCTGATAGACCCACCGTTCAAGCGCGGGTCGATCACGTGCCGGAAGTGCTACCGTGAGCAGGCGTGCTACAACCTCCAGGACGGCCTGGGCGTGGGGCCTAAGGCCGTCAGCGAGGCGCTGATGACCAAGTGGGACGAGACCGTGTTCACGGCGGACAACGAGGGCCGCGAGGTCTACGTGGCCGAGGACGAATTGGGGGACGTGGATGAGCTCGTCGAGTTCTGATGACGACGGCGCCCAGAAGTGGACGCTGGGCGAGATGTTCAAGGCGGCCGACCGGTGGATGACGGGCCTGCAGCTGCCGCAGATGGAGAAGCCGGAGGGTCTCGGGCGACAGTACAGTTACCCTTCCGACGTATCCGTGATAAAGTCGAATACGTTGGGCACGCTGTCGCTGCAGTTGACGGCATTCTACACATACACACTGCAACTACTGGGCCGCGAGGAGTCTGAGTTGGGGGCGTTGGAGGAGGTGTTCAGCGTGAAGCTGGGGATCGCCATGGACGAGGAGGCCTCCAGGCGTGCGGGTGACGGAAGGACAGTGAAGGAGGTCCTCAGGGCGCTGGCCCTCTCCAACGATGAGGACGTGAAGAAGATGTACCAGGCGCTTCTGGCGCGCCGACACCGTGTCAAGCTACTCGAGACTCAGGCCAACATCTACAAAGAGCAGCTCGTTCGTCTGTCGCGGGAGCAGTCCCGAAGGGAGGCCGAGGCGCACGTCATGCGGTGACGCATGACGCGGCAGAGGCAGGACAAGCAGCCGGACAACGGGAAGCGAACCAACGCGGCCGACTGGGTGCGGGGGGCGTTCACGCTCACGCGTCCGGTCGATTTCGTGGACTCCATCGTATGTATAGACGACTGCGACGCGTGCCCACTGTTCAAGCGCGGCTGCGCGGGCAAGTGCTCCCGATGGGACGACCTGGTGTGCGCGTCGTGCCCCTGCCTTGGGTCCAAGTACAACGACAGGGCTGAGATAAGCACCGTCGACCCGGATACGTTCGAGCCACAGGCCCCAGACAAGAGGCTGCTTGACATACGCGCGCAACGAAAGAAGCTGCTAGACGGACAGCCGGTCCAGTTGCGACATAATGGAGAGGGTGGAGGCATCACCGATGGACAATGAAACGGTTGAGGTAGTTGACGGCCAGGACCCCGGCGAGATGGTGTCTGAGTGGCACAGGCTGAAGGTTGCGTTCGAGAGGGCGCGCGGTGAGCTCAGCGGCACCGCTGACCTGCTGAACGGGCTAGGGTCGCTGCTCCGCGAGAAGTACGGCATATCTGTCCCGACGGTCGCTGTCGGCGCCGTGGCCGTAGCCACGGCCCAGCGGGCGCCGGCCAACGATGACCTCGCCCGGTTCAGGGGCGACGATGACGACCAGCCGGTGATCGCAGACGGGTCGACGGACGGCTGGTCGCCGCCCGAGCAGGCCGCGCTCGGCAACGGGATAACCGTGACCGCGTCGACCGGCGTGGCCGACATCAGGCGGGACGCGTTCGACGGCGACAGCGAGGAGGGCTTCGCTGGAAACATCGCCAGTATCTTCAACAGGGTGACGGGGTTCATACAGTGAGAGCAGTCGGACCAGCAATCACGGCGCAGGATGCGAGCATAGTGTCGGAGTACGCGGCGATGGGCATGGAGCGGCTCCGGCCCAGGTTCTCCAGGTACGTCGACGGGACGAAGGTGCTGAGGCCGGTCAAGAAGATCGCCGATCCAGAGACGTTCGAGCCCGGCGACCCGGACACGATCAGCCTCATGTTCGAGATACCTCCCGTAGAGGAGGACGTGTCTTTCACCGACTTCGTCAGGGGCGTCGTGATGGTGTCGTCGATGCTCGAGCCAGGCCAGCTGGACCCCATCAAGGAGTCCTGCACCGCAGTCGCGCAGAGGATCATCAACAGTGGCTCGCTCCCGACGATAGACGAGGACTTCGCCGAGGCGATGCACGCGCATGAGGTCGACATCTTCACGAATGGCGAGGCGACCAGCTGGCGGTCCCTCATGGCGTACGCGTACGGTGCCTATTGGCTCCTCAGCTTTGTCGCGAGCCCGTCCAAGCGGCGGGGCCGGTTCTCGCCGATGGACGTCGTCTCATTCCTTGTCACGAAGGCGGCCCAGCTGGGCTACGTGCCGAGGTAGAGAGGTGGACCAGCGAGCGCCTGTGCAGAGGTTCGGCCCGGGACACCCGTTCTGGACGCAGGCCGTCTCTATGAGACAGGGCCAGCACTCGCTCGTCAGGATCACGGAGGCAGCGCACGAGGCGGGGTATCAGGAGCTGACGTACCGGTCGATAGGCAACGGGCTGCGTCACGCGCCGGCGGACCTGCACCTCCCGACCGTCACGTCCAGGTTCCTCAGGCGCAGGTACGAGACGGTCGCGCGTGACTTCAACTCGTTCGAGATCATGAAGGACCTGACGAGCGAGGCCCTGAACCGCCTCGGCATGGTGGACGAGGAGCTCGACGACCCGGACCTGACCGAGGGTCGTCGCGCCCTGCTGGAGAGCAAGCACTGGGAGTGGTCCGGCCGCGCGTTCAACTGGGCGCGTCAGTGCAGCGAGCTGGCCGTGAAGATGAACACGGCGCTGCTCGAGCACGGCGGTCAGCGCGACGACCAGGCCGACGGCGACGACGACCAGCAGGACGCGCAGTCCTACCTGGTGGAGGTCGTGACGGAGTTCAACCGCCTGCGCCCGCCGGTGGGGGACATAGTGGACGAGTACGGCGCCGAGAACGTTCGCCTCCCGGGAGAGGGCAGAGTGACGGACGAAGATGAGGAAGACGACTACTAGCGGCGGGCAGGGCCCGGCGCCGACGCCGTTCTCCAAGAAGGACATGGCGGTCATAACGGCCGCCCAGGCGTCGTTCCAGTTCTTCCTGGCGTACGTGTACCCGCGAAGCTTCGATGGCAAGAAGTTCAGGATGGCGGACAAGCAGTACCACGAGTTCTCGCTCGGCAAGGCTCATTTCGTCTGGGCCAAGATAGTCGAGGAGAACCCGCGCGTCTGCATACTGGCGCCGCGGGCGCACCTGAAGTCGACCATAATCAACCACGCGTTCTCCTTCTGGAAGCTGTTCAGGGCCAACCAGAACGTCGACGGCATAGTGATGTCCTACAAGGACACGCTCGCGCAGGAGCACGTCATCAAGATAAAGGAGGCGATAGTGAACAACCCGTACTGTCGCTTCTGGGTGGACAACAAGCCGCGGGCGGAGTCCGTGGTGGACTTCAAGATATCGTTCGGCACGGACAGAGAGTGGCGGGGGCAGATAGACCCGTACGGCATAATGTCGGCCGTTCGCGGACTGCATCCCAAGTTCCTCATATGCGACGACATCCTGTCCGACTTCGCAAACGCGCTGGAGCCGACGCAGATCAGGCGCATAGACACCATATTCAGACAGTCGCTGGAGTCGCTGCCTGACGAGGGCGACTCCCTCGTCGTCATAGGCACGCCGCAGTCGTACGAGGACACGCTCTATAAGCTGAGGAACAACCCGGAGTACGTCTGGGCCAAGTTCCCGGCCGAGCTGGGCGACGGCAGGACGCTATGGCCGGAGAAGTTCGACATGGAGCGTCTGAAGAGGACGCGGCGCAGGGTCCACGACACGGCGTACGAGGTCGAGTACATGCTCGTGCCCGTGCTCGCCGTCAACAGCTTCATACCTCAGGCCGTCGTCGAGACCAACTGCGACCCGCTCCTTCGCGCGGCGAAGCTGTCGGAGCCGTTCAACCAGACCGGCACGCTGGGCATGTACGGCGGCATGGACGTCGGCAAGAACGTGCACCCCACGCACGTGAGCATCGCCGCGCTGATGCCGACGGGCGACCTGGTGCAGGTGTACCAGGAGTTCCTGGACGGGATGGACTACCGCGCGCAGGCCAAGCACGTGCGCAGGCTCATCGAGCACTTCAACATCAAGCGTTTCTACTACGACTCAACACGGTCCGAGATGGACGACCGGAACATGCCGAAAAGGGCCATCGGCGTCACGTTCACGCAGCGGTCAAAGGCCCAGATGGCACTCGCCATGGAGGCCAGGTTCTACGCCGACGGCGACGAGCCCGGCATCGTCCTCCTGGAAGACAGGAGGCAGACGTCGCAGATAGTCGCCGTCGACAGGCTGCTGAAGTCCATACAGACGAAGGACGGCCACGGCGATGCGTTCTGGTCGATAGCCCTGATGATCAGGGCGGCGGACGACGGGCCGGTGATGGCGATACTCGGCGACGCGCAGGGCATGTTCGGCCAGCGCAGACGCGACGCCCTGATAGCCGGAAGGAACACGTAGGCCCACCAACGGGCAGCCAGTCGATAGGATAAAGCAGGAAGGCAGGGGCAAGTGGCCGTCTACATAAACACCAACCGAGACCATGACCACGGCGTGCAGGTGAGGACGCACGCGCTGGAGAAGGCGGAGAAGTACGCCGGCTACCGCGCGCCGTTCGAGGACTGGGCGAGGCAGCAGGGCCTGACCGACGAGCAGATCGTGGCCGGCCTCGCGCAGCTCGAGGAGCTGTCGGCCTACTGGTACGACAAGTACGAGACGGGCGAGGCGTGATAGGCCCGTTCCAGTTCGAGTCGACAACGAAGGTCCAGGCCACGATCGCCCTCCTCGACGAGGAGGAGTTCGCGGAGGCGCTGTTGACGCGCGGGTGGAGCCAGGCGGCGGTCGACATGGAGCTGGAGGAGCTGAGGGAGTACCGGCGCCGATTCGTGCTGCCGGAGGGCCCAGACCCGAGGCTGCTGACGTCGGACGGGCCGTTGGCTGACGCCATACACAGGAGAAGGAGGAGGGGCCGTGCTGACAACTAAGAGGCCTAACCCGTTGGGAAAGCTGGCCGGGTACACGAGGGTGGAGCGCAGCCTGGAGGACTTCGAGCCGACGCTCGACTACGTCGTCATCGCGGAGGAGCTGGAGCGGCTGCACGCGTCGATCATCATCCCCCCGGCGTCCAACACCACGATCGGCCTCGTGCTGAAGGCCGGCCCGTTGGCCGTCGCTGCCGGCGTCGCCGTGAACGACAGGGTGATGTTCGCCCAGTGGGAGGGCGGAAGGTGGGCGATGCTGGACGAGGGGGCGGCGGACGGCGTGGTCCGGTGCCTTATCATGAGAACTGAGCACGTGCTCGCGAGGGTAGAGGACTAGCATGGGAATCGCTGACTTCGTTCTCAGGCGACGCGATCCGGCGGTGGCGACGGGCACCAACTCCGACGCCCTGAGGCCGGCGCGCTCCGTGACGAAGCAGCGCGCCGAGTTCGACTCCTTCCTGAGCACCATGAAGTCGCAGGGCGGCGAGCTGGCGCTCCACGCGCAGACGGTACAGGACTTCATGGACAAGTCAGAGGACAGGCGTGCGTTCGGCGGCCTGGCCTCGACCCTGAACCGCGCCAGGACGGTGAACGACGCCATAGGCATAAACGACTACGGCGTGAAGGGCAGGAGGCAGTTCGCCGCAGAGCGGCGCAGGCTGCTGGACCTCTACCAGATAGTCCAGAACAGCGCCGACGTCAGGACGGCCACCGTCCACCTCCGCAACGAGGTGTTCAGGCGCGGCCTGGAGTGGGAGCCGGCCTTCGAGTTCAAGTGCGACCACTGCGAAGAGGAGTACACGGAGAAGCAGGCCAAGAAGCTGAAGTTCGTGTGCTTCTGCGAGGTCGAGGGCTGGGACCCGGAGATACCGAAGGTCCCCGAGGACCCGGAGGCGCGCGCCCTCGGTCACAGGATGAGGCGCCCTGATGCCTCTGAGCTAAAGGAGTTCGATAACCTGCTGGACAGGTGCAACTACTTCGGCCAGTCGTTCGAGTCGTTGCTGCGGGCGTGCGAGGACGACATAAACACGGTCGACGACGGGTTCATCTTCCTCAGGAAGGTGTACGAGATGGCCGACTACGAGATGGAGGAGGCGCGCCAGGACCCGCTCATCACGGACCTGAAGCCAGACGCCCTCGTCGTCCAGATATTCAGGCTGGACCCGACGCTCGTCGAGATGGACATGGACGACCGAGGCGTCCCCGGCCTGGCGCACCACGTGTGCGTGTTCCATCGCGAGGACATACTCGACGTGCCCGGCGGCGAGGACTGGGACGTCGAGTGGCGCGGCGTGTGCCCGAAGTGCGGCATCAGGACGTACCCGGTCTACTACAAGTACATCGAGCAGCAGACGATGATGTACGGCGCCGGCCGCCCCCAGACGATGTACCTGCTCGACGATGAGGTCATCCACTGGTCGCGGTACAGCCCGACGGAGACGTACGGGTACCCGCCGGTCCTGAGCATCTACGAGAAGGCCATGACCCTCATAGGCATGGACCGGTACCTGTACGACTACTTCTACGAGAGGAAGGTCCCGCAGGGCGTCGTGACGGTCACCACCGACGACGTGCCGTCCTTCAACGCGGCGAAGCTGGAGGTCGAGGCCAAGATGGCCCAGGACCCGCACTTCGTTCCGTGGATAGCGATATCGTCCAAGACTGGCATGGGGAAGATGGAGTTCGTCCGCTTCGCCTACTCGCTCGACGAGCTCGACTACCTCCCGGTCAGGGACGAGATCCGCGAGCGCATAGCCGGCATGTACGGCGTGTCGCAGATATGGATGCAGTCCACGGAGGGCATCGGCGGGCTGAACAGCGAGAGCCAGCAGCTGACGGTCATGAGCCGCGTCGTGGAGGGCGCCCAGCGGAACTACCACACGGACGTCTTCCCGAAGCTGCAGAAGGCGCTTGGTATCGAGGACTGGTACCTCAGGATAAAGACGCCCGAGGAGTCGAACGAGCTCGTGGAGCTCCAGATACTGCAGACCAAGGCGGCCGTTGCGCAGACGATGGCCGGCATGGGGTTCGGCGTGGAGTACAACTCAGAGGACGAGGAGTTCACGTTCAACGGGCGTGTCCTGTCCATGGAGGACCAGCAGAAGGCGCAGATGCAGGGCGCCAGCCCGTTCGGCGCTGGAGGCGCCGCCCCGGCGGCCGCGGCTGGTGCGCCAGCGGCCGGGGCGCCGACCGCTGGACAGCCGGCCGCGTCAGCTCAGAACCAGGTGGTTGGGGTGGTTGGGAACGACGGTTCCATACAGCCGCCGCCGGGTCAAACGCCAGCCCCGCCGGCATCGCCGATCGTGAAGGCCGTCATCCCAGCCGGGAGGACGCCGAGCCGCGGGAAGTACCGTGGATAACGGGTGGTTCGTGTCAGTCAGGGAGCCGAACGCCGGGGAGGTGAGGCCTGGGCTGTCGGGCATCAGGATAGCGACGGACGTGCTCGGCAACAGGTGGGTTCTTCGGGACGGGCACGACGAGGTGGCGGCGTACGCGGTCGCGGCAGCCGTGTTCGACGGGATAGTCCCGCTGACCGTCCAGTACGACGAGCACAGATCCGCCCAGATGTTCGTCGATGGCAGGACCGCCGACGAGCTCGGCCCGGACCTATACATGGCGGTCAGGTCGTCTGAACGGGCGATCCTGGACATCGCCAACATGGTCGTCATGGACTACGTTGTCGGCAACAGCGACAGGCACTCCAACAACTGGCTGGTGACCGCGGACGGTCGCGTGGCCGCCATAGACAACACCGTCGGCGCGGAGAGGATAACCCTCCGACAGGCGCTCCGCCCGGCGTACAGGGCGCTCCTGGTGGACGACCCTGACTACACGCCCACTGTGATAGAGGGCATCATGCAGGCGCTCAGCCGGTTTGTGCAGATCACGGAGGACATGGCAGCCATCCACGACGCGTTGACGGACGTGGGCCGGTGGCGGCATGATTTGAAGTACGTGCGGGGCATCTAACCATGACCGACGGCGAGCGACTGGCAGACGCAATGGTGCGCGCGCTGCAGGAAGTCGGGGCCTACCTGCTACAGCAGGCACGGATGAACGCGCCGTTGGGCAGCGGGAACCTCAGGGCGAGCTCGTACATGAGGAAGCTCCCGAGGGGGTTCGTGGTCGGGTTCAGCGCGCCGTACGCGGCGGCGGTGGAGGCGAATGGCGCTAGGACCAGGCGTCCAGGCGCGCCACGTGTGCATAGGTACAGCGCGCCGAGGCCGACGGTCATGGTCGGCCGGAGAACCACGATGCCGTACCAACGGTCAGGCTATACAGGTCGGGGCAGCGGTTACATGGCCCGGGCCGTGGAGGAGACATGGAGATCGTTGCCCAGGATAATGGGCCGGTCGCTGACGAGGCGGCTGTCGTAGAGTGCGTGCATCACTGGGTCCTCACGGACGTGCCGGCGCAACGGCTCAGCCGCGACGTGCTCAGCAGGCACCCGAACTGCATCGGACGGCCGTCGACGTGCAAGCGTTGCGGGGCGACAAAGCTGCAGACTGAGCGAGTCTGGGACTCGTGGGGGTAGTGCGATGACCTGGGAAGCGCTGAACAATTACGTGACCGTGCTGGTGGACCAGCCCGGAGAGGTCGTCACCGGCGCCCACGGGCTGGTGGTCCCCGCCAGACCGAGCGCGTTCAGGACCACCGGCGTGGTGGAGTCCGTCGGGCCGACGTGCCGCGCCGACGGCATAGTGAAGGGGGCCCGTGTGCTTTTCCCGCCGTACGGCGCCGGGCATCGCACGCGGGTGGACGGGGTCGAGCGCGTGTCGCTCCTGGACTGGGAGGTCCTCGGCGTCTTCCGGTAGCATGTGCCAGTGCTCACGCCGCTGGACGTCTCCCCGTACTGCCTCATCCAGGAGGAGCTGAGGGGCAACCCGTGGCGGTTGCTGGTGGCGTGCATGATGCTGAACCAGACGAGCATCAAGCAGGTCAGGCCCATCATATGGGACTTCTTCGTCAGGTGGCCGACGGCGAGCGCCGCGGCGAGCGCCGACGTGGACGAGATGGCGGACTTCATACGGACGCTCGGCCTCCAGAACCGGAGGGCCGCGCTCATCGTGAAGATGTCTGCCGCGCTTTGCTCGTGGGACGGGTCAGGGGACGTCAGGTCGCTGCCCGGCGTCGGGAGGTACGCCTCCGATAGCTACAGGATGTTCGTCTCCGGCGATCTGGTGGAGGACGTGGCCGACAAGGAGCTCAGGCGGTACGTCGAGTGGGCGACCGACGGCCGTGTACGTTTCGATAAAGAAGAGGTATAGTAACAACACGCGACGATAGCGCCGCGGCTGGAGGGCAGGTCATGGCCAAGATGAGAACCAAGGAAGAGACCGGGATGGCCCTCCATCGCGCCGTGCCCCGCGTCGACATCGCCGAGCTCGAGGACTACCATTCCAGGGGCCTGCTCGACCGCGGCCGGCATCCGCGGACCGACCTAAGCTCGTGGTGCTACTCCAGCCTGGCCGTCAACTCCAGGCAGTGGGACCGCGTGACGCTCATGTGCCGCGGCCTGGTGACGGACGGCGTCGGCAACGTCGTGGCCCGCCCATTCGGGAAGTTCTTCGATTACGAGGAGCACATGGGCCCGCTGCCGACCGGCCCGTACGAGGTGTGGGAGAAGGTCGACGGCTCGCTCGGCGTGATGTACTGGATGGACGACGAGCCGTACGTCGCCACGCGGCGCAGCTTCCGCACGAAGCAGTCGGCGGTCGCCAACCGGCTCCTGCGCTCGCAGTACGCCGGCCTGTGGCCGTCCATCGACAGGGACGTCACCTACGTCTTCGAGATCGTGTACCCGGAGAACCCGTCCGTCGTGCGCTACGACGAGGAGAGGCTAGTCCTGCTCGGCACCGTCGACAAGGCGACCGGCCAGGAGTTCCCGCCGCGCGACGACCAGTGGCCGCACCTCCCCGAGTTCTTCGGCATCGCCGGCTCGGACGAGAACCCGCTCCACCTGAAGCTCCTCCAGGAGCCGAACAGGGAGGGCTTCGTCATCAGGTACACCGGCTCAGGCCTGAAGCTGAAGGTGAAGTTCGACGACTACCTGATCGCGAACAAGCACGTGTTCGACACGAACGCGGCGACCATATGGCGCGCGATGCGCGGCGGCGTCGACGGCTACGCCGACTCCATCCGGCACGAGGCGCCTGCCTGGTTCGTCGACTGGGTCGAGACGACGGAGGCCACCATACGTGGCTGGTACGACGAGAGGCTGGCGGCCGCGGCCGTCGACCTTAGGGACATCCTGGCCAGGCGGCCGGGCGGCGACGATCGCCGCTGGATAGCCGAGCAGGCCAAGGCAACGAAGCACCCGGGCCTCGTCATGCTGCTGCTTGACGGTAAGAGCACCGAGAAGGTGTGGCAGGACTGCCGTCCTGCGCCAGTCCAGTACGGCGAGCCGATCGTGAGGCTGGACGAGTGGGACGGCATGCACTACCACGGGTTGGAGGATGGACAGTGATTCTGCTCAAGACCATCGTCGGGAGCCACGCCCACGGGCTGGCGACTCCGGCGTCAGACATCGACTACCGCGGCGTCTACGCCGCCCGCACCAGGGACTTCTTCGTCCTCCCCGAGAACGGGCAGCGGCCGAGGGTCGGGAACAGCCAGTGGATCGAGGGGGCCGTCGACGACACGTCGTGGGAGCTCGGGCACTTCCTGTTCCTGGCGTGCAAGTCAAACCCGTCCGTCCTGGAGGCGTTCAAGTCGCCGGTCTCGTCGAACGACGACTCGTGGACGGCCACCGGCTACACGTTGCGCCTGCTTGGCCTGTTCGAGCACGTCTGGAGCACCGAGGGCGTCTACAGCGCCTTCCGCGGCTACGGGTTCAATCAGCGCACGAAGATGCTTGACAACAAGGACGGGCGCTACAACAAGTACGCGGTCGCGTGGCTCCGCACGCTCTACATTGCCGAGGAGCTCATCCGCACGGGCTCGTTCAGCATGAGCGTGGTCGGCTCGGACATCGAGAGCGTGCTCAGGGCGTGGAAGGCCGGGCTGAGCTCGGAGACGTTTGACGTCCCGCTGCAGCCGCACGAGATCATCAGGATCACCGACGACTACGCCCGTCGGCTCGACAGGACGTACCGCGAGGCGGACCGCAAGGCGACCGAGGTCGAGCCCGTCAACGATTTCATCATCGAGGTGAGGAGGAACCTGTTTTGAGGCAGACCATGACCATCATGCGCGGGCTGCCGGCCTCCGGCAAGTCGACCCTCGCCAGGGCCATCGAGGCCAGCGACCCGGACGTCTGGACCCGCGTGAACAAGGACGATATCCGCGAGCGGCTCGGCCTCGGCCCGGACAGTGGCCGCTGGAACAAGCACCGCGAGAAGTCCGAGGTCGAGCCGGAGCGCGACCGGCTGATCACGGAGGCGCTCGTGGCCGGCCGCTCGGTCATCGTGGACGACACGAACCTCGAGGACCGGCACCTGCGCCGCCTGTACGAGCTGGCCAACGTATTCGGCGTCCGCGTCGAGATCAAGACGATGGACGTCGACGTTGAGGACGCCATCGAGCGGGACTCGCGGCGGGCCAGGCCGGTCGGCGAGGCCGTCATCAGAGACATGGCTCGGCGCTACTACGGCGAGCCGTGGAGGCTCGAGCAGTACGCGCACACGCCCGGCCTTCGGTGGGCGATCATCTGCGACCTCGACGGGACGCTGGCCCTGTTCTGCAAGGAGCACGGGTGCGCCTGCGAGCTCAACCACAGGAGCCCGTACAACGCGTCGACCGCGCACCTGGACGTCCCCAACAGGCCAGTGAGGCACATGCTGAAGCGGTTCTCAGGGGATACCGACATCATCTTCGTCTCCGGGCGCGAGAGCCTCTACCGCGACCAGACCGTCGAGTTCATCGAGGGGCCGGCTGCCATCAAGGACTACACGCTCCACATGCGGAGGACGGGCGACAGCCGGAAGGACGCGGTCGTGAAGGCCGAGATCTTCGACGCCCACATCCGCGGCAAGTACAACATCCGGTTCGTCCTGGACGACCGGAACCAGGTCGTCCAGCTCTGGAGATCGCTCGGGCTCACCTGCCTGCAGGTGGCGGACGGGGACTTCTAGCTCTATGGACGTCGTCCAGCACGTCGTCGCAGGTATCCAGCTCGGCCTCGCGGTCGCGCTGGTCATCCTGTGGCCTATAGCATACGTAAAGGGCAAGCGTCGCGATCGCGAATGGATGGAACGAATTGAACGCTCATACCGTCAGCATCAACACGAGTCTGCAGGAGATCGGTCGGATCCTGACCGACAGGGGTCTGAAGATCTGCGTCGTTGAGACGGCGGCCGGCGGCCTCATCAGCAGCCGGCTGGTGTCGGTGAACGGCGCGTCAGCCTGGTTCGACGGCGGCGTTGTCGCCTACTCCAACCGCTCGAAGGTCGAGCACACCGGCATCAGCGAGGAGGCCATCGTCCAGATGGGCGCCGTGAGCGCAGACACCACGCGCCTGATGGCCATGTGGGCGAGGGACCGGTCGAAGGTCGACGTGTGCCTCGCGGAGAGCAGCCTCTCGTACAAGCGCCCGGGCGCCAGGTCGACCAAGCCTGCGGGGCTGAGCTTCATCGCGATCGCCCATTCGTTCCGCGAGGTCAGGTGCAACGAGTACCTCTTCCACGGCGATCGCCTCGACATCATGGAACAGATCGCCGACCGGGCGGTCGTTGACCTGCTGGTGAGCCTGAGGTCGGTCGAGGCCTAGCTTCCAGGTATCATTCAAACAGTACTCAAAGCACAGAGGCAAAAGGAGTCCCATGTTCTGGTTAGTGATGACAATTCTCCTGGGCATCGTCGGCGTTGGCAGCCTGGAGATCAGGCGCCGATTTCTCGGCGCGTACCACAAGGCGCTGGCTGCGGCCGCCTCCTCAGAGTCCCGCTACGGCACCAGGCAGCCCAGCAAGGACTCGCTCATCGTTGGGCGGATCCTCGCCGGCGTCGCCGGCTTCATGGCCGGCGTCTGGCTGCTGATGACCGTCATCAGCTCCGTCCATGCGGTCCCTGCCGGCCACGTCGGGGTCGTGTACCAGTTCGGATCGATCGTCGGCCAGCGCGATGAGGGCCTCAACCTGACCGCGCCATGGCAGAACGTCAAGAACGCCAACGTCCAGATCCAGGCGTTCAAGTTCGAGAACATCGCGGCCGCGTCGTCGGAGACGCAGGACGTCAACTTCACGGTCACACTCAACTACTCCATCAGCGCGAATCGCGTGCAGGACCTGTTCCGCAACGTCGGGCCGGACTACTTCAACATCCTCGTCCTCAGCCGTGTCAACCAGTACTTCAAGGACGAGACCGTCCAGTACAACGCGATCGAGGTCACGCAGAAGCGCGACGAGATCCGCGAGGTCGTCACGCGCCGGCTCGGCGAGGAGCTCGCCCCGTACTCGATCGCCGTGAACTCGCTCCAGATCGACAACATCTCCTACTCGGCGGCCTTCAACGACAGCATCGAGCAGAAGCAGGTCGCGACCCAGGAAGCGCTCCGCGCCCAGGAAGTGGTGAAGCAGCGCGAGTTCGAAGCGCAGCAGCTGGTCGCCCAGGCGAACGGCCGGGCAGAGGCGCAGGTCATCGAGGCGCAGGGCGAGGCCGACGCGAACCGCATCGTGGACTCGTCGCTCACCCCACAGATCCTCCAGAACCGCGCCATCGAGAAGCTCGCTGACAACGTCACCATCGCCCTCGTCCCGTCTGGGCAGGGCTTCATCCTCGACCCGTCGTCGTTCCTGACGCCGGCGAAGTAGGGCCGTCGGCCCGGTAGCATGTACCTGACGGGCCGCAGAGATGCGGCCCGTCTCCGAAACTGGCGCAGGAGGCGCGGGCATGGCACTCAGCTTGATCAGGGGCGGTGGGATCGCGCGGACGGACAGCTACAAGTCAGGGCACTGGCTCGGCTACCCGCCGAACACCGAGGAGGTGTACTCGTACGCCGAGTCCCGCGGGTCTGACTTCCCGATCGTGTTCTTCGGTTTGCAGTACTTCCTGAAGGAGTACCTGGTCGGCCAGCAGGTGACGAGCGACGATGTCGAGTACATGGCTGACCGCGTCGCCGCCGTCCACGGCGGGAACGGGCTCGTGTACAACCGCGCCGGGCTGGAGCGGATAGTGAGCAAGCACGGTGGCCGGTGGCCGGTGAGCATCAAGGCCGTTCCGGAGGGCACCGTCATCGGTCCGAGCAACGTGCTGTTCTCCGTCGTGAACACCGACCCGACCATGCCGTGGGTGACCAACTACATCGAGACCCTCCTGAGCAACGTCTGGTACCCAACCTCGGTGGCCAGCCAGTCGCGTTCCCAGAAGGCTGACATCGTGAGGTTCGCCAGGATGACCGGCGCGGACCCATACTCCGATTACAGGCTCCACGACTTCGGCGCGCGCGGAGTGTCGTGCCCGGAGGAGGCCGCCCTCGGCGGCGCCGCCCACCTGGTGAACTTCAGCGGCAGCGACAACTACCTCGGCATGGAGCTGGCCATCGCCTACTACGGGGCCGACAACCCTGGACACAGCATCCCCGCGGCGGAGCACTCGACCATCACGAGCTGGGGCCGCGCTTACGAGGGCGACGCCTTCAGGAACATGTTGCAGCAGTTCCCGACAGGCATGGTGGCGGTCGTCAGCGACAGCTACAACATCTACGACGCCTGCCGCGACCTGTGGGGCGGTTCGCTCAAGGATGCGGTCCGTTCGAGGAACGGGACCGTGGTCGTGAGGCCTGACAGCGGAGAGCCGGCGAAGGTGGTGGTCGAGGTCCTTGGCATCCTGGGCGATGCGTTCGGGTTCACCGTGAACGGCGCCGGGTACAGGGTCCTGCCGCCGCAGATCAGGGTGATCCAGGGCGACGGCATCAACAGGCGGTCCATCGTCGGGATCATGCAGGCCGTGGCCGATGCGCGATGGTCGCTCGACAACATCGCGTTCGGGTCCGGCGGCGGTCTGCTGCGCGACGTGAACCGCGACACCATCCAGTTCGCCATCAAGTGCTCGGAGATCACGGTGAACGGCGAGCGACGGGGCGTCTCCAAGCATCCCATCGGCATGCCGTCCAAGAACTCCAAGGAGGGCAGGCTGGGGCTGATCGCCAGCGGCAACGCGTTCAAGACGGTCAGCGAGTCGAAGGCGGACGCCTTGGGCAACCACCTCGTGGAGGTGTTCCGTGACGGCGAGCTGCTTCGCGAGTGGAGCTTCGGCGAGGTCCGCCTCGCGGCGGCGCTGTGACCATGAACTGGAGCAGGCGCATCGCAGTCACTCCCGTGAGCAGCAAGTACCTTCTCACCGGGTTCGTCCCGGTGAGGGACGACGTGGTGATCGTGGATGGCGTCGAGCAGGTGCGCTCGGTGGTCGAGCGTCCACGGACGGTCGCCATGGTGGCGACAGACGACGGCCGCGTGGCGCTGGTGTCGCAGTACAGGCACGCGGTGGAGAACCTGACATACGAGGTGCCGGCCGGCCGCGTGGACGACGGTGAGACGGACTTCGAAGCGGCGGCGCGCGAGCTGCGCGAAGAGTGCGGGCTGAGACCGTCCATGCTGACCAGGCTGGGGCGGCCGTTGCTCATGTCGCCCGGGTACAGCAACGAACGGATAACCATCTTCCACTGCGCCGGGCTGACGCGCGACCCGTTGCCGCAGGATCACGGCGAGGGCGTCTCGATGCACTGGCTCGGGCTGGACGAGGTGTGGGCGGCCATAGACGGTGGCCGCGTGGCAGACGCCAAGTCCATAGTCGCGCTGACCCGGTACATGAGGCTGTTGGGACGGCACGCATAACGATACAATGTCTACGTGACAATACTAAGGTACGTGGGCATAGATCCAGGGACCAACTGCGGCTGGGGGGTGCTGGACCAGCACGGCGGGCTGGTGGCCTCAGGCACATGGATGCTAGACCGGGCGAAGACTGACGGGCCCGGCATGAGGGCGATACGACTGGAGCGCCTGCTGCGCGAGCTGGTGGCTCCGTGGCAGCCGCACGAGGTGCTGGTGGCCTACGACCTGGTGCACCCATACGGGTCGGTGTCCGCCGTGGCCATGTACTACAAGCTCGTCGGCCGGTTGGAGTCGTGCCTCGACGAGCTCGGGATAGCATACGGCGGCGTGAGACCGGGGACGTACAAGAAGCATGCCACCGGTAAGGGCAACGCGCAGAAGGACGCGATGGTGGAGGCGGCGGTGGCGAGGTGGCCGGAGCTCGGTACGATCAAGCACGACGAAGCGGACGCGCTATGGATAGCGGACTCCGCCAGGGAAGGGCTGATCTGAACGATGGTTGTGGATGTGATGGTCGACTTGGAGACCATGTCGACCCGGGGGGACGCGGCGTTCGTGTCCATAGGTGCCGTGGCGTTCGACCCTGACGGGTCATCGGTACCGAAGGACGGCAAGAAGGTGTTCCATAGGAACGTTGACCTGCAGAGCTGCATAGACCTAGGGCTCAGGGTGAGCGGCGACACGGTGATGTGGTGGCTGTCCAGACCGGATGTGGCCAGGCAGAGCTTGATGGACCCGCCGCCGGTGCCGGTGACGGACGTGCTGACCGCATTCACCGAGTGGTACTCGAGCGTGACTCGGTACGGCAGCTGCGTGTGGTCGCACGGTGCCACGTTCGACGTGCCGTTGATCTCGGAGTGCTACGAGCGGCTCGGGCTCAAGGCGCCGTGGAAGTTCTGGGACGTGAATGACACCAGGACGGTGTTCAGGCGCGTCGGCATGAAACTGCCGCGGGCGGACGACCGTGCGGATGGACACACCGCGCTGTTCGATGCCATAACACAGGCGGAGCACCTGCAGAAGTGCCACGCCGCGATGAGGGCGATGGCCGTTCCGGTGGATCCGGCGTCGCTGGAGACGGTGGAGATATGATCAAGACGAAGGTCCAGGTCAGCAACGTCGCGCTGGTGGTCCCGACGCAGGGCACCGTGGCCCAGTCTGAGCAGCTCGTGCAGGTGACTGCCAGGGGCGACTCGACAGTGGTCTTCGTCTGCCGGGCGGACGAGAGCCCGCTGCCGGGCGACGTGTTTGAGATGACGCTGGTCAAGCTGGGCCCGCTGCAGGCTGACCGTATAGGCGCCTGACCGACAGGTAAACCACCATGGGCTTCACCCGGCGGCTCCGCCGAGTACGGTAGGTCGCGAGCGTGGCGCGACGCATCGTTGCAGGGGGAGGGACGCGGTGAAGCCTGTCTTTATGCTTGCCGATGTTGACGGCGATCTGGCTGTCCTGATCATGACAGCTATCGGCGTCGGCTTCACGGCGTGCGCCACCGCCATAGGCAAGTTGTACCGCGATGGGCGGGACCTCCAGATACAGAATCGCGCCGACCTACGGGAGACAATAAACGTCATGCACGAGGTCACGCAGGCGATGGCGGACTTTCAGAAGACGGCCTCAGCGCTAGTCGATGAGGTCAAGAGGGCGCACGGGGGTGACCAGTGAACGCCATTTTCTCGTGGCTCCGCGGCATATTGCTGCTGGACGCGGCAGACCCTATGACCGACAACACAGAGCAGAGGGGACGAGCAGCCATCACCAGGCAGCCGTCCGACGACATCCGTAGCCTGCTGCATGTGATGACGCTGGACGTCGATCGCATGCGCGAGGCCACGGCCGCCTTGGAGGCCGATAGGGCCTCCCTGGAGGACAAGAGACTGGAGCTCGAGCGGAGGCCCGTGAGGAGGAGGGTCAGGAGCAGGTGACCGGTATTATCTAACAGAGGGGGAACGTGTCGTCAGATGGCTGTCAATGCTCGGGTGTTTACTCGACTGCTGCGGGGGCGAGTGACCGGTGACGCGGCGCGTGAGATAGCTATGGCGGACGATTGGATAGACGAGGCCACGTCCGTGATGATGTACGGCGATGAGCCGGGACTGCTGTCGTGGCTGGAGTCAGACCCAGACGTAGCACGCGTGATGAAGGCTAACCTGTCGGCCGTATACCAGGCGATAGCCAACGACAGCATGCGCAACAGGTCGCTGGACGACTCCATACGCAGGGTGAACAAGATCCTGTTCAGGACGATGTCAGCGCTCGCCTGGCGCGCCGCCATGAGGGAGCGTGCCGCGGTGGACGAGGTGGTGGCGTGACCGACGACGAGCGCGCGGCCGTCGAGGCCGACCGGCTCGACCGGGTGTTCAAGCAGCTCATGCGCGTGTCTAGGAGGGCCACCAGGTCTGGCATGTATAAGGATGCGTGCATAGCGTTGCAATTTGCTATGATGACCGCTAGCGTCGCGGCAGGCGAGGCTCGGTCGCCGATTTACCAGGGCGGTCTGCTGACCGACCCCATAGAGGAGTTTGATGATGACGAGTGATGGTTTTGTGCCCATGCCTGGGCTGTACAGGCTCGGTCTCGTGGGCGGTGGGTTCATGGACTGCCGCGTGATCGGCGACCGCGGCGGAGCGTACGGCAACGCGCTCATCGCTGAGGGTGGGACGGAGATCCGGGTGGGGTCGCTCGCCACCGTGACTGATCCGACAGGCGACGTGTTCGCTGTCGAGGGCAACGGCTTCGACGGTCTCAGGCGGCTGGACGAGTCGGAGGTGCTCGAGCGCACGCTTGCCCACAGGTTCGCAGATCCCATAGGCAGGCCGTACGGCTGGCAGGACGAGGACGGCGAATACGCCGTTGAGGCAGAATCGGCCTCCTCATCTGATGATGAGGCGTTCGTCGACGGTGCCGTTGACGAGAGCGAGCTCGTCGTCGTGCCGCTGGGGCTGGACATCGCCCTCGAGTCCATCGGCGAGGGCCAGGCGGGCATAACCGACGGCGACGGGCCCGCAGCCGCGTCAGAGCCGGTCGCCACCGAGGAAGCGAAGTCCAGCCGATCCAGGTCCAGGGCCAAGTAGGGGTTCTTAGGCGAGAGCGTCCGGCCGTAAGATCCTACGGTTAGGTGGAGGGTCCTAGGATGATAGACGAGTGCATGGGTGTCCTGAAGGCGGAGCCGGGGCTCATGCCGGCCGGGTTCCCGTTGAGGGAGGCCGCGCAGGCCGTGGCGCGCGCCATCCAGTACGATGCGGCTGCGGCGCGGCTCGCCAAGACTGACCTCAAGCGGGCGGTGGAGGTGGTCAGGGCGTCTAGATGGCCGAAGCTGACGAAGGCCGTGTCCGGCGGGTTCAACCACGTCGTCTCCGTCGACAACCCGGCCGGTTACGCTGAGCTCTGGACCAAGCCGGATGGCAACTGGTACGCTGTCACTGGCGCCATGTTCGGCGACGACGACAAGATCGCCAAGTCCAGCACCGGCGGCATCTACGCCATACCGCGCGTCCACAAGGGCGCCAGCATCGACCACGCCGCCGCCAGGTTCATGGCGGAGGTGTTCGGCCCGTCCGGCGTGAAGGCCGGTGGCTGCGGGTGCAAGGGCGAGAAGTGATCGTAAACGCCATCGACGCCGCACTCACAGTCGTCTTCTGGCCGGTGACCAAGCTCACCGGCTACGAGAAGTGCGGCAAGTGCACCGTGCGCGTGCGGTGGTTTCAGTTCCTCATGCTGGCGACCCGGCCGGTCGCTCGTGTGAGGCCAATATCAGAGCGCCGGGTTGAGTGGGCGCTCAGGGCAGACCCGCCGGCGCCTGGACGCTTGGGGCTCGTGCCCGTTGACCCGCAGGAGCTGTGACGTGACCAAGAGGTACATACGCGTGGGCGACTCCGTCGTCGTGAAGCACATGGCCGGCGCCATGGGCGGCCAGGGCCCGGCGCCGAGGCCGGACATCGAGGCCACGTACACGCAGGACCCGATCGAGGTGGTGGAGGCCGGCCACGCGTTGACGCACCGGCACTTCGGGCACCCGGACGAGCACCCGGTGGCCATGCGCCACCGTAAGGGCAGCGCAGACCCGCTTCACGGCGAGGAGGACAAGCTCGTCGACGAGTACAAGGACCTCTACGACAAGGCGCGACGCGGCGAGTGCACGCCGGCTGAGCTCGGCAGGGTCAGGGACATACGTGGCCGCCTGTCCGAGATAAACGCTGCCAGAGAGGGCGAGGCCAGGCGCGTCCTCGGGAGCATGGGCGAGTGGGACCGCGACGGCGACGGGTTCGCCATCGGGCAGAAGCACCGTCCGTCACGACGGCCGGCGGGGACGCTGTCCAAGGCGGTGGACGCCGCCATCATGGCCACCGGGGACATATCGAAGGGCCACGGCGAGCCGAACTACCCGGACGACGACCCGTACGACTACGGCACCGACGGCTCGATGACCGATCCCACGTTCGGCGAGGGGGTCGGCAAGGGCGGCCTCGAGAAGGACAAGGTGTACGTGCACGGCCGCGGCGACGCCCCGGAGGGCGCGGAGCTGAGGCAGGGCCCGCGTGGCGGCCTCTTCTACGACGACGGCCCATCGGAGACCGGGTACGGCACGCAGGGCAGGCAGCGGCAGGGGTGGGACGGCGACCTCGAGGCGCCGGAGCCGGACGACGGAAAAAACAGCATGAACGGCTGGACCGCGAACCGCTGGGCCAAGAAGCATCCCGCTATAAACGAGATGGCTGACGTGTGGGCGAACGGCGTGTGGGAGAGCGAGCACGGCGGGGCCGACGACTTCTCAGAGGACGACATGGTGGACATGTTCTACCCCGCCTTCCAGGCGATGTTCGGTCACGGCGACCGGGAGGACGTCCCGGGTGGCGGTCTCTCGCCGGAGGGCAACAAGGCCTGGAACCTCATGATAGCGGCGGGCGATCAGCGGGTGAAGGACAGGGAGCAGGAGCTCGATGACGAGCGGGGTCCGGAACGCGACGTGCTCGGGCGCCCCAAGTACGGCCCGAAGCACGATCCGCGCTACTTGTAGCGCGCAGCCACAGCGATTTTCTCCATCGGGCCAGACCGTCTGTCTGGCCCATACCCATCTTTTGCATAGTGAAAAGGGGGCCAGGTGGCCGAGGCAGACTATTCGGAGATTTCGCTCGTCACGTTCAGGGACCGGTACTCACACGACGGCGAGCAGTACCCGCACCAGGCGTGGATGAGGCTTGCCAAGGCGGTCGCGACGCTGGACGGCGACGACCCGGCGAGGGTCCAGGAGTACTTCGGGCTCCTGGAGGGGTTCAAGTTCGTACCCGGCGGTAGGATCATGCGGGCCATCGGCACCGACTCAGGCGAGACCGCCCAGAACTGCTACGTCATACCGTGTCCGGAGGACAGCCGTGCCGGCATAGTCGGCAAGTCGCTGATGGAGTGGGTCGAGATACAGTCGAAGGGCGGCGGCGTCGGCGTGAACATATCGTCGCTCAGGCCGTCCGGCGACCGCGTCCACGGCGTGAACGGCACGAGCTCCGGTCCGGTGACGTGGGCGCAGCTGTTCGCGTACGTGTCGCACGACATCGTGATACAGGGCGGCAGCCGCCGCGGCGCCGCGATGATCATGATGAACGACGACCACCCGGACATCTTCGAGTTCATCCACGCGAAGGAGAAGCCGGGCCGGCTCGAGGGATGCAACATGAGCGTGTGCATCAGCGACGCGTTCATGGCCGCCGTCGAGGTGAACGGCGACTGGGACCTGAAGTGGGGCGGCCGCGTGTACAGGACCGTGAAGGCGCGGCAGATATGGGACGAGATCATCGACGCGGCGTGGAGGTCGGCGGAGCCTGGCATCTACTTCATGGAGAGGGCCAACAAGGAGGCCAACTCCGGCTACTTCGAGGAGCTCATCTCGACCAACCCGTGCGGCGAGCAGCCGCTCGGCCCGTACGGCGCCTGCCTGCTCGGCAGCTTCAACCTCAGGGCGTTCGTCCGCAGGGACGGCGACGGCGCGGCCCACTTCGACTTCGACGAGTTCGAGAGGTGGGTGCCGGTCGCCGTTAGGTTCCAGGACAACGTCATCGACCTGTCGAGCTACCCGCTGGAGGAGTGCCGCGACAGCCAGAGGCGCATCCGCCGCATGGGCATAGGCGTCATGGGACTGGCGGACGCCCTCCTCGACATGAGGCTGCGCTACGGGTCGCCTGAGGCCATCGAGTTCACCGAGCGTGTGTGCCGGTCGCTCCGTGACTCCGCCTACAGGGCGAGCGCCGCGCTCGCCGCTGAGCGTGGGCCGTTCCCCGAGTACGTCGCCGACGAGTACCTGAAGCGCCCGTTCATCAAGAGGCTGCCGTCAGACGTCCGGGCGGCCATACGGCAGCACGGCATCCGCAACTGCTACCTGCTGACCCAGGCGCCGACAGGGACCATCGCCTTGATGGCCGGTGTCAACTCCGGCATAGAGCCGTACTTCGACTTCAAGTACTTTCGCAAGGACAGGATCGGCGAGTACTGGGTCAAGTCCGACTGGTCTGACGAGTACGACGCCGTCGAGACCAGGCCGGCCCACCTCGTCACGTCCATGGACGTGACGCCGGAGGAGCACGTCCTCATGCAGGCCGCCGCTCAGGCGTCGAACGACTCGAGCATCTCGAAGACGGCGAATCTGCCGAACAGTGCGACGCGGGACGACGTGGACCGCCTCTACAGGCTGGCCTACAAGCACAACCTCAAGTCGCTTTCCGTGTACCGGGACGGTAGTCGCAGCGAGCAGGCGCTCTACACGGCGGCCTCGCAGGCCGACGATGAGGTCATCGAGCAGGTCGTGGTCGACCAGCCGAGGCAGTCGAGGCGCAGGCTGCCCGACGACAGGCAGGCGTTTACGCACAAGTTCAACATCGACGGGGTCGAGGGCTACCTCACGTTCGGCCTGTATGATGATGGGACGCCAGGCGAGATGTTCCTGAACATCAGCAAGCAGGGCTCGACGGTGAACGGGTTGGCCGACGCCTTCAGCATGGTCACGTCGTTCGCCCTCCAGTGGGGCTGCCCGATTTTCGACCTCGCCGACAAGTGGACCGGGATATCGTTCGAGCCGGCCGGGCCGACTGGCAACCGGCAGATACCGTTCGCCACGAGCCTCGTCGATTACGTCGGTCGGAAGGCCAACCAGCACTTCGGCGGCAGCACCGCGGCGTCGGTCCAGTACGATAACGTCAGGGAGTTCGCCAGGAACGGCGACGTGTGCCCGTCGTGCGGGTCCAGCCTGAGGCGGGCCGAGGGGTGCGCCATATGCCCGAACTGCACGTACTCAAAGTGCGGCTGATCGGACTGTAGCCGGTACATTCACCGCAGCATGGGGGCCCTGCAACCACGCAGAAGCCCCCACAATGGTAATTGGACCGGTGGAGGCTCCCATGGTGGCCGGCAAGGTTGTCCCCGTCATCTTCACGCTGGACGAGCTGTGGCTCCTCCAGGGCGTCGTGCGTCACGAGAGCCAGGACCAGAGTCGGTGGCAGCATCCGGCCACCAGCCTGGAGTTCAATAGGCTCATCGCCGAGGCCATCGTGAACTGCGCCGATGACGGGTTCTCGGACGTGGCGCTGCCGATGACGGCGCACTTCCTCATGCTCGTGGACTACGTCGTCCCCCAGGCGGCCAAGGACACGTCCGGCCTTCCTATAGGGAAGAACATCCTGATGAAGTCGTTCAGGGCATGGAAGGCGATGCACGATGAGACGCCGACGGCGGACGCAGACACAGAGTGCGGGCCGGAGATGCGGGAGTCGCTGAAGACGTTCAACAGCGGCCAGGCTGGCGACGTGGCATAGCGACGGCGGCTCGGCCAGGTTTCGCCGTCGGCTGGACGGGGAGACAATAAGCGTCGAGGTGAAGCCGAATATGACCAGGCAGCTGTCAAGCGCCATGACCTTCTCGAGCGTCGCTCAGAAGGCGATAGAGCCGACGGACGACCCGATAGAGGACGCCAAGACCGACACAGACGGCGTGCTGGACTCAGGCGACAAGGTGACGGGAGGACCCAACTCCCGCACGGAATCTGGCGACGGCGGGATGAGCGTCTCCGACGTCGAGAGCGCGGCCAGGAAGTCCCTCGGCACGAAGACGCTCTCGAAGGCCGTCCAGGAGGTCATAGACCTTACGTCGAAGCTGGCGTAGCCGCGGTGACACCATACCGCGATTGTGACCAGGACCTGAAGTCTGACATCAGGGAGTTCCTGGTGTCGGCGGCAGGCGGGACGAAGTCGGCGGCGGCGCTGTCCAAGGCGGTCGCCGACGAGTTCGGCGTCGTGGCTTCTCAGCAGTGCGTGTACGACCTGCTGCGGAGGAATTACGGCATACACGTGAGGCGGACGGCTGAGCTGGACGTAGTCTCCTCGTACGAGGCACTGGACGACCTGGAGGACTCCGTACCGCCGGTGAAGCGGCGGTGCATGAACAAGTTCTGCATCGAACGGTTCACCCCGGTGAACGACAATCACTGGTACCATCACGCTGACTGCAGGCGGTCAGAGGACCTGTGGACCAAGGAGGAGATCCTTCGCGAGGAGGGCTCCATGTGGCCCAACGCGTCAGGGCCGGAGATGGTCGCACGCGCGTTCGGGCAGAAGAACACACTCCAGCGGCGGGTCCAGCAGCTGACGTCGCTCCGCGATTTCCTCAAGTACGAGCTGGCGTCCATCAGCAAGGCGAACCCGTCCGTGCGCATACCGAGGGTGCGCGAGCCTGACGGCGCCGGCGGCCGCGGCGGGAAGCCGCGCGAGGTAGTCCTGTTCTGCTCAGACTGGCAGATAGGGAAGCTGGAGAACGGTATAGGCGTCCGCGAGTTCGTGGAGCACAGGTTCCCCAGGATAATCGAGGCGGTCACCGCCATAGTCGAGCACCTGCGGGCGTCTGGGCACCCGGTTGAGCGCATATGGGTGGTCTACGACGGCGACATGATAGAGGGCTGCTTCATCTACGGAGGCCAGAACGTCACCGGCCTCGACAGGTCCGGCAACACGCACAGGCTCATCCGTCAGATACAGCTGGCGGCCCACCTGGAGGCGACCCTCGCCCTGAAGATGGCGGAGGTGGCCCCTGAGGTCGTCGTCGTGTCCGTCCCCGGCAACCACGGCCGGCCGAACGGGAAGAACGACTTCAGCGACCCTGAGGACAACTTCGATACGCTCGTGGCAGAGTGGGCCAAGGACAAGGCTGCGCTCCAGCCGAACGTGCGGTGGGAGATCGAGGACGAGTGGTGGGCGAGGTTCGACGTGCTCGGGCACAGGAACGTGGCCATCCACGGCGACCAGTGGAACGGGCCGGTCGCGAAGCTAGAGCAGCTCCTCCCGAGCTGGGTCCTGTCGGACATCTTCGGCTGCAGGCCTGACGTCTTCCTGACGGCGCACCGGCACTCGTTCCTCATGATGGACGTCAGCGGCGTCGTCGTCATCCAGAACGGGACGGCAGACGGCGGGTCGCTCTGGTACACTAAGGCGTACGGGAGGTCGTCCCGGCCGGTGCAGACCGTGTACGTCGTGTCAGAGAAGCACAAGGTAGAGTCCGTCTACCCGATCTACCTCCAGGGGTGATCCTTGCACATTATCAGTTGCGCGCTGGCCATGGTGTTCGCCCACTTCCTGGCCGACTACCCGCTCCAGGGCGATTACATGTCGAACACGAAGGGCAAGCTCAAGGCGTACGTGAGGCTCAATGACGCCGAACTGTCGGATGGCATGACGGCCGTGTGGCCGAAGCGCCCCAAGGTGCTGACGTGGGGGTTCGGACCGTTCGATGCCGGGTGGCTGCTGACGGCCCACGCCTTCATGCACGGCGGGTGCGCAGCCATCGCGGCCAGCCTCATGGGCGCCGGCTCCTACGACCCGCTGCTGGCCGGTGCGGCGATCGGTGTCACCCACTTCGCCATCGACGTCTGCCGGATAGGCGGTCTCATCAGTTACAAGATCGACCAGGCGCTCCACGTCGGCATCGCGGTGGCCGTGGCGGCGGCGCTCGTCGCCTGATCGGAGGGGGACGTGAGGCGTAGGCTCTTCAGGCCGGATTTCGCCGGGAGGGTGCTCGGCATGGTCACCATGCCCGGCGCCGTCGTGTTCGGGCTATGGTTCGTCAGGCTGTCCGTCGGAGTGAGGGTCGGGAACGGCGGCGTGAACGAGGACGTCGTGGGCGCCGTCGCCAGGCGGGCTCGCGAGCGGCGTTAGATACGTTATAATTACAGCATGGGCAACAAGCTGGCGCCGGTCATCGGGACTGCGACCCTCGTGGTCGGCTTCATCCTGGCCGCTCCGTTGGGGTCACGAACCGCCTTCGCGGCAGGGTTCGTCGCGTGCGCCTTCGCTGGTTGGACGATAGGTAGGTTTGAGAACCGCCACCGTCGGGCGCATGATGTGATAGATTTCGAGGCGGAGAGGCAGCGGCGACGGTGACCCAGATCTACGAGAAGGGACGAGTCTACGTCACCGGGAGGCCCGGCTCGGCGCCGCCTGGCGCGACCGTCCGTCAGGGCGAGCGCGGTGGGCTCTACTACGACGCCGACTCGGCAGGCAGGCCGGCAGAGCAGCAGCCAGCCGCCTCCGGCCGTTCGTTGGCTCGCGGCGGTCGGATGGGTTTCGGTCACATCGTCAAGGTTGACGACACGTGGACGTGCGCCGATCAGCAGGGCACGCTGAACCGCGGGAAGTGCGCCACCGCGTACGCTAAGCCTGGGACGTTCGATCCTGTCCCCGGCCTATCCGACAGCAGGATGCTCATCAAGGCCAGCAAGGTGGACAGGGCTGGCGAGCTGCAGTGGCAACAGCTGGACGAGATCATGGGGTGGGGGCTCCATCCCGGCGTCTACCAGCTGACGGAGGAGAAACGGTTCGACGGCATGGCGCTGCGGTGGGTGGACGACGCCGGGTTCGGCGGCAAGGCGAGACTGGCCCAGATGTACGACGGCGAGATCAGCGAGGCGATGGTCAGGGACTACAGCCGCATGGTCGTCATGGATCTGATGCTGGGCAACTGGGACAGGCACGGCGCGAACTTCATCGTGGACCCAGAGAACGACAGGCTGTGGGCGATAGACAACGCCGGACGGTGGGACGACCCGACGGACGAGGAGTCCGTGTGGGAGCTCCTGAAGGGAAACTCCTGGCCGGGGCTCGAGCAGCAGCTCGGGATAGGCAGCCCGGAGAGCGTCGAGGCGGACGACTACCGTGGGAACGACGTCATCCGTCGGAACGTGTTGGCCGCCTGCGGCGAGGTGCTCGCGAAGCGCCACCAGCTCGCGCCGGTGCTCGCCCGCGTGGTGAACACGCACGGCTCCGATGGCGTCGGGAAGGTGAAGCTGAGCGAGTCAGAGAAGGCGTCAATAATAGACGCGAGGCTGGACGTCCTCGCGTCGCTGCACGGCGGCCTCCGGTGAAGTTGGACATATATGAGATGACGGACGGGCAGCCTAAGCTGGCGTGTTCGGTGTACGATGACGGCCGGTACGCCGGCGACCCCCAATGGGCGAGGCTGGTGGCCGGGAAGAGGCGAGGCCGGAGCCTGGCGGACATGGCCGTGGCGCTCACCAACGGCTACGTCGTGGCCAGGGTGAGCGGGATGCCGCGCGGGGTCGCGGTGGAGGCGACGGGCCAGCATGATAGACACGGGAGGCGATGATGCCGGATAGCAAGCACCAGAGCAGGGCGGCGCGCAGACGGACGACCATGAGGACGGCCGACCCGTTCGCCGTCAAGGAGTCCGACTCCGACAGGCGGATGGAGCTGCCGGCCAAGCGCATATACCTCAGGCAGAACGAGAAGCCGCCGGCCGGCATATTCGTTCAGGAGGGCCCGCGTGGCGGGCGCTTCTACGTGGCGGACGGCCGCACCAGGCCGCCCGTGTCTGACGACGTCGCGGCGCGCGGGCTTGGGGACGGACAGGCTGACGACCCGTCGGCCGGCGACCCAGGGCTGGCGCAGGACGAGATGCCGGACACCGCCCAGACCGCTGCCGTAGACGACGTGCGTGAGAGCACGCTGGCGAGGATCCGCGAGGCGCTCGCCGCGGCCGACATACCGCCGGCGTCGCCGACGCAGCCGGACGGGTACGTGGTCACCGACGACGGGAGCTCGTACCACGTCGACGCCGAGGCGGTCGACGAGGCGGGCGTCAAGAAGCTGTCGAGACGGATCATCAGAGCGCTGTCGCAGGCGGACTTCGTCGTGTCGCGGGACGGGGACACGGCCGTCGTCGAGAAGCCGAAGGACGCGCTCGACCCCGGCATAGAGGCCCCGGACGAGCTCCTCGACCCGGAGGATGCCGGCGCCGCGGTGAAGCCGAAGAGCGCCCTCTCCGACCACAGGCCGCTCCTGGCGAAGGCCATCGATACGGCGAGCCGCCTCGCGCTCGCCTACGGCGAGGGTGACGTCGACGACGTCATAGCCGCCTCGTCGGCCATCGCGAAGTCGATGGAGGAGAAGCACAGAGACTCGTTCGGCTCGACCGCGCATCACCACCAGGAGGACGCCGGGTCCGCCGTGAAGCAGTTCCCGAGGCGGCAGAGTCTCAGGCCCAAGAGCGAGCGGCAGGAGTATCCCGTCAAGTACGAGGGCGACCCCGTGCGGCTCCGCAGCAAGCTCCGCGACCAGAGGGCGCCGGCCGAGGACGGCTGGGGCGCACCAGAGGAGAAGCACCGCGACGCCCGCGGCGGCACCGGCCACCACTACCATCGCGACAGGAAGCAGGCGCCGGACCTGGGCGGCCCGCTCCCGTTCGACGACGGCGGCCCGACGCCGCGTCCCCTCGGAGGGGCAGGCGTGCCCGACGACGACGTCGACCTCCTGGCTGACCGCAGGCAGGACGGCATCGACCACTCGCAGTCGGCGTGGTGATGTTGTCGGAGATCATCCCCGGCAAGCTGTGGCAGTCCGGCTCGCTCGACACGCCGTTCGACGAGATGGAGGTGTGGCGCAGAGGGATACGCTACGTCGTGAACCTCTGCGGCGACGACCCCATTAGGCACGTGCCCAGCGACCTGCAGCCGTTCACTGAGGTCAGGTGGGAGTTCGACGACGACCACGTCCTCCCGGACGAGGCGGCCCTCGCGGCCGTGGCTGACCGGACGGCGGCTGCCGTGAGGGCGGGGACGCGCGTCCTGGTACACTGCGCAGCGGGGCTGAACCGCTCATCCCTGGTGACCGCCCTGGTCCTCGCTCGGCTGACGCCGATGCGCGGGCCGGAGCTGGTAGAGTACATCAGGGCGCGCCGGAGCCCGGACTGCCTGTTCAACAGGACGTTCGCGGGGTACGTCGAAAAAATCCCCTGAGGGGGGTTTACAAGCGGGCACCGACCCGGTAATATAGGTACATCGTGAGTGCAATCCTATACGGAATGCGGGCACGGGACGCGCGGACTTCGTTCAACGGATAGGACATCCGGCTCCAACCCGGACGATGTGGGTTCGAATCCTACAGGCCGTGCCAGAGAACACAATGGGAGGCAGAGGCAGTATGCAAGGCAATAAGCGCACAGACCCGCGCCTACCATCGTATGAGCCGGTATTTGGACAGTCCGCAGGTCGGACGCCATCGAGGACCGGCTAGCCCGCCCCCATGCAGCGCTGGAGGCGGGTCTAACGACCAGGCACTCCAGTAGCTCAGTGGCTAGAGCACCCAGCTCACATCTGGGAGGTCGCGGGTTCGAATCCCCCCTGGAGTACCAGACACACACGTCGATCGGTTCGCCGGTCGATATCCGCGTAATGCGATCCGACCAAGGAGTCGCGGCGCAACAGGATGCGTCGCGGCCAGTCCAAGCGGGAAACCTTATAGTATGCCTTCGGCCGGGCGGCGGCTTAGTTCGTCGCCCGGCCTTATGAAGAAGTGCCTCCGTAGCTCAGAGGATAGAGTCGCTCGGTCCTAACGAGATGGTCGCAGGTTCGAGTCCTGCCGGGGGTACCAAGAATGAACTGCGGCAGCGTGGAAGGACACGCGGGGTGCTGGATAGGCGGTTCCCCCTTCGCCAACGCGTGCTAGCCCGTTGGTGGATACCGAATGTCCCGCTTATAACGGGGAAAACAAGGAAGCCGGTGTCGAGCCCGGCCCGCAGTGAACAAGTGGCCCGTTCGTCTACCGGACAGGACGCCCGCCTTTCAAGCGGGACGGCGCCGGTTCGAATCCGGCACGGGCTACCAAGTGCCACGATTGTCTAGCGGCCAGGACACCGCCCTCTCAAGGCGGAGGCCCGGGTTCGATTCCCGGTCGTGGTACCATATACGAAGGACGGCCAGCGCTCCCGCGTTCGCACCGCGGTAGAGCGCGCCGTCCCGACGAAGGCGCCGCCCTCACGAGGCGGTTGGTGGGAACCCTGGCGTAGGTATCACCTGCGGAGGCCGGGGCGGTTGGGCTGATGGGTCAGGCCCGGCACTGGATGGTGACCGTGGTGTAAGGGCAGCACGGTTGATTGTGACTCAGCTGGCGAGGGTTCGAGCCCCTCCGGTCACCCCAAAGCAGTCCCCCGGTATCATGTTGGCAAGCGACCGACCATCGGCACCTTGAGTGCTCGCATGGTAAGCCAACGAAAGGTCCGGGAGAGAGTGGTCGGTCGCGCCACTACTAATCCCGTCTGGATGTAGCTCAGCCTGGTAGAGCACTAGCTCGGGGGGCTAGGGGCCGTGGGTTCAAATCCCGCCTTCCAGACCAAAGAGCCGATCGCCGCGACGCGTCGCGACGCGTGGTACGTGCGCTGGCGACAGGGCATGCGGGTAAAGCCGCACGCTCCACCGCCGGGAAACACAGGCCCGGACGGTCGGTGGGAATCCGACCGGCGATCACCGCGGTGCGGGGATGGAGAAAGGGAAGTCTCGTCGGCCTCATAAGCCGAAGATCATCGAGTTCGACTCTCGACCCCGTTACCAATCAAGTCAGTCGGAATGTAGCGCAGCGGTCGCGCGCCCGGTTTGGGACCGGGAGGACGCGGGTTCGAATCCCGTCGTTCCGACCAATCGTCTGGGTGTAGCTCAGCCTGGCCAGAGTACTCGGTTCGGATCCGAGATGTCGCGGGTTCAAATCCTGCCACCCAGACCAAGAAGGCGTTTCGGGTTGGGGGAGTGGTCGATGTGGCTCCCCTGAAGGGCGTTGGATGGTAGGCGACGCGCCCAACGGGACCGTCCATGGCGGTCCACCTCGCAGCCGTGGCGTAGCGGTAACGCACGACCTTGCCAAGGTCGGGTCGAGGGTTCAACTCCCTCCGGTTGCTCCAAAGAAAGAAAGGCGGCGGATGCCAAGCAACGACGACATAGTGGCCATGCTGGACCGCATCCGCGCCAGCGGGTTCGTGATGACGGACGAGATGAAGAAGGAGCAGGCCAAGTCGTTTGTCTGGGGCAACCTTCACATCGAGAACCCGAGGATAACCAGGGAGCTCGTCGACCGCGTGGTCGAGGAGGCCTGGGCCGCCAAGAAGGGCCTCCCTAGCTCAACGGACTAGAGCGCGCGGCTTTTACCCGTGGAGATGGGGGTTCGAATCCCCCGGGGGGTACCAGATGCTGACGGCGATCATGGTGGTCTGTCTGGCGTCGGTAGCGGTCGCCGTCGCGGCGCTCCCGACGATAAGGAAGATGCGTCGTGCATCGAGGCTGGGCGTCAAGGTGTGCTGGACCGAGCACCTCGGCATGGGGCGGTTCGTCCACCACACCGACGCAGCGGTCAAGGTGGTTGGCGACGACTGCGGCCACCACGGGCATTATCGTTGCCTGGTGTGCGACATGAAGCACGCCAGGTGGGGCCGCGGCGTGTGCGTCCGTTGGGACAACAAGCCGTGTCGCCTGTTCGAGCTCGGGCTGACCCGTCCCGGCGAGGAGCTGGTCGGTCGACGAGAGATGGAGATCCTGCTCGCCGAGTTCAAGCTCAGGAGCAGGGTAAGCACGGACGTGGCTGGAATGGCAGACGCGCCGGAATGAGAGTCCGGTCCTCGAGAGGGGGTGGGGGTTCGACTCCCCCCGTCCGTACCAGATTGGTCGGTGGTCTAATAGGTATGATGGGCGGTTGTTACCCGCTAAGGTGGGGGTTCGAATCCCTCCCGACCAGCCAAAGGAGCGTTCCGCCGGGCACCGCATTGAATAGCCCGGCACCATGCCGTTGATTCTCTAATGGACTGGGAGCCGGACTGTAAACCCGGTGCGTTCGCGCTAGCAGGTTCGATCCCTGCCGACGGTACCAAGGCATTGATGCGGCTGGCAGTCCAGCCGCTCGCTCACCGGGGTGGTGTAACGGCAGCCACGTCGTACTCAGAATGCGATGCTCCACGAGCGTGAGGGTTCGACTCCCTCCCCCGGTACCAAGACCTCCAGTTGGTGTAGAGGCCCAACATACTTGATTGTCAATCAAGAGAACACGGGTTCGAATCCCGTACTGGGGACCATAGCATGTAAGCCGGCGCTCCGCGGGCGCCGGTCCGGCGGGCCGATCACCCGCCGGCTTGGACGGGCGACGGCCCCCGTCTCGGCGCGGCAGCGCTGCACGGCCAGAGTTCGCAGAGGTGTTGCGGCAGCACGTCCTCCATTGCGGAGGAAGGACCGGTTCGACTCCGGGGCGGGCGCATCCCGGTATGCTTGCGTAGACACAATGGGCAAGGACGGGAAACACGTGACAGACGACATCGGCAAGGTAGACCTTGCGTTCGTGGTGGACAGCACGGGCAGCATGAGCCCGTTCATCGATGAGGCTCGCCGCGAGATCAAGCGGATCCTCGACGAGGTGGCGACGGACGCCGGCCTCGATCTGAGGGTCGCGCTCGTTGCGTACCGCGATCACCCGCCGCAGGACTCGTCCTTCGTCACGCATGTCACCGACTGGAAGGACACGCAGGGCTTCAAGATGGCCCTCGGTCGCATGTTCGCGAGCGGCGGCGGCGACGCGCCGGAGGCCGTGTTCGACGGGCTGGACGCGGCGGTCTCCCTCAAGTGGCGCAGGAAGGCGGACCGGCGCCTGTGGCTGGTCGGCGACGCGCCGCCGCACGGGATGGCGGGTCAGTGGGGCGACGGGTTCCCGCAGGGATGCCCGTGCGGCCTAACGCTCGGCGGCGTCGCCCGCTCGATAAACGAGGGATCGTTGCGCCTGAGCGTGATATCGATCGGTTCCGACGTTGCTGGGTTCAAGGACCTGGCGACGGCCTGCGAGGGCGAGTACACGACGATGTCGGTCGATGACATCCACCAGGCGTCGCACTCCGTGCACATGACCATGGCGAGCACGGCGGGCCTCGTCAACAGCGCCAGGTCCTACGTCGCCACCTCCGCGAGCATCGGTTCCACCGATGCGAGCCTCGTGGCCGCGGCGGCCGGCATCTCCGTCGACGAGGCCGAGCGGACAGCCAAGTACCTCGAGTCGCGCGGGCTCATGCCCGACATCGACTGATCTAGCAGCGTGGGCCTGTAGTAGCAACGGGAAAACGCCTCCATGGCATGGAGGAGTTCCGGGTTCGAGTCCCGGCCGGTCCACCAACGCAACAGCATGGGCCTGTAGTGCTAATGGGAAAACACCTCGCTCGCACCGAGGAGTTCCGGGTTCGAGTCCCGGCCGGTCCACCAAGATCCAGGCTGGGGACGGCGACTAGGGCTACGGGTAGACCCGTGGTACCGATCGCGTGTGGGCTCCGTCGGCCGCGGCGTGGTGCGTGACACCCTCGCTCGCAGGAAGGTTCCCCCGCGTTAGGCTGCGGGGTGGAAACCGGAGAACGTAATGTTGCCAGGTGGTTGGAATCCACCCGGCTGGCGTCCCACTTCCAGCGGAACGGACAGGTGCCGGAGAGGCCGAACGGGCCCGCTTGGAAAGCGGGTGGTCGCCCATTACGGGCGGTCCGAGGGTTCGAATCCCTCCCTGTCCGCCAGATGATAGAGTCGTACGGAAGGCGTCCGGCACGGACGAGGACACCGCCTTGAAAGCGGCTGCCCGGGAGACCGGGTCCAGGGTTCGATTCCCTGTCCTTCCGCCAGATAAACTGGGAGGTGTAGGCATGAGATTCCTCTAGGGAGGTGATCATGTCTCGTTCGTACAGGAGCTCGCCGGTCAGAAAGGGGGCCGGCAGGCCGCGTGTTGCGCGTTACTGGAAGACGCTCGCCAACAGGACGCTCAGGGCGGCCGTTCGCTCGTGGTTGGCGGGCGACATAGAGTCAAGGCCGCCGCCGACTCTCCGGGACGTGTCGCAGGTGTGGGACTGGAACGATTACGTCTGGGACCATTGGCGGACCTGCCATGAGGAGTCCAACCCGCTCCAGTGGATGCGCCGTGAAGCGTCCGACCTGAGATGGGCCGCGAGGGTCGACGGGTTCGACGGCCGGTGCCATGAGACCCGTAAGCCGTGGAAGTTCATCGGGAAGTAGCTGCTGAGCGCGAGCTCGGTTCGCGGTATTATCTAACACAGCGACGGGGGCCCGACCAGCGTGCCTGGATTGGGCACGGGGAAGCGTCGATGGCTTTCCGTATCCAAAACCTGGGGATGGCGCTTTGGCGTGGGACCCCAGCGGCCATCGGCGATAACCGCGGTTAGCGAGCTCGACCTCTCGGGTCCCCCTCGCTGCGACCAATCGATCTATCGGGCCGCCGTCGCCGGAGGCTGGAATGGTCGGTTGGCTGGCTGTCATTATAAGCGTCGTCGTTATCGCGCTATGCGTGGCCAACATCAGGTCGCTGCTCATCGACGTCGCCCGGCAGAGGGAGAGCACCCTGTCGATCGGCAGCCACTGGGTCGCCGCGCTGCTGATCGGTTACGTCGGTACGTACGCCCTGGCTGTCGCCTGCTGCATGGCGGTCATATTCGTCGTCGTCACATGAGTGGAGGGCCCCAAAGGAGAGGTACGCCGCCTCGAAAGCGGTGAGGTCGGCGAGAGCCGGCGTGGGGGTTCGAGTCCGCCGCCCTCCTCCACTATCGATGCCATAGGGAGCGCCGTTGGTGCGCGGGTCCGGTCGCAGTGCCGGCGCCGGTATAATCGTGATATGAATGCCATAATATCATTTGTGCTGTGCCACGTGCTGGGCCGTCACCGCGACGACGTGGACATCGACAGGGCCTCGTACTACGGCCACGACTTCCTGGTAAGCTGTAGCCGATGCCGGTGACCTCCGGCCGGGAGATGGCTTGCGGCTCGACTGGACTGCTGCCCTAGAGGACTTCTTCAGGACCGCGCACGAGCGCCAGCGCATATGGCACGTGAGGGACTCAGGAGCGTCCGCCCCGTGGACGGACGACCCGGTCTTCTCCTCGTGGAAGTTCACGAACGTGTTCAGGGAGTTGGACGCAGGGACCGTGTTCCTGATAGACAGAATCACAGAGGCGAGGGCGGCGGGGCTGTCCGACGCGGACATCGTGTGGAACGTGTGGTTCTACCGCGAGCTGAACAACGTGGACTCGTGGCGGGACGTGCTCGGCGGCTTCGTGAGCATGGCCGACCTGGAGCCGCGGGACGTGGTGGCCAGGATGGCCGAACGGAAGAAGTCCAAGAAGCCGGTGTTCACGTCCGCCCACATGGCGCCGTCGTTCAAGGCGGTGACGGAGGCGATCCCGACGGTCGCGTGGATGTCCGAGGCGTTGGCGGTGAAGCTCAAGGCCGCGCCCTCGCTGGAGGGCGCCTATGAGTGGATGACCTGCGTGGACGGCGTCGGCAGCTTCCTCGGGTACCAGATGGTGCAGGACCTCACGTACGGCCCGGACCCAGTCGTCACCGTCGGCGTGGACGAGTGGGCGCACGCCGGCCCTGGCGCGCTCGGCGGGCTCGAGGTCGTCTTCGGGTACAAGCTCAAGCCGACCGAGGCCATGGGCGCCATGCGGCGGCTCAGGGACGTCCAGGACGAGGCGTACCACAGGCTGGAGCTCGATTTCCAGTCGGTCGCCGCGCCAGGCCTCCAGCGCCTCCACCTGAGCTCGATAGAGCACTGGCTGTGCGAGTACTTCAAGTACGACAGGATCAGGGCCGGCGGGTATGGCAAGACGAGGTACGTACCCGGACGGGGGGAGCAGGAGCCGGAGTAGCGACACAGGCCGGTGGCTCAGCGGATAGAGCGCGTCCCTGCGAAGGACGAGGTCGCGGGTTCGAGTCCCGCCCGGCCTACCACGAGACGGAGGGCATGCGATGGGGTGGTACGACGTGAACCCGGACAGGGCGTTGAACGCAGAGACGAGGGGGCTCTGGATGAGCTGGCTGGGTCGAAGCTCGATAGAGACGAGGGAGGTTGTCCACTCAGCGCTGGTCGCCGGCGGCTATGACCCGCTCGAGGCGCGCCTCATCGTGGAGGCCCTCGAGTGGAACGCAGAGAAGGAGTACCGCCTCCGTGACTGACGACCTGAGCGGGTTCCTGATCACAGACGTCGAGCTGCGCGTCCTGGAGCTGCTTGGGGCCGCCGCGAAGGCGTTCTGGCTCCTCCCAGATGAGCACCCATCGGACTCTGCCGAGTTCGTGGCCGCCGTGCACGCCGCCCAGAACATAGTCCTGGCGAGGCCAGGGTACAGGCAGTCCAAGGAGACTGCGACCATCGAGCGCCTCCGTAGCTCAGTCGGATAGAGCAGGGAGCTTCTACCTCCAAGGCCGCGGGTTCGAGTCCTGCCGGGGGCGCCAAACTAGAGACTGTCGGACGGACGAGGCTTAGGCCCGTGAACCACATCGCGCGAGTGGGTAGCCGGGGTGGGTGGCGAGCGGTCCGACGGTGCAGCAGAGCAGGACGCTGCGAGACGTGCCTGCCGGGCCGGGGTCTGAAGTAGCCCGGTACAATGCCCTCGTCGTCCAACGGATAGGATGCGACGCTTCGAACGTCAGGATGTGGGTTCGAGTCCTGCCGAGGGTACCAAAGACCACAGCGAGGCTGGTGTGATGCGCGACGAGCTAGGCGATCGGATGAAGAGGCAGTACGAGGACAGGACCCGGTACATGCTGCCGCGCCGCACGTACACGCTCATCAGGGTGGACGGACGCGCGTTCCACACGCTGTGTCGCCCGTTCGAGAAGCCGTTCGACCGGATGATAACGAACGCGATGGACGCGGTCGCCTCAGGGCTCGTCACCACGATGCAGAACGCGAGGTTTGCGTACGTGCAGAGCGACGAGGTGAGCCTTCTGATGACCGACTTCGAGACGGTAGAGACGGAGGCCATGTTCGACAACAACGTCCAGAAGCTCGCTAGCGTGTCGGCGTCGATAGCGACCGCGTGCTTCAACGCGGCCATGCCTGAGTGGAGACGGCTCGCGACGTTCGATTCGCGGGTCTGGACAATACCGGACCCTACAGAGGTGGAGAACTACTTCCTCTGGCGACAGAAAGATGCCGTTAGGAACAGCATCAACGCCATCGCGCAGAGCCGGTTCGGGCACTCTGCGTGCCAGGGCATGAAGGTGCATGAGCTAGTGGAGCGGCTGGAGCTGAACGACGTCATGCTGGACGAGGTGGCGACGCCGCGTGACAGGATGGGCGGGCTCGTCGAGCCAGACGGCGCCATGACGCAGGCGTTCAACTGGCGCGAGCACCGGTGGCAGCTGATCAGCATGATCCCGAGGATGTCGTGAGTGTCGAGCATTGGGTGTCCGCCGCGTGTGCCGGCGAGCGATGTTCCATGTGTCGAGCGCCTGCGACCCACAAGGTGGGCGAGGAGCGGATGTTTGACGACCGGCGCCGGCCGGCGCACGGGCTGACGGCCTACGTGTGCTGCCGGTGCTTCGTTCTCATCATGGGGAGGGAAGACTTCCCCAGAGAGACAGTGACGCTGGGGTAGACAGAAGTCGCCGCGGGTTCGAACCCCGCCCCCAGCTATCAGGAGGCAGGCATGGATCAGGTGGAGGCCGAGGAGGCCGCACGGGGCATCCAAAGATTCAGCCACAGCGTGAACGCGTTCTGGTCGATGAACACGATGGACTCGCTGGTCTCCAGGTACGGCGATGGCTCGTGGCTGGCGGTGCACGATGGGCGTGTCGTCGCGTACGCCGACGACATGGTCGGCCTGGTGGGCAGCGTGCACCTCATCGGTCTCGATCGGCGCACGGCCTACTTCGTGCATGCGACGACGGAGAGGAAGATTTTGATCCTCTGAGGGGTTTACACGGGCGCCGTTGAGTGGTATAGTGTAAGCATACTCCGGTGACAGAATTGGAAATGTATCATGCAACGCGTGTGGCCCCGCGAGCCATGGGGGTTCGAGTCCCTCCCGGAGCACCTGGTAAGAGACGTCCCGTTCGCCGAGAGGCAGCAGGCGGCAGGCTGCAACCCTGCAGACGTCGGTTCGAATCCGACACGGGACTCCAGACTAACCACGGGGGTGGGCGGCATGGCTAACCACAAGCGCGGCCGGGCGAGGAACGCCAGGGCCGGCTGCAAGATGTGCAAGACGCACAAGGTCGCCCACGTCCCCGAGAAGACGAAGTGGCGTCACAGCGAGTGGCGTCGCATCCGTGCCGCCCAGGAGCAGGTCCTGGCGGCCTGACGAACGATCCCAACCCCACGGGGACGGGAACATGCTTCCGTAGCTCAATGGCCAGAGTGCTCGGCTCTTACCCGAGGAGATGGGGGTTCGAATCCCCCCGGGAGTACCATACGAACGCTCTGGTGGCGGAATAGTGGCAGACGCGCCCGCATCAAGAGCGGGTGACCTCGGTCGTGAGGGTTCGAGTCCCTCCCGGAGCACCACAATCGGAGACGGTCGTGAAACTGACGATTTTCCAGCGCGATGATCACTGCGTGTTCGTGTCCGACGGCATCACCACGTACGATACTGACCTCGCCACCGGTGCGTTTACGCACGGTAGGGTCGTCGAGTACCTCAGGTGGCGGGCCACGGGGAAGGTTCCACCGACGTCGTGGCCGCCGCTGGCGTGCGACGTCAGTGTCGTGGACGACCGCGATCGCTCGGCGAGCGATCGCTACTTTGCGGAGGCCCTGCGCGTCCGTGGCATAGAAACCGGCCAGCCTGAGACGGCGTCCAACTGCCAGGCGGCCGGTCCAAGTTCCCCTGTAGCTGAGACGGCGTAGCACCGGCTTGAAGCACCGGGTACGAGGGTTCGAATCCCTCCGGGGGAACCAGCAAAAAGTTGGCCCGTAGCTCAGCGGCTAGAGCCCCCGCTCGACATGCGGGAGGTCGGGGGTTCGAATCCCCCCGGGCCAACCACGTAGGTCTCGGTATCATGTGAGTGTCGGACGCAGAGGCGACCGTGACGGGTACTTCGAACTTGTGTGTTCTCCAACAGCCCCCGTCTGGAACTATCCCTGCCTCAGATACTTCCACAGAGCAAAGGGTCGGTCGGGAGGCGACCGTCTGGGTTACTTCGTACATCGGACTCTAAATCCGCTCAGTTGACTCCCAGACAGACCAATCCCCCGGTCACCATTTTGAGCGCAGCAAGTCCTGGAGAGGCGAGGTAGAGGGCTACTTCTTATCGAAACCGGATGTCGTTGGTTCGAGTCCAACCTCGCCTGCTTCGGCGGCGTGTAGTTCAGACGGCAGAACGCTGGTCAATGAAACGCCCACCACCGCTTATCCCTTCGGGACCATGCAGCGCTTAGGAGAGACAGAGATGGCGAAGTACAACAAGCTCCAGGAGAAGGCACCGGCACCGGCGGTAAAGATCGCCAAGCCGAAGGTCGCCAACCTCGCCGGAGGGCGGGCCTACAAGGAATCCGACAATCTCGAGCTGGTCTCGATGCTCCTTACGTCTTTCATGGATGACAAGTTCTACCGCTCGGAGGCGGCCGGCCGCGAGCAGCTCAAGCGGGTCCTCGATATGGTCGACCCGGAGTTCGCCGCCAAGGCGGCCCTGTACGCTCGCCGAGAGTTCGGCATGCGTTCTATCTCACACGTCGTGGCGGCGGAGCTCGCCGCGCGCGTCAAGGGTGCCCAGTGGACGAAGACGTTCTTCGAACGCATCGTCCGGCGCCCGGACGACATGTTCGAGATCCTCGGCTACTACCGCGCTAACATCGGCAAGAACGAGCCGGCCGCCATGCGGAAGGGGTTCGCGCGGGCCATCGAGGGCCTCGACGAGTACCAGCTGGCCAAGTACCTCGGCACCGGGCGCGACATCAACATGCTCGACCTGGTCAACCTGACGCACCCGCGGCCGACGCCGGCCCTGTCCGCCCTCATGGGCGGCACGCTGAAGCCGGCGGAGACGTGGGAGGTCGCCCTCACGCAGGCTGGGCAGTCCGACGAGGGCACCGGCGCCACGAAGGGCGCCGCCTGGGAGCAGCTGCTCCGTGACAACAAGCTCGGTTACTTCGCGCTCCTCCGCAACCTGCGGAACATCGTGAAGGACGCCCCGGACGCTGTCGACATCGCCTGCGAGCAGCTGACGGACGAGCGGCGGATCCGTGGCAGTCTCGTGCTCCCGTTCAGGTTTGCCGTCGCACGTGACACGCTGAAGTCGGTCCCTGGGACCGCCAAGGCGATCGGCGCGGTGGAGCGGGCGGCGGACATCGCGCTCGGGAACATCCCGGACCTCCCCGGAAAGACGCTCGTCATCCTCGACGTCTCGTCGTCGATGACGTGGACGAAGGGGAGGGACGCAGCCAGTGCCGCCCAAAAGGGCGCGCTGTTCGCGGCCGCCCTGGTCCGCGCCACCGGTGCTGACCTCGTGCTGTTCGGCACAGACGCGTCGTACCACAGCCTCGGCACCGGGTCCTCGGTGCTTGCGGCGGCTGAGTCGCTGCGGTTCAACTACGGCGGGACCAACTTCCACGCGGCGTTCAATCTCATCACGAAGACGGGGACCGCGTACGACAGGATCATCATCCTGTCGGACATGCAGGGTTGGGCGGAGGACTCGTACGGCGACAGCCGTCCCACCAAGGGCGCGTTCAAGGCGTACAAGAAGGCGACCGGCGCCGACCCGATGCTGTACAGCATCGACCTCGCCGGTTACGGGACGCTGATGTTCCCGGAGAAGCGTGTCGTGGCGCTGGCCGGCTTCAGCGAGAAGATCTTCGACCTCATGGGCATCGTCGAGAGCGGCGGCGGCCAGGACGCGCTCGTCCAAGCCATCGCTGGGACGGCGCTCGCTGGGTCGTAGCCGATGGAAGGTGAACCGGACAGGCGCGCCGGGCCCGTTTGCTAAACGGAGCGGTCCGGTCTCCGGGCTGGGCTTCGAGTGCTCCTCCTTCCGCCACGTGTCGTCGGCCTGGCCAGCCAAGGATAAAGACGGGCGACCGTCGAGGCGGTTCGAGTCCGCCTGGCGACATATCCAGTTGGACCATAGTTGAGTGGCAAAACGGGGATCTGATAAGTCCCAGGCTCGGGTTCGATTCCCGATGGTCCGACCAACACGACAGGATTAGCACATGGATACGTTGCTCATCGAGATACGGGCCGCCGAGGGCGGCGACGAGGCCAAGGCACTGGTTGCGGAGATGGCGAGGGCCTACGCCCGCCGCTGCGACCGGAGGGGTCTTTGACCTCTCTCCGATAGAGGAGAGGCCAGGGTTCATCGCACTGGAGGTGAGCGGCGACGACGCCTCGGACTTCCTGGGCGAGGGTGGCGGCCACAGGTGGCAGAGGGTGCCGCCTAACGAGAAGAACGGCAAGGTGCACACGTCCACGGTCACCGTGGCCGTCCTGCGGCCACAGGATGGCGCCGAGGCACGCCTGGACATGCGGGATGTGGACGTCTCGGTCACGCGCGGCGACGGCCCCGGAGGGCAGCATAGGAACAAGACGGAGTCCGCCGTCGTGGTGGTGCACAGGCCGACCGGCGAGCGCGTCCGGATAGAGTCCACGCGGTCGCAGTACCATAACAGGCAGCTCGCCCTGTCGGTGCTGGAAGCGAGGCTGACGGATGCCGGCAAGTCGGAGGCGGCGGCATCAGTGAACGGCGATCGCCGCGGGCAGATCGGCCGCGGCGAGAGGGGCGACAAGGTACGCACCTACCGGTGCAAGGATGACCAGGCGCTCGACCATCGCACAGGCAGGCGGTGGAGGCTGTCCGACTGGATGGCCGGCGACTGGTGATTGACGAAGCTGCGGCGGCGCGGTGGGAACGCGCGTCTGGCTGTTGCCCGATCTGGTGGTTGGGGCAACGGAGAGTGGGATGAAACGACCGAAACCGCCCGGTCTGCCGAGTAGCCTGTTCGAATCAGGCACGCAGTTCCGAGGGCCCGTAGCTCAACGGTCAGAGCACCCGGCTCATAACCGGTAGGTTCAGGGTTCGAATCCCTGCGGGCCCACCACACCCCGACATAGCTTAGAGGCAGAGCGACGCGCTCATAATGCGTTGGCCCGGGTTCGAGTCCCGGTGTCGGTACCATAGGAACGAGATGCCGCGGAGAGGCGAACGTAGGGTTACTTCTTCCTCTTCTAAAGGAAAGTTGCAGGTTCGAGTCCTGCGGTGGGCACCAACGGGCCCATCTGGTGTAATGGCAACACGTTTTGTCACCCTGTGTGATTATCCCTCCACGGCATCAACCCAGACTACAGGGACGCAGATGCGCAGACCGAAGGTTTACCTGGCGGGCCCGATATTCGGCCGCAGCGATGAGGAGTGCTCAGCCTGGCGGGAGACTGCGAAGCGGGAGCTGCGGGACGTCGCCATCGTGGTGGACCCCATGGACAGGGACTACCGCGGCCGCGAGGACGTGGACTACGAGCGGATAGTTCGCAACGATAAGAAGAACATCTCGATATGCGAGGCGATGCTGGTCTACCACGACGGGCCGTCTGTCGGCACCGCCATGGAGGTCCACTACGCGTACGACCTGGGGTACGTCAAGGTTGCGCTCGCGATGCCGGACACGTCCGCGCCGCTGAGCCCGTGGATGCGGTACCACGCCGGGCCGCCGATGACGCTGGACGAGGCGATAGCTGCTGTGCGTGAGCATTGCGAGAAGGTGGCGGGCATATATTATGCCAATTGAGTGCATGGTGGACACCGAGGGCCTGAGCGACCTGTGCCTTCTCCAGATAGGCATGGTGACCTACGATACGGTCGACTTCGAGCCGATCGCCAGGACGCTCATCAACGTGGACCCGAAGTCCACGCCCGGCAAGCCATCGGTAGACACTGTGATGTGGTGGGCGCAGCAGTCGGCGGAGGCCCAGGGGGCCGTGCTGCTGGCCGAGCCGAAGCTGCCGCTGGGCGACGCCCTGCGCGCCGCCAACGCTTTCTACCGCGAGAACAAGTGCACGGCCATGTGGAGCCACATGTACTACGACCAGAGGCTCCTGTCCGACCTGTACACGCACGTCGGCATAGCGCCGGCATGGGGACGCAAGGGCGCCAGGGACCTGGGGACGCTGTTCAGGCTGAACCAGGCCGCGTCGGACGCGGCGACGCTCGCCTACAAGACTGCCGGCGACGGCCTGGTGGGCCATGTGGCTGACGAGGACTGCGTGAAGCAGATCCGGGTCATGAAGGCGGTGATGGCGATCGCAGGGTTGCCGAAGTAGCGCCCCCGTAGCTCAGCCGGTAGAGCGGCCGCCTTGTAAGCGGTTGACATCGGTTCGACTCCGGTCGGGGGCTCCACAGAGAAGAACGTTCAAGGGAAGGGACACAGCGATGGGTAACAAGAGGAAGCAGGAGACGTGGGTCGCCGTCGTGATGACGGGTGACGGAGAGTCGCAGCGTGCTGACGGCGCGCTGTCGTCGTTTGTCGGCGGCAACAGGGACAAGGTCATCGAGAAGGCCTTGTCGATGACGGCGAAGTGGTCTGCCACCAGGCCGTACCGCGAGTACTATGTGGCGGTCGGTCAGCTGACGCAGAGGGCCGTCGTCCCGGTCCAGTTCGAGCTTATCCCGCTTTAGGAAAAGCGCCCCCGTAGCTTAGTAGGCAGAGCGACGCCTTGGTAAGGCGTGGGGTCGGGTTCGATTCCCGGCGGGGGCCCCAGACGAAAGGCTGAACACATGGGCGATGTAGTAAATCTCTTCGGTGGCCCTGGCGTCGGCAAGTCGACCATAGCCGCCGGCGTGTTCTTCAGGCTGAAGTCACTTAGCGTGAACTGCGAGCTCGTCCGTGAGTACGCCAAGGACGTGGTGTGGGAGGGCCGGAACTCGCTGCTGGCCAACCAGATCTACGTGTTCGCCAAGCAGCACAAGCGGTTGACGGACGTGGTCGGGCACGTGGACGTCGTGCTCACCGACTCGCCGCTGCCGCTGTCGGCGGTGTACGGCTCGCACTACCCGGCGTGCTTCACGGACCTCGTGTGGCACGAGTTCAACTCGTTCAGCAACCTCAACTTCGTCCTCGAGCGGCGGAAGCCGTACGTCACGTCTGGGCGCGAGCAGACGGAGGAGCAGGCCGCAGGCCTGGACGTGAGGATCAGACACGTCTTGGACGCCAACGGCGTCCCGTACATGCGCCTGCAGGGCACCGACTCGGCCGTGGACGCCATAGTGGCGATCTACATGGCCCGCGTCGGCGCCATGAGCCTGCCCGGATAGTTCAACGGCAAGAACGCCGCCGTCGTAACGCGGAGATCTGAGTTCGAATCTCAGTCCGGGCCCCAACAGAGCAGGTCCTCGTGGTCCAAGGGCAAGGACGCGTGCTTCCCAAGCATGAGGTGTGGGTTCGAGTCCCACCGGGGGCCCCAGTAGCCCGGTTGTGATGTAACGGCAAGCATCCGACGCTTCCAACGTCGTCGTGCGGGTTCGAGTCCCGCCAGCCGGCCCAGGTCTGGTGGCAGTTTGGTAAAAAAAGCTACTCAGGGGGTACACAACTGCTCCCCAGAGTGTTATATTTGTGTCGTGGCGCGCGGGGGCTCGGCCGATGAGGTCAGGGCGTCCCTCGACGCGAACCGCAGGTACGTTACCCTCAGGAGGGCGATGAATGGCCAAGGCGCAGAGCTCAGGCGGCTCGGGCGGGTCCAAGCTGAAGCAGACGAGCGGTGGGACGAGGAGCGCAGACGCGGCGACGTCCTTCTTCGACGAGCTGGCCCGGAAGGACAAGCGCCTCAAGAAGTTGATGGCCAGGTCTGACCGCAAGCTCGCCGGCCAGATGGACTACCGCGACAACCCGTGGCGAAAGATCACCATCGACGCCTCCAAGAACTACGAGACCGACGATATCGTCCTCGACTTCGTGATCCAGTTCGTCTCCGGCTACGTCTGGGCGTGCAAGCACAACTACAACTTCATGGCCCAGCACGACGAGCTGCCGGCCCTGGAGCGCCTGCTGGACTCCGCCATCTCCTACCGCAAGATGCGGGACGACGGGAAGGTCAACGAGGACGAGATCTACGGGACGCGGTTCGCCGCGTGGCTCCTCGTCCAGCTCGCCGCCCTCCAGCCCGGGATGTGGGACTGATGGAGGCCCTCGCGGCGCACGTCCTCGAGAGGGTGTCGGGCCGGAAGCCTATGGCCGCGACCGTGAGCGGCCGGTGGCCTGGGACGATGGGGCTGAGCACGCGGCTGACGACGGGTGAGCTGGTCATCGTCGAGACGCACGACTATCTGGCGGAGCCGTTCGCCGTCACCGTGTACGACCCGAGCGCCGGGCGTGTGACCTACAGCGGGCGCGGTGACGCGCCGTGGTTCATTTCGCTCATCGATCAGTTCGTGGCACAATCTAACTGAGCGAGTCGTTACGCCGTCGTCTAACGGTAGGACACTGGGTTCTGACCCCAGCAGTCTAGGTTCGAATCCTAGCGGCGTAGCCAACAGCAGCTCCCCCGTGGTGTAGTGGTAGCGCTGCGGACTTTGAATCCGTCGGGGATGGTTCGAATCCCTCCGGGGGAACCAGACATGGAAGGCCACGTAGGTTTCCCGCTGCCGCCATCGACTGGCACGATTGTATGGATGCGTGCTCTACGGTGGTCGGCCTGATGGCCAGCAAGCCGAGGGACAGGGTGTACACCGCGATAGACCTCCACGACCGGAGGGGCTTCAGGGCCCAGCTACGGGTGGTGGCGGTCTGGTGGCGCGGGCGGTACCGCGTCCACATACGCGAGTACTACCCCAACCACCTCGGCGTCATGGCGCCGGGCCGCGGCACCAACTTCTCGGTGGAGGACGTGGACCGCATCATATACGGGCTGCAGCTCCTCAGGGAGGATGCCGCCGCCGGGAGGCTGGCAGTTGTCGACGAACCCGAGGAGGGCGGTGGCGAAGCAGCTCATGCGGAGCAGGAACCCGAGGGACCGGGAGCTGGGCCGCGCGATAGCCAGGGGCAGGGTTAGGCCGGGCGGTGCTGCCGAGGCCGCCATCAGGATCGCGTCAGCGGTCGCGAAGGAGTTCGGCGGCGACGGCGGCGCGGCGTCCCAGGGAGCACAGGGACCGCTCACTTCCATGGACACCCACACCGACGTCCCAGGGTCGCGGCGGAAGGCTTCCCGGCGCTCCAGGCTCGGCTACGATGCGGATCAGAGATGATAGCTTCGAGGGCCTGGGATAGGATAGTCACCGGCACGGTCCCGCAGTACCCGCTGAGCGGCTACGGCCAGCTGACCGTGCTGCACAAGGGAGACGGCGACATACCGGACGTGGTGGTCGCCGGCTACGCGTCGCCGCAGGTCGTGGACCGCGAGAAGCACGTCATCACCAAGCGCGCGCTGGCGAGGGACCTCCCGAGGTTCATGGCCAACCCGAAGTACCGCAACGCCAATCTGCTGCACAGCAACGTGCAGGTTGGCGAGGTGCTGCGCAGCTGGAAGGACCCGCGCACCGGTCAGGTGTATGAGACCAAGGTCGACGACATAGGCCTGTTCGCGGTGGTCAAGGTCAGGACCGACAAGTACAGGCCGCCGGTGGTGGACAAGGTCATCGAGGACATCATGTCCGGAAAGATGGCCAGCTTCTCCATCTCCGCGGACGCGCCGTTCGAGTCCAGGAGGCACGAGTGCCAGGGAGGCACCTGCTTCTGGGTGATCGACGAGGTCGTGCTGTACGAGATCACAATCTGTGAGACGCCCGTCAACCCTGACGCCAAGTTCACCATCATCTCGAAGTCGTTCGATGTCGCAGGCGAGTTCGCGCAGTCGGCGTTCTGCTTGGACGGCGTGTGCCCGGTGACACCTGGGCAGGCCATGAAGGCGCTGTCGCAGGCCGCGAAGCGGCAGGCCAAGACGCCAGGCGGCATACAGACGTGGCGACAGACGGCTACAGGTCCGGCCGGGTTCCTCGACAAGCACAAGGACAAGCACGGGTCCACGGCGCACCATAGGCGCAGCGGCCGTGGCGACGTCGAGTCGCACAGGCCGCGCGGGCACGCGCGGGACGCGGCCGGTCGGCGCGCGTCGGCGCCGGCGGAGGTCGCAGACGGCCCGCAGGTCGCCGGGCTGGCCGTGAGGGCCGCCGACAGCGGCCGCGTGCTCATGCTGCAGCGGGCGCTCATCGGCAACGAGGACGACGCGGCCGCGGGCAAGTGGGAGTTCCCGGGCGGCCACAGGGACGGCGATTCGGAGTCCCTCCCGTGGGCCGCCAGGCGGGAGTGGTCGGAGGAGACTGGGTGTCCGCTGCCGCCGGGCAAGCTGACCGGTAGGTGGGTGACCCCCGACGGCGTCTACGCCGGGTTCGTGTACACCGTGGAGTCTGAGGCAGACGTCCCGATAGCGGGACCGCGCGACCACGCAGACAACCCAGACGACCCGGGGGGCGACATGGTGGAGTCGCTCGCGTGGTGGGACCCGAGCGACCTGAGCGACAACCCCGGCGTCAGGGACGAGCTCGCCGCCACGCTCGACATAGTCATGGAGGCCATCAGCGGGCCGCGACTCGAGAACGGCGTCGACGAGTTCGACGAGGGCCTTGAGGCCGAGTCGTCTGAGCACTACGAGACGGTGGGCGGCGACATGGACTCGATCGCGAACATCGTGCGCGACCACCTGGCGGAGGACCCGAGGTACTACACCAAGCTCCGCGACATGGAGGGCGGCGAGGAGGACGAGCTCGAGCCCGCGACGCCGGAGAAGCGCATGGAGAAGTCCATGCCAGCGGACGCTTTCGCCGGCAGGGCGTACGAGATAGTGGATGGCAGCGACGACAGGAAGGAGCCCGCCCTGTCGGAGCCAGTGAGGACGCCGAAGCTCTCGACGCCGCAGACGCCGTTCCTGTTCAACGCGATAACTGACGTAGTCGACAAGGCCATCCACATAGCGGAGCCGAGCCTGAGGATGCCGGCGTTCGCCGTGCTCGCCGCCCTCGACAAGGGTGCGCCTCCGCCGGCGCTGACGTGGATGGGCGGCCCGGCGAGGGCCGACCGAGGCGACTGGCTGATATGGGTGGACGGCACGGGGTTCCCCGTCGAGCACGGGTACGTGAACGCCACCAAGCTCATCTCCGGGCTGCAGAGGTCGGCGTCAGCCGCCGGCGACGGCGCCCTGTTCAACGAGCTCGGTCTGGCGCTGAGGAAGGCGACCACCGTGCGCCCGCTCCGCGAGCGAGACGCTGCGCTGTGGACGTCTGACGTCCTGTCGGCAGCCGCCGACCTGGGCATCGACGTCGGCTCGAAGCTGTCCAAGTCAGGCTTCGGGGCGGACGTCGTGGAGATGGTCCGCTCGGAGCTCGAGAGGGCCGTCCGCGATCGCGACGCGCTCGACCCGATCATCCTCGCGGCGGTGGACGCGCTGCACGAGGACGCCGAGGCCATAGTCGACGGTCTGAGGCTGGGTGCGTGCGTCAAGTTCGGCGACGAGCCGGAGCACGAGATAATCGAGCGCGCCGGCGCCGACGGGACGTACGAGGACGTCAGGCAGGCGGAGGTCCTCCTCGGGTCGACCGAGAGCAAGGGCGTGACGATACAGGGCCCCGACGACGAGGACAAGGGCGGCCCGGAGAACCTGCCGGGCAGATACGACGACAGGGAGATATCGGCCGACGCCGACCCGGGCGCCATGATCGCGTGGTTCCCCGACCGGGAGCTCGCGACGAGGCTGGCGGTGGACGGCGGGGAGCCGCCGAACGAGCTGCACGTCACGATCGCGTATCTCACGGACGACGCTAAGCGGGACCTGACTGGCGCCGGGCTGATGGAGGCCGCCGTCCGCGCGGTGGAGGCCGTATGCGCGTCGGCGGGACCGCTCAGCGGCACGGTGGGCGGCGTCGGGCGGTTCAACGCCCCAGGACGCGCCCCAATCGTCGCGCTGATGGACGTCCCGGGCTTGTCGGAGTTCAGGGCGGACCTGGTGAGGGCCCTGACGGCCGCCGGCGTGCCGGTGGATCACACGCACGGGTACACGCCGCACATGACGCTGCGGTATGAGGACGACGAGCCAGGCATGGATCTGGAGGCGAGGGGCGTGCCGTCAGTGGAGACGACGCCGGTGTCCATGGGCAGCGTGAGGCTGGTCTCGGCCGGCGAATCGCGCAACTTCGCGCTGGGCGGGGGGCCGGCATGAGCAGGTCTATATGGGACCAGGGCCGAGTGATGACGCGGCAGGAGCTCGTGAGCGAGATAGACGCGGCCCTGATGAGGATGGTACCGAGCGATTCGAGCGGTGACCCCAACATGTCCATGCTCAGGAAGGCGTCGTCCGCGCACGATCAGATAATGGCCGTCGTGGACAGGTACCTGGCGGGGCGGTGACGGGTTTTCCGCGCCCAGGCCGTCCGTGTACCGTAGACGTATCCGCGATCTAAGGGGCGACCTCTCGCATGGCAATCCTCACAACCGACCTGGTGGCTTACGCCTCGCAGAACATGCCGGAGGACGACACGTCCACCAACGGCGGCGCGATAGACGCCCTGCGGAGGATCATCTTCACCGACATCGCGTCCACCGACACGCTTGAGGTCGTCTCCTCGAACGCCGCGGACGCGATGGACATCACGGTCACGGCCAGGCGCTCCAGCGGCATCACCGCGTCGGAGACGAAGGCCCTCACAGGGACCACGCCGATCACGCTGTCGTCCCTCGGCACGGTCGAGCGCGTCCTGAAGGCCGAGCTCGCGTCCGCCGCGCTAGGCGTCGTGACGGTCAGGCGCACGACGGGCGCCATCCAGATCGCGCAGATACCGCCGGGCGAGCGCGGGTTCGTCCGCCTGTTCATCAACGCGTTCTCCGACCTGTCCTCGGCGAAGGACTACTACATGAAGTTCTTCTGGAAGAACACGCACGGGACGCTCTCGCTCATCAACGCCATCGCGAAGCAGTCGGCGGACCCGACCGGGCTCATCACCCACCTGCTCGCGAGCGCCGTGAACGACACGACGACGACCGCCAACAGGCTCACGGCGCCGTCCGCCGCCAACACGCTCGACCCGGACACGTTCGACGACAACGACAAGTCCGTCCCGGGCAGCAACCTCGCCGCCGGCGACGCCATCGGCGTCTGGCTCAGGCTCGCGCTCAGCGCGTCCCAGGCGCCGGTGAAGTCGACGTACACGACGCAGCTCTTCGGCCTCAGCACGTAAGCAGGCCCCGACGCCGCGGGGACCCGATCGGGGCGCGCCGCTTGCTCGGCGCGCCCCTTCAGTTACCCCAGGGTTTCCCGCCACGGCCGCCCCATCGGATGATGGTCCTAACGTCTCAAGTTAGGCCCGACAGGGCTGGGGAGCAACAATGGCCGGAGGCAAGTCCCTCTATCTCATCGACGCGCTGCTGAAGCACGTCTTCAAGGGCACCGGGTACACGATGCCCGCCAACCTGTACCTGGCGCTCACCACGTCCGCGCCGGCCGCCAACAGCACCGGCGGCACGATAGTCGAGGCCACGTACACGGGCTACGCCCGGAAGCAGATCCTGACCAGCGACATGGGCGCCCCCGTGGTGTCGTCGTCGCCCGGTACGATCGCCAACACGAGCTCCCTCGTCTTCGCCAACTGCACCGCCGGCTCCTCGAACATCAACGGGTTCGCGGTTTGCGACTCCGCCGGCACCGGCACCGGCAACGTGCTCTACTGGGGTACCATCAGCCCGGCCAAGACGATCGATACGTCGAACCAGCCGGCCACGGTCGGCGTGGGGGCGCTCGTAGTCTCGGAGGCGTAATTGGAATTTCAGGAGAAGGCGGAGCAGCTGCTGCTCGACTTCGGCTACAGCCTGGTCGACGGCCTCGGCTACGTCTACTACAGGAACGGGTATCCGGCCGACCAGCGCTGGGTGCCGCAGGCCGATGGCGGCTTCTACCGGTACGACGCATTCCAGGGCGGCTGGGAGCACGTGCCGTACCAGAACGAGGCCGACGGGACGATCATCCTCACGTGGCCGCCGGAGATGATCATCAGGATTTACTCGAAGAAGTCCTGGGAGGACTGACCCGAGGGGGTGACGCGTGGCGAGCCAGTCGGAGCCCAGGTCCCCTGAGGCAATGGCGAGGGCGACCGCCGCCGCCTGCGTCGGCATGCCGCTGTCGTTCAGCGTCGGCGGCGTGCACGTGGAGCTCATGGGCCCGCCGACTGTGCGGGACGACGGCCACCTCATAGTCGGCGTCGCCGGCGTCCTCGTGGACGGCGTGGGGCGCGTCGACCTGCCGTCCAGGACGTTCACCTGGTACGGGCTGATGGCCGACGCCTCCGGCTTCCGTGAGGCCGTGGTCAGGACCGTCACGGCGGTCTGCAGGTGGTGATCTCGACATACCTGTCATCCCCGGCGTCGTCCGGCGTGCAGGACGGCATGGTGTTCGCGTACGCCCCGGCCGGCGGCGGGGGCGACCTCAGCGACCCGAACATAAACACCGCCTCCATATGCCACGCCAAGTACCTGGCGGAGCAGGCCGGCTTCTCCGGCGCCGACGTGAACACGATAGTCGCCATCGCGATGGCCGAGTCAGGTCTCCGCTACTACGTGTGGGGCGGCCCCAACACGAACGGGTCGTACGACCGCGGCATCCTCCAGATCAACGACATACACACGAGCGTCTCCGACCTGGCGGCCATGTCGGGCGCGACCAGCGCGACCAGCGGCCCGTCGGCGACGTACATCCTGCAGCCGTGGCTGTTCGCCAGGCAGCTCGTGAACGGACGCATAAACATCGGGCGCCCACCGTTCGAGGACTGGTCCGTCTACAACAACGGGGCCTACCTCACGTACCTGTCGCAGGTACAGTCGACGTCGTGCTCCGGCGGCAACTACGCGGCCGTCGCTGCGGGCGCGTCGCCGGCGGTCAGGTCGGTCCAGCCGAACACCAACGGCACGGACACCGTGGGCCAGAACAACGACGGCTTCGACGTCTACTGCTACCAGACGTTCCACGGGTTCAACACCTCCAACATAGGCGCGGCGGGCGGGACGGTGGACGGCTCCGGGCACGGGTTCTCGGTGAGGGCCGCCTCAGACAACACCAGCGGCGGCGACTTCACGATGGAGGTCAGGCGGTTCGACTGGTCCGGTTCTACGCCGGCCGCCGCCGACTTCAGGTCCGGCGCGCAGCTCGCAGCGCTCCCGCTGATGGCCGCGTACAACCTCAACGGCGGGTTCTCGTCCGGCACCAGGTACCAGTTCGCCGACAACGGCGTCGGGCCGCAGGTGAACAGGACGGGGACGACGAAGGTCGTCGTGTCGTCGTCCAACCAGCGGCTCGGGCTAGCGCCTGGTGGCTCGGAGAGCGCCACATACTACATGGGCGACGCGTCCGGCGGCCCCGAGCTGTACGTCGGGTGGACCACGCCGAACAGCAACCCTATTTACACCAGCCTGCCGTCCGTCTCGTACGGCGGTGGCCTGACGAAGACCGGACCGTCCAACCCGCTGTGGACCGTGTCGTGGCGCGCGACTGACGCCGAGCAGACAGGCGGCAACCAGCTGAACTACTCCGTGGTGACGCTCGTCTCCGGGGTGGAGAGCCAGACGGTCGCGTCCGGGACGTTCACGAGCGGCGTGACGCATGGCGTCGCGATAGCGTACAACGCCGGCAACATCCCGAACGGCGTGAGCAGCCTGAGGCTGAAGATAAACGACGGGGTGGTCGGCTCTCTCAACACGGCGGACTTCACTCTTGACCGCGAGGACGAGGCCCCGGCCATCTCCGCCGTGACGACGTCACCGGCCACGGTCGTCGGCCCGGCGTACAACGTGGTGTTCACGCCGACCGACGCCAGGAGCACGGGCGCCGGCCAGCTGACCTACTGGGTGTTCACGGGGCCTGGCGCCACAGGCAACCAGCTGGCGTCTGGCACTGCCACGTCCGGGCAGCAGGTGACGGCCAATGTGAACGACCCAGGCTACGCCGGCGCCACCAGGTACGTGAGGGTCAGGAACGCCGCCGGCGCGATAACCGAGCGGTCGGCGGTCATCGCCTCAAACACCGCACCGACGTTCACCTCGGCCCCCGTCGTCCTCTATGGGGCGGGGCTGCTGGCGACAGGGCCCAGCAGCGGGTTCCAGGTGAGGTTCACGGCGACAGACGCAGAGCAGACCGGCGGCGGCCAGCTGTCGTACAGGGTGCTGAACCAGGTCGGGTCGACGATAGTCGGGCCGGTGGCATTCACTGCCGGCGCCCAGCAAACGAGCGCATCGATACCGTACTCGTCAGTGTCGGCGGATGGCGTGAACGGCGGGTGGTCGGTGCAGGTCAGCGATGGGACGTCGACGGCGACGAGCTCGTTCCCTGTCAGGCGGGACTCTATCGCGCCGTCGGCGGGCTCGCCGACGCTGGTGTCCTCGCCCGTCGTCGGCACGTCGTACCAGGTCAGGTTCACGCCCACCGACACAGGGTCCACAGGTGCCAACGAGCTGTCGTGGACGATAGCCACCGGTGTGGGCGGCGCCGGCACGCTGTCGTCGGGGACGGTGACGGCCGGCACGCAGGTGACTGCCTCTGTGAGCGATCCCAGCCTCACGAACGGCGCCACGCGGTACGTCCGAGTGGTCGACACCGCGGGCAACTCGGCGGAGGTCGCGATCGTCGTCCCCAGGACCACGGCGCCTGGGTTCTCCGTGCAGCCGTCCGTCTCGTACGGCTCTGGGTTCACCCGCGCCGGCCCCAGGAACCAGAGCTTCTTCGTGACGTTCACCGCGACCGACGCGGAGTCAGGGTCGCTATCCTACCGCCTCATAAACGCGTCCAGCCAGCAGGTGCAGGCCGGTGCCGCGGCCGTCGGCTCGCCGACCACGGTGACCGTGGCGTGGAACGCCGTCGGGGTCGCCAGCGGGGCGCCGCAGCTCAGGGTGGAGCTCTCAGACGGGACGCTGACGACGACGTCAAGCGCGTTCACCGTCCTGACGGACCCAAGTCCGCCGACCGCGTCCACCTCCGTCTCCGTCTCGCCGTCGCCGGTGACCTCGCAGACAGGCCCGTACCAGGTCACGTTCACGCCGAACGACGCGGCGCCGTCGCCGCAGGCCGGCGAGATGTACTACCAGGTGAACACGCAGTCGGTGGCCGGGACCGGCCCCGGGCCGGGCGACCTGAAGGGCGGCCCAAGCGGCTTCAGCTGCACAAGCGGGACCCCGGTCACGACGTCCAACATAACTGACTCGCTGGTGGACGGGCAGAACGCCAGGTACGTCCGCGTCAGGGACGGCGCCGGCCAGTGGTCGGAGACGCTGGTCTCCGTGACGGCCGACCTGTCGGACCCGGTGGTGCTGACGGGGCTCGCCGCGCCCGGCGCGTCCTCGACGATCGTCATGCTGAATGCCAACGCGCAGCTCCAGCTGCTTCTGGACACGGAGTCGTCGACGGACCTCGGCCTCATCATCTCGAGGCTGTTCACGTTCGTCGTGGAGGGCATCTCCACCGTGTCCATACAGCTGTCCTCCATACAGCTGCTTGGAGAGCTGGCGTCGCATGGGCCGGCCGGCACCGATGCCACGGTGTCCACCTCCGTTCCCGTGCCGGCCGAGGTCCCCGCCGGAGCGCCTGGCGCGACGCTGGCGCCGCTGTCGGCCGCGACGTACGTCCTCCTCGCGATCGACGGAGTCTCGTCGGTCGCCGGGAACCTCGACGCTACGCTGAAGCCGACGTTGCTGACGCCGACGGCGGACGGCGTTTCCTCCACCGCGGCGAGCCTAGCGCTCACCCCGATAGTCGTCTTCCTGACCATCTCCGTGACTGGCGAATCGACCGGCGGCGGCAACATGCACGCCACTCCGAAGGTCGCGTTCCTCACGCTGGCAGCCGACGGCGTGTCGACGGTACCGGCGCTACCGTTCGGCGCCACGCCGGGCCCGGACCTCATCCAAGCGATAGTGCCGGCCTCGGCCTCATCCTCGACGACGCTCGTCGTCGCGGCGCCCGCCATCCTGCAGCCGTCGCCGACGGCCGCGTCCACGGCGTCGCTGGAGCTCATGATCGGCAGGACTAGCATGCCGCCGCTGCCGATAGAGGCGCTCGGCGTCATGAAGTCGGACGGTATGGCGCCGGTCGAGTCGTACGGCCCGGTCGCGGCGGTTGGCGCGCTCGGCCTGGAGTACAGCTGGATGGTCGCCGGGACGGCGGTCGTCGACCTGGCTGTGCGCGGTTGGGTGCTGCCGGCCCTGACCGCGGGGCTGGAGTGGGCCGCGCAGCTCAGGAACACGGTGACGTCCAACCTGGAGTGGAGGGCGCAGATGGCGACGAGCGCGGTCCTCCCGACTGAGGTCCTGTCGGAGGCATCAAGGCGCCTGCCTGTCGTCATGGAGGCCTTCGGCGTCGTCGGCGGCCTCTCGGCCGCGGTGGTGGAGAACCTCAGCCGGGTCGTCAACTTCGCCGGAAACTCGTCGACGGGGTTCCTCGACGTGAACATAGAGACGCTGCAGGTGTCCGTCCAGGTGCAGGACGAGGTCGACATCGAGCACCTCGTCGAGGCGACGGGGACCGCGACGGCGCCGGTCGAGGTCACGCTGTTCGCGGCCACGCCTGAGGCGGAGGTACCGATAGAGACGTTGAAGTCCGTGTCGGTTTCTGCGGTGCTCAGCGTGGAGGCGCTGACGAGGCCAATCGCGTCCGCCGCGGTGAACGTCGAGGCGGAGGGCTACGTCCTCGACAAGGGCCCGGACGACAGCGACAACCTCATAGTCAAGAGGCGGGTCGATATCGAGGATCTGCGCCCACGACGCGCTGGGATCACCATCAAGCAGTTCAAGTACTAGGCTTTGGCCGCGTGACGCGCGCGGCTAAGATCCTAGCATTGGGGGCCCCATGAAGAGCATCTCAGAGAGGATAGACGGCTGCAGGCAGGACCTGCGTGAGCTTGCCAGGTCCGCCTCCTTCTCGGCGTGTTCAGTGCGGCGGTTCGAGTACGACGGCATAGAGGTGGCCGTCATCGATGGCCCCAGGTTGGTAGTGAACGGGACAAACGCGTCGTACGTCGAGATGACGCTGAGGGCGACCGTGGACGGCGAGGATGTGCCGCTAGACAACCCGTTTCTGTTCGTGAACCCGCCGTACAGGATGGACGGCGGGGACGATGACCGCGACGCCGTGTTTGTCGAGGCGGTGGGTCAGGCCGTCGCACTGGCGACGCGTGGGAGCGGCTGATGCCGACAGTCACCATATACGCGGATGCGAGCGACCGCGACATCATTAGCGAGAACAGCGTCTGGTCGACAGCACGGAACGGCGCCGGCCTCGTGCTGAACTCGCTGACGGCGTCAGAGCCACTCTTCGGCACGCTGTACACGGGCACGTCGTATTCGGCTTTCGAATACTTCGTCAGGTACAACCTGTCGAGCATCCCGTCCGGCTCCACGTGCAATTCTGTGATCGACCAGGTCGTCGCCGGGTTCTCGTCAGGCATAGGCAACTCGTTCACACTATGGCATCGACAGAACGACTGGCCGGCGTCAGCGGTTGCGACATCGTTCTGGTTGAGCGGCAGCACTCAGGTCGGCGTCACGACCTTCCTGTCGTCCAGGCCGTTGGGCTCGTGGTCCGGCGGCACGATGTACAACCTGAGCGACAGCGGGAACCTGGTGTCCAGCGTCCAGAGCCGGTTCGGCGGCAACTTCGACACGTTCTTCTGCTCGGACAGGATGACGTCGCTCTCTGGGCCGACCGGCAACGAGTACGCTACCATACGCTCAGGCGACACAGGGACAACGACGGCCCCGAGGCTGTCTATAACGTACACGGCGCCCAACAACGCGCCGACGTTCCTCGCGTCTCCGTCCGTGGCGTACCAGGTGGTGGACAGCATCACGTCGCAGGCGACAGGCCCGCGCGCGTACGTCCAGATCAGCCTGATACCGGGGGACGCCGAGGGGACCAATATATCGGTCAGGCTGGAGCGATCGTCGGACGGCCTGGTGATGTCCGGCCCGGTGACCGTGGCGAGCGGCGCCTCGTGCGTGTTCACAATACCCTACAACATCAGCGGGCTCAGCGAGGGCGACAACACGTGCCGCGTCAGGCTGACCGACACGGTGAACGGCTCGCTGCAGACCGTCTCGGGCAACTTCACCGTCAAGCGCGACTCGACGCTGCCGTTCCTCAGCGGCACGATCACGACGTCGCCGGCGTCGGTCACGTCTGCGACCCAGTCGTACCAGGTGGTATTCACCCCGCGCGACGCGCAGGCGACTGGCTCTAGCCAGCTCAGGTACCAGGTGCACCGCAACTCGGACGCCGGCTCCGGGCCCGCCACGGCGAACGTGTTCCTGGGCGGCTCGAACGGCACCGCGTGCACCAACAACGTGCAGGTGACGACGCCGTCGGTAACCACGGACACGCTCATAAACGGTGCGAACCAGAGGTACGTCAGGTTCAGGGACTTCGCCGGCAACTGGGCCGAGTTTCCGTTCACGATAACCGCCGTCCTCAACACGCCAGTCGCGATGTCCCTCACGACCGCGGCCGGGCAGTCCGGCACGGCTGCGGGGGCCAACCAGGTCACGCTCGGCGCCCCAGAGGTGTTCCTGGCGGGGTCCATACAGACGGCCGCCGCGACGTCGTCGACGTCGCTTGCGCTGTCCACGCCGCAGAGGCTGCCTCTCGTCGCCGATGGCACGGCAGCCACCAGCCTGCTCCTGAGCGTCCCCGGGCGGCTGGCCGCGTTGCAACCGACGGCGACGTCGAGCACGGTGCTGGCTGTCTCGACGTCCGTCCCGGTGCTGGCGACGGCTGCCATCTCGACGTCGTCCGCCGACCTCGCGCTCGTCCTCCCATACCAGCTGTCGCCGACGCCGGCAGGCGTGGCGTCCACGGCGCTCTCGCTCGACGCGACGCCCGGTCCTAGACCGATATTCCCGGCGGCCGACGGCGTCTCCTCCGCGGCCGTCTCGCTCGCCACCACGCCGGTGGTGGCGTTCCTGACGCTGAACACCGCGGTCGGCGCGTCGACGGGGGAATCGACGCTCGCCGCCACTCCCGCCATAGCCTTCATCCTGGGCCTGCTGGCGGACGGCGCCTCGACCGGTCAGGGCAACCTCGGCGACACGCCAGGCTACCGCGTCGAGCTCGACCAGGTGACCTCGTCGTCGGCCGCGTCGCTGACGCTCATCATCGGGTTCCTGCTCTCCCTCAACCCGAGCGAGGCGTCGTCGGCCGCGTCGCTGACGCCGTCGGCCGCGTTCGCCCGGTCGGAGCTGCTGCCACTCGAGTTTCAGGGCGAGTTCCAGGTGGACCAGCAGCTGCCGATAGAGGCCGCTGCGTCGCCATCGGTCAGCCGCCAGGTGGAGTTCGAGTGGCTCGTGTCGCACGGCCAGGCCCGGTCGGCGCCGCTGGAGTGGGGGCGCATTCTGGGCCCGCTCGCCCCGGCGCCGCTGGAGTGGCGGGCGCAGACTGCCGTGGATGGCGAGTCAGGCCTGGAGACGCTGATACAGGTGACATGTACCATGCAAGCGCCGATAGAGGTCCTGGTCGGCCTCGCAGACGACGAGGAGATGGCTATCGGCGTCCCCGGTTGGGTGATAACACAGGCGCAGGCACCGATAGGCTCCAAGGTGGCGGTCGTGTCGCAGCCGATAGGGTACCCGTTGGAGTCTCTGGTCATATCCACCGTGGTGACGGCGGAGGCACCATACGAGCACCAGGAGGGCGTGCCGAGCGACGCCGTCGCGCCGGTGGAGTCGTCGTGGACGACAGAGCGCAGCGCGGAGTCGAGCCTTGAGTGGACCGTGCCGGTGACGGCGTCAGCGCAGGCGCCATTTTCCTCGTACGTCGGTCTCCGTGCCAATGCTGCGATCCCAGTCGAGGCAAAGGGCTGGGAGCTGTCCATAGGGCCGAACGCGGAGGCGGACCTCGTGGTACAACGCGGGCCTGTGGCCGAGACGCTGCTGATCCATCGCGTGCAGTCCAAGGACAAGATCAGGGTGTTCATACCCTAGGTTTCTGGCCTCAGGCGGTGGCGCCACAATCAAGTGGTGGCGACCATCAAGTTCCCGGAGGGGACCACCTACCGGCAGCAGTACACCCTGTACGACGAGACCGGCCAGGTCATAGACCTGACCGGGGCGGAGCTCGAGTTCGCCGCGTTCACGCCCAGCCAGTCGCGAACTGGCGTGGTAGCACCGTTCCTCAGCAAGCAGATAGGCAGCGGCGTGTCCGTGAACGATCCCGCCACCGACGGCGCGCTGATAATCACTTTCAACCCAGCCGACACGGTGGACAAGGCTGGAGTGTACGAGTGGGAGCTGGAGCTGCGCGAGATAAACGGCGACGTGTGGCAGGCCGGATCAGGCGTGCTCGTCGTCCAGCCCGGCAGGCGACTGGACGCGTAGGAGGCAAACATGGCTGGAGTGTTTCCCAACGCTGCCGAGGACCTCGTGCTGAAGCTGCTCATCAATCAGGCCAGCCCGCAGTCGCTCGTGCTGAAGCTGTTCACCAACGATGTGACGCCTGGGGAGACAGACACGGAGGCGACGTACACGGAGGCCTCCGGGCACGGGTACGCACCAGCGACACTGACGCCGGGGACGTGGACCGTGACGACAGGGTTCCCGTCGCAGGCGGCGTATCCAGCGCAGACGTTCACCTTCACGGGCCCGCTCGGGAACGTGTATGGGTACTACCTCACGCAGGTCTCCAGCGGAAAGCTGCTGGTGGCTGAGCGGTTCCAGGACGCGCCACTGGTCGTGGCCAACAACGGCGACGAGATCAGGGTCTCGGTCGCGATGACGTTGGACTAGTATGGGATCCACATGCTCACGATAGACAAGCAGCCACCGGCAATGACGGAGGAGATCACGATGACGCTCCTCGAGGACCTGAGGACCGCGATCAGCGCCGTCCTCAAGAACACGCTTCCGTCGCTGCCGGTGACCGTCGAGCTGATGACTGGCCGGCAGCGCGGGCTGGTGGTCCGCGTGGGCAGGGACGCCGAGCCGAGGTACCCAGGCTTCGTCGACGCGAGCGCTGTGGTCCGCCCGCAGCGAAACAGGCTGACGTACCTGGGACTGCACACACTTCCGGACGAGGGGTAGGTCGATGGCCAACAACATGAGTGATTACCTGGAGGGCCTGCTCATCGGCTACCTCTTCAGGACGAGCACGACGCTCACGACGAAGCCGACTACGATCGCCGTCGCGCTCGCGACGTCGACGCTGACGGACGCCAGCACCGGCACGCTCGGCGCCTCCGAGCCGGCCACGGCTAACGCCTACCAGCGTCTGAATGGCGAGGGGGGCCAGGGCACCGGGAACGTCAACCCACTCGACGCCAACTGGGCCGCTCCGTCCGGCAACAACGGCACGACGAGCAATTCGAACGTGCTCACGTTTCCGACGTGCACGACCGCCCCGTGGGGCTCCATCACCGACGTCGCCATATGCGACAACGTCACCAGGAACGCTGGGAACATCTGGTTCTATGGCGCCCTCAGCTCGGCGAAGACGGTCGGCGTCGGCGACATCTTCCGGTTCAACGCCAACACGCTGCAGGTCCAGCTCGACGGCTAAGGTTTCGCCCGCCCGGCGGCGGGCGTCACCATTTACGCATACCACTATGGGGTGATGGCTAGATGGCCAACGCGCTCTACGACGCCGGTCGCGAGGCATTCCTCAACGGCGACATCGACTGGACCAACGACGACATCAGGGTGATCCTGGTGGATGCCGCCGACTACACGGTCAACCTGTCGACGCACGACTTTCTGGACGACGTCATAGCCGGCGCACGTGTAGCCACGTCCAGTGCGCTCAGCGGCAAGACGACCACGGCCGGCGTCGCGGACGCGTCAGACGTGACGTTCAGCACGGTGACGGGCGACGTCTCCGAGGCGCTCATCATCTACAAGCACACCGGCACGGAGTCGACGAGCGCGCTCATCGCGTACATCGACACGGCGACCGGCCTGCCTGTGACGCCGAACGGCGGCAACATCACGGTCACCTGGGATAACGGGGCCAACAAGATATTCAAGCTGTAGTTCGGAGCTATCGGAGTCCACCCGGCATGAGCGAGCTTCCAATCTTCAATGAGGTGATCGTACAGGGCGTACCCGCACAGGCCACCTTTAGCTTCGCTCTGCAGCAGAAGGTGCGACCGTCTGAGACGGTGTCAGTCAGGTCTGCCGAGGACGCGGATCGGGCATTGGGCGACGACGGAAACGAGCATCACTGCCCGCTCTGTAACGAGTTCTATGGCACGGAAGCGTTCAAGGCCCACGCGCCGGAGTGCATCCGCGTGCGGGCGCCGCGGCGCAGGGTATGGACGCCGCCTGGCGTCAGCAACGCCCTAGCGGTCTTCTCGGACAGGCGCGGTGGTGTCTGATGGCAGTGACTGCCTACTGGTTCGCACCAGCCTTCATATCGGCCTTCGATAAGGAGATCGATTACCTGGCTGACACGATAAAGATGCAGCTGCACACGAGCAGCTACACGCCAAATCAAGACACGCATGTCTATCATGGCGATCTTTCCGCGGAAGTGGCGAACAGCAATGGCTACAGCACCGGCGGCGTGACCTTGGGGACCAAGTCCAACTCGTCTAGCACCAACGTCGTGACGTTTTATCACGCCAATCCGGTGTGGACGAGCACATCGACGGGGTTCACGGCCCGTATAGCTGTGACGCTAGACACGACACCCGGCTCGTCGGGCACCAACCCGCTGTTGTGGTGGATGGATTTCGGCGAGAACAAGACGCCGAGCGGCGGCGGAACGCTAACAATATCTATGTCGGGTGGGCAGGCGGCTACTATAACGGCTGCGAATGCGCCGTAAGCGCCGTGGAGAGCGTCGTTACGGTATCGAGCCAGCACACGACCGCGGCATCGCGCGTCGTGCGGTTCTGCATAGCAAACACCGACGTCCATAACGGCACCGTCGGCGCGGGGATCGACTGATGGCGTACAAGAACATCATCGGGTTCGAGACCGGCGACCTGTTGGAGGCGAACAGCACCACCGGCACGCAGTCCGTGCAGACATCGGTGGTGAGGAGCGGTGACTACGCGCTCCGAGTGAATCCAAGCAGCTCATCAGCTTACTACCGCGTCGGCGCGCCGACGGCCGCCGCGCGGCACGACTCCAACGGCATAAACGGCGTGTGCGCCGTTCAGGTGCACTTCAGATGGGCCTCCATGGGTGGTGGCACGTCTGAGATATTCTCCGCCTACAACAGCACCAACGATGTGTGGACGGTCACCATAAACTCTGGGACAGGGGAGGTGGCCATAGCGAACGGCGTTGGGGGAACGTCGTCGCCGGTGGCCGTGCTGGCCGCCGACACGTGGTACACGGTGGACGTCAGGCTGAACGGCAGCAACTGGGAGTGCCGAGTTGACGGCGGTGCGGCGCAGTCTGTGGCGCAGAATCCAGCCGTCGCGGTCCAGTGGTTGGATCTCGGCGTCCACGGTAACGCCACGTATGACTTTTATTACGATGACGTGCTGGTGAACGACACGTCAGGGTCGTGGATAGACGACCAGATGGTCACCAGGCTCACCGTGGACGGGAACGGGACCGTCCCGGCATCATTCTCTGACTCGCCGGACAACGGCGCTAGCAACGAGTGGATGGCCCTCGACGAGGTCCCGCACGATGGCGCCTCCACGTACGTGCAGACGGGAACAAACGCGCTAGAAGTCGCATGGTTCACCTGTATCTCCACGGCCACGGCCGGCATAGTCAGCGCCATCAGCACGGTGAAGACAATAGGCATACTCGGAGAGTCAACGTCTACCACCACGCAGGCTTACATCAGGACCAGATCCGGGACTACAAACTCTGACTCAACATCGACAGACGTCGGCAACACGTCGTTTGTGCTATTCGCGAAGCTGAACGACACAGACCCGGCGACAGGTTCCGCCTGGACGTCCGGCGGCGTAGACGGGCTGAACATAGGGTTCGGGCAGGGAGCTGACACATCCAGGTTTAGGGCGACAGCGCTGTATGCCATGGTGGCGCACATAGCGCCAATATCGGCGACGGTCGTCGGTGCGGTGGCCGCTGCGGATGCGGAGGCCATCCCGGCCTCCTCCGTGACAGCGCTGACCTGGATATCGCCGACCGGGCTGGCCTCCGCCGAGGCGTTCGGCGGATGCACCGTGGACGCCCCCATATCTGGGCCTGAGCCGGACGGGATAGCCTCCGTGGAGGCGTTCGGGACGCCGACCGTCTCGTACGAGGTCGCGCCGTCCGGCATAGCCTCAGCGGAGGCCTTCGGGTCCCACAGTCTCACGACCGGCGAGGTCTTGGTGTCGCCGACAGGGATGGCGTCGGCGGAGGCCTTCGGCTCGGGCACGGTGACGCCTGGCACGGTGACCGTCTCGCCGTCCGGCGTGGCCTCCGCGGAGGCCTTCGGATCGGCGTCAGTCGGGCATGAGGTGGAGCCCTCGGGCGTGGCCTCCGCGGAGGCCTTCGGCTCCGCCACCGTCGTCCCCGGCGGCGTGACAGTCTCGCCGTCCGGCGTGGCCTCCGCGGAGGCCCTCGGCTCCGGCACGGTGACGCCGGGCGCAGTGACCATGTCGCCGGCTGGGATGGCGTCCGCCGAGGCTTTCGGCGCCGTTCGCGTGGACCTCTCGCTGGACGCGGCTGGCGTGGCCTCCGCGGAGGCCTTCGGCTCCGCCACCGTCGTCCCCGGCGGCGTGACAGTCTCGCCGTCCGGCGTGGCCTCCGCGGAGGCCCTCGGGTCGGCGGTCGTCTCTACCGGCACCGTGACCGTTGTGCCAGATGGGGTCGTTACGGGCGAGGTGTTTGGCGCGACGACTCTGACCACAGGTGCCGTCACGGTCTCCCCCGACGGGGCGGCCTCGGCCGAGGCCTTCGGCGTGGCCGTCGTGGGCCTGTACGCTGTCACTGTCGGCATATCGTCAGGCGAGGCCTTCGGCTCGCATACGCTGACGCCTGGTGACGTGTCCGTTTCGCCGAGCGCCGTGGGCTCGGCGGAGGCGCTCGGCGACGCGGTGGTGAACACCGGCAGCGCGACTGTCCAGCCTGATGGAATTGCGTCGGCGGAGGCCTTCGGCTCCGTCGTCGTCACGCCAGGCGGCGTGTCCGTCTCGCCGTCCGGCGTGGCCTCCGCGGAGGCCTTCGGCGTCATCCTGTTGGGTAATGAGGTCGATGCGTCGGGGATCGCGTCGGCTGAGGCCTTCGGCTCGGCGACGCTGACGGTCGGTGATGTGGCCGTCTCGCCGTCGGGGTTGACCTCCGCCGAGGCGTTCGGAACGCACGTTCTGACCACGGGCGAGGTCTCCATGAGCCCGTCTGGCATCGCCACCGCAGAGGCGTTCGGTGCGCTGGTCATCAGCCTCTTGCTGGAGACGTCGGGGGTGGCTTCCGCTGAGGCTTTCGGCTCCGCGGCCCTCTCCGTAGAGATCGCCGCGCAGTCGATGACCACAAGCGAGGCGTTCGGCTCCGCTGCCGTCACCGCTGGCCAGGTGACCGTCTCGCCCTCAGGCGTCGCTTCTGAAGAGGCCTTCGGCTCCGCCACGGTCGAGGTCGGGAACACGATACTCACCGACGCCGGCGGCATCCCCTCGGCAGAGGCTTTCGGCCAGATCGCGCTCTCTGTCATGAGCCTGGCGAGCTCCGTTCTGTCGGCGGTCACGTCGCTCGTCGCTGACGCAGAGGCGATCAGCTACGTGGACGGAGACTGTGCGCTCGTATCATCGTCGTCTGCGACCTTCGACCCGGCGCTTGTGGTGGACGGGACCGCATCGTTGGTGTCGACAGCTTCCGCATCCGCCGCTGCGGTGGCGGTTTTCATCCGTGACGGCTCCACTGCGCTGGTGCTCGGCACCAACAGCTCAGGGTACAAGGCCAAGACATACTCGTACGACGGCACCGTCTCAGTCGCGTTGGGATCAGCCTCGTCAGTCAGCAGGGCCTACCTGAGGCACGGCTCAGCGAGGCTGATGCTCAACCCCAACGTGCTAGCGGTGGACGCCGTCGCGCCGTTCGAGCTGCTTCCGTTCAGGAGGACCGAGCGCGGGCTGACAGTCCGCCTGCTGATGAAGGGCGGGTACGTGAGGCTTCTGATGGACGGCGGCCAGCGGCACACTGTTAGTGCAAACTCCTCGGACGGTGCTTGATGGTCAGCGTGTCAGTCCCCACCAACTGCGGCCCGTTCTTCGCAGGCGACTCGGGCCCGTCGTTGGACCTCATATTCCTGTGGGACACCGGCGGCTACGTGGACATCACGAGGTCAAACATAGACGTGACGGTGCGGCGCTGGGACTCCAGGTCCAAGCAGCCGGTGGGTCCAGTGATCACCTCCGGTCCGGCGCTCATAATAGACGGGCTGAACGGCCAGGCGTCGTTCCAGTGGGCGTACGCTGACCCGCTGCCCAACGTCCCGTCCGACTCTGGCTGGTACGTGCTGCAGGCGCGCGTCCTGCTGCGCAACGGCGCGGAGCAGGCGAGCCAGCGCGCGGTGTTCGAGGTTCTCCCGGCGTAAACGTCTTGGAAGGGTTTTATTTGGCCCAAATGGCCAATAAAGTCTTTTGTAGCATGGCGTTCCCGCGAGCGCCACACGGGAGTCAGGAGAGACAATGTCAATCAAGAGTCTCATCAAGCTTGCCGAGAACCCGGGCTTCGACGAGTTCGAGGACGACGCCTTCGGCGGCGGGGACGGCATGGGCGGCGACGACGACATGTTCGGCGGCGAGCCAGATGGTGACGAGTTCGGCGGGGGCGACGACATGTTCGGCGGCGACGACGAGTTCGGCGACATGGGCGACCCGGAGTTCAAGGGCAAGCGAGTCAGCGGCCCGAGGACCAAGCTGGCGTCGATGGACGACATGCGTGCCGTTCAGTCCGCCATCGGGAAGCTCGCCAAGAGCGTCGGCGCGCTCGCCAAGGTCCAGAAGGCCATGCTCGAGAAGGGCGGCTACATGGACGAGGTCGACGAGGACGAGGACGACGAGTCCCTGAACCTCGGCGCCGGTGGCACTGCCGCGGCCTCCAAGGTCGCGAAGGACGACGCCGCCTCCTCCTTCGGCGAGAAGGATTCCAACGCCGTCGGCAACAGGCCGTACGACCAGACGTCCCCGGGCGAGAACGACACCATCATCCAGGGTGCCCCGTCCGACGGCCCCGGCCCGGTGAGCAAGGCTGAGCTCTCGGCGATGGAGCGCAGGCTCGCGACGAGGCTCGATAGGGCGGTCCGCCAGGCGCTCGTCAAGAGCGGCCAGGTCGCCGTCAGCCGGGCGCAGACGCCGGGACCTGGGACCTCGACCAAGCTCGAGAAGGCCGGCAGCCAGCCGCACCCGGAGCAGCTCCGCAAGGACCTCTCGGGCCGCTCATTCTCGGAGATCAACAGGCTCCGCGCTGAGCTCGGCGAGCTCCCGAGCTCGGTTCTGTAGGGAGAGAGCAACATGGAGTTCATGGGCAGCACCATCAACAAGGCCGCGACCTACCAGCCGGCCACCATCGCAGACTGGCTGCAGAGGACGCCTGGCGGGACGAACGTCAGCTATGGCTACTTCGGACCCAACAGCTCGGTCCTGTCGAAGGACATCACCGCGGCCGGCTCGCCGACCATCGGGTCTGACTTCTTTGTCAACACCTATGGCCAGAAGGTCTGGGACTCGCTCAACAGCCAGACCCGCCTCTTCAACCTGATCAGGAAGGTCGCGTGGGGCAACACCACCGGCTACCGCATCAGGTCCGGCCGCAACACCTCGACCACGGCCGTCTCCGAGACTGGCGCGCTTCCGACCATCGCGAAGCCGACCCTCGAGAAGGTCCACGTGCAGCCGGTGTTCATCGTCACGTCGATGGGCGTCTCGGCGCTCGCGCAGTTCCTCGGCACCCTTGAGGGCGGCATCGGCGATGCCCTCGCGGTGGCCCAGGAGACCGCGATGATCGACCACATCAAGCGCATCAACCAGATGCTCACCGCCTCCTCCGTCCAGCGCGTCGTCGCCGGCGCGGCCTCGGCCTCCGCCTCGACCGTCATCGACGCCACGTGGCTGACCGAGGGCGACGTCGTCCGGGAGCTGGGCCAGTCGACCGACCTCACGGTCAGCGTCGGCGGCACGAGCACCTCGGTGACCTTCACCGGCGGCTCCACGACGACCGACCGCCTCATCCGCGTGGTGAGCAGGGCCGGCCTCCAGTCCATCGACGACGTCGTCGACCGCACCGCCAGGGTGCTCGACCCGGCCGTCACGGCGACCAACGCCGAGGCCGCCGGCTACGGCAACCTCACGATCGCCAGCCGCGACCTGGGCAGCTGGAGCGCGGGCCAGGTGTTCGAGCAGGGCGCCGGCCTCCTCCGTCACATGTCGACCGGCCTCATCGACAAGGCCATCGACGAGGTCCGCCGCAACGCCGGCGAGCCTGACCTCATCGCGACCGGCATCGAGCAGGTGACGCGCCTCGGCACCATCCTGCAGGCCAACCAGCACTTCATCGGTGAGGGCACCTTCCAGGTGAAGCAGGGCGGAGAGGGCACGCTCCTCGGCTACCCGACCGGCTTCCAGGTCGCGACGTACAAGGGCATCCCGCTCTTCCACGACTTCGACATGGCCACGTCCTGGCAGGCCTCCGGCAACGGCGACGCCAAGCGCGGCGCCAACATGTACGTCCTGGACACCAGGTTCCTGGAGCTCCCGGTCCTGTTCACAACGCAGTACCTGGAGTCGAGGGACTACCTCCAGAACAACATGCTCGGCATCAAGGCCATCTTCCTGACCTCGCTGCAGCTCCGCTGCTACGACTTCGTGAAGCAGGCCAAGATCGTCGACCTGTCGGACGGCACCAACCTCACCTAGTAGGTGAGCGGCCGCAGAACCTCCATCGGGAGGGCCCGCAAGGGCCCTCCCGTTTTCGTACCATGGACGCATGGACCTGCTCTCACAGATAAACCTCTCCATAGAGGCCGCCGCCAGTGCGCTGGAGCTGGCGAAGCCGAAGGGGAGGCCGGGCGCCCACCGTGACCGCGACGACCACCCGGAGGAGCTGCGCGTGTACGTGCAGAGCCGCGGGCAGGTTCCGTCCGGCAGGTCCGTGTTCACCGGCGCCGACGGCGGTCACTACTACCTGAAGTCGCCGAGCGAGGCTGGCGGACGCGCGTCGGCGGGGCAGGCCGGCAAGCACAACGCCGAGAGGCGCCCGCCGCCGAGGTCGCTCAGTCCGAACCGCTCCGTCCAGACGATAGTCGCCGCCGCGTACGAGCAAGGGTGGGGCGCGGAGAAGACCGGGACCAACCACATCCGGATGTACCCGCCGGACCCCGGCGAGCGGCCGTGGGGCATCCCGTGCACACCGTCCGACGTGAGGTCGCTGAAGAACGCGATCGCGCCGATGAAGCGAGCCGGCTTCGTCATGCCGTCGGGCGTCTGATCCTATGTGCGCCCCCAGCAGGATATTCAGGGCCGGACCGGACCCGCGGGAGGGGTCCGACGGGCACCCGATAAGCCTCTGCGACCGCGTCCCGCCGGGCCACTACGCGCTGGTGAGGGGCGTGTCCCATGGCTCCCTCTGGACGGCCGGCGCCTACGCCGCCACCTACGGGCTCCGCGGGCTCATCCTCCAGCTAGGCGACGCAGAGACGGGCCCACCGCTGCCGGCCAGCCGTGGGCTGGGCGCCACGCCGGAGCAGCTGCTGTATGCCGACACCGTCGACTCGCTGCTGGCCAGGTCGCCGTTCGTCGGCGAGATGCCTGGGCCGGTCACGTTCAGGGCGAGGGGCCTCGCTTTCGGCGTCTCCATGCGGATGGGCTCGTGGGCGCTGAAGTACCCTGCGGCCGCCGGGACCGAGCTCGCCGAGCTCAGGAACAGGACCGGTGCCGACTTCGCCGTCGCTGACCTTGACACGCCGGCGTGGCGGACGGACCCGCGCGCCGGGTACGCCGCCGTGGTCCTCTCGGCGGCTGCCCAGAAGCAGTTCCGCAAGTCCGACTACGCGCCAGGAACGCCGAGGCTGTCGGCCCACTACCCGCTCTTCCTGACGCTGCCACAGTCGCCCGCCTCCAGCCCGGGGTTCCTCTCGCCGGGCGGCGCCTTCGAGCCGACCGCGAACGGGTTCACCGGGCCGAAGACGTTCCCGATGCCACGCGTGGCGGCCGGCGCCAGCGCGTCCGCGCTCGCCACCGCGTGGACGTGGGCCAGGCCGTGGGACTCCGCCGGCGGTTCCGTGACGCAGCTGGCGGTCATGGTGGACGCCAGGTCCGGCGGCAACGTCGGCTCGGTGTCTGACCTGTCGACGGACGAGGACCCGAACGGCGGCCTGACGGTGGTCCACCCGACGAGCAGCCGCCCGTTCTACTCGGTGCACACCGGCATGGTCGTGTTCGACGACCTGATGGCGGTGGTGGCCAGGCTCGGCATAGGGCTTGGCAGGCGGCCCACGACATGGTGGGATTTCGACGGGCCGGCGAACGTGACGCAGGGCATATGGGTGCCCAGCTGGAGCCCGGACCCGCCGCCGGTGGCGACGGTGGACGCGCCGTGGCGCGACCCGTCGCTCGGCGCCGGCCTGGTGCTGGAGCTGGAGAACTGGAAGTGCGGGCACACCGGCGGCGGCTCTGGGTATCTGCCAGACAGGGTGATCATCAGCGGGCCGGCGTGCGCGCCGTACCGGTCGCCGGTCAGGAGCTGGATGACCTGGTGCGGCCAGTGGATGACGGCGCCGGCCGCCTTCTCGGCCTTCGACCACAAGGTGGACGGGCTCGTGCACACGTTCGCCGGGACGCCGTCGAGGGGCGACGAGGGGCTGTACCCGCTCCTGATAGAGGTGACCGGCGTCCAGGGCCAGCCGGGCCTCCCCGTGTTCGGTAGGACGCAGATGTCCACGTCGGTGAGGGTGTTCCCCAGGCCGGACGCCGGGGTGGCGTACAGGCCGAGCCCGCCGGAGTCCGTGCCGGGCGCCGGGCAGCTACACCACGGCGGGGCCACGACCGACTGGGGGCACCGGGTCCCACACGAGTGGCTGTCCGCCGACCAGTGGTGCTACGGAGCCGGCGCCGACTCCACGTACGTCGGCTCTGTGAGGCCGTCGCCAGGCGGCCAGCCCGTGCGGCAGAACACGACGGTCGCCAAGGCGCTGGCGTGCGGCAGCAGCTACATACCGGAGCACCTGTACACGCTCCTGGACGTGTGCAACCGGTACGGCTCCGGCGCCATAGCGCCGGTGTGCAACACGTTCGAGTCCGTGGCCGAGTGGCTCGGCTTCGTCTACGGCGCTGCGGTCGCCCTCACCGGCAACGACTACGCGAACCTCGACACTGACGGCCGCGGCGGCCCGTACGACATGATGCCCGTCCCCACCGCGGTCGCCACGGCGAGGGCCGCCCTGGACCCGGCCTTCATGGTCGACCTGGCGGCGCCGTACCTGTACAACGCCTGGGTGGACGCGAACAACGCCCTCAGCCCGTGCTTCCCGGCCATCTACTCGCAGCGCGTGACCCACGCGCTCACACACTTCGCTGACCAGACTGGCAGCTTCCCGGGGGCCCACGGGTACGACTACTATCCCAACGGCTCCGTGCACCACGGGCGCGGCTGCGACTCGCTCGGGCTCAGCGTCTCGCTGATGATGAGGCTGCCGGCCGCGATCGTCGCGGCGGAGTGCATGAAGCAGCTGATAATGGCGGGCGGGCTCGTGACCCCGCCGACGTCCGGCGGCCAGACCGGCGGTGGCGACCCGCCCACCAGCGGGCTCATACCGTGCCCGGTCGACCCCGGCACCGCGGTCATCATAGACGGCGGCCGGTGCGACGACCACCTCGCGTCGTCCTCCAGGTGCGGGTGCCCGGCGCTCGACCTGTCCGGGGTCAGCGGCATCACGACGGGCGTCTACCCGATCAGGTCGGTGTGCTCCGGCACGCTGTCGTTCAGGGACTGGGACCCCCGGCCGGGCGGCGGCCTCGGCATATACGCGGAGACGGCCTGCAGCGACGGCCGCAGGTTCAGGTACAGTCACCTCGACCCCGCCAGCCTGTCGCTGTCGCCGGCGCCGGGCTCGTCCGTGTCGCAGGGCACGCTCATCGGCCTGATGGGCACGACCGGCTACTCCGACGGCGTCCACCTGCACTTCGAGGCGTGGAACAGCGCCGGCGACGCGGTGTGCCCCGAGGGCCTGCTCCCCTCCGGCTGCCCTTAGCGGTATGATGAACGCATCGAGCGCGTGGAGCTGCAGGGCGCAGCGGCCGGCTTTCAATCCGGGCCACGGCGGGTTCGATCCCCGTCACGCGCTCCAAAAGGAGACCAGGATGAGCTTCGGCTGAATGGCCCGGGACTAGGTCCCCGCCTCCGGTACGTTGAAGGCGCAAAACATCGGCGATTTCGACAGACACAACGTCACGGAGGACGACTCATGGACACGGGAACGGTGTACCTCAAGGTGAAGCTCAAGAGCCTCGCCGAGGAGGCGCGGATCATCAGGCGCGAGGAGGTCCGCCGCCGGGCGCCGAGGCGCAAGACTTTCCAGGCCAGGTACGGCGAGCAGTGGCTCGAGCCGTACACCGAGGCGATCGCCAGGTGGCGGGCTGATGCCCGCGTCCAGCGCGAGCGCCACGAGCTCTACCACCACAGGGTCGACGACGTTCGCTCGGAGGCGAGGCACACGCTCATCGCGTACGCCTTCTTGCGCGGGAAGGGCTTCGACAGCCTCATGGGCCGCAACGGGCTGTTCGGGCGCGGCGAGATGCGCTCGTACAAGATCAACTGGAAGCGCGTCTTCACGCTCGTCGAGCGCTACGGTGCCAGGTCGTTCTGGACGAAGGAGCTCGGGCAGACGGCCGCTGACGCCGACGTCAAGGCCGCTCAGGTCGCCCAGATGGAGGCCTTCCGCGCATGGGCGAACGACGCCTGCGCGCCGCACAGGGCCTTCTTCGGCGGGGCCTAGCCGCTAAGTGGTCCTACTTTGACGGGCCGACGCTCAAGCGCCGGCCCGTCCTGGTATCATGGGTGAATGGAAAAGACAGCCGTTATCAGCATCGATTACGATGAGTTCACCCCCGGCAGCTACCGGGCCACCGTGGTTACCACCTACCCGACGTTCGGCGGCGGCCCGGAGCCGATCGACTCGCAGAGGTTCAGCAACGGGTCGCTGGCCGCCGATTGGGCTGACGCCGTCGAGCACGCGAAGCGGTCTGACGCGCACGTCATCGCCAGCAGTGCCTGTGACAATTTCTGCGCGGACGACGCCGACAACGGCCCCGTGCTCGCCCTCCTCCTGGATGGGACGTTTGGCGCGCGCTGAGCTGATGGCAAATGGCCAGGTGGCGGCCGTGTGCCCGTTCTGCGGCTTCAGGCACGCGTACGACAGGCCGGTCTCGTACCCGGCCACGGCGGCATGCTGGTGCGACCACAGGACGGTGCTGACGTTTGAGCTGGAGGAGCCCATCCCAGGCGCCGATGTCCGCGGTACTATCAAGGGTAAGGAGCAGTGACAGAAGATGCCTTCACCAACGACGACCCCGACGACGACACCAACCACGTCCCCGAGCGAGTCCCCGTGGCCGGAGCGGTACACGGATCCGGCGAAGATCTGCCCGCAGCAGAGGCGGGAGGGCGCGTCTCCGGACGTGGAACCGTAGCCTCGCCGCAGGGCTCCGTCAGCAGGTATACGATGGACCGCATGAGGGAGCTCCTGCTGAATGATCCGGACCGCCGGCCGCCGGAGCCTCAGGTGTCTGCATCTCTCGACTGGGCGTGGCTCGAGCACTACGCGCAGCCACTCGAGTGGACCACCGTCGAAGACACGGGGACGCGCGATTGGGCCCCCAGGCTGGCGGTCTACTCAGGCAGTCTCACCGGGAGAATATCGCGCGCTATGCCATTGAGCTGGTACAACATCTACGTCGAGCCGATTGAGCCGATCGACATGGGGGACCATATGACGTTTGTGCAGCTGTCGGACCGGGAGGTCTCGACGTTCGATTCGTCCAGGGTGGACCCGAGCTACGGCCGGAGGCTGAGATGCTTCGCATCGATGGTGCACTGGGTCACCGACCCCGAGTCGCGCCTGCTCGGGGCGGCGCTTCGCGACGAGAGGGCGGTGTTCCTCTCGCCGGAGAGCGGGTCGATGACGTACTCGGAGCTGTACGATTGGATCTCGACGTCGCAGTCGGAGGCCGCCGCGACAGTGCGCGACGCGCTCTCGAAGTGGACGCTGAGGCTAGGGTCGGGCGACCGGCCGACGTACCGCGCCGGCAGCATCGAGCGGCCGCAGCAGCGCAGCGTGCGCGACCCGGACCTCCCGCCAGCCCTCCAGGACCTCGGCGACGAGATCAACGAGGACATCCGCGAGGCGCTGGTCGGGCTTGACGACCCGGACGCGTACTACCCTGGCGTCGACTCAGGCATAGAGCCCGTGTCGGACGATCACGTGAGGCTCGTGATATGGGCGATGCAGCGCGAGCTCGACCGCGAGCTGCGGGCGATCGGGGCCGGCGGCATTCCGCTCCCGGCAGCGCCGCTCGAGCAGCTCCCGTGGCGGTTCCAGCGCGCCCTCGCGGAGCGCCGTCGCCTGCGCTACGCGCAGTGGGGCATCACCGGTGAGGTGTGGCGTTCCGGGTCGTGGTCGCTGTGGGACGTCCCGGAGGACGAGGCGTACATCCCGCGACGGGCCAAGCGGCTGTGGTGGCCGCGCGGCGAGCAGTCGCCGGAGGTTGTCTCGTGGTGGGACTCGGTGATGGCCTCCGGCTGAGGCCTGGAGGGCTATCTTGGGTAAGAAGCACAGGCACGGGCACAAGAACCGCCCGATCCTGAGGATGATGGTCAGGAACGGGGGTGGTGGTGTGGTCGTGAAGCGTCAGCATCCGGTCGGCGTCATCGGCGGTGGGCAGCAGGCCGCGTACCTCTCCAGGTGGCTGGAGTCTGGCGGGCAGGAGGTCGTCAGGCACGACCCGGTGGCCGGCAGCGCAGCGGAGCTCGACAAGAGGTGCAGGACCGTGTACGTCTGCCTGGACACGCCGATGTCGAACTGGGGAGGCCCGGCCGACGTCGGCGGCGTGAGGGCGGCCGTCGCCTCGATGGCCTCGGCCAAGACGGTGGTCATCAGGTCGACCGTCCCTCCCGGCACGTGCCACGGGCTCCAGGCGGAGTTCCCGTACCACGTCGTGCTCCACAGCCCGACGTTCGACACGGACTCGGCCTCGTATGAGGACTTCTGCTCGCCGTTCGCGCAGGTGGTGGGGTACGTCGAGCCGTTCCGGTCCATAGAGGCGCATGCCGTCAGGAACGCGCTCCCGCCCGGGCGGTTCACGGCTGTGGCGGACGCCAGGACCACGGAGATGGCGAAGTACGCGCTCAACTCGCTGTTGGCCACGAAGGTCGTATGGGCCAACCAGGTGGCCGCGCTCAGCGACGCCGTCGGCGCAGACTACGAGTTCGTCAGGACGCTAGTGTCGGCCGACGCCAGGGTCGGCGACGGCCACCTCGTGGTCAGGTACGACGGCCGTCCGGGGTTCGGCGGGAGCCTCCCGAAGGATCTGGCCGGCATCCTCGCTGTGGCAGACTCCGCCGGCGTCGACGTCTCGCTGCTGAGGGAGGTGTGGGTCGCAAACGACGCTACGCGGTTCGGAAACCGGCCTGCCTGACTGACAGCCCCTCCAGCGCGCTCTTGAAGCGGGCGATGGCCATTGCGGCCCTCGCCCGCCCGACGTCCATGTGGCCGTTTCTGGCGTCGTCCAGCGCGGCCAGCACCGCGGTCCTGAGCTCCTCCCGGACCCGGATGTACTCGGTCACCTCCGGCTCCCTGAGTATTTCGTCCACGATGGAGTCCGTCAGCTCCTCGACTGTCATGGCCTGCCCGCCGTGACTGGCGGTTCCATGCGGCGCGCGATCCAGTCGTCTATCACGCTTGCCTTGTGCGGCGTCCTGACCACGAACCGGCCGCGGGGGCCCCTGTACACGGTCACGCCGTTCGGGCCGCGCTCGTCGGTCGACAACCGGATGATTGGCATCACTCGTTTCTTTGGCATATCTCTGTCTCCTACGTGTCTCTGTGTTCCTCAGCAGCGAGACATTCACCGTAACTACGGGTCGAATGCGCGTGAGCCGGGTCCCGACCAACTGATATCGAACCGTAACATGGCCGCCCGCCACATTCATAATGTACCGAAGCAGAGGCAGGTCCTGACCTGGTATCATCTATATACGCATACGCGCGGAGGTCAACCGTGAGGCTCTGGTTCATGTTCAGCGTCGGTATGTTGACGGGAGCGATGGGCATTATCGCATGGGCGGTCACGGGTGACGCGGCCGCCAAGAGGAGAATTGGTTGATGTTGAGAATTGCGCTCAGGCACGGCCTGCTGGCGGTGGCCTTGGCCATGGCAGTGGCGCTGCTGTGGTACTCGCACGGCAACGCCGGGCCCAGCGCCGGCGACAAGTACGCCGTCACGTTCGTGGACGCTAACGGCGGGTTGGTCACGCTGGAGGCCATGGTGGTCCCGGGCGCCGATCCAGTCGCCGTTAGGGCGGAGCTCGTCGAGCTCTACGGCTCCGACGAGGAGCAGGCCTTCAGTTTCACCGGGTTCACCAAGCCGTCCCCGTCGCACTTTGCCTACAACCCAGACGGGCAGCATGCTGCGATCGCTGGCGCGTCCGCATCGCTGGCGTACGCCGCCGCCGCGTGGCGCGTCAGCTCCGCGTTCGAGTACGAGTTTGATGGGCTTACTGACCGGGTGTCCACCCGGTGCACCGGCGGCATCGACGGCGCCAACACCATCACCTGGGGGCTGCTCGGACAATCGTCCATTCTCGCCATCTCCTGCAGCTCGGACATGCAGGAGTGGGACGTCATGTTCAACGGTAACGCCTCGTGGGGCTCGATCGACTTCAAGACAGTGGCCATGCACGAGCTCGGCCACTCGCTTGGCCTCGGCCACACGGACGTGCCGGGGGCGCTCATGCTTCCCATCTATCACGGGCCGATGGCTGGCCCAGAGGCAGACGATGTTGCTGGCTTGTTTGCCCTTTACGGCGGGGACCCGATAGGACCGACGCCGACCGTCACCGCAACAGCTACATCCACACCCACGCCGACCGTGTCCGTTACACCAACGGCCACCGCCACGCCGACGCCTCCGATCGGTGCCGCGCCGCCAATAACGCTGGCGTTCCGATGGAACGTCCTCGTTCCCGAGGTCAGCTTCCTCACCGCCGGCTTCGTCGCGCAGCACCCCTGCGTGAGCGTCATCTACCATCCCGTCGTCGTCAACGGCGTCGGCACCTACGAGTGGCTGAAGCCGAGGCAGCCGCTGGGGTCAACGCTCGGGCCGGTGATGAACGCCGGGGAGGTCTATTACCTGTTCTGTCGCGAGAGCTTCATGGACAAGGACGCACTCGTGCTCTATCCGGGATGGAACCTCGCTTCCGGCGACGCGACTCCGACCTTCCTTCTCGACCTCGTTTACCCGTCGGTGGACTTCGTCTACGAGTGGGACGACCAGTCTGCCACATGGAGGCACTGGATAAGGGGAGTCCCGGACTTCGTAAACGCCGGAGGGGTCTCTGAGCTGTCAATCGGCGAGGCATACTGGATTCACAGCGAGTAGCGAGGCTGTCCGCCCGCGGCCGCTGGAGCGCTTTAGAGGGTGACCAGTGGCCGCGCCAGTATTGAATTGCGTCGACATGAGCAGATGGGGCGGAGAGCTGACCTCAGAGGAGGCCAGGTGCCTGCTCAGGGGGGGCATCAGGACGCTCGTCGTCGGCGTCGGCAATCCGAACACGGCAGGACTGTGGTCGGTGCAGCAGGCGACGTCCTGGCTGACGACGGCACGCAGCATGGGCATCGAGGTGCGGCTCGATGCCTACATCTATTTGTACATGGAGGGCGATCCAGTCCGCCAGGTGGACACGGCGATGTCAGTCCTCACCGGCGTCCCTGTGGGGACGTGGTGGCTGGACGCGGAGGACACAGAGTCGCCGCGCCTCATACAGGACGACAGGCGCGTGTTCCTCCAGCGCTGCGTGGCGCGCCTGGCCGCGGTCGGCGTGACTCCAGGCATATACACGGGCCGGTGGTGGTGGCGTCCGATGATGGGCCCCACCACGGAGTTCGGCCATCTCATGCTGTGGGACGCCTGGTTCCCTGAGGCCGCCAGCGCCGACAACCCGGTCATAGAGCCGTGGCCGGGTCGCGAGTACGGCGGGTTCTCAGAGCCGACGATGTACCAGTTCAAGGGCACCACGGACCTCTGCGGGCAGAGCGTCGACCTCGGTTGGGACAGGCGCCAGCCACCAGTCGACGCCGACCGCCTGTCCATCGAGCGATGGCCGGTAGACACGCCACCCGGCTGGGTGTCTGGCGGCTACCGGGCCACGTACACGCGCGTCGACGGCACGCCGTACGAGCACGGAGGCATAGACTTCGCGGCCCCCCGCGGCACGCACGTCTACGCTCCGTGCGACGGCACGGTGTCGCACGTTTACCCGGCCGGCGCCGGGTACCAGTTCGGCAACTGGGTGAACATAGAGAGCGGCGGCCTGTTCCTAGCTATCGCCCATCTCGACCGGTTCGCCGACGGCCTGGCGGTCGGCCAGCGCGTATCGGCCGGTGACCTCATAGGGTACGTCGGGCACACCGGTGCCGCCAACGGCGATCACGTGCACATGGCCGTGAGCACCAACCCGGGCTTCCCGCTGGACTTCTCGTCGTTGAGGGACCCGAACGACTATTACGAGGGCGAGGAGGACGACGTGGCGCTCAGGGAGGACGTTGAGGCCATCAAGGCCGTGGTCGACAAGCTGAAGGCGGTGGTCGCCGCCAACGGGGTGAGGGTGGAGTCCGGCACTGATGCCGACGGCAACCCCACGTACTCGATGCTGACGGGGGACGCGGCCCTCGATCACATCTACAACGATGGACAGAGTATCCACCTCGGTCTCGCCCTCACGCAGGACCGGGTGGCAACGCTGGAGGCGAGCGACGGCGACGATGGCGCGTGCTGCGTCGACCACGACGCGCTCGCCAGGGTATCCGCATCGCTCGCGCAGACCGCCGAAGACGTCAAAGCGATCTGCGCGGACGGGACGTAAGGAGGGGCGATGGATCTTTCTGGTATTATCGACGAGTCCCAGGTGAGGGCGTGGGGCGACCTGCTCCACGTCTTCGACGGGGCGATGGCCCAGTGGCTGGTGACGCTGCTCGTTCTCGACTTCGTCACCGGGGTGTTCCTCGCGTTCCAGAAGAACGAGTTCGACTGGCGCGAGTCGATGAGGATCGCGCAGAAGGCCGTATTCGTGGTAGTCGCATGGGGGGCAGCCGCCATCATCAGCGACAACTTCGGGCGGGCGGTCTACGCGCTGGCAGCGTCCAGCGTCGTGGGCAGTGCGGTCGGCAACATCTCTGCGCTCATGGGTCTCGACGTTAGAGGCCTCCTCGGCCAGCTCACTACGCGTGGGCCGGGCGACGGCGGCGACACCATTGCAACCAGACCAGGCGACGGCAACACCTAGCTGACTTAGCTAGCGGTCGAAGCAGGGACAACGAGAAGGAATTGGGGGGCGGCCGGCGTCCGTAGAGTCGGTCCCCCGCCGCCCCCACCAGACACCCCACGCGTTCACGCGGCCCACCACGGGCCGAAGGTCTCGTTCCGCAGAGCCGAGAGCATGGGGAAACAAAAAGAGGAGCTACTACCAAGCATGAAGATCATCGCAGCCATCGCGGCAACGCTTTGCCTTTTGACGACCACGGCATGCGCCGGTGGATCGGCCGAATCGCCGGTCCAACAGACAGTGGCCACGAAGGCCATCGCTGCGACGCAGACGCCCGCCCCGACGGTCGTCCAGACGGAGGCGCCGGCCACGGCGACAACGACCGTCACCACCCCGACGGAGGCGCCGCCCGCGGCCGTCGCGACGGAGGTGGCTCGTCTGGATGCCCCTGCCGTGTCGGCGGCGTCGGCGCCGGCCGGGCCGCCCGTCGTGTCCGGCAGCTGGCTGACGTGGGACGAGCTGGATGCTGCCGGGGCCGCCGCCGGCTGGGACCAGGAGAGGTGGGCGCAGATGAGGCTCATCGTCTACTGCGAGACCGGCGGCACCCTGAATCCGTACGCACACAACAGTGCCGACCCCAACAGCGGCAGCTACGGGCTGGCGCAGTTGAACGGGAGGGGCCACTTCGATCGCGCGGGGGAGAACTTCGAGCAGAGGTTCGATCCAGTGGTGAACCTCCGCACCGCGCTGTGGCTGAGGAACGCCATCGGGCGGTTCGGCGGCACTGGCGGTTGGTACCACTGCGCCAACAGGTACGGCATCTACTGATGGGCGGCGGGGGGCAGGCGGCCGCCCCCCGGTATTATCTAGAGACGTACGGGAGGTACTAGTGGTCGCACATGCTGTGAAGCCGAAGGTGTTCGTGGTCGGAGCCACCGGGATAGACAGGGCCGGCATGCAGGCCTATCTGGACGACATAGGGACCGGGTGGGACGTCCCAGAGGACGCCACGACAGGGCTCCTCGAGTTCTACGGCCGGCTCTGCTACAAGAGCTTCGAGGTCGGCATGAACCCGAACGTCACGAGGATCCGAGAGGACCACGACGAGTATGTGACGAACATCATCCGCAGTAAGCATGGCTCCATCTTCGAGAGCGTGCTGATCAACTTCGTCGCCCGTGACGTCAGCCGCGTGTTCACCCACGAGTGCGTCAGGCACCGCGTCGGGACGCACTTCTCACAGGAGAGCATGCGTTATGTGCGATTCTCTGAGGATATGCCGTACAGGATGCCGAGCTGCATCGTCGAGGACGAGTGGGCGTCTGCGTTCTGGGCCGAGAAGTGGGACCTCATGCAGGCATGGCAGCGGGAGCTCGCGGACCACTTCGGGGTGGACGACATGAGGAGCTTCCACAAGAAGAAGGTCCTGACGTCGGCGTTCCGCGATCTGATAGGCCAGGGCGTCGCCACCCAGTTCGGGTTCTCGATGAACCTTCGCACGCTAAGGCACGTCCTCGAGCTGAGGACCGCCGACGGCGTAGAGGAGGAGTTCGTCGTCGTGGCCGGCATGATCATGGACGAGGTCAGGTCGAGGTGGCCGCTCGTGTTCAGGGACTTCGTTGAACTGCCTGTCGCGGGCAGGCCGCAGCCTGCCCTGGTGCCGGAGTGGTCCAAGATATGAGGGTGGCCTTCGTCGGCTCCCGCGACTTCCTGCGCCCTGACCTGGTTGTGTCAACGGTGGCACGCCTCCCGCAGGGCACGGTGGTGGTCAGCGGCGCGGCCGACGGCGTCGACTCCATAGCGGCCGGCGCGGCGAGGGCGCGCGGGCTGGAGGTGGTGGAGTATCCGGTGGACAGGGAAGGCCTGCCTCCGTATCCCGCCGGCCGCGCGGAGTTCAGGCGGCGGGCGTTCGCCCGCAACACGTTGATAGTCGAGGATGCCGACGTCGTCGTGGCGTTCTGGGATGGCGTCAGCCACGGGACGAAGGACTCTATAGACAAGGCTGTCGCCAGGAGGAAACGGACGAAGGTGATTATCGTGAGGGCCGACGAGTGAACGACTACTGGGACTCTAAACTGCTGGATAACGACGTGGACGCCATCGTGAAGCGGTTCACGCACTTCGGCGAGTTCAAGCTGTCGGGCGGTGGCACGTCCGACACGTACGTCGATATGCGCGAGGCTATGCTCGTGTGGCCGGGACACGCAAGGCGCGTGCTGACACAGAAGCTGGAGCGCATGGGCGTCAACGATGGGACGACGTTGGTCGGTACCGGCGTGTCAGGGGCGCTCATGCTGGGGCTGCTGGACGACGACAGGCCGAAGCTCCTGTGGAACCCGAAGGGCCACGGCACCGAGTGGTCCGGCACGGAGCCGCCGGGCGGGGCATCCGTGGTCCTGCTGGACGACGTGGCCACGACAGGCAGTACCCTGATGCGTCTGTCGAGGGCGTGCGCCTCCCGGGGGTGGACCGTCATCGGCGAGTGTGTCCTGCACGACACCAGGCCGGAGCTGATGAAGGTCCCGGGGCGGATGGTGTACCTGGCGTCCCCCTACTCCGGGACGAAGGACGAACAGTGGCGGCGGTACGAGACGGCGCTGGAGGCGGTGAAGTACATCACGGCCACGGGACGCGTGCCGCTGTCGCCGATCGTGCACTGCCACTTCGTGGCCGCCGGCCTCGACCTCCCCGGCGACTGGGACTACTGGGGACAGGTGTCCGTCTCATACCTCGATGGCTGCGCCGAGCTGTGGGTGCTGTGCATGGATGGGTGGGACTCGTCGACGGGGATCAGGCACGAGATAGAGTACGCGCGAAAGAACTCGATACCGGTCAGGTACGTGACGCTCGATGAGCTGGCCGACATGGCGGCATCGCGGTGACGTTCGTCGTGCCGGACGGGTACATGACGATGACGGACGTGTCCAAGAGGTTGGACATAGCATACGACCAGGTCAGGCAGCTGGCGGAGGACGGCATACTCAGCTCCAGGAAGCAGGGCCCGTTCGTTCTCGCGACCGTGGCATCGGTCATCGAGGAGGCCAGGCGCCTGGGCGTACCTGAGGGCGACATCATGGGCTTCGCTGCCGATCACTACTACCCACCCAGACCGCGCCCGAAGACGGTGCCGGTGTCCAGGCATCGCGTGCAGTGGCGCGGCACGCAGGCGAAGCGATGCCCAAGGCACGGGCATGTCCTCATCCGCGGGTGGTGCGTCGTGTGTGGGGACGTCAATGACTGAGCACTCCGGTCGCTTCGAGCGCGAGTACTACTGCCACGGGTGCCACCTCATATACTGGGGCTACTTCGACCCGATGCTGGAGGGCAGGGAGCCATGCCCGCACTGCATGACTGGCAGCAGCGAGAACGTCTGCGCCTGCGACACGATAGGGCACGCGTACTGCTCGCTAAACCACGAGGAGTTCAGCCAGAAGTACGGCAGGAGCATGGACGGCGAGACGCTGTGGTGGCGGGAGGAATGGGTCCCTGCTGCGGAGGTCGGGTTCTACGCCGGCAGGACGGCCTGGGGGCATAGGCACGAGCCGGCGACGGAAGCGTTGGAGTTCTGGCACGACAGGTACGCGCGCTCGTTGCGCGCCAAGTTCGCCTGGATGAGGCGGAAGAGCGAGATCGCGGGGGTGGAAGAGTGACGTACGTTGTCCACTGCAAGAAGAGCGGTTACGACGTGTACATAGGCCGGCCGACGGAATGGGGCAACCCGTACGTGGTGGGGCGCGACGGCACGAGGGAGCAGGTCATCGCGATGTACCGTGACTACCTGCTGGCGACCCCCGTGCTGCTCGCGAAGGTGGCCGGCCTGCGCGGGAAGGTGCTCGGGTGCTGGTGCAAGCCGCTGGCGTGCCACGGCGACGTGCTGGCGGAGCTCGCGGATGCTGGCTGACCTGGTCCTGTATGCCATCAGGTGGCAGCTGTCCACACCCATACTGTGGGCCGTCACGTCGAGACTGAACGGGTGG